>Ga0209167_10001035_pt1 | contig 17314 bp, 13 predicted proteins | sample Coa_R1_9_FD_187154 | JGI IMG/M metagenome (GOLD analysis project Ga0209167, IMG submission 187154) | Surface soil microbial communities from Centralia Pennsylvania, which are recovering from an underground coalmine fire - Coalmine... | ecosystem: Environmental > Terrestrial > Soil >... | reverse complement strand
TCCTGGTCCAGCTTTCGCGGTTGTCCGCCATCGACAGAGATCGCGTACGCGTGATATTCGCCGCCCACGTTGGAGTCAAACGCAATCTGCTGCCCATCGGGGGACCAACGCGGACTTCCGGTGGTGTTCGCATTCATCGAAGTGATTCGGGCCGCCTGCGATCCATCCGCGTTGGCTATCCAAATATCGAACTTTCCTCCTCGATTCGAATAGAACGTGACGCGTTTCCCATCCGAGGAGTACTGCGGAAACACATCCCGAAATGTGGAGGATAAACCATCATCCCGAGACGCCGACTTCGAGCCGAGATCGACTCTCCAAATGTTCGTATCCTCCGTGCCAATCCAATATGCCAGCCGATGACCTTGCAAAGATACGGAAGGACCACCCGTGCCTACGCCCGTGCCGGCCAAGAGATGAGGCTTCGCTGACCCGGATACTGGAACGCGATAGAGTTGGCTACCATTGGAAGCGCCCGCGGAAAATAGCAGGTCACGGCTATCCGGCATCCATTCCAAGTTTGTGAGAGCGAGTCCTCCCACCGGCAGTTGCGTCGGCTCGCCTCGAGGTTCGAGGCCCTCCCCAAGCGGCAGCATCCACAGATCGCGGAGCGTTCCGTTGGTGCGGATGAAGGCAAGGCTGCGGCCATCCGAAGATATCGCGGGACGGATGTCTCCGCGGACTTGCGAAGGCGGATGCGTGAGCGTCCGGGTCTCGCCGGTCTCCAAGGACACAAGCACAAGACTGTTGGGTTGTTCGGGCGCCAGGTCCGTGGACACGATCAGTGCCTTGGAGTCCGGTGTCCAGCACAAAGACGGAAGGGGAATGCCGCTGCCGGGACTGGCGCTCGTGTAATTGCCCACTCGCCGTTCGGGCCCCCCAAGGCCGGCACGATGACGACGGAAAACTTCTGATCGGAGTTCCCGCGGGTAAAGGCGATGCTCCGGCCATCCGGCGACCACATCGGAGATTCACTGTCCTCGGAGCCGCTGGTGAGCCGCAAAGGCGCGCCGGGACCAATCAGTTTGACGTAAATATCGAAAATGCCTTCCTTTTCACCGTTCCAGGTGAACGCAACCTGATTTCCATCCGGCGAGAAACTCGGGTGGCTTTCGCTTCCCCGATAACTGGTAAGCGGGATCGGCTGGAGCGGCGCCTCAGGCACCGCGGCCGTCGTCTTGAGCCGCCAGCTCGCAATCGCAACCCCAATCAACAGCGCGGCGCCGGCCCCGATCCAGACCCACCTTCTGTTCGATGGCGCAGCAGGGGCCATGGCAACTCGTACCGAAGACGACGAAAGAATGCCGGAGTCCGACTCCTCCTTCAGTTCCTCCAGCGCGACTTTAAGATCGTCCATGTGCTGAAAGCGCCGCGAGGGGTCCTTGCGCAGGCAGCGGGCGATCACGCGCGTCAGCTCGTTGGGGATCTCCGGGCGAATTTCGCCGACGCTTTTGGGCTCCTCGCGCAAGATTGCCGACAACACGGCAACCTGCGATTGGCCCTGAAACGGGCGCTGCCCGGTGGTCATTTCATAGAGCATCGTTCCGAAGGAGAAGACATCGGAGCGGCTATCCACGGGTTTGGCTTCGGCTTGCTCCGGCGACATGTAGCAGGTGGTGCCCAGGATCGCGCCGTCGCTGGTCAGGGCCGCCATCGTCTTGGTCGCGTCATCCGCGCCGCTCGACGGCTGCGTAAGTTTGGCGAGCCCGAAATCGAGCACCTTCACCAGACCCTCCGAGGAAACCATGACGTTGGTGGGTTTCAGATCCCGATGCACGATTCCCGCCTGATGCGCCTTCGCGAGTGCGTCGGCAACCTGCGCGGCGTAGCCCAGCAGTTCTCCGATGCGCATGCCGTTGCGCGGAGTCAATTGGTCCAGGGTCTTACCTGCCACGAACTCCATGGCCAGGTAGTCGATGCCGTCCTCCGAGCCGATGTCGTAAATGGTGATGATGTTGGGATGGTTCAGCGATGAGGCGGCCTTCGCCTCCTGACGGAAACGCTGTTTGCGCTCCGGGTCCGCAATCTTGTCCGTGGGAAGAACCTTGATCGCGACGATGCGGTCCAGCCGCGTATCGCGCGCCTTGTACACGTGGCCCATCCCGCCCGCTCCGATCGGCGCAAGGATCTCATAGGGCCCCAAACGGGTTCCGCTGGCGAGAGGCATACGGTATCGAACGATTTTACCGCTAATGCGGCGCGGCCCTCCGCGGTGATTTTCCGCTTGACAGTTACCGTCACACGTGTCACATTATTGCTGTGACACTGTTCCGGTTCAGCCTGCGCCCCGGGGAATCCATCTTCGACCAGGTGGTGTATGCCGCCAAGCGGGCGTTCATCAGCGGCGAGTATCTCCCGGGGCAGCCGTTTCCGTCCGTGCGGACGTTGGCGGCAGGATTGAAGATCCATCCCAACACTGCGCACAAGGTGGTGCAGCACCTGATCCAGGAACGCCTGCTCGAAGCCAAGCCCGGCGTGGGAACCGTGGTCGCGCGGCTGCCGGAGCCTCGCGCGGGCGACCGGAAACGGCTCTTACAACAGGAAGTCGAACAGTTGGTGGTGGAAGCAAAACGCGTGGGACTGGAGCTGCCGGAGGTGGTGGACGCCGTGTCTATGCAATGGGCCAAGCTCGATCGTTCCCTGCTCGACCGGTCAGTGGAGGAGAGTCGCAAATGATTCAAGTTGAGAATTTGTGGAAGCGCTTTGGGCGCGGAATTAGCGGCAATGACGCGCTGCGAGGCCTCAGCTTTACCGTCCCCGATGGCAGCGCCTATGCCTTGATCGGCGCCAACGGCGCGGGCAAGACCACTACCATCAAGATCCTGATGAACATCCTCGAGGCCACGCGCGGCAGCGCTACCGTCCTGGGTGTCGACTCGCGACGCCTCTCCCCGCGCGAGCTCGCGCAAATCGGCTACGTGTCGGAAAACCAGGACATGCCGGGCGCGCTGACGGTGGCCGAGTACCTCGACTATCTGCGGCCCTTCTATCCCACCTGGGACCGCGAGCGCGAAGATTCCATCCGCCGCCAGCTGCGCCTTCCGCCCGAACGCAAGATTCGCGACCTTTCGCACGGCATGCGCATGAAGATGTCGCTAGCCTGCGCGCTACCGTTTAAGCCGAAGCTGCTGGTGCTCGACGAACCCTTCAGCGGCCTCGACCCGTTGGTCCGCGATGAGTTCATGGAGGAGCTGCTCTCGCAAGCCGGCGAGATGACCGTGCTGATGTCCTCCCATGAACTGGGCGAGATCGACGGTGTCGCCACCCACGTAGCGTTCCTGGACGAGGGCCGCCTGCTGTTTGAAGAATCGATGGGCGATCTGAACGCCCGCTTTCGCGAGGTGCACGTCACGCTGGAGCGCGAAGCGGCCATCCCGGGCCAGGTTCCTAAAGACTGGCTGTACGTTCGCACCGCCGGCAGCGTTCTGACGTTCGTCGATGCGCGTTTCGCCGAAAACGGCTTGGGCGAGCGCGTTCGATCGGTGCTGAGCGGAGTCCGCAACATCGACACCGAAGCGATGGCGCTGCGGTCCATTTTTACGACTCTGGCTCGTGCAGCTCGGGCCGCCCGCGAACAAGAAGGAGCCCTATGATCTGGCACATTTTTAAGAAAGACTGGAAGCTCCAGTGGAGGTTCGCGGTCATCATGGCGCTGGTGCAGTTCGCCAACGCCGCGCTGCTGGTCAAGATGAGCCCGTTCCAGGACAACCGTTCGCTGAACTCTTTGATGCCGCTCATGATTCTGGCCATATTGGCCGGCATTCCCTTCTTGATCGCGGCCGTCGTTCACCAGGACGCGATTCCCGGAGTGCGGCAGGACTGGCTGGTGCGGCCCATCCGTCGTAGAGACCTCCTGCTCGCCAAGTTACTGTTCGTGCTGATCGCCGTGCATGGCCCTATGCTCTTGGCCGATCTTTTTCGAGGGCTCGCCAACGGGTTCGCGTTCGGACCATCGCTTGCCGCCGCAGCCTCGCACGGCCTGTTCGTGCTTGTCGCTTTCAGCGTGCCTTTGCTCGCATTCGCTTCGCTAACCAGGAATTTCATGGAAGCCCTCGTGGCTGGATTCATCGTGTTTCTAAGTTTCGTTGGGTTCCTCTTCATCCTGGATCAGACGATCTCCCGTCATTCACTAGTGGCTGCCAGCGGATTGTCTTGGATTCCGGAAGCAGCGCAATCGGTGGTGGGGTTGGCCGGGGCCGCGGTCGTTCTAAGTTTGCAGTATTTCCGGCGGCGCACGATCACTGCACGAGGCTTGGCCGCAGGAGCTGTCGTCCTGGTGCTGCTCTGCGCTTTCACACCTTGGAACGTGGCCTTCGGGATCGAGCAGCGCATGTCGCCGAATCCCGGCGTTGCTTCCGCCGTCGCCCTCTCCTTCGATCCAGGGCTTGGGCGAGGCCATCGTGTCACTTCCTTGGGCGCCGTCGCCGGCGCAGTGGGCATCTATCTGCCCCTTCGATTCGAGAACCTCCCAGCAGGTTCGGCCCTGATCTCCGATCGCGCGGAGGTGCGGCTGCGCGATTCGAGCGGAGCGTTCACCAGCGTCGGATCCGGAGAACTTTCGATCCGCCAGGAGGCGGGCGAAGGAGTGCCTGTGACGCACCTGGAGGTGTTCGTTCGCGACGATGTCTACCAGCGATTGCAAGATCAACCCGGGCAGTTGGAGATCAGTCTTTGGCTGACCCTCTTCCGCGGCACGGGAGCGCACACGATCCCCGCCGTCGGCGGCAGCGCCAGCATCCCCGGTTTTGGAAAGTGCCTGACTAAGGTCAACGTCGCCGAAACCGCCGTCCGTCTGGGCTGTGTGCCGTTGGAGGAAGCGCCCTCCTGCTTTTGGGGGCGCTTGCAGCACATGCCCAGCGGCCGCAGCAATCCTCCGCAGTTCCAATGTAACGGGGACTACTCGCCTTATTTCGACGAGTTGCTGGTGATGCCTCCGCCGGGTCGGAGCCTTCAATTCCGCGACCTGTCCGGTCTGGCGACGTTTCCCGTCGATGGTTCCCAACTCGGGGAGTCGCAGATCATCGGTGAAGCGTATGAGCCTGTCGATCACTTCAAACGCGCTGTAGTGATTCCTTCCACCCGCTTGCGTGACTGGACGGGGGAATAACGTGGCGCGCAGTGCTATGGCCGTTGCGGTGTCGGCGGTGCTAGCTGTTTGCGGTCGATCCCAAGCGCAGCGGCCTCACTTCGATGTCGCTACCATCCGGCCCAGCCCCAGCGAACTGAACTTCGGTCCCCATTGCGACGGCGGCAGCGGGTCGCCAGGAAAGTTGACGATGAGATGCAACACTGTAAAAGAGCTGGTCCAATTTGCGTATGGACTCTACGCGAATGGTGCGACGCTCACTCCTCAGCCTCTTCAGATTTCGGGTGGACCGGGATGGATCGATGCCGACCGCTTCGACATCGAAGCCAGAGCGGACGGCAACCCGCGAGAGGAGATGATGGCCGGCCCGATGCTTCAAACGCTTCTCGAAGACCGCTTCAAGCTGAGAGTCCATCGCGAAATGAGGGAACGTCCGGTCTATGCACTCACAGTGGCCAGGAGCGGGTTCAAGCTTCAGCCGTTGGAGGAAGTCTGCCTGCCCCCGGATCCGTGCGGCGTCGTAAACATGCGGTCGAACGGACAGAACATGACGTTGGACGTGCACGCGATGAGCATGGCCGATTTTTCGGGCTCGTTGGGGCTCGATCGCCCCGTCCTCGATAAGACCGGAGTCTCCGGAGTCTTCGATTTCCGCCTGGAATTTGTCCTCGACGGCGCCGCGCCCGGAAACCTCTTTGGCAGCCACGATCCTACTCCCTCGGGCGATGGAGCTGGCCCTTCGATTTTCACGGCTATCCAGAAACTCGGCCTCAAGCTCGAATCAGCTAAAGGCCTCGTGGAGTTTCTGGTCATCGACCACGTCGAGAAGCCCTCCGGAAACTAGTCGCGGAGCAACTCCGCCAGTCGGTCGAGGGGCATGTTCCACCCTGTCTCCGCGCCTGCAAGATGCCGCGCCGCTTCCGGAGTCACCTTCGAGAAGCTCGCGTGCACCGTCAGTCTCGTCTTGCCGCCGTCCTCGGAGAACGTGATCGTAGCCAGTTGTTCAAAAAGCGGATCGCCTTTGTCGTCCAACGCGGACGCCGCAAAGACGAGCCGTTCCGGCTCCGCGATCTCGTGATAAACACCGGTCATCGGATAGATGACTCCGTCCGGTGCCCGCATATGAATTCGTATCGAGCCGCCCGCACGCACGTCCACTCCGCGACCTGTCCGGCCTGGCGACGTTTCCTGTCGACGGTTCCCAACTCGGGGAGCGTTGCAGTTCTTCGTCGAGACGATCGCTCAGCGGAAGTCTGGAAAGTGCAAACGCACAGCAGCAGAGCCACCATGCTGGCATCCTTGAAGTGGCCGACTTGCTGGCCGGGCGGGAACTGGCGGGAGGCCAGACTCTTAAAGGGCCCCTAACTCTGGAAACGGGCTGAAGTACGCAGACAAATTGCGGACGCGCTCGAAGCCGCGCGGTGTCAAAGCGCAGCTTCCGCTCCCTGAAGAAGCCGGGGCAGCAGTCTCCTGAGCTGATTGAAGCTGCCCGGCCGCGTCGCATACGTATTTCTTCCAACGTGCACTTCCGCGCCCTCCGCGATCGTCAGAATGCAAAACATTACGATGGGAACACTCTCGCTCAGCCTTGCTCGAGCCCGCACTCGGCGAGCGCAGGCAGTGACGTCATCAGGGGATTGGTCGAGACTGATCAAAATGAGATCAGGCCGAAACCGTGTTGCCGCGTCGATCGCGTCGTCCTCGTCTGCCGCGGTTTTGACCCAGTATTCCTTCTCAAGCAGTGCTCTTATTCCAACGCGGAGATATTCAAGATCCGCCACCACAAGGATATTCGCACCACCATATTTGTTCTTCGCCACAACGCCTCAGAATTATTTTGCGGTTACGCGAACCGCACCGATCGAAGATAAGCCATCTTGAGGCAGCCGTCTGTGCCCTAGCGCGCTTTACGAGGAGAGTAGCGGCGCCCGTGAGGAATTCCATTCGTTCGCGACCGCTTGCTGGAATCACTTGCATCAACCAGCGGCTCTGCTGGTGTGGCTTCTGGAGACAACCTCGAATGCCGGTAGGCGGCGCTCGACGCCATCCTGAACAAACGTCCTATTGCACTCCGCCGTCAAGGCCCAATAGCATTCACAAACCGCTTTTTCAAGACCGATCCGATCGACAATCGTAATTCGACCGCGCGAGTATCGAATCAATCCGGCATCCTGGAGGCGTCCCGCGGCCACAGTCACGGTTTCGCGCCGGCCGCCCAACAGGCGCGCAATAAATTCCTGCGTCATTAGCAGCTCGTCGGAGGTGGCACGATCGCGGGCCAGCAGCAGCCAGCGGCAGAACCGCTTCTCGAGGGTGTGGGTACAGTTGCAGGCGGCAGTGAGCGAGATCTGCGCCATGAGAGTCCCGGTGTACCTGAGTAAGATTCGCTGAAACGCAGCGTAGCGGGCGAATTCATCGCGCAGGACTTGAGCATCCATGCGATACGCTTCTCCGGCCAGTCCCACGATCGCGCTGTTGGTGGTTCTGCCACCACCCAAGAAGAGCGAGGTACCCAATATGCCATCGTTTCCAATCAGGGCGATTTCAGCGGTGGCGCCGTCCTGCATGCCGCACACTAACGAGACTATCGCAGTGGTCGGAAAGTAGGCCACGCTCAGGCGATCCGTCGCATCCGCAATCACATCTCCGAGACGGAGGCTGACCCGATGCAAGTGAGGCAACAACCGTTCGTATTCCGCACTTGAGAGGCTGCTCAAAAGCCGGTTGACAGACGGCTCAGTTTTCGTTCCAGTGTGCATTGGTCACCAGCCTTTGCGAATGCATGACTAGGTCTTTACTCCACACTGGAATTTATATTATCTTTTCCGCTCGCGGTCTGTGTGGTAGCGCACGGACATGTGTTGGAAGGCATGACAAAGTGTAGAAGTTTCCTGCCAAGGAAGGTGATACATGTTGAGTCCAGTGCATAACGGATACGCGGGTGAAGCGGAAGCATATGCCGAGCAGGCCTTCTCCGAGACACCCTTTGTCGATCCTCGGATCCACGAACAGGAAGAACCCCTTCACGAGACATATGCCGGCGAGTCGTTTTCCGGAAATTGGGAGTTTACTACACCCTTTCTTCCGGGAGAATCGTCAGAGGCGGGAGAGACCGAGGCTGCGGCTCCTGAAGTCGCTGCCTTTAGCGAGATCACCGCGGAGCTGAAAGACACTCTGTTCCGCGAAGCTCTGGAGCAACTTGCAGACGAGGCCGTGGAAGCGCATGCAGAGCAGCTCGCGGGCGAGTACGGAGACCGGGAGACTCGCGATCTGGAAGCTGAGCGGCTGCTCAACGATCACTTCGCGCCTTTGGCCGCGGAGGCCGAAGCGCTGCTCGATCGTTTCTTCGAACGCCTGGAGGGTTATGAAGCCGAGTCGCTGACGGATACCGAGATCGAGCGCATCTCCAGCGAAGTGCTGCCCACTGGAGTACCGATGTCTCCCGCCTCCGAACAGTTTCTCGGTGGGCTGCTGCGTAAGGCCGGCAAGCTGGTTTCCGGGGCAGTGAATCTGGCCAAGAAGGGCGTGCAAGGCGCGGTGAAGCTGGCTGGAAAAGGCTTGGCGGCGATCGGGAAGCTGGCTCTGGGTCCCTTACTGAAGCCGCTGAAGATGCTGGGAAGCTTTCTGCTGAAGCACGTGGTGAAATTCGCGCTGAATCAGCTTCCTCCGGCGCTGCGCCCGCTCGGACAGAAGCTGTCGGACCGCCTGTTCAAGGCGATCGGGCAGGAGACCGAAAACGAAGCCAGCGAACAAACTGAATCGGAAGTTCTACCCGCGGCAGCTGACGCAGCACGCCTGGAGGCTGAGTTTGACGTTCAAGTGGCGCAACTCCTGCTCACGCCCGATGAGGCCGAGATCGATCATCTGGTCTCCAGCTACGGCGAAAGCGAAAACGAAAACTACGCATCTCCTATCGCAGAGTTGGACGCTACACGAGAGCAACTGATTAATGAGCTCTCCCGGCTACAGCCAGGCGAGAGCCCGGCGCCTGTAATGGAACAGTTCGTTCCGGCGCTGCTTTGGCCCGCCGCGAAGACAGCAATTACGATCATTGGGCGGCCGAAACTTGTGGCGTTTCTGGGGAACCTGCTTAGCGGACTCATCAAGCCGCTGATTGGCGCTGAGCCGGCCAAGTTGCTGGCGCCTTCCATCGCCGACGCTGGGCTTCGAATTTTCGGGCTTGAAACCGGCCAGGAGCCGCGCACCATGGCCGCGGAGTCGCTGGCGGCCACGGTAGAAGAGACGTTGAACTCCGTCGCGGAACTGCCTCCGCATGTGCTGGAAAATCAAACCCTGCTAAGCGATGCGGTGCACGAAGCCTTCGAGAACGCCGCCGCCGCTTACTTTCCAAACTCAGTAATCAAACCGGAATTGCGGGAGAGTGTTGAGCAGAACGGAAAGTGGTCCCGCATGCCCGAAAAATCGGGCAAAAAGCGATACGCGAAATACAGCGACTCGCTTCCGGTAGAAGTCTCTCCGCGGGTAGCGAGTACGGTCGAAACCTTCGGCAGATCCACGCTCCATGATCACCTTCAGGATCAGCACGGTCTGCAAGAGGGACGCTCCTTCAAGGGGAAGGTGACTTTGTACCAGGCGCTGCCCGGAACTCGCGGCAGCACGATTGCTCGAGCTGAAGGATTCAAAGCATCTCAATTGCATCCGCTTACACCGCACGCTGCCGGCGCGCTGCTGGGCCAGAATGCCAGTCTTGGTCGTCACACGCCCGCGGCTTATATGGCCACCCCTCAGAAACTTCACGTCAACCAGAGGCTGTATCGGATTGAGCCGCCAACCGGCCGCCGGCCCCATCACGGCCGCGCCATCCACTCGGAGCTTCTCATCAATGTTCCGCGTGGCGAGATCCGGCTGTGGCTGTATCTCAGCGAGCCGCTGTGCCAGCGAGTCTCGGCGGACCTGGCAAAAGGAAGTAACGCGGCCGCTGCCTTCAAGCGCATCAAACCGTTGTTGAGGCGGACCACCGAGGCTCTTAAAATGGCCATCGCCCATCGGCATCTTCCTCCCGAGCTCATGGTGGTCAACGAAACACCGAATTTACATCGCAAGGTGCAGCCCTGGCTGGGACAGGCAAGCCATCACCTGGGAGCCAAAATCAGCGAATGGGCCCAGGTACAGTTGGCGCAATATCTGCGAAATAACACCGCTGACTTCAAGAAGGCTTGTGCGTCCCACCATGATGGTGTGACTCTGCGAATCACCATGACCAAGATTCCGGGAATGGATCTGCTCCAGCAGTTGTCCCAGGGGAAGCCTGTGAAAGAGTTTGCGCTCGCGGGCTGGCCCAAGGGAACCCCGGCCTTCCAGGTGATCGCGCGTACGGGCTACACCATTCACCGGTTGCGAGATTAATTCGGATGAGTACTGAAGCCAGAATGGCCGTTACGGAGCGGGTGAGCGTCGGGCTCCGCTCGCAGGTGTTGCGCCAGATTAATCACTGGGAGGGTGCGGCGGAGCGCCTGGACGACTTCGAGGCCACCGCCTCGCCCGAAGCGTGGGCCAGCCTGGAACGGTACGTGGGTGTGACTTTGCGGGGCGGGCTGAAACAGGCTCGCGAGCAGTTGAAGAGGGAAGCCGTGGCGGTGCGCGCGGGCTTTAACGCGGCCCAATCTCGTGCGGAACTGGAACGAGTGGCGGATCACGTCGCGCTGTTCCGGAAGCGCTATCTGCAAACCGAGTTGCTGGTCGACTTCTATGTCGCGGCCGTGCGGGCGCGTGCCAATCCCGAGGTGGGCTTGCAACTTCGAGCCTGCGATGTGATGGCGGATCGCGTGGTTCGCGGCGCGCTGGAGCAGCTCAGCGTTCCAGTGCCTCCGATCATGACCTATTTCACGACCGGCATTGGAGCTTCCATCCTAAGGATTGGCACCAGACTCTGGGACGGTTCGCTCAGCCCGATCGCGGCCATCCGGCTGACGTATCACAATCGATTCCGGACCACCTCCTTGTTCCACGAGTGCGGCCACCAGGTAGCCGGAATCACGGGCTGGAACGAGGTCTTCGCGGAAGCCCTCCGCGCTCGGCTGGCCGGGGCGGCGACCGAGATCGTGGAGATCGTCGCAAGCTGGGCGAGCGAAATAGCTGCGGACGCCTTCGCCTTCGCTTATAGCGGGTACGCCGCCGTGGTCGCTTTGTCCGATGTCGTCGCCGGCCGCGGTGCTGAGGTGTTTCGCCTTCTACCGGGAGATCCTCACCCGATCAGCTACCTGCGCGTATTGTTGGGGGTGGAAATGTGCCGACGCTTTTATGGCATGGGACCCTGGGACGAGCTGGCTTCCTCGTGGGAACAACTCTATCCGATTCGCGACGCGCCACAATTTTCGGGAACTGTGGTGAGAGCGGTCGTCCCGCTGCTGCCGCGCATTGTTGAAGCCGCGCTGCTCACGCGAATGCCCTGTTTCCGAGGGAAAACTCTGGCTGAGATGGTTGACCCGCAACGCGTCTCCCCTGGCGCGCTCCGCGAGATGGAGCGCAAAGCCGGCGGCTCCATTTTCACGTCGAGCCATTGGATCTGGAACGAATGTGTTCGACTTACGGCGCTCACCGGTTTGCGATATGCAACGGAACCGGAGCACGGGGCCGCCGTCCTGAAGCAACAAGAGGACTGGATGATCAGGCTGGGAAATATCACGGCCAGGGCAGCCTAGTTAGAAAAAGACAAATTGGAGAAGAACATGGCAAGATCAACAAAACCATCCACGCCAATTGAAAAGGCGGCTTTCGCCGCCATTGAGGAGATAGCCGCGTCGGACATGGCTATGGAGCAGGAACTCGCCGACTTCACCGGGAGTCCGAGCACTCCTCAAGAACAGAGCGACTATCAAGAGCTAGTAACACTCCTTCAGAGCCTGGATGGACCCGAGTACTGGCTGAGAACGAAGGGCTACAGCCGCGCAGCCTATCCCGGCCAGGCGGTGATCCAGCCGTTGATCAAATAACATCTCCGAAATAAGCTCGAATTTAAACGATTGCTGAAAGGATTTCGATAATGTTTCGCCAACTTGTAACCCCTCATCCAAACACCAGCGCCCAGTCCCAGGACGTCACAGCCAACATCAATAGCCTGTTCAGCTACCATCCGTTGCAGCTCTCTGCGATCATCGAGACGGTTTGGCTGAATCGCTATAATGCGGCGTCAACCCCGATCAGTTCCCCGTTTGTTTCCTGGTCTCTGGATCTCACCTACCCTCTTCTGAGCGCGTCCTTCAATCCGGGTTATGCCTGGCCGGCTACGTACCCGATTGTGCCGACCGCGAATACGTCATTGGTGCCTCCGCTCCTGGGCGCCGCATTCCTGACACCTTTCCAACAACCGGGATTAGGATGGCTGGGGATTGACCAACTGACGAAACCGGCCGGACCGTTTCACGCGACGAACTGGGACCACCTGATCTATGCATATATCATCGAGAACACGCGAATTTATGAAATTTTCAGCAAATTGCTGAATAAATATATTCACGGAGGGGAACTCGAGACGCCCAGCCCGGCAAGCCAGCTCTTCTGGCGTAACCTGGAGTTCCTGGTCTATGGAGACGCTGCGCCGTCGATGGTCTGGACCACCTCCGGGCGGCTGCGCCGTGACGAGCAGGCAAGCCGGTGCTCAACGTATTACTGGATGTTCGGCATCGACCTGTCGCATGCCCCGCAGATTGCGGGCGAACACCCGTACGAAAAACCTGCCGGCTCCAATCGAGATTTCATTCCGACATTTGAAGCCTTTAGCCGCGAGGTGTGGCGCGGAATCGTGAACGCCAAGAACACCAGCGGCGCCAATGATACGGACGCGCGGGTCATTGCCAACCTGGCGGAGCGGATCTACGACATGATGCAGACCCAGCGGCAGAGCGGTAACCAGTCGCGCGAGGAGTTTCGAGCAGTGGCGATCATGTCCTTCCTGCATCTCGCGGTTCTGTACGACTCTCCGATGGTGCAAGACTTGAGGGCGGAAGCTTCCAGCCCGGAATTGAGGTTGCAAAAGATGGCAGAGCGTGTCGGCATGTCGGCGCATCCCAAGTCCAAAGCGCTCTTCGACCTTGCGGGGCCCTTCTCCAAGCTGATGCAGTCGATTGAAACCGGGAAATACAATACCGCCGCGAATACTCCGCGACTGTATCAGCAGTTGCCTACTCCTACACCTCTCTCCCGAAATGCGGAAGACGTGATCGATCAATACACTCTTGCGACGGGCCACGATCTAAAGTCGCTGCCGGTTCGGGCGGTAAAAGCCGCCACTACTACGGCTCTGCCCGCGCCAGCAAGAAAGGCTCCCCTTCCACAATTGACGGCTCCACGCCCGAATGGGCACGCCCGGCCAGGACAATAGGGGGCGGGCGTCCCGGCTCCTGCCCGGGAGAAAGGCGAGGTCCTCGGATGCTAGAGAGAGACTTACAAGAGTGGGAAGAGTACGACGCCCAGCTGCCGGACGATAGTCCAGTTGCGCTACGCACTCTGCCTGCACAACGATTCGGGGGCGAGTTTCGGCAGGCTCCCCATGAGACACCGGCTGCTCTCGAAAGCCCTTTTCTACTGGGGAGCACCGGCGAGGTCACAACCGAAACAGAGTGGGAGCACCGCAGATCAGCCCTCCGAAGGCCGAATTTCAGAACCGCGGGGCCAGCGCCGCCGCCCCAAGATAGCGACTGCGATTGCGGTGACTCGACGGGCGAGCCTGCTGCCGCGGAGGCGGATGAATCCACCGAATCCGAAGGCTCGCAAGAGTTGGAGATGGAGGGGGAACGCCGCGGCCGCAGTTCCGTCCACCGAGCGCCGAGGCTCAGAACGCAGAGGTCTAGAACCGGGTTCGCAGGGTCACTGCCCAGCGGAGACTGCGATTGCGATGACCCGGCGAACGAATCCGAAGGATTGGAAGCCATGGAGGCAGAGGCGCTCTACGGCGCCGACATCCAAAGCCTTGCCAGTGGCACGGAATCTTTTGAGGTGGATCCCTACGCGGCTATCCGGCCGGCTCTGTCTCCCGAACACGCAAATCTCCCTGCGGATGAGGTCACACTGACGCTAGGCCACTTGCCCGCCAGCCTGGTCCTGCACCAGCTACTCGATTCTCCGGCGACGCGGCAAGCTACGGTGGCGAGCATTCTGGGAAACGGCGCCCGGCGTACAGTGCGGGTAAATGGATCGGATGTTTCGATCCCTGTGTATTTGAGAATGGTGTCCCGTCTGTGCGGAGAGGTGGCCGAACAATCCGAGGCTCCCAGGAAAGCGCCGGTTGCGGTGACGCACCCTGCCGTGGCCGCCACGCCTCCAGCCGCTGTAGCGGCATTGCCCCTCGGAGTTGATCTGTATTCGGGAAACAAGACGAATGCCGCCGGATTCAGGAACTTGAAGAGTCACGGGAGGACCTTCGCCATTGCGAAATCATCCCAAGGAACGCTAGTGGATGCAAGTTTCGCGAATTACTACGGCTGGATTCGCGACAGCGGAATGATTCGCGGCTCCTACCACTTCTTCTCCAACAAACGCAGCACGAATGCTTTGTATGGTGGCGCCATCGAACGCCAGGCTAATACGGTTCTTTCGCAGATCACCCGCCTCACACCTGGCGACTTAGCTCCCGCGCTGGATCTGGAAGATGAGCCGCGAAGTCCCGTAAGCGGAGGCTCTTTGGACGCGGGCAAAGGCGGCCGCTTTCCGCTGGACCAGGGTCTGCAACCGAACGAACAGGGTTACCACTATAGAAGAGGCCAGTATGCGAACTGGCAGGCTGGGCGCGACGAACTCCTGGCCGACATTAAGGATTTTCTGGATCGGATTGAGACCGCGCTTGGAAGAACGCCCATCATCTATACCTCCAGGATGTGGGGTGACACCGACATGATGAACGATCCGAAGACAATGGCTCAATATCCTCTGTGGATCGTCTGGCATGTGGGAACGCTAGAGAACCTCACGCTGGGCGCTTGGGGCCACGAGTGGGACATTGTGCAGTACGCCGAGCAGGGCGGGAACTGGCGGGGGCTGAGTCCTTATACCGAAGCCGATATCAGCATTGGCGGGATCGACTTGAACGCCTACCATTGGACGATTCACGGCTTGCGCGGCCTCGCGGACATCGGCCGTCCAAGCATCGCGTGTAACGGCAAAATCTGCTACATCGCTCAATCGGATACTGACCAGAGCCTGCACTTGCTGACCGGGACTCCGTGGACCGACAGGAATCTAACGCTGCTGGCCTCGCAACAAGATCTAATGGGCTCAGATCCCGTGCTGCTTGCCTCCTCTACCAGCCTGTTTCTCTATTACCGCAAGGGAGATCATCTGATCGAGGCGACAGCCACGCCGGCGGCCTCGGCGAATTGGCAGACGGCTCAGATCGAGGATGTACTGGCGCCGGTCCATGACCCACGCGCGATCATCAACGGCAGCAAGAGGCACGTCGTCTACTGGGGGGCGGATGACGATTGGCACCTGCTCAACTGGAATAACGGCTGGACCAGTTCCGGGAGCGTCCTGAGCGTTGCGGGCATAAAGACCTCCGTGAGCCAGGGCCAGTCAAGCGGTCAACCAACGGTATACGTGAGCAACGGCGTCGTACACGTTGCTGGCCGTGTTGGCAAAGAGGGCCATCTCTATGACGTCTGGTTCCAAGGCACTGGCTGGAGGAAGGATGACTTGACCGCCCTCGGGAGGACCGTAGTTCCGAACCTCCCGGCCGCAACCTATTCGCCCTGTGCCTATGAGACATCCAGCGGAGTCGGCATCGTCTTCCGCGCTGTGGGCGGCAACCTGTGGGTCATCGAACGGACGAATAATGCGCCTACGAACCTTACGTCGGCCGCAAATGCAATAGTGGCGGCGGGACACCCCGCGTGCTTCGTTCTTAACGACGAACCTCATATCGTATACCGCGGAAGCGACAAATTGATCTACGATATTTCTCTGCACGGCGGAGCCTGGCATGTCCAACCGGTCTGCACCGGCAAGGCTGCGGCTGATCCGGTGGCAACCAGCGAAGGGACTACGGGATTGGTGGCCATACGGGCGATGAATGGAGTCATTCACTTCGCGCGGTTTGACGGTACGGTTTGGACCTGCACTTCGACACAGTAGATGCGCCCCTCCGGGAAAGCCGGTGGCGTGACAAGGCAGGACCAACGAGAAGGTGGAGAGGAGGCGGGAGCTTGGCACACGCTGCAAACTTGACATGGAACGAGGCTGACAGAGAGGCCCAGAGTGCGGAGGAGTTCGAAATCGACCCCTACGCAGCCATTCGTTCCTCGATGTCCACTGAGCACGCGGATCTGCCGGCGAATGAAGTCTCGCTGATTCTTGGCCGCATGCCCGCCACACTGGTGCTGCACCAGGTGCTCAACTCTCGGGAGATGCGGAAGGCTGCCCTGGCGAGCCTGCTCGGAAAAGCCGCGCGGCGCTCCGTGCGGTTCAACGGCTCGGATGTCTCCATCCCGGCCTACTTGAAGATGGTGTCCCGTCTATGCGGTGAGGTGGCCGAACAGTCCGAGGCCGGACAGCCGGTGTTGTCAAGTCCGCAAGCCCCCAGAGTCGCCGCGGGAACCGCTACGCCAGACCCCAGACCAGATGGAATCGACATATACCACGGAAACGACCCCATACCGTCCTGGAGTGACATCCGGGACGCAGGCATTACTTTCTTGATTCACAGGTCCGGGGAATTAAACAGCCAGGATCGGAAATTTGTAGATCGCTACCGCGATACCCGAGCTAACGGTTTCATTCGCGGTTCGTTTCATTATTATCGTCACAAAGATAATCAGGCCGGCGAAGTTCAAGCAAACGATACCGTCGCGCGGGTACAGCGCCTGGGACCTGGCGACTTGGCCCCGGCACTGGACCTTGAGGGAGATGCCTTGGCCAGTGGATCTGCCGAGCCCAACGCGACCGTCTGGAGAACGGAACTCGAGGCGTTCCTCGATACCATAGAGACGAAGCTCGGCCGCATACCACTGATGTACACCAGGGAGGGCGCTTGGCACGGCCATCTTGCCAAAAAAACCGACTTTAGAGCGGCGGATTTCGCCCATTTCGGCGACTATCCATTGTGGGTTATTCACTACGACCTTCCGCGTTTTGTCACGAAAACAGTGACGGTCCAGGATAAAGACGGCCGAGACCAGAGTTTACAGGTGCGTTTCGACACTGATAACAGACCTGAACGCAAGGACTTTGACGCCGGCGACCTGGAGCGACAGATTCTTCAGAAGAGCCCTCGCGATG
>Ga0209167_10001034_pt1 | contig 17342 bp, 8 predicted proteins | sample Coa_R1_9_FD_187154 | JGI IMG/M metagenome (GOLD analysis project Ga0209167, IMG submission 187154) | Surface soil microbial communities from Centralia Pennsylvania, which are recovering from an underground coalmine fire - Coalmine... | ecosystem: Environmental > Terrestrial > Soil > Unclassified... | reverse complement strand
GATTTTCCGCACCAGCTCTTCATACAGTTGCTTGTCGCTGTCGGCCTCCCGCTTGAGCGACTGGTAATTGAAGGAGCGCGAGTTCAGATCGTCCCACTCGGTTTTGGCCTGCGTGACCTTCTGCTCCAGCATGGCTTCGCCGTTCGCGGCTTCGTGATATTCGCTCTCCACTCGCTGGGCGATGCTGGCGCGCGTGGCTTCGATCTGTTGCTGGATCTCGTCGATCAGCGCCTGCTGCTTCTGATACTCGGGGTGATTCACGCCCAGGTGCTTCTTCATCTCGGCGAACTTCTGTTGCTCCTGATTCTGCGCCTCGGTGAGTTTCTTGAGCGCGTCGCCCTGCGAGGATGCTTCGGCGGATTCGAGGGAGCCGCCCTGGACCGCGTTGTAGGCCGCTTCCTTGGCCACGCGCTTGGCCTGCGCCTTGGTGTACTCGGTATTCAATTCCAGAAGCCGCGCGGAGAGGATATTGGTTTTCTCCTCGGGGTTGATGACGCTGAGGTCTCGCTCGTACTTGGCCAGAGCCTCGCTGGATTTTTCCATTTGCGCCTTCAGCTCTTCCAGCTGTCGTTCCATGAACTCGCTCAGTCCCGCGGTGGCTTTGTAGCGGATGCGGTAGGTGTGCGCCAGGTAGGACACGGCGATCTCGTTGGCGACATCGGCGGCCAGCTGGCGATGCGGGGAGCGGTAGCTGATTTGCAGAATGTAGGTATTCGGCGGGCGCGTGACTTGCAGGTGCTTGAGGATCACGGGCGCTTCCAGACTGGCCGGGGATGCATCCACGGCTTCCTCCAGCGCGCCCTTCTCCACTTCGCGCAGGTGGAATTTGTCCACCACCGGGCGCATCACCGAATCGGACTGGATCAGCTTGACCTGCGTGGCCAGAAACTGGTCGGCGTCGTTGTTGACGATTTCGGAGGCTTCCTGCCCCAGCACGCCGGTGGGCATGCGGCGGTCGATGTCGATGGTCGCGGTGGATTCGTAGATGGGCGTCACCCGCAGCGATACGATCAGCGTCGCCAGAGTGGTGGCCAGCACGCCGGCCGCGATCTTCCATGCGTGACGCCGCAGGATCCACAGGTAGTGCGCCAGTGGGACGTGCGCGGCTTGCGGTTCGTAGTCCGCATCGATAATCGTGGGCGGCGCCGATGTCCGATAGCTCTCCGGCACCGCCGGAAGGTTTTCCGATTTCATTCGATACCTAATGCCATCTGCTTCTTAATGCCACACGATCAAGCCGGAAGCCGTGGAGGATCCGAAGCCCGCCAGCTTGTCGATCACACTCGCGGTCAGCCGCTTGCCTTTGTTATCGGGAATGTAAAGAAGATCGTCCACCTGAAGCGGCACGTCGGGCACTTTGCGCTCCAGGATCTTGTCGAGATCCACCGCGATCTCCTGCCGCGCGCCGGCGGCATCGGGGCGGTACACGTATGCCGTCTTGTAGTGGAAGGGCGCGAGCCCCTCCGCCAGGGCCACCAGCTTCAGGACCGAATTCTCGCTGCCGTCGCGCACCAGGAAGGCGCCCGGCTTCTTGACGTTGCCTACCACGAAGATCTTGCCGGCTTCCGGAACGCGTATTTCTTCTCCGCCGTGAAGAACGAAGTTAACGCTCGGGTCGGCGTCATTGATCAGGCGCTTGATGGGGACACGCTCGGCGACGGTGTTGGGGCCGCGAGAAACCAGAATTTCGGTGCCCGCGAGATCGTTCAATCCTCCGGCCTTGGCCAACGCGTCCAGTACGGTGACTACGCCGACGGCCTGAAATGTCACCGGCAGTTTCACGGCTCCCATCACGGCGATGGGACGGCTGTGATACTCCACCACCGTGACCTTGACCACAGGGTCCACGTAGATCTGCTCGCTGGTGAGCTCACCGGCGATAGCGGTTTCGAGGTCGCGTGGAAGCAGGCCGGAAGCCTTGACACCGTTGTGCAGCAGAGGCAGGTGAATCGCGCCATCGGATTCGACGCGCACTGTGCGGGTCAGCTCCGGCGCGTCGTATACGGATACCGCCACCAGATCGTCAATGCCCAATTCCTGCGAAGGGAGGTTATCTTTGCCGACTTCCTCCATCAAGGACTGCCGCACCTGTCCCATTGCCAGACAGGCGATGACGGCTGTGATAAGCGCCAGGGGCGCCTTCACGCACCCTCCTTGAGAAGCCCGAGATATGCGGTCTCCAGCTTGCGCACGCGCTGTTCCAGCTCGCGCAGACGGCCGGGCGTGGACTTGTGATCCAGACCGCTCTCCACCGTGGCCAGGACGGCCGTGCGGATGAAATCGGAGATGCTGCGCCCGCCGCTTTCCGAGGTCGCGGCCAGGAGGCTCTCGTACTCGTCCTGGCTCAGGCGGAACACCATGGTGCGGTCGCGCCGCCGAATGCCGTTCATGGATCTGAGGTTCATTGCTTTGTCCATTGGATAAAGTTACGAAACACTGGCGGGGAAAATCTGGTGCCTTCCACGCCCGCGAGCACGCCATGCTCAATTCGCACGCGTTCGCCGGATTCTAAAGAAGGGCCACCGTCTTAAGAGGTAGACCTGATTCGAGAACATGACGAACAAGGGCGACTGCTCGTCCGGGACTGGAAAGACAAAGCTAACGCTAGGAAAGCCCCATCGGCTCCCTTGGAACTTCGAATTTTTAGTCTATCCGACGGGAATACAAAATCAAGAGACATTCTATAGAGCGAATGCTTTTTCCACAACCTATCAACAGAAAAGTTAAGAAACAACCATCTCTCGCGGGCGGAGATCAAAGGCCGGCAAAGCTCTCTCCGCTTGCCGGAGCGTGTCAATAACAGCTGGTCGAACCGGGCGCAGATATAGACGAATGTTGGTTGTTCGGCAGGCCGCTCCGTCCCTTCAGATGGGACGAATCATGTCCCGATCCACCTCCACGGCGACAGATCGGTGAAGTGCCAGGACGCTGACAGCGACGCGCCAAGCCGCTGAATCGCGCGTTAGGGTCCCTTCGATCCCAGCGAGGACTCCACGCTCGATGCGCACGCGCTGGCCGTCCTTGAGAAAGGGCCAGGGACCAAGCGGCAGGCCGGAAGCGACGGTACGGCGCAGCGTGACGATCTCGTCGTCCGGGATGAGCGCTGGCGCGTGGTTGAAGCTCACCACCCACTCGACACCCGGTTTCCCCATCACCAACAGGCGCTCGGCGAACGTTAAACGGCAGAAAATGTAACCCGGAAACAAGTTCTGCTCGATAATCTTGATCCGGTCCGACCACCTGCGGCGCACCCCATACCAGGGCACAAACGTTTCTAGGCCGACGTTGGCCAGTCCGGTTTGAACCCTTCTCTCGGCACGGGGCCGAACGACAAGCGCAACCCACGGCTTCTCAACGAACCCTTCCACACAAGGAATCATGATTGAACTCGCCGGGGGAGGGAGTAAAACGTTGCTTCCGCTTCGAAGAGTCCCAAGGAACTCCTCCCGCTGAAGCTCGGGGGTATTCAGTAGTGTACACAAACAGCGTCGGATGGTCAACAAGAGGGCGATGACCATCGACACCAAGCTTTTGACGTGATTGTACAGGAAGGTGCGCCAAGTTCGACACGGCGGCTCGCGATGCCGCGCCCTGCCGTCCATGCCGGATCTTCCAGGTCCAGAACGGGCGAAATCCTTGCGCTGCCAGGCGATCGGGGTCGCGGGTTTCACGATTGTCCGACGCCGGGCGCCAGCCGCGCCAGACCTGGGACAGCACCCAAAACCGAGGGCCGGCGGGAGTTAGCTTCGGGCGCTTTCCGGGGTGGTCCCGTCTCCGGCAGGCAGTTCGAATGTGAATTGTACGCCAAGCCAGCCCATGCCGATGATCGCATGAGTGTCGCCGTGAAGTCCTCGAAGCCCCAGCGCGAAGGTGCGTCAAGTTGTGATGAAAATTGCAGAGTGCCGGCTACTGATGGCGAGCCATGGTCCAGGGACCGGAGACGCCGTTGGCGTCGGTCCAGGTTCCGTCCAGCCGTCCGTCAGATGTCAGCGTCAAAAGAAGAGTTCCGTGGCTGGAGTCGGCTCCGCTCTTCCAGGTCAGGGTTGCGCGCAGGGTCTTGCCGTCGAAGGTTCCCTGGAAAGCTCCGGAAAGGGATCGTTGCCTGGTGTCGGAGTAGGCTCCGCTGATTGCCGCGCCTCGCTGCACCAGGCTGCTGATCGCTCCGAACTGATTCACCCAATCGCCAGTGAGGCCGGCTGCGCGAGTAACCGCCGTGGGCGCCACGGGAGCAGCGGGGGTGGGAGGCGCCAGAGCGACAGGAGCGGGCGCAATGGGCGCGGGAGGAATCGGAATGGGAGCGGCGGCAACGGGCTCGGACGCGAGAGCCGGGGCAGATCGGGGCGTAATGGGATCCGCAAGCGGCGGGGCGGGTGGCGGTACAGCGGCCTCCCGCAACGCAGCATCTGGTGAAACCGCATCCGGTACCGCATCCGCCATGGCAGCTTTCAAAGCCGACACACAACACTCACTGCGATATGACGCCGTGATCTGACTCTTGAGATCGCACATGGCGGCGGGATTTCCATTTGCCGCCAAAAAGTAGGTGTATCCTTGACAGGCAGCGTTCAAGTTGCACCGCTGCTGGCATGCTTGCGCGGCGCCGGCTGTGCCACCTGTTTGATCAAGGGCTACGCTGCCCAAAGAGGCTCCGGTGAGGCTGATCTGCGGGAGGTCCTTGTACGCGGTGACGCTAGTTCCTGGCGCGGTCTTAATGAAGCAGAACGAAGGCGGCTGCACGGGTTTCCCGGACGAATCGTAAGACCAGAGCGTAACGTAAAGATTCTGCCCGGGGGGAAGACCGGCAAGCTGACCTTGAAGGCCGGTGATGATCGCCGAATCGCCATCGCGGTTGGCGCCGGGCGTGGGGCCGAGGAGCAGCCGGTAGGTCACGGTCTGCGATCCTGGTTTCCAATTGAACGTCACGTGATCCTGCGTCGGTTCATTCGTAGAAGGGCAAGCCAAGACGGCCGGAGTCCCCTGGGCCTCGTCCTTCGTGGTGGCGGAAGTGGGCGCGTTTTGAGCGGCCAGCCGCGACACGATAACCAAGCCGCAGATTGTTACTATCCTGAGAATCGGCACGGGCGTTTCCCTCCTCTTAGCTTACCTCCCGTTTGAGGACGCGCTACCTTGAAGTGCCGTCTCTTGCCCACGCGGCTTCCTTTTCGCAAAATCGACGAATCCGGCAAAAGGGAGGGGATGGCCGGATCGCGGAATTGAATTCAAGGTTTCGGGCTGGGGAGTTCGAATCCCACACGGCTTGGCGGAACGCCATTCATCGCCTAAGAATCGTGCTTTAGAAGATCAACCACTGTTGCTCCGACGTCCCGCAAAAAGTCGGTCAAACTGGCCGGCTTCGCAATGAAGCAACTGGCTCCCATCCGGATAGCGTCCTCAAGCTCGCTGGGCCTTAAGAACGAGGATAGGATTGCCTTGGGTACTCCTATTAAATTCGGATTCGCCGCAGCCGCCGCGAGAATTTCTAGACCCTGGCCGCCGGGCAGATTGTAATCGAGCAACAGCAGCCGGGGAATCGGCGACCCGTTGACACCACACTTCTTGACAGCATCCACCGCTCCTGCCGCGGTGAGATAGTGGTCCAATTGAAAAACTAAGGATTGCCGTCTCAGAGCCTCCTCGATCAGCCAAACGTCGGCGCTGTTGTCTTCCGCGAGAAGGATTCGCACCGATCTTCCTTCGTCCCGATCGGCTTTCATTGCAACCTGTTTCCGAGATGCGGATATCTCGGTATCGTGAAGCTGAATACGGAGCCGGACCCTGGAGTAGACTCAACCCAGATTTGTCCGCCGAGTCGCTCGACCGCTGCCTTGCAGATGGATAAGCCGATACCGGTTCCCGAGTGCTCCACGGTATGCAGCCGTCGGAAGACTCCGAAAATATACTCCGAATACTTCGCCTCGATGCCAATTCCATTGTCCATAACCGAGAATATCCAGCCGGTTTTCGTAACCGCTGAAGAGATTCGAATCGCAGGAATCCTTTCGTGGGATCGATACTTAATTCCATTGCTGATCAGATTCTGAAATACTTGCAGCAACAAAATCTCGATGGATGGAACGATGGGGAGCGCGCCCCATTCCACCGAAGCGCCTGTCTCTTGAATCATCGTCTGTAGCGTGGCCACGGCCGCCGCGACAACCTCCTTACAGTCCACCGGCGCCCATTCCTGCTGGCCTGATTCGCTCACGTGAATGTACTGGCGAAGAGCCCCCAGCAATTGATTCAACCTGGAGGCGTGATCTTCGATGATCGCAAGCATATTCCTTTCCCGATCCCCTAACCGGCCGTTGACGGCTTCCGAAAGCCATTGAGCATAGGCCCGAACGGTACGGATTGGTTCCTGGAGATCGTGGCTGGCGGCCCAGGCAAATTGCCGTAGAGCTTCATTTGAGGTACTCAGAGCCGCAGTGCGCTCGGCGACTCGCCGCTCCAAATCCGCGTTGGTCTGCTGAATGCGCGCCTCGGCGTCCACCTGGATGGTTATATCGCGGATGGCAGTCGTGACCAGCACAGAGTCCGACGCGTGAAAGGGACTTCGAGTAATTCCAGCGGGGAACAATGTCCCGTCGCGGCGCACACCGGTCTGGCGGATTTCCAATTGCACAGAAGGATCGCGGACAGGTCCCGCGGTCAAACGCTCCCACTCCGGGATGAGAGTCCGGATATTCTGCCCCAATAACGACTCGCGTGAATACTGGAAGAGCATATCAACGCGAGAGTTTGCCAGCTCGATCCTGCCGTCTTCGTTGGTGATGACCATCGCATCGGGCGCGGCCTCCAACACGTCCCGGAACATCCGCTCCGTGCGCTTCAGATCTTCTGTTTGCCTTTGTAGCCGCTCCTCACTGCGGCGCAGCTCGACAAACACCTTCACCTTACTCTGAAGGATCTCCGGGACAATCGGTTTGAACAGGAAGTCGACTGCGCCCAGATCGTAACCCCGAAAGAGCTGCTCGTCGCTACGGTACGCGGTGAGAAACAGGATCGGTGTCCGGTGCGATCGTCTCCGCGAGCGGATCATTTCAGCCGTTTCGAATCCGTCCATGGTCGGCATCCGGACGTCCAGTAGAATCGCCGCGAAATCGTGCTCCAAACACAGGCGGAGCGCATCGGTTCCATTCTCCGCCAGCATCAAGTCCTGGTCCAGAGATTCCAGAATCGCCTGAAGTGCGACCAGATTATGCTGGTCGTCGTCGACTGCCAGCAGTTTCACCCGGCCGGGACTGGGCGACTGCGAACCAACTTCGCTGACGTACTGTGGGCTCATACCATCCGCGCATCCGTCCGGCGCGATAGTCCCGCTCCGCCAGCCACGCCCGCCAGACCCCCGAGCGATACTCGCATGACGGAGAAGAGATAGGCCAAATCCACCGGCTTGGCCACATAATCTGAGGCGCCCGCCTGCAAACATTTCTCGCGATCACCTTTCATCGCCTTGGCGGTGAGAGCGATGATGGGAATCGACGCGAAACCGGGAAGCCGGCGAATGGCGCGCGTGGTTTCGTATCCGTCCATCTCTGGCATCATGATGTCCATCAGAACCAGATCGATGTCCGCGTTTTCGCGGAGCATCTCGATCCCGCCTTGTCCGGTTTCGGAATGCACCACTGAGATATCGTATTGTTCGAGAACGCTGGTCAAGGCGAAGATATTGCGCAAATCATCGTCCACCACCAGAATCTTGCGGCCCGCCAATACCGGGTCGGTCTTGCGAACCTCGGCCAGCGCCTGAACTTGAGCGGGCGTGAGGTTGGCTTCCTGCCGGTGCAGCAATAGAACCGTGTCTTCGAGAAGCCGCCCAAGCGACGGCGCGTAACGAACCGGACTCGCTTTGGAGAGGCGGTGAAGTTCCGCCGCCCTTTGGGCGTCCAACTGGGGCGGTCCAAAGATCATTGCCGGCGGCGCCGTTCCGGACTGCATCCTTTCGATCAAATCGAGGCCGTCCACTTGTGAAACAACCCAGTCCAGAACCATGCCGTCAACGGCGTTTTCCGATGCGAGAATACCGGCATCCTCGGTCGAGGATGCGGCTAAAAGATCGAGATCGGGAGCTGCGAGAAAATCACTAATCGCCGCCCGCATACGCTCGGATCCCGCCACGATCAGCAGCTTTTTCCGCCGCGACCCTTTGGAATTGTCGCCCAGAGGGAAGACTGTGACGAAGGATTCCTGTTCTGCCCCTTTCTGTTGACATGTCATCGCACCCAAAGCGAAGCCATCCCGCGGTTTCTCCACTCCGGACACGATGTGGACCGGGATATGGCGCGTTACCGGATCGTGCTTCAGAAGATCAAGGACGGTCCAGCCGCTCATGTCCGGTAGCATCACGTCCAGCGTGATTGCGGCCGGCTGGAAGTTTTTCGCCAGCGGGATGGCACTCGCGCCGCGGAGTGCCACCAGGGCCTTGAAGCCTCTTTCGTGGGCCTGCTCCATCAGAACACTCGCGTAAGTCGGGTCGTCCTCCACGATGAGCAGTACCGGATCGCCGGGTTGAATCGTGTTCCGGTCGTCGTCCAGGCTAGCCTCATGCTCGGTCAGCCAATTCGGAAGAGTGCCGGATCCGTGCTCAAAGCGGTAGTCCACGTCGCGCGCCATCCACACTCGCATGACCGAGAACAGGAGATCAAGATCCACCGGCTTGGTCACATAATCGGACGCTCCGGCGCGCAGACATTTTTCACGGTCTCCCTTCATCGCCTTCGCGGTCAAGGCGACGATAGGAAGCGTACGAAACTCCGGAAGAGATCGAATCGCGCGCATGGTCTGATATCCGTCCATCTCCGGCATCATAATGTCCATCAGCACAATGTCCACGTCGCGCGCGCTCTTCAGAAGCTCGATTCCCGCACGGCCGTTTTCAGCGTGCAGGATCTTCAGTTCACGATGCTCGAGGACGCTTGTGAGCGCGAAGATGTTGCGCAGGTCGTCGTCGATCACCAGCACTTTGCGTCCAACCAGCATCGAGTCGGATTGGCGGACGTCGGCCAGGATGCGCTTCTGTTCAGCCGTGAGGTCGCTTTCCTTGCGGTGCAGCAGCAAGACGGTTTCGTCCAGAATGCGCTCGATCGACTGCGCGTACCGCACCGGTCCCACCCTGGCGCAGCGGTGAATTTCGGAAACCTGGTCCTCCGATAGCGCGCGGCTTCCCGATACGATAATAGGCGGGACATACAGGGCCGATTTCGACTGGACCGTTTCGATAAATTCAATTCCTTCGGCGCCCGGCAAAACCCAATCCAGCACGACACCGTCGATTTGACGGGCATCCATGGTGCGAGCCGCGGAAACAAGGTCAGGTGCACTGACGATCTCAATGTCGCCGCCCGCCAGGAGATTGCGAATGTCGCCGGCGCGCACCTCGTTTTCGGCGATGAGCAGTAGCACCTTCTTGTGGCGTTCCAACGAACTCTGGATCACTCCGAAGATCCCCTCCAGCGACTCGGTATTGACATCCTTCGGCATGCAGGACATGGCTCCCAATGCGAAGCCGCGCTTGTTGTTTTCGTGGCCGGAGATGACGTGAACCGGAATATGGGCGGTCGAGGAATCGTGCTTCAGCCGGTCGAGAAGAGTCCAACCGCTCATATCGGGCAGGCGGAGGTCCAAGGTGATGGCGGCGGGCTGGAATTCGCGGGCAAGAGAGATGGCCGTTGTTCCCCGCAGGGCGACGATCGCCTTGGCTCCGCAGCGATGGCTCATATCCACCAGAATGCGTGCGAATGTGGCGTCGTCCTCGACGATCAACAACACACAGTCCGCCGGCGTGATCAGGTTGCGGTCGTCGTCCACCGCGAGTTCCTCGACGAGCTCCGCCGAAACAGGACTGCCGGATGGAGAGAGGACCAGATCCAAATCGCCTCTGGAGCGGAGTTCCCCATCGCTGAGTGACAGAGGACGATCGCCCGATTCCGGCTTCGGCGCGGAGGCGATGTACGTCTGTGGCAGGTAGAATGTGAAAACACTTCCCCGGCCGACGGCGCTTTGGAGGTGAATCTCTCCGCCGAGGAGGCGGGCCAGTTCGCGGCTGATCGAAAGTCCCAATCCGGTTCCCCCGTATTTTCTGCTGGTGGTTCCGTCCGCCTGCTGGAAAGCCTCAAAGATGATGCGCTGCTTTTCGTGCGCGATCCCGATTCCCGTGTCGGTCACCGAAAAAGCGATGACTCCTTTCGCCCTGTTTAGCACGGAATGCGTGCGGCTCCAACCGCTGGTCACCATGTCCATGCGTAATCTGACGGAACCTTGCTCTGTGAACTTGAGCGCGTTGGACAACAGGTTCTTCAGCACCTGTTGCAGGCGCTTGACATCCGTGCGGATAACGCCGTTTGCGAGATCGGACTGCACTTCGATCCCAAAGCCGATGCCCTTGCCCTCGGCGACATGGCGGAACGTTCGAACACAATAGTCCTCAAGTTCCGCGAAGCGCACGTTGCCGACTTCTACGTCCATCTTGCCGGACTCGATCTTGGAGAGGTCCAAAATATCGTTGATCAGCGCCAGCAGGTCGGTTCCCGAAGAGTGAATCGTCTCCGCGAATTTGATTTGCTTCGGGCTCAGGTTGCCCTCCGTATTGTCGGCGAGGATGCGCGCCAGAATAAGCAGGTTGTTGAGCGGCGTCCGCAGCTCGTGGGACATATTCGCCAGAAACTCGCTCTTGTATTTCGAGGTTAGCGCGAGCTGTTCGGCCTTCTCTTCCAAGGCATGCTGCCCCTGCTCGATTTCCCGGTTTTTGGCCTCGACTTCCGTGTTCTGTTCCGCAAGCAGTTGCGCCTTTTCCTGCAGCTCCGCGTTCGTTTTCTGCAGTTCCTCCGCCAGCGCCTGGCTCTGTTGCAAAAGTTGTTCGGTCCGCATCGTGGCCGCGATCGTATTCAGTACGATTCCGATGCTCTCCGTAAGCTGGTCTAGGAAGGCGACATGGATCTCGGATAATTTGTGGAAGGAAGCGAGTTCCACCACCGCCTTCACCTCGCCCTCGAACAACACCGGCAGCACCACGATCGTGGTGGGAACGCCGGAACCCAGGCTGGACTGAATCCGGATGTAGTTTTCGGGCACGTCCCGGATCAGAATGCGTTGCTTTTCGCGGGCGCACTGCCCTACCAGGCCCTGTCCGATCCTGAATTGAGCGGGAACCTCGTCGCGATCATCGCAGGCATAGCCGGCCATGAATTTCAGGACGCCGGATTCGCCCTCATTGTTCTCGGCGATATAGAAGGTGCCGCGCTGCGCGCTTACCAGCGGAGCCAGCTCGGAAAGCAGCAGTTGGGCCACTGTAAGCAGATCTCTCTGGCCCTGCACCATGCTGGTGAATTTCGCGATGTTGGTCTTGAGCCAGTCCTGGTCGGTGTTCTTGCGCGTGGTTTCCGCCAGGTTCACGATCATCTCATTGATGTTGTCCTTCAGCGCCGCCACTTCGCCCTGCGCCTTCACCGTCACGGAGCGAGTTAAATCTCCCGTGGTGACGGCGGTCGCGACCTCGGCGATCGCGCGCACCTGCGTGGTGAGGTTGGCCGCGAGCTGGTTCACATTATCGGTGAGATCGCGCCAGATTCCGGCGGCGCCGGGAACACGCGCCTGGCCGCCCAGCTTGCCTTCGATTCCGACTTCGCGGGCGACGGTGGTGACCTGGTCGGCGAAGGTGGCCAATGTGTCGATCATCGCGTTGATGGTATCGGCTAACTCGGCGATCTCGCCCTTGGTTTCGAGCACCAGTTTCCTCTTTAAATCGCCGTTGGCGACGGCGGTCACCACTTTGGCGATGCCGCGCACCTGCGTGGTCAAATTCGCCGCCATCAGATTTACGTTATCCGTGAGATCCTTCCAGGTTCCAGCCACGCCACGGACTTCCGCTTGACCTCCCAGCTTGCCCTCGGTACCCACCTCGCGAGCCACGCGAGTCACTTCGCTCGCAAAGGAGTTCAACTGATCGACCATCGTATTGATGGTGTTCTTCAGCTCGAGGATTTCGCCGCGAACATCCACCGTGATCTTGCGCGACAAATCTCCCATCGCTACCGCGGTTGTGACTTGAGCGATGTTGCGGACCTGATTGGTGAGGTTCGACGCCATCGAGTTTACCGACTCAGTCAAATCCTTCCAGGTGCCCGCGACTCCGTACACATCGGCCTGTCCGCCCAGCCGGCCCTCCGTACCGACCTCGCGCGCCACACGCGTCACTTCGCTGGCGAAGGAGCTGAGCTGATCCACCATCGTGTTGATGGTGTCCTTGAGCGCGAGGATTTCGCCGCGCGCGTCCACGGTGATCTTGCGCGACAGGTCGCCCTTGGCGACCGCCGTCGTCACCTCGGCGATGTTGCGCACCTGCGCGGTCAGGTTCGAACCCATCGAGTTCACCGATTCGGTCAAGTCCTTCCACGTACCCGCAATGCCGCGCACGTCCGCCTGGCCTCCCAGCTTGCCTTCGGTTCCCACTTCGCGCGCCACGCGCGTCACTTCGCTGGCAAAGGCGTTGAGCTGATCCACCATCGTGTTGATGGTGTTCTTCAACTCCAGAATCTCGCCCCGCGCATCCACGGTGATCTTAGTGGTGAGGTCGCCCTTCGCCACAGCCGTGGTAACGCCGGCGATGTTGCGAACCTGATTCGTGAGATTCGACGCCATCGAATTGACGGAATCCGTCAAATCTTTCCATGTGCCCGCCACTCCGCGCACGTCGGCCTGTCCGCCCAATTTGCCTTCGGTGCCGACCTCGCGCGCCACGCGCGTCACTTCGCTGGCAAAGGAACTGAGCTGGTCCACCATCGTATTGATCGTGTTCTTCAGCTCGAGAATCTCGCCGCGAGCGTCGACGGTAATCTTGCGCGACAAATCTCCCTTGGCGACGGCCGTTGTTACTTCCGCAATGTTGCGCACCTGATTGGTCAGGTTCGACGCCATCCAGTTCACCGATTCCGTAAGGTCGCGCCAGGTTCCGGCGACGCCGCGAACGTCAGCCTGGCCTCCCAGCCGCCCCTCCGTGCCTACCTCGCGAGCTACGCGCGTCACTTCACTGGCGAAACCGTTGAGCTGGTCCACCATCGTGTTGATCGTGTTCTTCAGCTCCAGAATCTCGCCGCGAACGTCGACGGTGATCTTGCGCGACAGATCGCCCTTGGCGACCGCCGTGGTCACCTCGGCGATGTTGCGAACCTGAGCGGTGAGGTTCGAGCCCATCGAGTTCACCGACTCCGTGAGATCGCGCCACGTTCCCGCGACGCCTTTCACGTCGGCTTGTCCGCCAAGCTTGCCCTCAGTGCCCACCTCGCGCGCCACGCGCGTCACTTCGCTGGCGAATGAGCTGAGCTGGTCCACCATCGTATTGATGGTATTCTTCAGCTCCAGAATCTCGCCGCGCACTTCCACCGTAATCGTTCGGGACAGATCGCCTTTGGCCACGGCCGTGGTCACTTCCGCGATGTTACGCACCTGATTGGTCAGGTTCGAAGCCATGGAGTTGACGGAATCCGTTAGGTCCTTCCACACACCGCCGACGCCTTTGACCACCGCCTGCCCGCCCAACTTCCCTTCGGTTCCCACTTCCCGCGCCACGCGAGTCACCTCGCTTGCAAAGGAGCTGAGCTGATCCACCATCGTATTGATCGTGTTCTTGAGCTCCAGAATTTCGCCGCGAACGTCCACCGTTATCTTGCGCGAGAGATCGCCGTTGGCGACGGCAGTGGTCACTTCGGCGATGTTGCGCACTTGCGCCGTTAGATTCCCGGCCATCGAATTGACTGAGTCAGTCAGATCTTTCCACACACCGCCGACGCCCTTCACTTCCGCCTGGCCGCCCAGTTCGCCCTCGGTTCCCACTTCGCGGGCGACGCGCGTCACCTCGCTCGCGAACGCGTTGAGCTGGTCCACCATCGTGTTGATCGTGTTCTTCAGCTCCAGAATTTCGCCGCGGACGTCCACCGTGATCTTTCGCGAGAGATCGCCGTTGGCGACCGCGGTAGTTACTTCAGCGATGTTGCGCACTTGCGCGGTGAGGTTGCCGGCCATCGAATTGACTGAGTCTGTGAGATCCTTCCACACGCCGCCGACGCCCTTCACCTCCGCCTGGCCGCCCAACTCGCCCTCGGTGCCGACCTCGCGCGCCACACGCGTCACTTCGCTGGCGAAAGAGCTGAGCTGATCCACCATCGTGTTGATCGTGATCTTGAGTTCCAGAATTTCCCCGCGCACGTCCACCGTGATCTTGCGGGAAAGATCTCCGTTGGCGACCGCTGTGGTCACTTCGGCGATGTTGCGCACCTGCGCGGTGAGATTCCCGGCCATGAAGTTGACCGAATCCGTCAGATCCTTCCACACGCCGCCGACGCCCTTCACGACTGCCTGGCCGCCCAGCTTGCCGTCGGTGCCCACTTCGCGCGCCACGCGAGTCACTTCGCTCGCAAAGGAGCTCAGCTGGTCCACCATCGTGTTGAACGTATTCTTGAGCTCCAGAATCTCGCCGCGCACTTCGACGGTGATTGTGCGTGACAGATCGCCCTTGGCCACTGCCGTCGTCACCTCGGCGATGTTACGGACCTGCGACGTCAAATTGGACGCCATCGAATTGACCGAGTCGGTAAGGTCCTTCCAGGTTCCTGCCACGCCCGTCACCACGGCCTGGCCGCCTAGCTTGCCCTCCGTGCCGACTTCGCGCGCCACGCGAGTTACCTCGCTCGCAAATGAGCTGAGTTGATCCACCATCGTGTTCATGGTGTTCTTCAGCTCCAGGATTTCGCCCTGAACGCTCACGGTGATTTTGCGGGAAAGGTCACCGCGGGCGACGGCGGTAGTCACCTCGGCAATATTCCGGACCTGGTTGGTAAGGTTCGACGCCATGGAGTTGACCGAATCCGTCAGGTCCTTCCAGGTCCCGGCCACGCCGGTCACAACCGCCTGGCCGCCCAGCTTCCCTTCGGTGCCGACCTCGCGCGCCACTCGAGTCACTTCGCTCGAGAAGGAGTTCAATTGATCCACCATCGTGTTGACGACTCGAGCGGTGCGGATGAATTCGCCCTGAAGAGGACGGCCCTCTACTTCGAGGGACATCTTCTGGGATAAATCGCCCTGGGCCACGGCTCCAATCACGCGGGCGACTTCCGTGGACGGCTGAACCAGGTCGGAAATCAGGCTGTTCACGGATTCGACACAGGAGGCCCAGTGGCCGGAACCGGCTGCGAGCGAGGCTCGCTGACCGATTCTGCCTTCCTTGCCCACTGCCGTGCTGATCCGGGACAGCTCATTCGCCATGTTTTCATTGAGTTCGAAGACATCGTTCAGAACGTCGGCGATTTTGCCCGCGAGGCCAATTTGATTCACCGGCAGCCGGACTGAGAAGTCCCCTTTTTTGAAGGCGATCAAGGTGGCCAGGACCTGATTGGCGTCCAGAATCTCAGCAATCGGAACTTCTCTCATTCTTGTTCCCTCCGGGAGTGTAAGAGAGTTGGATCATACACTTGCGATGGCGTTACAGAAAATCTTCGGCTATCCGGCCCGGCGCGGCGTCGCTTCGGTTCGGAGATTACAGCCTACCGGACCGGCTTGGCTCGTTTCTAATGGGTTGCATAGCGTTTGCCGAATCTCATCTGTTCTTTATATTGCACAGGGTCTTCGCTCTTCAAGCAAGCAGGGTATAGACGCGATCTACGGTGTTCTTCATGATCGCCTTCATTTCCGCATCGGTGAACCGGGAATAGCCGGGCTGTCTGCCGCGGGTCGGTGCCTTTCACCCGAAGCCCGAAGGCTGCGGCGGCCTTGCAGCAGTTTGCCGACCTGCGCACTCCCCGCTAGGAGGTCCTCCATCGCCCCCATGCTACGCTCGGATCATGGGGTTTTCGCAGTCCTTTTTTGCGTCGCGATTCGGGATCACGGAGCGCGATCTTGAGTCCTACCTGAGCGAGGCGCTTTCGGCCGGCGGCGAGTACGCGGACTTGTATTTCGAATACCTGGCCACCAGCTCCATCGGCATCGATGAAGGCATCGTCAAGAGCGCATCGCAGGGAGTCGAACTGGGCGTGGGCGTGCGCGTCGTCATCGGCGAGCGCACCGGCTATGCTTACAGCGACGATCTGAGCCCGGACAAGATCCGCAAGGCCGCTCGAGTGGCCGCGCGCATCGCCAAGGGCCCTGCCAGCATCGTCAAGACCGGCTTCGAGGAAGCCCACAAACATAATCTCTACCCCATGCTCCAGAGCCCGCACGAAACGGGACTGGCGGAGCGCGTCGATCTGGTCAAGCGCGCCGACCTCGCCGCGCGAGCCTACGACAAGCGGGTTTTCCAGGTGCAGGCCGGCTATGCCGACAGCGTGCGCGAAGTCCTGGTCGCCACCAGCGACGGCCGCTTGAGCTTTGATCGCCAGCCCATGGCGCGCCTGAATGTGATGGTGCTGGCTCGGGAAGAGGGCGGCGTTCCGCAATACGGCCACGCGGGCGGAGGCGGACGAGTCGCGTTGGATTTCTTCCTGGGAGAGAAGTCACCGGAGTATTTCGCTCGCGAGTCCGCGCGCCAAGCCATCGTGCAATTGGGCGCGGTCGACGCCCCGGCGGGCGAGATGACGGTGGTGCTGGGACCTGGATGGCCGGGCATTCTGCTGCATGAAGCGGTGGGGCACGGCCTGGAGGCTGATTTCAATCGCAAGGGCGTCTCGGCGTTCAGCGGGCGCATCGGCGAACAGGTGGCCAGTCCTCTCTGCACGGTGATCGACGACGGCTCCATCGGCAGCCGGCGCGGGTCGCTCAATGTGGACGACGAAGGCACGCCGACGCAGAAGAATGTCTTGATCGAGAATGGAGTGCTGCGCGGTTACTTGCAGGATCAGCTTGCCGCGCGCCTGATGAAATCCGCCTCCACCGGCAGCGGACGACGTGAAAGCTACCAGCACATCCCCATGCCGCGAATGACCAACACGTACATGCTGGCGGGCCAAAGCGATCCCGGCGACATCGTCCGCAGCGTTTCCAGAGGCGTGTACTGCTCGGCGTTCGGAGGCGGCTCGGTGGACATCACCAGCGGCAATTTCGTGTTCTCGGCCACGGAGAGTTATTTGATCGAAGACGGAAAGCTCACGCGCCCGTTGCGCGGGGCGTCGCTGATCGGGAACGGCCCGGAGGCGCTCAAGTACGTGAGCATGGTCGGCAACGACCTGAAGCTGGACGAAGGCATCGGCATCTGCGTCAAGGAAGGGCAGAACATTCCGGTGGGCGTGGGCATCCCCACCGTGAAGATCGACCGCATGACGGTGGGAGGCACCGCGGCGTGAACGAACCTGATTTGCATCAATTGGAGCAGATCGCTTCCGATGCGGTTGCGCGCGCGTTGGAACTGGGGGCGACGGACG
>Ga0209167_10001030_pt1 | contig 17370 bp, 18 predicted proteins | sample Coa_R1_9_FD_187154 | JGI IMG/M metagenome (GOLD analysis project Ga0209167, IMG submission 187154) | Surface soil microbial communities from Centralia Pennsylvania, which are recovering from an underground coalmine fire - Coalmine... | ecosystem: Environmental > Terrestrial > Soil >... | reverse complement strand
TTTGCCCCCGCGGACGCAGATCACTCATCAGGCTTGCGAAGAGGGCTGGTCCTTCATCGCCGAATGGACCGGCGTGGCTCTTTCGGACGTCCTGAATTCGGTGGGCGTTCTTCCTCAGGCCAGATACGTCGTGCTCTTTCCTTTCGACGAATTCTGGGAGAGCCTGGACATGCTCGACGCGTGGCATCCCCAAACGCTGCTGGCCTACGCGATGAACGGCAAGGAGCTGCCCGCGCCCCACGGCGCTCCGGTCCGCCTGCGCGTGCCGCGCCAGCTTGGCTATAAGAGCGTGAAGTATCTCGCCCGCATCCGCGTTGTCGATACGCTGAAGGACATCGGCGAGGGCTTGGGCTCCCGGTCGCCCGAAATCGGCTATTCCTGGTACGCGGGCATCTGATATGAAGAGAACGAGTCCAAAGAATGTAGAAGAATACCTCGCTGCCGTCCCCGAACCCGCGCGCAGCACGTTGAATAAGGTTCGCGCGGCGATTCGGTCCACGGTGCCGCCGGAAGCTACCGAGGTCATCAGCTATCAGATTCCGACGTTCCGGTACGAAGGCATGCTGGTTGCGTTCGCCGCGTTTGCGAAGCACTGCAGCTTCTTCCCCATGAGTAAGGCCGTGATGGAGACGTTCAAGGACGAGCTCAAGCCGTTTCCCAAATCCACCGGCACCATCCGTTTCCCTGTCGACAAGCCTCTCCCCGCCGCACTGGTGAAAAAGATGGTGAAGGCGCGGCTCGCGGAGAAGGAACGCAAGAAGCGGCTCTGAATTATTCGTCAAAACCCGGGGGCGCTTCGAATCCTCCCACGATTTCGGCCAATGACTCCGCGAACTCGATCGATGTTCCGTCTTCCCACATGGGCGCAATGATCTGCACACCGACTGGCAACCCTTCAATCGTTCGCCCAATGGGAGCAACGGTCGCCGGCAGCCCGGCCAGCGTGGCGAAACAACTCCACAGCGCCGTATTCACGTACGGCCGCGGGCCTTCCGGTGTCTGGATGATGCGCTGATCGAGGGGCTGGCTAGGATCGTGCAGAAAAGCCGCACTGAATCCGGCGGGGAGCAGAAACACGTCGTGGCTCTCGAAATACTTCTGCCACATCGCGCGGTACGCAAGACGCTTCTGCGTTTCCTCGAGCCAGCGAGCATGCGGCTCCACGGTAGCGGCTGCGTTGACGAATGCGAGCAGCAGGTAGTTGAACGTTCGCAACTGCGCCTGCGGTTCGATCCCCTGGGGCCAGCCCGGCTCCATCGCCGCTCCGGCGCGGGCCAGTTCCGCAAGCGCATGCTCGTATACTTTGCCGGCGTCGGACGACACGGGGGCGAAGTCGCCGTCCATCACATAGCCGACGCGGAAATCCTTGAGCCGCATGCGGCGCGGAGCGGGCATGTGCCAGCTCCAGGCTGTTGCGTCGTCGCCATTGGGTCCGCCGATTGCGTTGAGAACGAGCCGCAGATCCTGCGCGCTCCGCGCAAGTGGGCCGAGCACGGCGAGATCCATCGGATAACCCGGCGAGCCGTCCCAAGGGCCCGGCTGGAAACCGTCGGTATTGACGAGATCGAGAGTGGGTTTGTGGCCGTACACGCCACAGAAGTGCGCCGGAATCCGAACCGAGCCGGCGAGATCGCTGCCGAGCGTGAGACAGCCGAGGCCCGCGGCCAGCGCCGCCGCGCCGCCTCCGGTGGATCCGCCGGGCGTTCGCGTCAGGTCCCAGGGATTGTTGGTTGTTCCGTAAATCGAATTGTAGCTCTGCCAATCCCCGAGCATCACCGGAACGTTGGTCTTGCCGATGACGATGGCGCCGGCCGATTCAAGACGCTCGACTGCAACGGCGGTCCGCGGACTGTTGACGTCCTTGAGCGGCGGCAAGCCCCACGAGCTGGGCGAGCCGCGATACGCGAATGACTCCTTGATCGTCACGGGCACGCCATGCAGGAGTCCCCATCTCTCGCCGTGCGCGAGCGACTCGTCCGCCTGGCATGCGCGCTTCACGGCTTGCTCGCGGCATTGCAAGACGATCGCGTTGATCTTCGCGTTGTGGAGATCCACGCGCCGGAACGTGGCGTCGAGCAGTTCGGCCGCCGAGATTCTCTTCCCGTGAATCGCCTCGGCGGTTTCCGCGGCGGTCGCGAAGGCGGGATTGAAATCCTGCGGCGCGGACACGACGGCTAGCGCAACAGGCCCAGACGGTCCAGGGGCCAATACACGAAGACGGCTTTTCCGTAAATATAGCCGCGTTTGACGGTGCCCCAACTGCGGCTGTCGTTCGAGGAATTGCGATGGTCGCCCAGCACGTAGTAGCAATCCGGCTCGACCCGGATCTCCGGGTAGCTGTTCTCGTCGCGCATTTCCTGGGGGACGTATGGCTCGGGAAGGGGCTGGCCGTTGACGATGACTTTGCCGTGGTCGACGACCACGCGATCGCCGGGCATTCCGATTACGCGTTTGATGTAGGATTTGCTGAGGTCGCCGGGAAATTGGAACACCACCGTGTCGCCGCGCGCGATGTCGGAGAAGCGGTAGACGAATTTGTTGATGAAGATGCGCTCCTCGTTGACCAGGCTCGGCATCATGCTGGTACCCTCGACGCGAACCGGCTGGTACAGGAACAGGATGATGACGATCGCGATTACGACGCTGAGCGTGAGGTCGCGCAGCCAGGAGAAGGCGGCTCGCGTGGCGGAGGGCTCGGTGGCCTGGTTCGTCACAGGAGGCGCGGGCGGATTCTCAGCGGGCGTCGCGGGGTCGCCAATCTCCATATCTTAATGATAGACGCCTGGAGCTGCGGAGTGTGTGCGAACTGCTATGATTTGGGCGGAGGATTCAAATATGGCACTTTCCGCGAGAAATCAACTTCCCGGCAAGGTGAAGGAAATTCACCTCGGCGAAATCATGGCCCGAGTCGTCGTGAAGGTGGGCAGCAGCCTGGTCGAGAGCGTCATCACCCGCACCAGCGCCGAGGAGTTGGGATTGAAGAAGGGCGATTCCGTCCGCGTCGTAGTGAAGTCGACGGAAGTGATGATCCAGAAAGATTAGCGGCGATAGCTCCTTATGCGTCTTCTTCTCGGCGAACAAGATGTGGGCAAGTGACACTGACTACACGAACAGCTCGACAGGCACGCGAAGGAGTGCGGCGAGTTGCTTGGCCTGCGCTTTACTAATGCTCCGCTTGCCGTTCAAGATTTCCGATACACGGCTCTTGGGCAGCACGGTCCAGAGGTCGCTCGGCTTCATGTTTTTCTCTTCGAGTAGAAATGCCAGCATCTTGTGCGGGTCGGCCTTCGGAATCGGGTGCACCCGGTTTTCGTATTCGTCGATCAGGATGCCGAGCAGTTCCAGGAGCCGGCCCTCCTCCTCGGACAAGGCATCTTCTGGTTTGTCCATAAAGGCCGCAGCCGCGCCGAGCAGGCGATGGTATTCTTCCTCCGTTCGAATGGCGACGGGCAGAGTCACATCGAGAAGCTTTCGATATTGACGTTCATCAAGTAACGCAGCGCTCATAGTTTCCATTTTCCCTTATCGTATTCGGCATGCGTGAGGATGTGCCGGATGTAGACGATCTGCCATCGGTACTTGATCGCCGAGATGAGCCGATACTTATTTCCGCTGATGTTGAATACCGTGAACGTGCCCGCTGCATCGGCGTGCGGAAAGTCGGCACGGACATCGGCCAGATGTCTCCATGCGGCTCGCTTGGTTATGCTGTGCCAATGCAGCAGCGGCTCCAACGCGTCCTTGTGCGTCTTGCTAAATTCGGCGATCGCCACCTTACTGATGATCCTCACCGCCTCAAGGTTACCAAAACGGTAACCATATCGCAAAGGGAAGTTGTATCCGCCGTTGGCGGCCGCTCAGAACCAGGCTCGTCTGTTATGAGACACTACGTCCGTTTGACACCCTCTCGGCCTTCGGATAGCCTGAGTAGGCAGGGAGATTGCAGGGAGCGAGCACGTGGAGGCGACAGCCATGAAAAACGTCTTGATCCGAATTGCTCTCTGGATGAGTGCAGGCGTTCTTGTTTCCTTCGGGTGGGGATTCTATTTTGCAACTGCAAACAAGGGCATTCCAATCGGAGCGATTGTAAACACTTTCGCCCGGTTAACCCAACCAACCGCCGCGGTCGTCTTGTATCTAGATCCAGCCTCGCCGCTGGGCCTTACTTGGGTTGCTGTTACGAATGCTGCTACGTATGCTCTGCTCGGCTTAATGGTCGAAACGGTCCGACGACACCATCGGTCGCTGGATCTGACTTCCTCCGTTTGACACCTTCCCGGCAATTCGGCTAACCTGAGTAGGCAGGGAAATTGCAGGGAGAAAGTCTGTCTTCATGAAAACCGCTATTCCTTCGGTCGAAACTTTGGTGCGCGAGTGGCACCTGATCGATGCCGAGGGCGAAGTTTTGGGCCGGCTGGCGACCAAAGCCGCGCTGGCGCTGATGGGCAAGCATAAGCCCACGTACACACCGTTTCTGGATATGGGCGATCACGTGGTCGTGGTCAACGCCGCCAAGGTCCGGCTGACGGGCCGCAAGGAAGAGCAGAAGATTTACCGGCGCCACTCGGGTTATCCGGGCGGTCTCTCTGAGATCAAGGCGCGCACGGTCCGCGAGACGCGGCCGGTTCGCATGGTGGAGGAAGCCATCCAGGGGATGCTTCCGAAAAACAAGCTCGGAAAACAGATGTACCGGAAGCTGCAGGTATACGCGGGTCCCAAGCACCCGCATGAGGCGCAGAAGCCGGTGCAGATCGCGGTCGCAGGCAAGGAGATATAACGAGTGGCATTGGTACAGCATCTGGGAACGGGCCGGCGCAAACGCGCGACGGCCAGAGTGTTCCTGCGGCCGGGTAAAGGCGAGATTACGGTGAACGGGAGAACCTTCGAAAACTACTTCCCGAGCGAGGCTTCGCGAGCGATCGTGAGGCAGCCGCTGCTAGCCACCGAGACCGCCGACAAATTCGACATCTTAATCAACACGGAAGGCGGCGGGCCTTCGGGCCAAGCCGGAGCCGCCAAGTTAGGGATAGCGCGCGCGCTTCTGGAGTTCAACATCGAGCTGCGCGCCAAACTCAAGGAACTGGGCATGCTTCGGCGGGACGCCCGCGAGCACGAGCGCAAGAAGTACGGACAGAAGGGCGCCCGCAAACGCTTCCAGTTCTCCAAACGCTAGCTTTGCAACGATTGTTTTACTTGGGACAGGCTGACGCCTGCCCCCGCGTGTTCACCTCTGAGCTGCAAATCCCGCCTTGGGCCGCAACTCGGATTCCCGAATGACCGTAAGGAGGTTATTTGCCGTCCATTAGTATGAAAGAATTGCTCGAAGCCGGCGTTCACTTCGGGCACCAGACCAGGCGCTGGAATCCAAGGATGAAAGATTACATCTTTGGCGAACGAAATGGCATCTACATCATCGACCTGCAAAAAACGCTGAAGCTGTTCAAGGATGCGATGCGTTACGTGGGCGAAATGGCCGCGCAGGGTAAGACCGTGCTGTTTGTCGGCACCAAGCGGCAAGCTCAGGAAGCGGTGGCCGAAGAGGCCACGCGCTGCCAGCAGTTCTACGTGAACCAGCGCTGGCTGGGCGGATTACTCACCAACATGACCACGGTGCAGAAATCCATCAAACGTTTGAAGGAACTCGACGCGATGGCGGCCGAGGGCAACTGGGACGGCCGCGCCAAGAAGGAAGTGGTGCGGTTGGAGCGGGATCGCAAGCACCTGAACCAGAACCTGGCGGGCATCAAGGATATGAACGGCCTGCCGGACATCCTGTTCGTGATCGATTCCAACAAAGAGGCGATCGCAGTGGATGAAGCCCGCAAGCTGGGCATCCCGGTTGTTGCGGTTGTCGACACCAACTGCGATCCCGACAAAGTGGACTACGTCATCCCCGGCAACGACGATGCGTTGCGAGCCATCCGGCTGTTCACCACCAAGATTTCCGACGCGGTGGTGGAGGGCAGGCAACTGGCCAGCGAGCAGGACTTCGCGCCCGAGAAGATCATCAGCGAGGAACCCGGCTCGGAAGAGATGCCCGATCTGGCGCAGTACGCGGACCTCAAGTACAATGAGCAGCTCATGGCGGAAAGCATGCCGGACGACGATTTGCCGTCCCTGCCTCCGCGCAAGAGCGCGTCCTCGGAATCCGGCGGAGAAGGCGGGGCGCAAGCCCTTTAACGGCGAGTCCGCGGCCGGAGTCGCGGACAACCACGCTTAAAAGCGCGGCAGAGGAACTATGGAAATCACCGCACAATTAGTGAAGCAGCTCCGCGATAAGACCGGAGCTGGAATGATGGAATGCAAGGGGGCCTTGAAGGAGGCCGACGGCGACCTCGAAAAAGCCGAGGTTGTACTGCGCAAGAAGGGCATCGCCTCAGCCACTAAGAAGGCTTCGCGCTCCACCAAGCAGGGGGTCATCGGCACCTACATTCATCCGGGCGCGCAGTTGGGCGTCATGATCGAGGTCAACTGCGAGTCCGATTTCGTGGCGCGCACGGAGGATTTTCAGGCGCTGGTGCACGATCTGGCCATGCAGGTGGCCGCGGCCGATCCGCAATTTCTTCGCAAGGAAGACGTCACCGAAGCCGCTCTGGCGAAGGAGCGCGAGATCCATCGCGCGCGGGCGTTGGCTGAGGGCAAGCCCGAGAAGATGCTCGACAAGATCACGGAAGGGCGGATGGCCAAGTACTACGAAGAGGTGTGCCTGTACGAGCAACCCTTCATCAAGGAAAACACCACCACCGTATCGGACCTGATCAAATCCAAGATCGCCAAGATGGGCGAGAACATCACGGTGTCGCGATTCGTCCGTTTTAAAGTGGGCGATGCGGCTTCTACCGACGCCACTGCTGAGGCAGCGGCGGAATAACCCGGCGACTTCTTAGGACCAGGCGTGGCCAAATATCAGCGCATCCTGCTGAAGCTGAGCGGCGAGGTTCTCGCCGGCTCTCAGGCGTCTTTTGGCATCGACGCGGTGAAGGTGGCGGCGCTGGCGGAAGAAGTCGCGGAAGTGGCTCGGTCGGGCGTGCAGATCGGGATGGTGGTGGGCGGCGGGAACTTTTTCCGGGGCGTGGCGGCTGCGGCTCAAAACATGGATCGCGTGGCCGCCGATCACATGGGCATGCTGGCAACGGTGATTAATGCGCTGGCGTTGCAGGACGCGCTCGAAAAAAGCGGCGTGCCCACACGTGTGATGACCGCCATCGAGATGCATTCGGTGGCCGAGCCGTACATCCGCCGCCGTGCGATTCGCCACCTGGAAAAAGGCCGCCTGGTGATTTTCGCCGCCGGCACGTCCAATCCCTATTTTTCGACCGACACCGCGGCGACTCTGCGCGCTCTGGAGATCCACGCTCAGTTGGTGGCCAAGGCCACACGAGTGGACGGAGTCTACGACAAGGATCCGCTGACCAACAAGGATGCGGTGCGGTTCAATGAGATCGGCTATTCCGAGGTGTTGGCGAAGAACCTGCGGGTGATGGATGCCTCCGCTGTCGCCATGTGCCGCGACAACCATCTGCCCATCATGGTCTTTAATTTAAACGTACGAGGCAATATAATGCGTATGGCGATGGGAGAGCCGATCGGGACGTTGATCCATTAATCATTCGACGCAAGGATAGCCATGAAGACTGAACAACCAATTCCAGCGAGTACCTTTAAGAGTGTGAAAGAGGTTGTGGGCAGCGCCAAGGCGCGCATGGACAAGGCGGTTACGGATTTGCAGCACGAGATGTCGGGCATCCGCACCGGCCGCGCCTCCGTGAGCATCTTCGACAACCTGAAAGTGGATTACTATGGCACGCCGACGCCGATCAACCAGGTGGCCAACCTGCACGTGCCGGAGCCGTCGCTGATCACCATCCAGCCCTGGGACGTTTCGCAGATCGGGGTGATCGAGAAGGCCATCCGGACGTCCGACCTGGGTTTGAATCCCGGTAATGACGGGAAGATTATTCGCGTGCCAATTCCGCCGCTGACCGAGGAACGGCGCAAGGAGATCGTCAAACGGCTGCACCACGTGGCCGAGGATCATCGGGTGGCGCTGCGCAACATCCGCCGCGACGCCAATGAGCACCTGAAGAAACTGCTGAAGGACAAAGCCATCAGCGAAGACGATGAGCGTAAGGCTCTGGATGAAGTGCAGAAGATGACCGACGGCTATATTGGTCGCGTGGATGTAGCGTCCAAGACCAAAGAAAAAGAAATCATGGAGATTAAATAGGCGCCTCTGGCGCTTTTTCTTCGATTTTCTTCTTTCTTTCCAGCTCCTTTAAGTTTTTTCGAAAGGCCTCTCGCCGCACCTGACTACCCGCAAGGGGACGGGACCGCTCAATACAACCTCGAGCGGCAAAGACTCATCGATTGACGATGACGCGAGTTTCCTAGGACTGCAACGCCCACGTGGCCAGGAGCCGATGAGGGACCGGGACTCTTACGACTTGAGCCTACAGCACGATTCCAAAAACAGGCTTGGAGCAAAAGCGGTAAGCTGTTCAAACGAGGGGCAATTTCGTGCGGAAAACAAGCGGTTATGCGATTCTGCTGGGATTCATGCTCTCTCCGTTTGCGGCGGTTTACGGACAGGTTTTGGAGCTGGACCGGTTGGCCGGCAAGGATCTTGCCAAACGGTCCGCGAATGACCTCGAGCGTCTGAAGGAGCTGCTCGGCGAGGTTCCGATGGGGTACATGATGAAGCCGACGCCTTGGTTTGTCTGGAAGACCGACCATGATGGGCAAACGCGCTACATTGTTTTTCTGGGTGAGGGGGAGATTCTAATTCCGGGAGGGTCTTCGGCGCGCGTTCAGCTCTTTGATGGCTCGGGCAAGACCGCCGGAGCTTGGTCCTTTCAGGTGGGCTGGCGGATCTTCCTCGACGGCGTTTCCTTCAAGTACTCAAAGGATCTGGGGAGCGACCTAATTGTCCTCCGAACTAACCCCGTCGTTAATGGCCGCGACATTGGCAAAGAGTATTTCGCGATCAGCAACGACCGGCTGCGGCTCGTCCGACTGGAGAACGGCAAACGCGAGATTACGCAGAACGAATACATATACACGCAGGGCGGGGTGAATCTTGTTCCGGATGCGACGAATGTGGATCAATTCGCCGACTTGCTCGAATCGAAAGACAAGGCTGATGTGCTCTCCGCTCTTGTCTTCCTCGGTGGAAGACACCTGGGGGAGCGGGATTCCTATCCAAGGGACGGTAGGTACGCCGCGCTGCTTCAAGAATTGATGGATAGCCCGCGCATCAGTGCGCTAATTGACCACCTGAGCAACTCCGATGACGAGTGGATCAGGCAAGCGTCAAAGCTAGCAACGCGGGGGCCGCGCGAGCGCCCGGCCAACTCAGTCCACCTTCGTCTGCCTAAATATACACATGCAAAAAACTAAAGGCTACGCGGCGGCTACCGCCAAGGCTCCGCTCGCTCCGTTCGCGTTTGAGCGGCGTGATTTGCGCCAGGACGATGTCGCGATCGAGATCAAGTATTGCGGCATCTGCCACTCCGATATTCATCAGGCTCGCGACGAATGGGGCCGCTCGACGTTTCCGATGGTTCCGGGGCACGAGATCGCCGGCATCGTGACCGCCGTGGGCGGCAAAGTCACGAGGTACAAGATTGGCGATCGAGTCGGCGTCGGCTGCTTCGTCGATTCATGCGGGCATTGTCCGGAGTGCCGGAAGGGCCAGCAGCAATATTGCTCGAACGGCATGGTGCTGACCTACAACGGCCAGGAGTACGACGGCACGCCGACTCAGGGCGGTTATTCCGACAAGATCGTGGTCAAAGAGAACTACGTTCTGCGGCTGCCGGAGAATCTGCCGCTGGAGGGTTGCGCTCCGCTGCTGTGCGCTGGGATCACCTTGTATTCGCCGCTGAAGCATTGGAAGGTGGGGCCGGGCAAGCAGGTCGCGGTCGTCGGCCTGGGTGGGCTCGGACACATGGGCGTCAAGATCGGGCACGCGCTGGGCGCGGAGGTCACGGTGCTCAGCCAATCCTTGCGCAAACAGGCGGACGGCAAACGGCTGGGGGCCGATCATTTCCATGCGACCTCCGATCCGGAAACGTTCAAGAAATTGCAACGGCGCTTCGATCTGATCGTCAACACGGTTTCGGCCGACTTGGATTGGAATGAATACCTGAACCTGCTGAACACGGACGGAACCATGGTGGTGGTGGGAGTTCCCGATAAACCGCCGCCTCCGGTGAAGGCCTTTGCGCTGTTGAGGGGGCGCCGGAGCCTGGCTGGGTCGATGATCGGTGGCATTCCGGAGACTCAGGAGATGCTCGATTTTTGCGGCAAGCACGACTTGACTTCGGACGTCGAGGTGATCCCTATTCAGCGTGTCAACGAAGCCTATGACCGGGTGGTGAGGAGCGATGTGCGGTACCGCTTCGTGATCGATATGGCGTCACTCAAATCGTTGTGATTCCTTGTTAGTCTAGAGGCATGGCACGGGCGGCTATGAAATACGCGTTCGCCGCGCTGCTTGCGTTGTTGTCGACGCAGGCGGTTGTGATCACCGTGCGTGCCGGCGCTGTCTTCGAAATCGTCTGGTCCAAACAGACGCGGCGCACAGACGAGCGACAGACGCCCCGCGAAGTGCGGCAGGATCGCGCGGACGTAAAGGTTCCGCGAAGCGCACCTGCATACGTGTCGCGGACCAGGCCCGAGCCAAGCACCTCCGTTCTGTTCCAACGCCCGCCCCCTCTGTCTTCTTTCTTCTCGTAATTAAATCAGAGAAAAAAGGAGAGGACCCGTGTTTCTTGAAAATACACTGCGTGCAAACTTACTGCGTCTATTTGGGCTCGGAGACCGCGAGTCTGAGGATCAATTGCGTGCAATTACGCGCCGGCGGGAAGAATTATCGGGGCTGACGGACGATCAACTGAGGTCCGCCGCAAAGGATTTGCCCCGTGATGCTGACGTTGTGGAAACGTTCGCGCTGGCGGCCGTCGTCGCGGAACGTGTACTGGGGCTGCGCATGTTCGATGTGCAGATCCGCGGCGCGCTGGCGCTGCAACACGGGAACATCGCGGAGATGCAGACGGGCGAGGGCAAGACTCTGGCTGCGGTGCCCGCCGTGATCTGGTTCGCCCGTCAGGGCCGCGGCACGCACGTGTTGACTGCCAACGACTATCTCGCCCGCCGCGACGCCGCGTGGATGGGCGGGATTTACGAGTGGTTCGGGCTATCCGTCGGCTACGTCTCGCAGAACATGCCGGCCGAGCAGCGCCGTGCGGCGTACCTCTGCGACGTGACCTATGCGACCGCGAATGAGATCGGGTTCGACTTTCTGCGGGACGGTCTGGCGCGAAGCGCGGAAGAACTGGTCCAGCGGCCGTTTGCATTCGCAGTGATCGACGAAGCCGACTCCATCCTGATCGACGAGGCGCGGATCCCGCTGGTGATCGCCGGCGGAGTGCCGGAAGACTCGGCCTTCGCCTACCGCGTCGACTCGGTTGTGGCTGAGCTTCATCCTCGGCGCCATTACTCGCTCGATGAGTTCGGGCGCAACGTGCAGTTGACGGATGCGGGGATCCGGCGCGTGGAACACGCCCTCGGCTGCGGAAGCCTGTTCGATGAACGCAACCTTCACATTCTCACCGCCGTGCAGGACGCGCTGCATGCGCATGCGCTGCTGCGGCGCAACGTGGATTACGTGGTGAAGGACGGCTCCATCGAAATGGTGGACGAGTTCAAGGGCCGCATCGCCCAGAATCGCCGCTGGCCGGCGGGCTTGCAATCCGCTGTAGAGGCCAAGGAACGCGTTCGGCTGAAGACGCAGGGTCGCATCCTCGGCTCGATTACGGTGCAGAGTCTGGTCCGGTTGTACCAGAGCATCTGCGGCATGACCGGGACCGCGGCGACGCAAGCGGGCGAGTTTTGGAAGGTCTATAAACTGCCTGTGACAGTAATTCCAACAAATCGTCCGGTAATTCGCGAAGATCTTCCGGATATTGTGTATGCCGACAAGCAAGCTCGCAATCGAGCGGTGGCGGAGGAGATTCGCAAGGTGCACCAGACGGGCCGTCCGATTCTGGTGGGAACGGCGAGCGTGGAGGAGTCGGAGGCATTGAGCCGGCGCTTGCAATCGGACGGAATCGAGCATTCGGTTCTGAACGCGAGGAACGACGAGGCGGAAGCGGAGATCATCGCGCAGGCAGGCGCCTTGGGGGCGGTGACGGTTTCGACGAACATGGCGGGGCGGGGCACCGACATTTTGCTGGGAGGGAATCCGCCACAAGGCCGCGAAAAGGTGGTGGAGCTGCGTGGGCTGTACGTTCTTGGCACGACTCGTCACGAGGCTAGGCGGATCGACAATCAACTGCGCGGGCGCGCGGGACGGCAAGGCGATCCGGGCGCGTCGCGCTTCTTCATCAGCCTGGATGACGACCTGCTGGTGCGCTTTGGGGTCGCGGAGAACCCGGATATCGACAGCGTGCAGCGCACGGCAGAAAGCCAGAATTTGGAGATGCGCGAGACGCTATGGAAATACGACGTTGTCGTGGAGAATCATCGCCAAGAGATGTATGCTTTGCGCCGCAAGATTCTGTTGTCACCGGAATGGCGCATTCGTTCGATGCTATCCGATGAACAGTATGATGAGCTGGTGGAAGCCGTCGGGCGAGATGTGCTGGAAGGTGATGCTCTCGAACGAGCGGGGGGTGAATTGGCGCTGGCTATCCTTGACGATTTATGGGCCGATTATCTTGCGAATGTCGCGGAATTGCGGGGCGGCATTCATTGGGTTTCGTGGGGCGGGCGCAATCCGCTTTACGAGTACCTGACTGGCGTGAACGGGATTTACGCCGAGTTTCATGAGTGCCTCAAAGAAGAGCTCGCGGGTGTGCTTGCGACGGCTGAGATCCGGGATGGCGAGATCCATTTCGGAAATCGGGAGCGATTTGATCGCGGAGCAACGTGGACGTACCTGACTACCGACGAGCCTTTCGGAACGATGAGCGAGCGCGTGGCGAAGGGGCTGCGTCGAAGATTCTCGAAGCGATGAGCATCCCTCTGGTGGTCTGCCTCGCCGAGTGGTCCTTGTTCATCCTCTACTGGGATGCCTCCGCGAAGAACTCGTCAGCGGCGAAGGTTTCGGAATCTCGAAAATCGCGGCGAGTCCATGAACTGTTGCTAAACACCGCGTTGTTGCTGGCGATCATTCCGGTCCCGGGACTGCGCCAACGATTCCTGCCGGACGCATCTGCTGTTGTTTGGGCCGGCCTTGTTCTTCAGAGCGGGGCGCTCGCGCTGGGCGTGTGGGCCCGGCGCGTTCTCGGAAGGCATTGGAGCGGCGAGATCACGATCAAGGTCGATCACGAACTGATCCGGTCCGGTCCTTATCGATTGGTGAGGCATCCGATTTACACAGCGTGGCTGGGGATGTTCGCCGCGACGGCGATTGTGTACGGCCAGGCGCACGCGCTGCTCGGGTTCGCCATGGCGGCGTTCGCGTACTGGCGCAAGATCCGATTGGAGGAGGCGAATCTCAGGAATGCATTCGGCGAGGAATACGACGCGTATCGGCGCGAGACATGGGCGCTGGTTCCTTGGGTGTTGTAGATGGCCGCGTAGTATCCTCGTTAGTTATGCGACTTGTTACGTTTCACCAGCCTCACGGGCAGCCGCAGGTGGGCATTGTGTACGGCAATCAGGTATTGCCGGTGGCGGGCGACATGCTGTCGGTGTGCGCGTCGGGACACGCGGAGGCGGAGGCGGCTGCGCCGTTGCAACTCGCCGACGTGAAATTGCTCGCGCCGATTCCGCGTCCGCCCAAGTTCATCTGCGTGGGGCTGAATTACCGCGACCACGCGGCCGAGTCGAAGATGGAGATCCCGCAAGTGCCGACGATCTTCAACAAGTTCACCAATGTGGTGATCGGGCCGGGCGCGACCATCGTGCTGCCGAAGGTGTCCACGAAACCGGATTACGAGGCGGAGCTGGCGTTCGTGATCGGACGCGGCGGGCGCTACATACCGGCGGCTCAGGCGATGGAGCACGTCTTTGGCTACACCATCGTCAACGACGTCAGTGCGCGCGATTTTCAGAACGCCACCTCGCAGTGGCTGATGGGCAAGACCTTCGATACGTTTGCGCCGATGGGGCCGTGGATCGTGACCAAGGATGAGATCACGGACCCACACGCGCTCGACATTTCGATGGAGGTCAGCGGCCTGGTTTTACAGAAGTCGAATACCAGGGAGCTGATCTTCAGGATCCCGCAGTTGATCGAATACATCTCACAAGTGGTGACGCTGGAGCCGGGCGACGTGGTGGCAACCGGGACTCCGGCGGGCGTCGGGTTTGCGTGGAAGCCGCCGCGGTGGCTGCGGCCGGGCGATGAAACCATCGTGCGGATCGAAGGCATCGGGGAGCTGCGCAACCCGGTGGCCGCGGAAGCCTGAAACAGGACGCGGACGGGACTCCTGTGGTCAAATAGAAGTTACCCCCGCTCTGGAGGAAACAACCCTGTTGAACCCGGCAGTTCTCGCCCTGGAAGACGGTACGGTCTTCGAGGGCCAGAGTTTTGGTGCGCCCGTCGAACGAACCGGCGAAGTGGTCTTCAATACCGCGATCACCGGATATCAGGAAATCTTCACCGACCCTTCCTATTCCGGGCAGATCGTCGTGCTCACCTATCCGCAGATCGGCAACTACGGAGCCAACGATGCCGACAGCGAATCCGCGGGCCCGTTTATCGAGGGTCTGGTGGTGCGCGAGTTCTCGGCTCTATCGAGCAACTGGCGCTCAGAGGAGACGGCGCAGGAGTTTCTCGCCGCTTCGGGCGTGCCAGTGATCACCGGCATCGATACGCGCGCGCTGGTGCGGCATCTGCGATCGCGCGGGGTCATGCGCGGCGTTTTGTCCGCGACGTCTACGGGGGCATCCATAAATGCAGGGCTGCTGGTTGAGAAGGCTCGGCAATCGCCGTCGATGACCGGGCTGGATCTGGCGACGCGAGTGTCCACGCGGGAGCGCTATGAGTGGGATTCGCCGGTGGAGGCGTGTTCACCGTCGGAGCACATCGGTGCGCCGAAGGAAGTTGGACAAGGGGCTCGGTTGCATGTGGTCGCCTACGATTTCGGAATGAAGCGGAACATTCTGCGCAGGCTGGTGCAGGTGGGGTGCCGTCTGACGGTGGTTCCGGCCGGAACTTCCGCTGAAGACGTGCTGGCGCTGAAGCCCAGCGGCGTGTTCCTGTCCAATGGTCCGGGCGATCCGGAGCCGCTGACGCATCAGGCCGGACAAGTGCGCAAGCTGATCGGCCACGTGCCGATTTTCGGCATCTGTCTGGGCCACCAGATCCTGGGACTGGCGCTGGGCGCGAAGACTTACAAGTTGAAATTCGGCCATCGCGGCGCGAATCATCCGGTGCTCAACAAAGTCACCGGCAAGGTGGAGATCACGTCGCATAATCACGGGTTCGCGGTGGATCCGGATTCTCTCAACCTGAATGAAGTCGAGATCACCCACACCAATCTGAACGACGAAACGCTGGAAGGGTTCCGGCATCGCAATCATCCCGTGTTTTGCGTGCAGTATCATCCCGAGGCCGCGCCGGGTCCGCACGATTCGCGATATCTGTTCGACGATTTCGTAAAGTTGATGAACACGTAGATGCCACGACGCAACGACCTCCATCGCATCCTGATCGTGGGCTCCGGGCCGATCGTCATCGGCCAGGCGTGCGAGTTCGATTATTCCGGCGCACAGGCGTGCAAGGCCCTGCGCGCGGATGGCTACGAAGTGGTGCTGATCAATTCGAATCCGGCCACGATCATGACCGATCCCAACCTGGCGGACCGCACCTATGTGGAGCCGCTGAGCGTCGAATATGCGGCCGAGGTGATTCGCCGGGAGCGTCCCGACGCTCTTCTCTCGACCGTCGGCGGGCAGACGGGCTTGAATCTTTCGGTGGCTCTGGCCGAGGCGGGCGTGCTCGATCGCTACGGTGTGGAACTCATCGGCGCGAAAATCGACTCGATCAAACGCGCCGAGGACCGTCTGCTATTCAAGGACGCCATGCGCGAGATCGGCCTGGAGCTGCCCCAATCGCAACTGGTGAACTCGATTGAAAAAGGGCTCGAGTTCGCGGAGCGCATCGGTTATCCGGTGATCCTGCGACCGAGCTTTACTCTGGGAGGCACGGGCGGCGGCATCGCCTACAATCGCGAGGATCTTGCCGAGATTCTCGAAGGCGGCCTCGATCTTTCTCCGGTGCACGAAGTCCTGATCGAGGAAAGCGTGCTGGGTTGGAAGGAGTTCGAGCTGGAGGTGATGCGAGATCAAGCCGATAACGCCATCATCGTATGCTCCATCGAGAACTTCGATCCCATGGGTGTGCACACCGGCGATTCCATCACGGTGGCTCCGGCGCAGACGCTCACGGACCGCGAATACCAGATGATGCGTGACGCCTCGCTCGCCTGCCTGAGGAAGATCGGCGTCGATACGGGCGGGTCCAACGTTCAATTCGCGATCGATCCGCAGACGGGGCGCATGGTGATCGTGGAGATGAATCCGCGGGTCTCGAGAAGCTCGGCGCTGGCTTCGAAGGCGACGGGATTTCCGATCGCCAAGATCGCGGCGAAGCTCGCCGTGGGCTATCGGCTCGACGAAATCAAGAACGACATCACGCGGAAAACTCCAGCGTGCTTTGAGCCGACCATCGACTACGTGGTGGTCAAAATCCCGCGCTGGCAGTTCGAGAAATTCCCCGGTGCCGAGCCGGTGCTGGGCACGCAGATGAAGAGCGTGGGCGAGGTGATGGCCATCGGGCGCACCTTCAAGCAGGCGTTGGGCAAGGGCATGCGGAGCCTGGAGACGGGCAAGTCCGGCGGCTCGACCAAGTACGACGACGGCCTGATCGAAGCTCGCTTGATTACGCCGAATCCGGACCGGCTGGGGTACATTCGTCACGCGTTCTCGCGAGGCTACACCGAAGTCCAGGTGAACGCTCTGACCTCCATCGATCCGTGGTTTTTGCGGCACGTCCGCGAAATGGTGGATCAGGAGAAGGAAGCCGGCGAACTGTCTGTCGACAGTGTCACAAAAGCCCAGATGCAGCGCTTCAAGCGCGACGGCATCTCCGACTCGTTCCTGGGGCGGGCCTGGAACACTAGCGCTCTAACGGTGCGCGCGCGGCGCAAGGAACTGGGAGTGACCGCGGTCTTCAATCGCGTGGACACCTGCGCGGCCGAGTTTGAAAGCTTCACTCCGTATCTGTATTCCAGCTACGAATCGGAATGCGAGGCCGCGCCTTCCAACCGCAAGAAGGTCATGATCCTGGGTAGCGGGCCCAACCGTATCGGCCAGGGCATCGAGTTCGATTACTGCTGCTGCCACGCATCCTACGCG
>Ga0209167_10001028_pt1 | contig 17385 bp, 13 predicted proteins | sample Coa_R1_9_FD_187154 | JGI IMG/M metagenome (GOLD analysis project Ga0209167, IMG submission 187154) | Surface soil microbial communities from Centralia Pennsylvania, which are recovering from an underground coalmine fire - Coalmine... | ecosystem: Environmental > Terrestrial > Soil >... | reverse complement strand
CAGTTGTCGGGGTTCGAGAAGTAGACGATTGCCTCTTGAAGGGTAGTGGGTTCGGGGGTCATGTTTGTGTTCTCCATGACCCTAACTATATCCCAAAACCGCCCAGGAGTCAAGTATATTCTTACCCTATTTTAGGCAGCTATTCTCGTGGTGACGAATTCTGTTCGGGTGACCGCCGTGAAGCTCCGCCTTCAGCAGCAGGTAGCGGAGGTTCTTGCTGCCACGCCTCGGTCTTATGTTTGACGACCCGTGAAAAAAAGTTGGCATGAGCCGTGTCAAGACAGGTCACTTGAAGCACAAACGTTAGAGTCTCTGAATTTACATCTTCGGTCCAAGTCCCTCCGTTGCCCGAAGGGGAGCAGAAGGGAGCAAAATCATAGAAATTTGCTCCACTTATTCTTGTCTCCGTCTGCTAATGAAGACGTGGTACGTAACGGCATCCCAGGCGTTATGAATTCCGATGAAAAGCAGCAGCAGCGCCGCCGCGCCAACCCCAAATAGCGCTTCGCCAACATTCGAGCGAGCCGCGTACGCCGATGCAGCCAGCGTCGCATAGGCGGCGAAGGGCAGCCAAACGTGAAACAACCAGTCCTCAAACTCAGGCGTGTAAACGGCTTGTGCTCGCATACGCCGAACCACCACGATCTCGTACACAATCCCGCTGAGGCCCAGTAAGCCCCAAACCACTATGGCCCCGGTGACCTCGTGCCACGGAGCGCTCAGGATTGCCGCCAGCAGCAGCACCGCTCCGAAATGAACGACGGTCGGCGTGGCAAACGCGGCGCCGGCTTGCGCTTGACCTCGTGCGGCCGGCATTTCGGCGATGAGGGCTATGACGACGAACTGCAATCCAATCAGGGCACCGGCAGACGATCCCACGATGACGTAGAAGTTCTCCCATCCGGCGAGTGCTGTCATGCCTTCACCTCGTCTACTCCCCTTCCAGTTACGATGAGGATAGCCTACTCCCCGAACCGCTCGAAACGATACGCCAACTCCGGCCCTCCTTGGCCCTCGTAGGCGAGTTGGGCGACGAGCAATGCGAATGGTTCCGTGTAACGCGCCATCCGTAAGGGGCCGGCATCGACCGGATCAAAACCCACGTCGCGAATCAGTTCAGCGGCCAGACCTTTGGCGCTCGTGTCGTCGCCGCAGTACACCAGGCTCGGTCGAATGGCCTTGCGCTTCGCTGCGAATACGCCGAACAGCACTTCGCTGGGCACAGTATTGAAAGCGGAGACAATGTGAGCCCGCCGCACTTTATTCGCAAGTTCTTCCGCACCTGATGAGGTGTTCGCGACGATGAGTTTCGTGTTGCCAGCATCCATCGGAAGTGAACAAGTCAAGATCACCTTACCAGACAAGCCGCCTGCCTGCTTCAACACATCGTCGATTCGAGACCAATGCACGGCGAGTAGGAGGGCGTCCGCTTCTTGCGCGGCCTCGCTGGGTGTACCGCCGCGTGCCTTGCCCTTGGCCTCCTGTGCGAGCCTCTTGAGTTTCTGCTCGCTGCGCGCGTAGCTGAATACTACCTCATGCCCGGCCCGCGCCAAGATCGTTCCGAGCTTGCTGCCCATTAACCCTGACCCTAGAACTCCAACTCGCATACCAGTATCCTTCGTAAGTAATTCGAACATCTCGCGTTCTGGCCAGCAGCCGCGCGGCTTGGACCGGCGTCGAGCCGTCTGAAGAGCATATCACTAGTGTTCTCAGGTGGTTATAGAACGTCAAAATTTCCTCGCCGGTGTTTATGCGGTCGGCGAGGGGATCCGAGGTTAAGTTGTTGCTACGTCTATAGAAAGAGTTCTTGACAGACTTTGTAATTGGCGCGAGAGTTCAGTCACCGCTGTGGTTTTTTCAGGCCGGTTTCGTGGCCTGCGGGACGTAGTGGCCTGCCTCAAGGTCGCTGGGGGGGACGGTTCCAGCCGTCGTTCGTTCCTCAGCGGACGGGTAACAACTGACAACCAAGGAGAAGCGGCCATGCATAGACACCAGTTAGGGGTATGCTTGTCGGTGTTTCTGGTGGTTCTTGGGACTGCCGGCTCAACTTCGAGCTTTGCCGGTAGCGTCAACGTCGTTGGCTGGGTGGTCACCAGCCGGAACGCCTCGACGAGCGGCGATCCGGTCTCGCAGGGTCAAACCGTCCTGAGCGGCCAGGAATTGGAGGTGGGCCGGGAGGGCAGGGTTCTGCTCGAACTCGGTCACGGAAACCGGATGATGTTGCGGGAGAATACCGTAGTCTCTTTCGAGCGCCAAGGGAACGACGTTAGTGCTGCGGTGTCGCTTGGTGAGGTCGCAATCTCTCAGACGAAGGACCACACCCTCCAGGTCCATGTGAAGTTGGGCAAGACCTCGGTTACGCCGGGCGCGGGCTACTACAGCTCCGGTAAGGTGGTGGTCACCAAACAGCTCACGAGCGTGGCGACCAAAGAAGGATCGTTGCGACTGGAAGGCGCCGGCCACGTCCTGGATGTGCCGCAAGGCAAGGTGGCCATGCTGACGAAGGATTCGGCGGAGTCGGCAATGGGGCTCCACGCGTCGGCTCTGCACGAGACCCTGCCTGCGGCAGGGTTCGAACGGAGCAGCTTTGGCAGCAAGCCCGAAGATTCCGACTGTGACCGGGATGACCGCTCAATCAGCCCGCACAAGCCACCCAAGTGCGTTCACGACTAGTAGAAGCCACGGCGTTGGCGCGCGAGACAATCATGTTTGTTGCTTGTTGCCCGCCCATCAGCCGGAGAGTGTTGGCGCGGGCTCCGGGCCTCCGGCCATCTCGGCTTTCTCACCCCGAAGCGTGATCAGCAACGTGCTTCCCAGCACCATGATTCCGCCCACAATGGCGATCAGGTTCAATCGCTCGCCCAGCCAGATGGCGGCGATGGGAATCCCGAAGAATGAAACCAGATAATTGGAGAGCGCCGCCTGGATCGCCTCGAGGCAGGCGAAACCAGCGAGTTTTACCGAGTCTTCTCCGAGCGTGTTTTACCCTTTATTCACCTGTTCGGGCTGGGCGATGAAGTTCCCAATACCAAAGCACAGTTCAAGCACCTGGGTATCCTTCGTTCCGACGAGGTGCGCCTCCCCCTCCTGCCGTGTCCACCCCAGCGGCTACGCGAGGTAATCATGGCGTATGAAGTCTGCCAGCGTGCCGGAGACGAAAAGGGGGCGGCCCGTGTCGTAGCCAGCGGCCTTAGCCGCGACCCGGCATGAGCCCCCGCCTCCGAGCCGTTGATCGCTGGCGACTGTGATTCTTTCGCAAGTCGTATAATATAGCTGCGCAAGGAGGTCTCAACCCATGCCACGTGTGCTGCTTGTAGCTGGCGATGCCACCGAGTCGCTCGATACCTGGTATCCCTACCACCGCTTGCGTGAGGAAGGGATCGAGGTGCACATCGGTGCGCCCGCCAAGAAGGTCTTGAACTCGGTGATTCACGATTTCGAACCGGGCTGGGATACCTATGTGGAGAAGCCCGGCTATCGCATTCCGGCCGATGTTGCGTTTGCGGACATCGAGCCCGAAGACTACGACGCCCTCATCCTGAGCGGCGGACGCGCTCCAGAATATCTGCGCAACGATCCGCAGCTCCAGAAGATCGTTCGGCATTTTGTGGCACGCAAAAAACCCATCGCGGCGCTCTGCCACGGCTCGCTTATCCTCGCCGCCGTCGATGCCGTCCGCGGCCGCACCGTCGCGACCTATGAAGCCCTGGCTCCGGACATCGAACGCGCCGGGGGCAAGTTCCAGAATACCGAGGTGGTCGTGGAGGGAAATCTCGTTACCTCACGAACCTGGATGGACTTGCCGTTCTTCATGCGGGAATTCTTGAAGGTTGTGCGAGTCTCGGAGAAAAGCGCCGCTGCGAGAAGCTAAGCTTGCTCATCGTGGGCGGGTCAGAACTCCCCTCAAAATGCTGTGCCATCCAGGTTCCCCGGGAGATAAGCGATCCCTCTTTCTGGCGTAATGTTTCTTGCAAACACCATCGCAGTACGCGGCGCCGCGCCTCTCGCCTTCCGCCCTCTGAGACCAAGGCGTCAGTTCTAAGATCGGCCTTGGCCGCGCGGAGTCTGCGCTGACGTAGCCGGGGCCGGAGCTATCCGCCCATGTCCTTTTGGATCGATCGCAATGGTCAGGTGGACTTGCTTAGGACCGTTGGCAGGCACACTCCAGGATACAAGTATCCTTGCCGCCCAAAGTAGTACATCCACTGGAACGTATAGGCATAGCCCTTTCGCAGCACGGTGTAGAACGTGGCCTCGTTGCCGTTCTGGGTGATATGGGGAGCGCGCTCCACCGAGTCGGCGCTCAGCGGGCTACACTGGATCCGCAGATCGGGAAGCCGCTTGCCGGGAAACGGATTGCCCTGCGGGAACTGGAATTCGCCGGCAACCTCGACATAGTCGGGGGGGACGGGCTGCATCGGCGTCCCGCCGCCCAGTTGGCGCAGCATCGCCATGTTCTCGGCGGACTGGCGCATCGTGTGAAACCAGGCTGAACTGGCGACATAACCTCCGTAGACGCCATTGGACGATGATTGCCCAGCGGCTGACCCGCAGATTGCGACGAGCAGTCCAACACCAAGCAGCATTTTCTTCATAGGACCCCCTGAATCGAATTCGTGGCGAACTTGTACATCGAGCTTCCGAGCGGCGGTTTGCCAAGCAAGTCCTTAGTCATTTCGAAACGCAGCTGGCTGAGTGTACTTTGGGACATTGGGATCGCAGGCTGAGCGGTCCGCGCCGGCTGAACCCAGACAAGGTACGGCGGCAGCCGGGCCCTCGATTCGCCGACGGGGCCACTTCCACAAGCAATCGACTGTTGGGGATGTAACGTTAGGGATTTTTTCTGAGCCGCGGAGTCTCCCGGCCGGTCCTCGCCGCCCCAGCGTTTTCAGTTAGCTCGATCTCGAGCCGCGAAAGAAACTGCTTGACCTCAGCCGGATCGCGCAGCGCGTACTTGGCTCGAGTCGGTTTTCGTATGCCGACGCGAATGGTCAGCCCGGTCTTGAGCTGGGCGAAGGCGGACTCGTCAGTGGTATCGTCGCCGATGTAGATGGGCAGGACGCCCTTCGGCATCTCGGCCAGCACGTCCTTCACGGCCTTGCCCTTACCTTGAGCCTCCCGCGGCAGCACTTCCCAGACCTTCTTGCCTTCGAGCACGCGCAGCGCGGAAGCGCGGGATGCGAGATACTCCTGCAGCAGAGAGCGCGCCCGGCGCATGGCAGGGTTCGTGGCGCCGCGGTAGTGGACGACGAAGCTGAGTCCCTTGTCCTCGATCCAAACGTTCGGCAGGCCGTTAAGACGAACCGCGAGATCGCGCCTGGCGCGGGACACCAACCTTCGCGGCACGCCGAGTGAATTCGCTCGAGCGCCGGTCTCCAGGCCGTGCAGACCCAGGTAAGCGGCGCCTTTCACCCTGACCCGTTGGATCAAATCGCGGCGGCGTCGTCCGCTGACGAACCCTAGGGTCACGTGAGGATGGCGGGCGATCCGCTGCAACTGACGCCGGGTGGGTTCGTCGAGCCGCACCCGCTGCGGGTCGCGTTGCAGCGGGACGAGCGTGCCGTCAAAGTCCAGGAAAAGAGCGATGTTCGTCGCGGCACGTAATCCCGCCGCGGCTTGTTCCCAGCAGGCGAACAGGTGTTGGGGACTGCGTTGACGCCGCAACCGGAGGCCAGCGCGCTCGTATCCTTCACGATTGGAGCCAGGTTTCCCTGATGTCCCACGTTTTTGTCGCATGGTCAGCGCGCCCACGGTCGGATATCGGATCGCGAGGGGCGACGCCACTGTACCGTGCGCCTTAGCGCGGCGTCCAGTGAGGATGCGTGGTGAAGAGGCCGTCGGCAAAGCCAATCTGATACACGAGGAACAGGCCGAAGCCCAGGCTGAGGAATCCCGAGGCGGTGGCGAAGTAGCGATTCATGCGTCCGAAGCGCCGGCCGCCTAAAGCCAGCGGCATGGCGATGGCTGCGGTGATCAACATCATGCCCGCGATCGTTCCCACACCGAATACCATCAGGTAACCGACCGCCCAGATCGGGTTGCGAATCGTGGTCAGCACGAGCAACGCCACCGCTGCGGATCCTGCGAGACCGTGTACGACACCGACCACGAGCGGGCGCAGCGACTGGTAAAGGCCCAGGCGGCTGACTGTTCCTTCGACCCAGCTTTGGGACTGATCGTCCTGGTGGTCGTGGTCTTCGTGCGCGTGCGGATGAGAATGGACGAATCCCCCGTGGAAGTGAGGGTGCGAGTATCCCGCAAGCTCTTCTCCAGTAGGCGTCAAAGTTTCGGTGATCCAGCGCGTCAGACCAGTGAGGTTCATCACTCCGAGCAGCACGAGCATCAGTCCAACTGACAATTCCATGCTCAGGCCAACGCGCGTGGGGATGACGACGCTGAAGAGGATGATCGCGGCGCCGACCAGCACGATGGTGATCGTGTGGCCGAGGCCCCACAGGATGCCGATCAGCCCGGCTTGCCGCACGCTGCGTTCACGGCTGACGATCGTACTCACGGCGATCACGTGATCGGGGTCGGTCGCGTGCCGCATGCCGAGAAAGAATCCGAGCGCGAGAATTGCCAAAAGAGTGACCATTGTTTCCTCTAGTCCTCTCTCACGGGGAGTCTGTGTGACAACCTCTGCTGTAGCGCCGGTCTGTGACCGGCGGACTTGCCTTTTCAACGATTTCGCCGCTCAATAGAGCGGCGCTACAGCGAAGGATCCGTCCGCCTGTCTGCGACGGCCATTTTCGCCGCTCGTAGAGCGGCGCTACAGGACCCGCCGAGTGAGGGCCTCCTGCTAAATCCGCACTTGAAGGATTCCTCCCGCGATGAGCGACTGTATCGCGATGCCGACTCCCAGAATCGTGATGACGGCCGCCGAGCCGAGCGGCAGCCACCGCGTGATCAGCGTCCCCTCGCCCTGCACCCGCGACATGAATCGCCCGGCGTAGACCATCAGCAGGCCGATCGAAATCAGCACCGCCGCGAGTCCCACGCTGAACGCGACGATGAGGAATAGTCCAAAGGCGATGCGATGCAGTGCGACGGCGCTCAGCAGGACGACGAGGGCCGCCGGACACGGCACCATCCCGCCCGTCACGCCCAGCGCCAGAAGCTGGCGATATGAAACCTTCTGTCCGGGCTCAGGGTGACGATGGTGATGATGATGGCCAGGATGATCGTGGTGGTGGTCATGGTCATGGTGTTCGCCGCCGTGACGATGCTCATGATCGTGCCCGTGATCCGCCTCGTGCCCGTGCGAGTGATGATGATGTCCGTGGGAGTGCGAGTGCCCGGGGGTGTGGCCCGCATAGCGCCGGAGGAACATCATCACGCCCAGCCCGGCGATAACCAACCCGCTCAGTGCCCCCAGCCAGGGATAAAGCCGGTCGGGGACGATGTAACGCGAAGCATAAAGAGTCACTGCGCCGAGCACGTAGACGCCAGCCGTGTGTGAAGCGGTCACAATCAGGCCCAGCAGGCAGGCGTGCGCCGCTGTCCCTCCCGAGCCAACCAGATAGGCGGCGACGATCGTCTTGCCGTGCCCCGGCTCGAGCGCGTGGAAAGCGCCCAGGCCTGCCGCGATCAACGCCGCAGTGAGCAGAAACCAGAATCCGAACTGCCGGGCAGCGATCAGTTCGGTGAACCGATTGCGCGGCGTGCCCTGCTGATTGCCTTCAAGCCGAATTGCCTCCGGCCTTGGAGTTTGGACAGCCGTCCCAAGCGCGCTCGCCGCGGACGCGATGTCGCGGGTTGGATTACTAAAGCCCGCAGACGCAGTTTGCTCGACGTCACCTCCTAACTTCTTTGTTCTACGTGCCGGCTTTGACCCATTGCCCGCGCTCAGACCAGATGCGGCCGCGAGCGGCGATTTCATGGAGCTTGCTCGTGTGAAGCGGACCTCGGCGTCCAGGACTTGCGGCGGGCTGTTCAGAAGGTCGGTAGGATAGTTCGAGAGCTGTTGGCTGCGGTCCCGGCCAGGGACGGAACTGCTCACGAACGCGACGCCCTCACCTTCAACGGCGATGACCTCCTTCCAGCCGGCGCGCTCAGGAAAGTTGTGGTCGTGATATTCGAGCCGGCTCGCTGAAACGCTGCCGAGTCCGAGGAGCGGCGCGCGATAAACGAACCCGAGTTTCATCGTAGGAAGCCCGCCCGCGCCCGGCGGGAAGATGACGTCCTTCGAACTCACGCTCAGCGGCAGCGCCTGCCCGTCGATTTCGAGCGTCAGGCCGGCTTTAAGGATTTCCGCCTGGCGCGCGAGATAGCTCGCGAGGCTCGGATCGCCGGGCCTGAGAACGATTCCCAGCTTCTGCACCTCCTGGATTTCCTGGAACGTCGGGATCTCGGCCATGTCCACGACGTAACGCAATTCGACGGAGTCGCCCTCGATCCTGATTCCGGCGTAGTGGCTGATGCTGAAGTTCCCCATCGGGTGCGCGTCACACAGCGCGGGAAAGCTGACTACAGAAAGCAGAACGCCCAAAGCGGCGCGCCCGAGATGCGAGCTTTGCGCTGGCCGGCGGCCTCGCGTCGGGAATGGGAGCCGCGCTTGGCTCATTGGTTTCTGCTCTCCACCTTTCCAACTTCGAAAGGCCGTTCCTCGGCCGTCTGCCTCTTTCGCAGCTCCCCCACCGTACGCTCGGCGACCTCGGCATCGGCAACGTGAAAATGCGGATTGATGGTGAGGGCGCGATCCAGGTAGTCGCGCGCTCTGTCCGATTCACCCAGGCGGGCGTAAATCATCCCGGCGTGGAAGAAGAGCTGAGGATCGGTGGTACCCGGGCGCAATGCCTTGTTCATCGCGTCGCGAGCCTCCGCCGTCCGGCCGTTCTTATAAAGCGCCCAGGCCAGCGTGTCCCAGGTATAGATGTCGCGGCGGACCTCGAGCTCCTTGCGCGCCAGGGTGAGCGCTTCGTCCAGCTTGATATCGTGATCGGCGTAGAAAAGGGCCAGTTCACGGTTGTAAAGGACCTTGTTAATCTCACTTAGCCGGCCGATGAACTCCACGAGGTCAAACTCGCGCTTCACGTCCTCAGGCCGGCCAACCTTGAGCTCGATATCGCCGAGCGCCGCCACGTAGATGGGATAAGGAACCACGGCGATGGCTCGCCGGTAGAGGTCGATGGCCTCCGGGAATCGCTGTTGGGACTCGCGGACGGCGGCGAGGCCAGCGAGCGCGCGGTAATAGCCGGGGTAGGCCGTCAACGCGGCCTGATAGGACGCCTCAGCGTTCTTCAGGTCGCCCAACTTGTAATACTCCTCGCCCAGTTGATACTCGCTCCAGGCAATGTTCTCGCGCGGCATTCGCGAGGTGATGGCGACGCCGGCGGCCGCGCGCATCAACTCGATGGCCTGCTTCGTATCACCCGCAATAAACTTCAGGTAGGAGAGGCGCGAGTCACGTTCGTAGTCGAGCCTGCGCCGCGGATCGAGGGGATCGGCCGGGACATCGAGCCTCGAACAGTAGGCCAGGGCCTTGTCGTACTCGCCCATGTCGGTCAGCGCGTCGACCACGATGGCCCACGGCGACATGTCGCCCGAGCCGAGCGCCAGGGCGTTCTCCGCCCAGGCGAGCGCCTCTTCGAACCGGTGCTCCGCCATGAAGACCAGCGCCATGTGGGTCGTGGCGGACGCCGCCGCCGGGTCGTCGGAATCCAGCTCGAGGGATTTTGAGAGCGCCTGCTTCGCCAATTCGTAATAGGCGGCGTCGCCGGTCTCCCGCCCCTTCTGGATGTACGCCGCGCCCAGGCCGTCATAACTCGCGGGGTCCTGCGGAAACATTCTGACGCGTACCTGAAGCGAGTGGATCAGATGGTCGGTCTCGGGCGGCCCAACCGCCAAAGTCCGCGTGGCGGGCAGCACGAGCGCGAGCGCCGAGCACGCAAGTACCCTTGCGGCCGTGAACCTGCTCCCGCGTTTGGAACGGATCGCTGTCATTTGGAAGACGCGGGCGTCGCGGCGGCGCTCTCGACCCCGGCGCGCATCTCCTCGGCCGAATTCTGTTCCTGCGGCAACGCGCCACGGTCGCGAGCCTGCCTGAAGTATTGCGCGGCTTGCGCCCCAAGACCGAGCTTCGAGGCGATCTGCGCGGCGTGGTAGAACAGTTCGCCGTCCTGGATTCCGACCGCCAAGGCCCGATTCATCTGAGTCTCAGCCTCGGCGTACTGCGCGTTGGCGTAAAGCGCCCAGGCGAGAGCATCGAGCGTGAGGACGTCGTGGCGCCGGATTGCTTCGAGCCGCGCAACGCGCAGCGCTTCGTCCGGCCGATGCGCCTGATCGACGTAGTAGAGGATCAGCTCGCGGTTGGAATTGTCGGCGCTCTCCATCCTGCCCCGCGCCTCGCTTTCAAAACGGGTGTAGAGGGCCGCGGCTTCCGACGTCCGCCCCGCCTCAGTCAGCGCTACGGCCAGTGCGTACTCGCTCTCGAGCGTCGGAAAGCTCTGGTTACGCCGCGTGAGCAGCTCGGCGGCTTCGCCGAATTCATGACGCGCCATACGGACGCGCGCCAGGCCTTCGAGCGTACGGTAGTATCCAGGGAAGACGCTCTCGGCCTCCGCCAGCAGCTTCTCCGCGCCATCGAGCCGGCCAGACCTGAGCTCGAGGTCCGCCATCTCGGTCAACAGCCAGGCCGCGTCTTCCACTTCATTGGGCGGGGTCTGCTGGTAGGCCTGATTCAGGAAGTCGCGCGCGCCGTCGAGATCGCCGTAAAGCCTGCGCAGCGCCGCGCCCTCGATCAGGCCAGGCGCGTTGCCGGGGCGCAAGTCGAGCATCCACTGCGCGGCCTTCTCAGCGGCATCGTAGTCACCCAGTCCGATTGCGGCTTCGGCGATGTAGCCCCATACGGCGACGTCGTCGGGCGCCTGGCGATTGAGCGCGCGAGCCTGCTCGAGTGCCGGCGCGTACTCCTGCCGGTCGAGGAGTATCGTCACCTGGATCTTCATCGCCGCGAAATTGCCCGGGTCGAGTGCCAGCGACTTGTTGACGGCTTCTTCGGCCTGCGCGATGTAGGCAGGGTTCGACGACTCGCGCGCCTTGCGCACCAGTCCCAGAGCAAGCTGGTTGTATCCCTGATACTTGCCGGGCGCCGCCTGGATGCTCTTCTCGGCCCAGGTGATTTTGAGGTCCGCGGGCGTGGGTTTCGCCGCCTGGCCGCGCGCCGCCGGCGCCGAAAGGCAGAGGGCTAGAACGATAGCGTAGCGTCTTTGCATAGTAACCCGGATGGTGAAAGGAACTCGCGGCCGAGAGGCAGCCCGCGGCCGCGAGCGTTAAGCGTTCAGTTGGACACACAACTCGGACCCGTGCCGCCCGTACAGCCGGGGTCACCTGGATCGATGTGTTTGCGATTGCGGCCGCTCGGGCAGTAGTCGACGTAAGGGAACGCCGTATGGAAGTGCGTGTTTGCCTCGACGAGGTTGGTCACGCCGTCGGCCGCCAGGTCGGTGTTCACGTCGTTCACGTTGACGCCGTCGCCCAGAGCGTTGTTGGGGAATACGGCGCAATTGCTGGTGTGACTCGCGCCGCACTGGTTGCCGGCGAGCACGCCGCCTACCGCGACGCGTAATGTGATATCGACGACGTCGTCCGCCAGACGCCGCCCATTCGGAAAGCCTGCCGCGTCGCCCGCGAGCAGTCCCAATCGGCTGGCGCTGCCGGGCGCCGTGGGCGCGACACCCGTGTTGATCCGCAGCAGGTCAGCGATCGGACCCGCCGGCGTCCCCGCCGCCGCGATGGGCGCGGCATAAGTCACGAGCGGTAGCAGGTCGGTGCGCTGAGCAGGCGGTAAGGTCGGCGGTGACGTCAAGGCGCCTGGAAGCAGCGCCTGGTACAGCGCGTCCACGACGACCACAAAAGGCGGATTCAGATCGAAGCCCGCGAACTGCGAATCGTTCACCGGCTGCGACATGCTCCAGTAGTCCTTCGAGCCAATGCCGATGATCAATTCGTTGATCAGCGGGTTGCCCAGCCGCTGCACTTGCCGGTAATTGGCGTCGAGCGCGATGGGGTCATTGGTCTTGGGGAACTGCTCGGGCGGCAGCGGCGAGCGGCGGATGGTGATGTGCGAGCGCGAAGTGGTTCCCCAGATACCGAGGGTGGCGTTGGGCGACGTCGCCGCTTCGACCTTGCCGGTACTGGTGAGCATCCAGATCGGCACTTGAATAGCGATGGCGTTGACCGCGAACCCCGACACCGTGTCCGGAGCGAAGTTGGCGTTGGCGGCGTCCTCGGTCGAGGTCAGCACGCCCGGGACACCGCTCGCGCCGGTGCGGAAGTTTCCCGTATCGAAAGCCGCGCCCAGGTCGATGAAGAAGGGATCATCGACCGTCCCCGCGAACACCGAAATCCCGCTGCCGCTCACGTTGGTGTAGGTTCCTGCCTGGTAGAGCGCGGCGTAGTTGATGGTCCGCGGACCGGCGTTGGCTGGCACGGCGTAAAACGGCGAGCCGTCGCCGCTCACGATCGGCGTCGCGACGCCGTTCTTGATCATGTTCACGGTGTAGGTCTGGCGCAGATTCAGGCCCGGATTGCTGAAATCGGAAATCTGCGGCGGCACCACGCCTCCCGTACCGTTGTTGGCGCCGTCAAAGCCCGCGAGGGCGGTATAGACCGGAGGCAGTTGAAACTCCGTCTTGAAGCGGAACTGGAAGGTAATCGCCGGCAACGCGCTCTCGTTGTTATCGACCTTGATCTCGTAGAGCAGCGTCGGGTCGAACGGAAACCAGTTGGGACCGTTGGCCGGCTCGAGAAAAGGATCGACACACAGGATCATCGTGATGCTGGGCGGGCTGGTGTCGTTGCCGTGGGCGTCGTAGCTCCGGAAGGCGTAGATGTCCGTGATGTCCGCCTTCTGGTCGAGCGCCGTGATGGGGGCTTCGCGATGGCTGGAAGCCAGGAGCCCGTCAGGAACGAGCACGACTCCGACCGCGAGGATCAACACCGTGCCCAGGGCGACGGCTGCCGCGAGAAACGTGGTACTCCTTCGCATGTTGGCCTCTCTTTTTTTCTTGATGGAGTAGATCGCGTGATTATTGCGCGCGACTCGCGGAACCTCCGGGGGACTCCGCGTGGGCTATTTCTCGCGCGCCGGCGCGATGCTGTCGACGTGAATTTCCTTGTCGTCCGTCAGACTGCCGGTCACGGTCACTTCCATGCCGACGTTATCCTCTTTCACCGCATCCTGATTGTGGATGGGCACCACAGCCTTGGTTGCCGAATTCACGAAGACGTACTTTGCGCCGCCCTTGACGCACTTGAGCGCGCACGCCTTGTGGCCGGCATTCGCGCCTTTCGCGCCACAGCCGCTGTCACTGATCCATCCCGTCCAGCTATCGGCCTTCGCGGCGAGGCTGACGGCGACAAACATCACCGCCGTCGCTGCAATCATCTTCATAAGCTTTTTCATTCCTGGTCTCCTTATTCTATGGACGCCTTTTGTAGCGCCGCTCGATGAGCCGCGACCCGGCTGTAGCGCCGCTCGAAGCGTGCCCTGTAAGGGGCCGATTTCCTGTAGCGCGCCCGTCTCTTTCAACGGTAGTACGTCGAAAAAGGGCTTTTGGATTGGCGAGGTATGAATTTTCCGGTTGGAGAGTGCGGCGTCCCGGGGCTAGGCGTGAATTCGTCGAGCGGCTTGGTCTCGAACTGCGGCATCTGCTCGGACCTGGATTGGTCAAAGAGCGGCATTACGAGCAAGCCGCCTGCTGTTCAAATCGTCAGTTTCGGGTGAGCGATGACAGAGAAAGGCGCTAACTCACGCATCCTTCACCTCCCACGCCCGAAGCCCTTCGTAACTGAAGCCCAGATAGAATGTGACTGCCCGGTTTTCTGACCGACCCCGGCTGTAGTTCCCGCGCGCTGGTACAAAAAAGGCCTTAAGACCACCCTGAACCTCAATCTGGCCGGACTGGGGTGCATCAATTCGTGCGATCCGGCCGGGCGCGCGTTCCAACAGCGAGGTGTTTTCCCAAAAATCCTTGTCACGGTCCCAGTTCCCCAGTTGGCTGTGATGAACCAGTCGCGTAATACCAGATCCTTTGCCCAGCCACTCCAGACTCTTGGTGCGATTCCTGTTGAACCGAGTACGATTACGACACTCTTCAATGAACCGGCTTGCTTGATCCAGAGCGAAGGCCGATCCCTCGATCGACTGCAGAGCGTGGAAGACATAAGAGTAGAAGACCGAGTCGAGCGAGTTTGCATTCGATCTCCAATATCCCACTCGTTCGATCACAGCCTCAGTGGTGGGCGCTCTCTCGGCGCGTCGCACGGCCTGAACCCACAATCGAAGATTAGTATCTGACTGCGGCTCTTCACGCAGGTTTTGTTCAAGTAATTCTACGATCCTGTCAATCTCTCTTGCCTCGACTCCATACCAAGACCGCTGTTGTCGTGCTAGGTAGGTCCAGACCAGCTGACGGCGGATCGGCGGAGCATACGTATCCTTTCGAGCTAACAAGTTGTCCCAAGTTTGAAGGGCTCTATCGTGTCTCCCATAAAGGACATCTAGTCGGGCACGACAATTTTCCTCGTAGGGGCTCGCCCCCTCCGCCTCACGGTTGCGGCGAACGCGTTCCAAGAGGTCCTCGGCCCGTTGGAACGCTTCACGCAAAAAAGGTTCTGCGCCAGGGGAAGCAACATAGGAAAGAGTACCGCCGCCGTCAAACTTGCGGCCGGCGTAGTCAAGCATTCGCAGCAACATTTGGACTTCGCTGATGTAGCCGTGCTCGTCATCTGGTGACAACTCCCGTGCGGCCGCAAAAGACGAGGTCGCATCCTTTGCAAGCCCCACTATCTCCGCCAATGGGTTCTCCTGGTCGATATTGTCGTAAACCTGTTGACGGAGAGCCATTCCTCTCATGTGATGCAAAACATTGTCCCTGTCCTGGAGTGCAATCGCTCGGTCGATACACTCGACCGCGGACGGGAAATCCCTTCGCTGCACGCTGTAGAACCTGCCAAGGTGGGCCCAAAAATGTGCCTCCTCAGGGTAAAGCTCCGTCAAGCTTCTTAAGACTTCTAAAGCTCCTTCCTTGGACGGAATGTCGTCAATCAGCTGAGAAAACTGATTCAGGCCGGCCCGCTCCGTCCCTAGCAACTCAGAATTGTCGCGGTAAACGAAGACACGCCGCGCTACCTCAAGCAGCTCTTCACTTGGAACGGCGCCCGAGCCACGACAAAACTCCGCGAAGTCACGTGCCCACTGCGACAAATTCTGTTTCCAGAGCCTACGGTCCGAAGATGAAGGCCAGAGAAGCTGCTTCAGAATCTCTACTGCGATAAGGTCATGCGCGGTTCGCCACCTGCCTTCATCCAGCCTGATGAGCAGTTCTAAGGCACTTGCCGGAAGGGCGGAGTTCAAATCGAGTGGGCGGTTCCTCGGAATACCGAGAGTTTCAGCAAAAGCTTGCTCAGGCAGAGGCTTCTGTCCATAGTGGTGCGCAACCGCTAAGAATCCCAGAATGCGCTTCTGCACTTGCGTTAACGAGCCGGTTCTCGCGGCTACATAAGGTTCCAGTCCCCTAAAGTCCTCCTTAAATGCCACAAGACCAAAGTAAAAGGCTGTTCGGAAACGAGAATCCGCTTGTTGCACGAGCCTCGCGAGTTCCGCAGAACTCCTCGGCTCTTCCCTTTCAAAAATAGATTTGAATCTGTACGCTTCAGAGTCGGACAGTTCTTCCCGCAAGAAAAAGCTTCGCGGGCGCTCAGTGGGTGTCGTAAAACGCCGGACGACTTGGAGGATGACTGCAGGTATATTCCGCGCTCGCAGCTGATCATAGAATTGGTCGACCTGACCTTCGGCTATATCAGCACCATCGACTGCCACGAGCACGGAGATTCCAGTAGACGACGCGACGTAGGCCACCCGGTCGGCAGTTTCGGGGGGATTTGTGCTGCGCAGCATCATGCAGGGATGCTCACGATGAAAATCCCATACCAATCTCTTCGCCACGGTAGTGCCGCCAGCACCCGGAGCGTGGTACAGGTTGATCCGCGTGGTCTTTCTAGATTCGAAGTCGTTCCGTATCTGGCGATGGACCTTCGAAGTTAGATCACGCTCGACGTCGCTGTGTAATCCCAGTTCGTACCAAGAAGCCTCATTCCCCTGCAGGAAATCGCGTCCGATGGTGCGGTCCATAGGCGGAGCCTGCCCCGACTCTAAAGTTACGATTTCAACCTCCTCTTCCAACCACCGCTGGTCTTTAGAGGAAACGAGTAATGGGGCACCCGAACTGGATGGTAGAGAGGTGGCTCTGGCGTTCCACTGAGGGCTGGTCGCGAAAGTGCTATTGAGACCCGAGCAGAATTGATGCAGCGGCATTTCAACTGGTGTGCCTTCTACGTCGGCTGCCACATCCATTAACGGCGCCGTGTCCTCCGCCACGATCACAGAGTTGCTCAAGTTTCCAAACGCAGCAAGTGTGGCCTCTAGCAAGGTCCGGAGATGTCTAGAAATCTCCGGATCATAGCAAAGCGTGACAATTGTCACCGGTGCGGGCGCGCATGCAGAAGCTAGACGAATAAGCTGCTCGTTTAGCGCTGCCCCGAACGCACGCTGCCACGCCTGCCATTTGCCGAGCTCGACTGTGTCCCGTCCGGCTAAGCCGCGAGTGAAAACCCAGTAGGTTCCCGTGCGGAGATTCAAGGTTGGGCGATCTCGCATCGTGACGAGATGTACGCTGCGCCGTTCCTGCAGTAGCGACTTTACAGATGCCAAAAGGCCGGAGGAGTCGCTGTCCGGATCGAAATCAAATGCGGCAGCCCAAGGCACGAGTCCTATTGGAGATAAATCAATCATTGAGTCTCGGGGAAGGCGGGTGGCCACTAGGAAGTAATGTCTAGATGTGTCGAAATGATGAACTTCTCGAAGAAACACTTCCCACGCCGGATCGGACTGAGCATAGGCAGCGCTCGGCGTTACACGCCGTCCCAACCACGAGAGTATGCGGACGGTGTCCTCAGGAGTAGCGACGTCGTTTTTCGAGCCTCGACGAAAATAGATCTGAAAGCGTCGTAGCGCTTCCCCGTAATCGCGCAAAGGAACGCACGGGCCGACCCGAAGACAAATAACCCTTAACAGTCCGAAATCCTTGCCTTTGTAGGGAACGATCTCGTAGGTGAGCCGCGGGACCGGATACACGCGCTCAACGAACTGCGACTGTAGGTCTGCTTCGTCTACGTGTGCCGAACATCCTAGCAGGCTGCTGAAAAACTCTCCTTGAATAGGAGAAGTCGTGGTACAAGACGCGCATGCGAGGAACCGATCTGCAGCAAGGTCACGTTTTCAGCTACCTTTCGCCGGAGCAGCGGGTGCGCCAGGATCATCCTCTGCGCCCGATTCGTACCCTGGTGGACCAGATTCTGAAGCAGCTTTCGCGGCAGTTCGAC
>Ga0209167_10001026_pt1 | contig 17440 bp, 13 predicted proteins | sample Coa_R1_9_FD_187154 | JGI IMG/M metagenome (GOLD analysis project Ga0209167, IMG submission 187154) | Surface soil microbial communities from Centralia Pennsylvania, which are recovering from an underground coalmine fire - Coalmine... | ecosystem: Environmental > Terrestrial > Soil >... | reverse complement strand
GGTCGCGCTTTCGGCGATCGTTCAGGCCGTGATTGTGGGTGTGTTGATCCTGATTCCGCTTCTCGTGACTGAGGCACTGCCCAAGGAAATGGTGGCCACGTGGATTACAGCCCCTGCTCCACCGCCGCCTCCTCCGCCTCCTCCTCCCAAGGTCCAAATCGTGAAGCCTACCGTGCGCCTGATTCAAGCCGGCAAGTTAACGGCGCCCACCGTCATTCCCAAAAAGGTGAACATCATCAAGGAAGAGCAGCAACCGCCGGACGTTGGCGCGGTCGGCGTGGTGGGCGGAGTGCCGGGCGGCATGCCCGGAGGTTCAGCCGGCGGAGTGCTGGGCGGCATTATTGGCGGCACGGGCGGCGGACCGCCTCCGCCTCCGAAGACGCCGGAGCGGATCCGCGTCGGCGGTAACGTGCAGCAGGCGAACCTGATTCACCAGGTGATGCCCGTGTACCCGGAGATCGCGAAGACCGCGCACATCCAGGGCACCGTGATTCTGCACGCGATCATCTCGAAGGAAGGGGCGGTTCAGGAACTGCAGTACATTTCGGGACCGCCGCTGTTGATGCGATCGGCGATGGATGCCGTTCGGCAGTGGCGTTACAGGCCGACTTTGCTGAACGGGGAGCCGGTGCAAGTCGATACAACGATTTCTGTCGTCTTTACATTAGGCGGTTAAGGCAGGACGGTCTGGCACGCTCTTAGGCGCGCCAGACCGGAATTTTCGAACCGGCAGAAATCTCGCTGCCGAGATCATGTTGCTTGAAGGAACGGAGGAGGAACAAATTCAATGTTCGTCACTTTACTTTGGGCTGGAGTTCTAGCGTTACAACAGCAGGGCGGCGAGACTGCCACAAACTGGGATCTCGTCAGCATGTGGCACAGCATGGGCATCCCGGCGAAGCTGGTCGTCGGCATTTTGTTCATCATGTCGGCTTGGTCTGTCGGGATCATGATCGACCGGGCGTTGATGTACAGCGCGGCGCGCAAGCAATCTCGCGTGTTCGTTCAGCAGGTAGCGGGCGCGCTGAAAGACAACAAGCTCGATGAAGCGATTTCGATCGCCGAGCGCAACAAGAAGAGCCACATCGCGAAGGTGGTTGCCACCGGACTCTCGGAGTTTCAGGCGGCATCGGCGCAGGTCAGCGACGAAGAGGTGATCGAGGCGGCAAAACGCGGGCTCGAGCGTTCGGTGGCCATCGTTCACGCCGAAATGAAGCGCGGCCTCTCCGGCCTCGCCACCATCGGTTCCACCGCGCCGTTCGTCGGCCTGTTCGGCACCGTGATGGGCATCATCAACGCGTTCAAAGGCATTTCGGCGCAGAAGGCCACCGGCCTCTCGGCAGTAGCGGGCGGCATCGCGGAAGCCTTGGTGACCACGGCGCTCGGTCTGCTTGTGGCGGTTCCCGCTGTGTGGGCTTTTAACTATTTTACGAACAAGGTGGAAGCCTTCGACGTGGAGATGGACAACTCCTCGATGGAGCTGGTCAACTACTTCATCACGCGCCGAGGCGGAAAGAAGTAAGCCATGGCGTTCAAACCCAAAGCGCCGCCGGTGATGGCCGCCCCGAACGTGATCCCGATGGCGGACATCATGCTGGTGCTTCTGATTATTTTCATGGTTGTTACCCCTCTATTGTCGAAGGGCGTGTCCGTAGATATGGTGCGTGTTCCCAATCCCCAGGACATGGCCAACGCCGACAAGGATGACGCCATAATCGTGGCCATCACGCGGGACGGCAGCGTTTATCTAGGCAACAACAAAATCGGTCTTGAAGAGCTGCAGAACCACGTGAAGGATCAAGTGGCAAGTCGCCTCGACAAGACCGTGTTCGTCCGCTCCGATGCTCGCGCGAAGTTCGGCCAGGTGAAAGCGGCGGTCGACGAAGTGCGTGCGGCCGGCGTGGACAACATCGGTCTTCTGACCCAGAGAGTCGTGCGGGAGACTCCCGCTCCCCCGCCGGCGGCCACAAGCCCGTGAACGGTAGTGCTGGAGCGTCCGGGTAAGCAGCCTCCTCCGATCGCCTTGGAGGGGCCGGAAGTGGCAAGCAGAACCGCAGTGAAGGAGTTTCACGATGGGAATGGCAGTTGGCACAAATAAAGGAGCGATGTCGGAACCGAATATCGTTCCGTTGATCGACGTGCTGCTGGTGCTGATCATTATTTTTATGGTGATCACGCCAACCGTATCACAGGGCCTCGACACGATCGTCCCGCAGCCTGCACCGCCGAACCAGAAGGAAAATCAGGAAATGCTGAACAAGACGATCGTCGTCGTGGTCGGCGCGGGCGGGGACGTGATGATCAACCAGGACAAGAGCTCGTGGGATCAACTCGGTGCGTCGCTGAGCAAGATTTTCGCCCAACGCGCTGAGAAGGTGGCCTTCGTCAAGGGAGACGACGCGACGGAATTCGCGGACGTGGCCCGAGCCATCTCGATCATGCGCGCCTCCGGAATCGATCACGTCGGACTGATCACGAACAAGATTGAGGCAGGCCAATAAGCGATCCGGCAGTTCGCCGCTTGCGGCGTCGCGCGGTGGGCCGAGGCGACGCTGGGGGCGTTCGAACCGGCGGGGCTGCTATTACAAGAGTCAAGGGAGCGTTTGCATGCAGCGCAACGTGCAGAGTGGGCTACTAATAGCCGCGATGGCGGTCGCTATCGCAGGTTCCGCCGGATGTGACAAGCTCAAGGCGCGAGACAAGCTGAACAAAGGCGTGCAGGCCTACAAGGCGGCTCAGTTCGACCAGGCCGTGGAGGACTTCAAGGAAGCCAAGGCTCTCGATCCGAAATTGATGAACGCCCGCCTGTACCTCGCAACCGCCTATGCCAGCCAATTCATCCCGGGCGCGCCGTCGCCGGACAACATCAACATGGGCAAGCAGGCGATTGCCGAGTTTCAGGACGTTTTAAGCGTGGACCCCAGCAACCTCTCCGCAATCGACGGTATTGGGTCGCTTCTTTACAACATGGGGGGCAATCCCTACGACCAGAAAACGCTCGAGGAATCGAAGCAATATCATCTGAAGCATATCGAGATCAAGCCGGAGGATCCCTCACCGTATTACTGGATCGCGGTGATCGACTGGTCGATCGCGTATCGCGGAAGCAACGATATGCGCGAGGAATACAACAAGACGGCGAAGAAGCCCCTCCATTCCGACACCGAGGCGATGCCTCCGAAGCTTGCGGCGGCATATGCGCAGAAGTACGGTACGCTGGTGGACGAAGGTATCGACTACGCGAAGAAGGCGATGGACCGCAAGCCGCAGTACGACGACGCGATGGCCTACTTGAGCCTCCTGTATCGGCGGAAAGCCGACATGGAAACGTCTACCGACGCGCGCGACAACGACACGAAACTGGCGGACGATCTCGTTCACAAGGTCCAGATCATCAAGCAGCAGCGGATGGCGAATCCGCAACCAAGCGGAACCTCGTAGTTGGCCTCCGCGGCGGCCGGCGTCGCTTCCAAGCGCTTGTGAACCTTCGCGCGACACAGCGCGCCTTTCGGTTTTCCGGAGGCGCGCTTTTGCTTTTGCGGAGTTAGTCCCCCGATGAATCGCTTCCAGGCATCGAAAAGCCGGATCCTGTTCTTCGGCTGCCTTCTTGCGACGGCCGGTATCGTATCCCGCGTCGCGGTGGACGCAGCCGCCCGCGGCCAATCCAGCGAATCATCGCGAGCCTCCGATCCTTGGACGCCGGAACAGACCGTTGAGCCGGCCGCGTTGGTCAAAGAACTGGCTGGTCCGCCGGCCGATCGTCCCAAGGTGGTTTGCGTGGGATTTCGGACGCTCTACGAAGGAGCCCACGTTCCGGGCGCATCGTTCCACGGTCCGGCGATGAAGGCCGAGGGGCTCGACGATCTTAAGAAATGGGCGCAGCCGCTGCCGCGCTCCGCGGGCATCGTCATTTACTGCGGCTGCTGCCCGCTCACGCACTGCCCGAACGTTCGCCCGGCGTTCACGGCTCTTCGACAGATGGGCTTCACGCACGTTCGCCTGCTGTTGCTGCCCAAGGATTTCGCACACGATTGGGTGGCGGCGGGCTATTCCGTCGCCAAAGGCAAGTGACTCTCCCGTCGCTTCCTTTCAGTTTTCGCAAAAGCCAGCGTAGAATCAGTTACTGAATCCAAATGAGTTCCGGGACAAATCCGTCGGTTTGGCCTGAGTCGCGCAGGAATGTAGACCTGCGTTTCGTCGAGCTGCTCGACAAAGTGCGCCGCAACCGGCCAGGCGACGATCTCGATCTGCTTCGGCACGCGTATGATTTCGCGGCCGAGCAGCACAAGACCCAAACGCGGCTTTCCGGCGAGCCGTTCCTCTCGCATCCGGTGGAAGTGGCACACCTCCTGGCGGACATGAAGCTGGATGTGACGTCCTTGTGCGCCGCGCTTCTGCACGACGTGGTGGAAGACACGAAGATGCCTCTGGAAGAAATCTCCCGGCAGTTTGGCCCCGACGTCGCACGGCTGGTGGAAGGAGCGACCAAGATCAGCCGGCTGGACCTGCTCGCGCCGGAAGCAAGGCAAGCCGAAAACGTCCGAAAGATGCTTCTGGCGATGGTGAATGACGTGCGGGTCGTGATGGTGAAACTTGCCGACCGTCTGCACAACATGCGCACTCTGGAGTACCTCGATCCTGAGAAGCAGCAGCGCATCGCGCGCGAAACGCTTGATATTTACGCACCTGTCGCGAACCGCCTGGGCATGGGACTGATTCGCGGCGAACTGGAGGATCTGGCGTTCCGCTTCCTCGAGACGGACGCGTTCTTCGATCTGCAGAAGAAGGTTGCGTCGAAGCGGAACACCTTCGACCGGTTCTTGCAAGAAGTCCAGGACACGATTCGCGACAACATGATTGAGAGCGGGATTCCCGCGGAAGTTCAGGCGCGCGTCAAGCGCCTCTACTCGCTGCATCTGAAAATACAGAAGCAGCAGCGCACACTCGATCAGGTCTACGATCTCCTTGCCGTCAGGGTGATCACGGACACGATCAAGAACTGCTATGCCGCGCTTGGCGTGATCCATCAGATTTGGCGCCCGGTGCCCGGGCGGTTCAAGGACTACATCGCGATGCCGCGGCCAAACCTCTACCAGTCGCTGCACACCACCGTGATTCACGCGGGCCAGCCGTTTGAAGTTCAGATCCGCACGCAGGAGATGCACCGGATTGCGGAACAAGGCGTGGCGGCGCACTGGAAATATAAGGATGGGCTGGGCACGAGTTCGGCCGACGATCAGCGGATCGTGTGGATGCGTCAACTGATCGAATGGGTCCAGGAAATGCAGGAGCCGAGCGAATTTCTCTCGACTCTGCGCGTCGATTTGTATCCGGAGGAGGTGTACACGTTCACGCCCAAAGGGCGTGTGGTGGTGCTGCCGCGAGGGGCGACTCCAATCGACTTCGCCTATGCGGTGCACACGGAAGTCGGACACCAATGCGTGGGTGCAAAGGCGAATGGTGTGATGGTTCCGCTGCGGCATGCGCTGAGTAACGGCGATGTGGTCGAGATTGTCACCCAGAAAGGCCACGGGCCTTCGCGGGATTGGCTCTCGTTCGTGCACACCTCGCGCGCCCGGAGCAAAGTCCGCCAGTGGATCAATCTGCACGAACGCGAAGAAGCCAAGGAGGTTGGCCGCCGGCTGCTGGAGAAGGAAGCGCGTCACGCCGGGATCAACCTGAAGAAAATTTCCAACGAAAATTGGCAGCGCGTCGCGTCCGAATACGGATGCGCCCGACTGGAAGACCTCTTCGCGGAACTCGGATACGGGAAATGGTCGGCGCGACAGGCGCTTTCGAAAGCGTCGGGCCAGCCGATTTCCGGGCCAGGCGAAGACGCGCAACCGAAAATCGTTTCCACGGTCAAGCGCATGCTCGGCATGCACGACGCGGCGATCCTGGTGCGCGGCCATGACGACCTGATGGTCTACCGATCGAAGTGCTGCAATCCAATTCCGGGAGACGACATCATCGGGTACGTGACGCGCGGGCGCGGCATCGCGGTTCATAGCAAGAACTGTCCCAACGTCGAAAACCTGCTGTACGAAGCGGAGCGTCGGATTCCGGTGGAATGGGCGGAGGCCAGCCAGTCCACCTTTTCCGTTCGCCTGCGCATTTTTACCGAAGATCGGCCGGGCATGATCGCCGCGATCACGGCCGTCATCAGCGACGAGAAGGCCAACATCCGGACGTTCGAAAGCGGCGGGTCCGATAACCTCCGCGCACGGATCGAAGTGGCGATCGACGTGGCGGATCGAAAGCAGCTCGAGCGGATCGTCAGCGGCGTGAAACGTATTCCGGGGGTATTCGACATCGAACGCGTCTATAACGTCTGACCCTGCCGCGATTGCGTGCTACGGAATGCGCTCCAGCGCCTACCCGGGGGAGCGAGCTCCGAGTGCAGGCGCTGCTCTTGACCTTTCGGCGACATCGAACCTCCATTCCCCCGCCCGGCCGGTACAATAAATGTGTGACGAAAATGGCTTCCATGCGCCGTTCGTGGATGAAGCAGGCCCGCTTTCGCCGGGCTTTCGCCTCTATCGCGCTGTTCCTGACGTGTGGACTTGCGGGCTGCCAGCGCGCTCATGGAGTCGACACGCAGCCACTCAACAATTCCGGAATGGCCTACGACAGCGTGAGGCAACTGGAGGAGCAGAAAGTCACCAACGCGGAAGTGGCCGACGTTCTCAAGATGCACGACGCGGGATTTCCGGATGAAGATTGCGTTCACGTCGTTCAAGTGTTTCACAGCCGGGGGCAGCTTTTCGGCGCGGGCAGCGCGGTGACTGGCTTGATCCGGGCGGGCATGAGCGACGAAACCATTCTGAGATTGGCGGACCTCAATCAACTGGGGCTCTCGGCGGGGGAACTGGAGGCCATGCACCTTGCGGGGCTTTCCGACGCGATCGTCCTGGAAGTCGCACGGCATCGCGCCGACGGCAAACCTGTGTTGGCGGGCGCCACTCTGGCCCGCTTGAAGAATATGGGGGTGCGGGCCCCCACGCTGTTCGAACTCGCGCGCCGGGATATACCCGATTCCGAAGCAAAGGAGATTATTTCTCTCCGGCGGCGCGGCGCAAGCGACGCGCAAATTCTCCGCCGCTTTTCCGGTTCGTAGCGCGCGCTCTTAAGTAGGAAGTGCGGTTCAATACGGAAGATAGAGGTTGGGGCTTTCCGCGGGTCGCACCGCATCGAGCGGGAAACAATACAGGCCCATGGGATGAGCCCAGGTGTTCCGCCCACTCATCGCGTTAACGCCTTTACTTGCGGCAGAAAACACGGCACACAGCTCGTACTGGCTGCCTTCCTTCAGGTGGTACTCATATCCCGCGCGACTAGAGGTCTTGTGCGCGTTTTGGACCGGCTCGCAACGTTCGCAGGCCGCGTGAGAATCAGAACCATTTTCGCGTTTCGATTTCGCGCGTGCGCCGGTAAAATCGTATCGCTTTGTATCGCACCGATTCAGGTCGGAACTGCGCCGCATTCTGCGCTCTTCTCGGCGCCCTGTTCGCGTCGGGATGCGCCGTGCCGCTGGCACCCGGCTACAAGGCGATGCGTGAAACGCGCACGATCCGGTTTGTGCAGGGTTCTCCCAGCGGACTGCACATTCGCGAGCGCTATACGCTGAAGAACACCGGTACGGCCGGGCTGCCGTTTATCGACGTGAATCTTCCGGAATCTGGAGCGTTCGGACGAACGGATCTGCGCGCCGAATTGGATGGTCGCGCGGCGGACCCGACCGAACTCCCGGCAGAGCAGCAGGAGGATAATCCCCATACTCGCCGGATCACGTTCGAACAGCCGTGGGCGCGGGGCGAGACCCATGACCTCGATTTCGAATATTCGCTGAGGTCGCCGAAGGACTCTGGCTCGCGCATAGCCATCGGAGACGAGACGTTTCATCTTGGCGCTCTCGGCTGGGCCGCGCTGCCGCAGCCTCCTCAGCATTTCCTATCGCCGTATCCCCGGCGTCCGGACAAGATGACGTACTCAGTGGTTGTTCCCTCGAACTTCCTTGTTCTGGCGCGTGGAAAAATGATCCACCGCAAAAGCGGATCTGCGGATACGGAATACCAGTTCCAACTGCGGAAAAACGATCTGGCGCCTTTCGTTGTGGCGGGACGCTATGTCGAAACTCGCGTCGGAGCAGGTTCCTCCACCGTAATTTTCTGGACCACTCATCCTCTTCGTGAGAATCCCGGCGCGACGCCACAACGCATTTCCGCCGCTTGGGCGACTCTTCGGAATGACTTCGGCCCTCTCGATACGAAATTTGGCGCGCCGCACGTCGTCGAGGCGCCGAACTTGAGTTCCCCGGCGGCTGGTGGAAGTGGTCCCGCAGAGGCGTCGTTCCCGGGAGGGGCGCTGGTGAACGAACAGACGCTCTCTCTGGGAATCGCGAGCGACGCGTTTGTCGAGGACGTGTCGCATGCCCTCGCTTATAACTGGTTTCGGGATCAGATGTACCCGACCGCCGACGCCTCTCTCGGCATCGGAGAAGGGCTGCCGGAGTACGCAACGATCGTTATTGACGAAGCGAGCGGAGGCGCGAAAGGTCGGCATCGCCGCATCGACCATTACCTGAACCGCTACGAAGATGCAGTAAAGGACGGGCAAGAAAAGCCGCTTGGCGTCACAGCGCTGACCGATCCCGGCCCGCAACGCGCCATTGCCCTGGCCAAAGCTCCGCTCATGTATGTGGCCCTGGAAGACACGTGCGGCGAGGCGCCTGTTCGCAACGGGCTGAGAGATCTCGTCGCGCTCTTGCGCGGCCAGGACGTCGGGTTTGACGACATGCGATCGGCCGTTGAAGAAACATGCAGAAAGGATCTGGGCGAGTTCTTCCGCACGTGGCTGTATGAGAAAGGCTTGCCCGCGGACTTCCGCGCCCGCTACGAAGCTTCTGAAACCGCGCGCCCCTGAATTTCCTGTTCGCGTCCACAGAACGCGATTTTACAGAGTTGGAACTTGCACAACAGCAGTTGCAGCCGATACCATGGGGTTTCGGCTTTGGCTCGAGCAATCAAGCACTCGCTCTTCCTAAGGAAACTAACTGTGAAAAAAATACGGGTGGTGCAGTTTGGAGTGGGGCCGATCGGTGCATCCATTGTGCGCTTACTGCGGCAGAAGTCGGATGTCGAGATCGTCGGCGCGATCGACAGCGACCCCGCAAAGGCCGGGCGCGACCTGGGCGAGATCGCCGGTGCGCCGGACGCGCCGTGGGGGATCGCCATCGTCGCGGACGCGGAGACAGCGCTCGAAAAGCCGGTGGACGTGGTGACGCACTCGACTTCTTCGTACCTGACGAAAGTGATGGATCAACTCCTGGGTTGCCTCGCGGCCGGCTGCTGCGTCGTTTCCACCTGCGAAGAACTGGCTTACCCCTTCCGGAAACACCCGGACCTCTCGCAAAAACTGGACTCGGCCGCAAAGGACGAAGGCGTGGCGCTGGTGGGAACGGGCGTGAATCCGGGATTTGTGCTCGACAAGCTCGTGCTGACGCTGAGCGCCGTTTCGCAGCGCGTGGATTCGGCGCGTGCCGTGCGCGTTGTAGACGCCTCGAAACGCCGCATGCCGTTGCAGAAGAAGATCGGCGCGGGCATGACGCCGCAGGAATTTCAGATGCAGGTGAATTCGGGGGCGATCAAGCACCATGGATTGCCCGAATCGGTTGCCATGGTCGCTGACGGACTGGGCTTTGAAATTGATGCGGTGACCGAGACGATCCAACCGGTAATCGCACAAGAGGCGGTCAAGACCGAGTTTCTCGAAGTTGCGCCGGGCCAGGTTGCCGGCGTTCACCAGATTGCGCGCGGAACGTTACGCGGAGAAGAGAAGGTTTATCTGGAGCTGCAAATGTTCGTCGGCGCCAAAGACCCGGCGGACACGATCGAGCTGAAGGGCGAACCCAACCTGTCGCTGGTGATTCCGGGCGGGACACACGGCGACGTGGCCACCGCCGCAATCGTCGTGAACGCGATTCCTGCGATCGTGGCCGCTCCGGCAGGGCTGCGCACCTCTCGCGATCTGCCTTTGGCGTACTTTCCGGCGGCGGCGAAAGTGCGCGGCGTCGCGGGCTGAGGCTCCGGAGCGTTACTGCCAGAAACGGGCGACGGCAGCGTAGTCGAGGTCTTCCTTCGCCGCATCCTTCACCTCGCTATAGGTTGCGTAAGCAGCCTCGCCCGCCGGAAGCCGCACACCCTCCTTTTTGGCCAGTTCGACGGCAAGCCGCATATCCTTGTGCATCAAGCGCAACGGGAAACTCGGCGGGTAATCGTTCTTCAGCATGTAAGGCGCCTTGACGTCAAGTACGGCCGCGCGCGCCATGCTCGATTGCATCACCTCGATCAGGCGTTCGCCGGGAAGTCCGGCCTTCGTGACGATCGCGAGCGATTCGGCCAGAGCTTCCACCTGCAATGCGAGAAGAAGGTTCATCGCGAGCTTCACGGTTTGCCCGGCGCCATTCGGCCCCAGAAGGAAAAATCGCTTCCCGACCGCTTCCAGCACAGGCTTGACGCGATCGAGAGTCTCCTGCTTCCCGCCGATCATGAAGACGAGCTCGCCCTTTTCGGCGCCCCACGTTCCGCCTGTAACCGGCGCGTCGAGGTATTCGACGCCTCGTTCGGAGCAAGCGCCAGCGGCTCGCCTGGCCAGATCCGGCGAAACCGTGCTCGAATCGATGTAAACGCTTCCGCGGCGCAGCCCCTCGAACGCGCCGGCTTCACCCCATAGAACCTGCTCGACTGCGGGCGGATCGCTGACGATGGTCATCAGAACGTCGGCTTTCGAAGCCGTATCGCGCGGAGTCGCCGCCCACTTTGCGCCCTCGCGAACCAGATCGTCGGCTCGCTCTTTCGTGCGATTCCAAACCACGAGCGGGAACCCCGCCTTCAGGAGATTCCGGCCCATGGGCTTGCCCATGAGTCCGAGTCCTATGAGTCCAACCGCGGGTTTCATTCGTGCCTCCGTTGGAAATTGAGATTGCAGCGCTCAGGCGAGAGAAAACTCCACGCGATGGCGGAAGGGATCAATCCGTTCCGCACGCACGCGAATCCGGTCACCCAGCGAAAACGTGCGGCGCGGCGTATTGCCGCGGGTCCCACGATGGGGCTCCGTGACGATCGTGTGGTCGCGTTCGCGATAGAGGCAACGCTGGCCCGTCGCTTCCTCCAGGTGATCGATGCTCACCAGGCCTTCCACAAACAGCTCGACCAGTTCGACGAAAAATCCGAATTTCTGGACGGAAATGATCAGCGCGTCGTATTCCTCGCCCAGGCGGCTTTCCATGAATTGAGCGGTTTTCCAGTCCATCAGTTCGCGCTCGGCCGTTTCCGCTGCGCGCTCCGACTCCGACGTTTCTGCGGCAATTTCCTGGAGTTCCACGCGCCGGTACGGCCCCAGCGTCGCAACCTGCTCATCCTTCCCAGGCGCGCGTCCGCGCGAAGGAACGGCGCGGGGCGCCTTCGCGGAAGGATTTTCGAGCGCCCACTTCAGCGTGCGGTGCACGATCAGGTCGGGATAGCGCCGGATTGGCGACGTGAAATGCGTGTACTCGCCCGTGGCGAGCGCGAAATGTCCCAGCGGGTCGGCGGCGTAACGCGCCTGCTTCAGCGAACGGAGCATCAGATAGGAAAGGATTCGCTCTTCGGGCTTGCCCGCAATCTTTTCGGTCAGACGCTGGTAGTGCTGCGGGCGAATATCGATTTCCTCCGACGCCGGGAAGGTGACGCTCATTTGCCGCATGCGTCCCTCGGATGCGCGGCTCCTGCGTGTCTCGCGCGCAGGCGGCTGGACGCGTCCGTGCTTGACGGCGACGCGGCGCTCGGACAAATCCTCGACGCCAAGCGAATAGCCGAACGCGTGGGCCAGTTCTTCAAACTCGATCACCTTTTTCGGATCGGGCTTTTCGTGAACTCGATGCAGCGAAGCAATGCCACGGCGCACGAGATACTGCGCAACGGCTTCGTTGGCCGCCAGCATGAACTCTTCGATGATGCGGTGCGCGATGTTGCGAACGCCGCGGACAATGCTCAGCATGCTGCCCGACTCGTCGAATTCGATCACGCGCTCCGGCAGGTCGAAATCGATCGATCCGCGGGCGTTGCGGCGGCGATTGAGCAAAAGAGCCAGCTCCTTCATCTGTTGGAAGGCATCCACAAGGTGGGCGTACCGAGAGACCATTTCCGGGTCGCCTTCGAGCACTTTGTGCACGTTCGTGTACGTCATGCGTTCGGCGGAACGAATCACGCCGGGCGTGAAATCGGCGGAAATCATTTTGCCGGACGCGTCCATTTCCATCAGGACGCTCATCACCAGACGATCGACGTGCGGATTCAGTGAGCAAATCCCGTTGGACAGTTCCTCGGGGAGCATGGGGACTGCCCGGCTCGGGAAGTAAACAGAGGTGCCGCGCACGCGCGCTTCGCGGTCGAGGGCCGACCCGGCGCGAACGTAATGCGCCACGTCCGCGATGTGAACCTGAAGTTCGTAGCCTCCGTTCGGGCGGCGCGTCACATGAGCCGCATCGTCGAAATCGCGCGCGGTTTCGCCGTCGATCGTGACGATCGGAAGATCGCGAAAATCGCGGCGGCTGTCGAGATCGTGCTCCGATACTTCCTGTGGAGTTGCGCGCGCCTCCGCCAGCATTTCCGCTGAAAAGACGTGCGGCAGGTGATGTTTGCGGATGATGATCTCGGTGTCGACGCCGATTTCCCCGGGACGGCCGAGTATTTCGACGACCCGCCCCGCCGGCGCAAGTCCGCCTTTCGGAAAGCGCGTGATTTCAACGTTCACCACGGCGCCATCGAGTTCAGGCAGGCGAAGCCGGGAGAGAGCTTCGCGCTTTGATCCAGCGTCAACTTGTTGCAATAGCGCGGGAGTCAGCTCCTGGCCCGCCGGAATGAAAATCTGATGGTGAATGCGGGTGTCGTACGGCAGGACGTGATTCCCGTGCGGTCCGTAGCGGAACAGGCCAACGACGGTCGGGTGCTCCCGCTCGAGGATCTGTACCACGCGGCCTTCCGCGCGGCCATCAGGACGGCGGCGCCCGATTCGCGCAAGCACCCGGTCGCCGTGCATCGCATCGTTGATGCCGTCGCGCGGGATGAAAAGATCGCCGTCGACCCCGGGAATCGACGCGTCCGGCACGACAAACCCGTAGCCATCCCGGTGAGCGACGATTCGGCCCGCGACGAGATTCGGATCTCGCGAACGTTGTGGAGTTCTGGCGGGAACGGCTAGTTCCGCGTGGACTGTTTCGCGCGGGGATGACGGCGGCTTCGGTGGGCGCTGCCCTGCCAGACGATATCGCTGTCCCTGCTCTTCGATCTCGCCCTTCCGTTTCAGCTGTTGAATCACGCGCGGCAGAAAGCGCCTGCCGGAGTGTTTCAGGCCGAGGCCGTGCGCGATCTCACGAATGCTCGCCGGCTTGGAGATCGTCGCAAGATGAGCGATCACCTGCGCGGGAGTAACTTCGGGCTGTGTCGCGTTTTGCGAGGGTTTCGGGCTGCGCTTCATGAAGGCTTTTCTACCACAGACAGGCTAACGAAAATCTGCCGAGGAGGCAAAGTATCCTGAGCGGAGATCGGAGACGGCGCGTTCCCCCCTGCGCCGATCTAACGCTCAGACGGATCGCCAAGAGGCGTCTCGATCACGGCCGGCCTGCCGTTCAGTTGCATGGCGAGCGCCGGCGCGTACTCGCCGAGAAGTTCGCGCCGCCACCAATCTCCAGTCTTGCCTTTCTCCTCCAGACTCGTGAACCAATATTGATAGACGACCGAGCGAACCTCCTTTGGCGGGGACGACGGGAACGGATTGGAGGCAAACAATTCCGAAACGTCCGATGAATTTTGCAGAAGGCGCTCCTCCGTCCAGACCACAAACTTGTATTGCGGCCACGAGCCGAGCGAGGCAAACCACAAATTCCACTCGAACCGCGGCTGATAGGGCGCGTAGATTCCCGGAGCTTTCTTTGGGTCTTGCGGCTTGTAGCGAAACGGGTAGGGAATCCATGTATTCCCGTCGTTCGAGCCCTGAAATTCGATTTCGTAGCGCTCGTGCGTCATCACGGCGAAAAGGCCGTACTGGTTGGCGATGCGGAACGGTTCGAGCCATTGAACCGGCGTTTGAGGAAGCGGCAAATCCGGAATGAACATCCAGATCAGTTGCACCGTCGCGGCGTAGAAAACGAGCCCAAGACAGATTGCGGACACGCTCATACGCAGCGGCCAGAGCGATTTTCTCCGGCCCTCCCACCAATCATGCGCGCGAGAAAGAGCCGCGAGCGTCTTCGGTTTCCACTCAGCCAGATCCCGCGGCCATTTGGGCAGAATCCATTCGAGGGCGCGGTCGTCGAGCAGCAAAAAGCCCAACGACAGGACGAGGTAATTCAGGAAGGCGTAATTGGCCGTGAGAATGATGCCGATCTCAAAGGGCGTGATGATGCAGAAACAGGCAATGCGAAACCGTCGCGGCAGAAACAGGCACCACACGATGCCGAGTTCGACCATAAATGTGAGGATCACCGTCGAGGCATGGAACCAGTGCGGCAGGTGCTGGGCGTAGTAGCCGATCCAGGTAGGCAGCGGGCCGTTCTGATAATAATCGTCCATTGCGGTGAGATGCCGCCAGGACTGATCACCACTCAGAAGTTTCACCGAGCCGGATTCGAAGTAGATGCGAAACCATTCCCATTGCAGCAGGAACATGCCCAGCCGCGATGGGCCATTGCTCGCGGCGAGTCCGGGCCACAGGCCCGGCGGGGCGAAGAAGAGAGAGATGAACCCGGCTTCGAGAAGCATTCCGTCCGACTGGTAACTGGCAAAATCCTGAGCCGCCGCAATAAACGAAAGAAAACAGACGAAACAGACAAAGAGGGCCGCGCGCGGCCAGAAGTTGATCACCAGAAGCACCGACGCGATCAATCCGATCCAGCAGACCAGCATCAGCGCGCGGTCGCTCGAGCTGAACCATAGAAGCGTCGGCGCGAACCAATACTTCACTGCGCAAATGTTTGGCGACGCCGCGATGGCGCGCAGGTAATCGCCGGCGGGCAGGATTCCGTCGGGGCCGATCAATCCCTTGACTTGAAAATAGAATGAGTAGAACGCGGAGAAGCAGATCAGGCCCAGCGCACGAAGGAATATCCAGCGGGGCCACAGGTGAGCCGGCTTGCCCTCAGCGACTGCCGGTTTCGGAGTTGCGCCTTCCCGCCAGGTTCCCACCCCGAGCTCAACAATCTGGCCCGGCGAAGCAGGGTTTCTCGTTTCCGGCCCAAGCAGCCAGTTGAGAGCGTCGAGAAGCTGGTCCTTCATGCGCCGACATTATACCGAGTCGGCTCAGGTACCGTACCGGTTGGAAAGATAGCCGAGGATCAACACGGGCCGCCGTGCGGGGTCTGGGTGAAGAGCCAAACGATCCAATCGCGGATCGAGAAAGAAAAATCTAATTCTCGCGCTCTCGGTAATCCCGATACTCGGGACTAACGTCATCCTCGGGGACTTCGCGGGTCCTGACCTCGCCTTCATCGGCGTCCGGAGCGTTTTCGACGCCGTCCACGACGCCCGCTTCAAACGCCTGTCCTTCCTCGACGAGCTCGGACACGCTCTCCGAGTCCACGTCTTCCACACCCGACAGTCCCTGAGCGTCTCCGGATTGTCCGGCTTTCCCTAGCGCGACGCCCTGATGAATTCGAGCGTTGGATCCCGGGCTTCGACCACCCCCTGTGCGCGTCGGTCGCTTGCGGCGGGTGGTTTTCTCTCGTTTCGCGGCTTTTACCTTTGCGGCTTTTTTCTTTGGTTTTGTCTGTTTCCGCGCCATGAAAAAAGTCTACACCCGTCCGCCCGGGTCAACAATACCAGCTCCCCACGCGGCCGAAATTCTGGCCGCTCCATCGCCGCGCACGAATCGGACGTAATGAAGGCTGCGACCGTTTCCGGAGTCCCGTTTTCACCTCTCGACATCCAATTTGGATACGTGTGGCGCGTTTGCGATACCATGGACGCGCATACTTCGCGAGACGAGAGTCGAAAAAAGCGGCTGAAAACCGCACAATATGGCCGATTCCGGCAAACCCGAGCAGGCGAAAAGCGCCCAAATGAAGCAGCCTTGGAAGCTTCTGCCGGACGTGTGGGCGCTTCTAAAGCCGCGTCGAACCATCCTGGCGGGTGGCTTCGCTTTGATGGTGGTCAATCGCGTCTCGGGGCTGGTTCTTCCTGCCTCGACGAAATACCTGCTCGACAACGTCATCCTGAAAAAGCAGGTCCATCTTCTTGTGCCGATCGTTCTTGCCGTTCTGGCGGCGACGCTCGTCCAAGGCATCACCTCGTACGCGCTCACGCAGCTCATGTCGAAGTCGGCACAGCGCATGATCACGGAGTTGCGCCTGAAGGTGCAGGCGCACATCGGACGCTTGCCGGTCGCTTTCTACGACACGAACAAGACGGGCGTTCTCGTTTCGCGAATCATGAGCGACGTCGAAGGCGTGCGAAATTTGCTTGGGACGGGCCTGGTCGGCTTCGTCGGCGGCGTTATGACGGCCGTCTTCGCTTTGATTTATCTCTTTCGAGCCAGCGTGGTGATGACGCTCGCCGCTTCCGCCGGGCTGATTATTTTCGGGGTGAGCCTGAGCCGCGCATTCAAATTCATCCGCCCGATCTATCGCGCGCGGCCAAAAATCAATGCGGAGGTCACGGGGCGCCTCACGGAAACGCTGGGTGGCGTCCGCGTGGTGAAGGGCTATCACGCCGAGGAGCGCGAAGAAAAAGTATTCTACGCGGGAGCTCAGCGGCTCCTGGAAAACGTGCTGAAGACGCTCACGGCGACCTCTCTGATGGGCTTGTCCGCGACCGTGCTCGTGGGAATCATCAGCGCCGTGATTATGCTGCTCGGAGCGCATCAAATCCTTTCGGGAAAAATGACGCCCGGCAGCTTCTTCGCGTACACGATGTTTTTGGGAATGCTGGTCGCTCCCGTAGCGCAGATCGCCAGCATCGGCCCGCAGATCACGGAAGCTCTGGCCGGCCTCGAGCGCACGCGCGAAGTCTTGAAGGAAATACCGGAGAACGTGGACCCCTCGCGAACCATCGAGCTCGATCGCATGGAAGGCCGCGTTGAGTTCCAGAACGTCGACTTCTCCTACGACTCGAAGAAGCCCGTGCTCTACGACGTCAGCTTCAAATCCGCGCCGGACATGGTGACGGCTCTGGTTGGCCCGTCCGGCGCCGGAAAGTCGACCATCATCGGCCTGATTGCCGCGTTCTATGCGCCGACCAGCGGCCGCGTTCTCGTGGACGGAATCGATCTCGCCAAGGTGAGGCTCGATTCGTTCCGCAAGCAATTGGGCGTGGTGCTGCAAGAGAGTTTTCTCTTCGATGGTACGATCCGCGAAAACGTGGCGTTCGGCAGGCCGGACGCGACCGAAGAAGAGATCCTCGCCGCTTGC
>Ga0209167_10001022_pt1 | contig 17477 bp, 14 predicted proteins | sample Coa_R1_9_FD_187154 | JGI IMG/M metagenome (GOLD analysis project Ga0209167, IMG submission 187154) | Surface soil microbial communities from Centralia Pennsylvania, which are recovering from an underground coalmine fire - Coalmine... | ecosystem: Environmental > Terrestrial > Soil >... | reverse complement strand
CCAGCCGCCCGGGTTGGGCGGCACCCCGGTCGCGGGCCAGCGCTCGGCGGCCACCGCGAAGGCTTCCTGGACCGCCTCTTCGGCGATGTCAATGTCGCCGAAGAGGCGGACCAGGGTCGCCACCGCACGCCCGGCGCTGTCCCGGTAAGCCCGTTCCAGGGCGGCCGCATCCGCGCTGGGCACTGGCTACTCCGGCGGGCCTTCCTGGAACGGCCGCACCTCGACCGGCAGGCCACAGGCGGCCGAGCCCTTGGCGGCCCAGTCCAGCGCGGCGTCCAGGTCGGCGGCCTGGATGATCCAGAAGCCGCCGAGCTGCTCCTTGGTCTCGGTGAATGGGCCGTCGGTGGTGACGACCTGACCGCCCTGCGCCCGGACCACGGTGGCCGTGGACGGCGGGTGCAGGCCACCGGCGAACACCCACGCCCCGGCGGCCTGCAGCTCGTTGTTGTAGGCGTCGACCAGTGCGAAGCTGCGCTGCATCTCCTCCTCCGACAGGCCGGGATCGCCCTCGGGGTGGTGAACAGCCAGCAGGTACTGCTTCATCTCGGTTCTCCCTCCACCAGGCCGGCTCCATGCCAGCCTCTCGCCCTGGTCACGAACGGCCCCAGCCAGAATCGACACCCCGCCAGGAAATCTTTGAGCTCTGGCGCAAGATGGTCAAGGGCCTGGGCGGCTGAGCCAGCCGCCGCTCGGCTGCCAGGCCGACCGCACGCCGATCACGATTAGGCAACGAGGTCTGTTTCTGGGTTAACTTGGAAAGCGATTACTAAGGATGGTATAACCGCAGCCGCGGACATAGTGTGGCAGTGTGTACGTCGATCTGATGATCCAGCCGGACCTTCGGACAGCTGCCGATGAGGCGGCAGCGGCCGAGGCGGCTGGATATGATATGGCGTGGGCGGCTGAGACGAATCACGACGTATTCATGTCGCTCGTGCCGGCGGCTGCGGCGACCGAACGTATCCGTCTTGGCACGTCGATCGCGGTCGCGTTCGGCCGGAGCCCGATGATCACTGCTTCTGCTGCCTGGGATCTTAACGATTACTCTCGTGGACGGTTCATCCTCGGATTGGGCTCGCAAGTCCGGGCGCACATCGAGAGGCGCTTCTCGATGCCGTGGTCGGCACCTGCACGGCGCATGCGCGAATACGTGGCGGCGTTACGCGCGATTTGGGACTCATGGCAGTTCAGCGAGCCGCTCGACTTCGCCGGGGAATTTTATAAACATACACTCATGCCGCCCTTCTTCCGGCCGGAGCCTAATGATTACGGTGGCCCGAAGCTGATGCTGGCCGCAGTGGGTGCGGAAATGACGAAGACCGCGGCCGAGACGGCCGACGGTTTGCTCGTTCATCCTTTCACGACCCGGCGCTGGCTAGACGAGCACACGCTGCCGGTCGTCAGGGAGGGGCTCTTGGCACGGTCGGCAGATCTCTCTTCGTTCGAACTCTCGTGTGCCGTGTTCGTCGTTACCGGCCGCGACGATGAGGAGATGGCAGCGGCGATTCGCGGTACGAAGAAGCAGATCGCGTTCTACGGCTCGACCCCGGCCTACCGGCGGGTGCTCGAGCTGCATGGCTGGGACGATGCCTATGAGCGGCTGCATGAGTTGTCCCAGACCGGCGGCTGGCAGCAGATGGCCGACGTTATCAATGACGAGATGCTGGACGCTTTTGCGGTCGTGGCGCCGGCCGACGGCGTCGGACCCGCGCTGCTCGGCCGTTTCGCCGGTGTCCTTGACCGGGTGAGCCTTTACACGCCGTACAAGCTTGATCCAGACGCCCGCTCGTCGGCCGTGGACAGCATCCGCGCGGCCGCGCGAGTCAAGGGTTAGCGACTAAGGCGAGCCGGGCGGATCACGCAGCAGATCCGTGACGGTTGGCCCGAGCGGCCGCCAGTCGGCTCAGCGCGGCGGTCCGCTCCTGACGGGGCTGGCTCGCGGCCAGGTGGCCGAGCGCGAATGCGCGGACGAGCTCGTGCAGATGGAACCGCACTGAGCCGTCATCGCCCCGCCGGACCTCGACCAGGTGGCAGGCGACTAGCTGGTCCAGCAGGCTATCGGCATACTGGGGCTCCAGGTCGAGCAGCGGAGCGCAAACCCAGGCAGCGAAGTCGCAGGCTCCGAGCAAGCTCAAGCGCAGGAACAGGACCCGGGCTTCGGGCAGCAGGCTCTCATAGGAGAGCGAGATGCTGGCCGACACTCCGGTGTCCCCGATCTGCAGTTCAGCTAGCAGGTTCTTCTCATCCTGCAGCCGGCTGATCACCTGCCGGATGTTCCAGTGCGGATGCTCATGCAGCTTGGCAGTGATGATGCGCAACGCCAATGGCAGGAACCCGCACAGCTCGGCTAGAGTTGTCACGTCGGCCTGCGTGGCCGGCATCTGTACCTCACTTAGCACCTGGGACAGCAGCGCACGAGCGGTGCCGGGCGAGAACACGCCGATGTCGAACATGTGGGCACCGGGCAGGCTGGGCAGCCGCCGCCGGCTGGTCACGATCACCGCGCAATGAGGGCCACCGGGCAGCAACGGTACGACTTGCGGCAACGACGCGGCGTCATCGAGGATGGCGAGGACGCGCCGGGACGCGAGCAAGCTGCGGTACATCGCGGCCAGCTCGGCGGACCCGCTGGGCAGGGTGGCTGGCGCCACACCCATGGCCCGCAGGCAACGCTCCAGCGCCTGGTCAGAGCCGACCGATTGGCCATCACCGTCCCGCAGCGGGATTAATAGCTGACCGTCCGGGAACTGGTCCGCCAGCAGGTGTGCCACATGGATAGCCAGCGCGCTCTTCCCGGTCCCGCTCATCCCGGTCAGCAGTGCGACCGGCGTGGGCTGCGCCGGCGCGTCCGGCCCCCGGGCCGGGGCCAGGAGCTGGCACAGGCTCCGGACCACTTCCCGTCGCCCGGTGAAGTCGGGGATGTCGGCGGGTAGCTGGCGCGGCACGATCGCGCGTGGCTGGCTGGGCGGGGCGGCAGGCGGGCCAGCGGCGTCAAGGCTGGAGACCCCCCGGAGCATGGCCAGCTCCAGCTGCCGCAGCTCCTCACCGGGTTCCAGGCCCAGCTCATCGATGAAGACCTGGCGGGCTTTACGGTAGGCGGCGACCGCGTCGGCCCGCCGGCCGGTCCGGTACAGCGCAAGCATCTGCTGGGCGCGCAGCTTCTCCCGCAGCGGGTGCTCGGCTACCAGCGCGGCCAGCTCGCCGACAACCTCGGCATGACGCCCGAGCCGCAGCTCGAGCCCGATGCACGTCTCGATCACGGTGAGCCGCTGCTCGTTGAGCCGGGTGGCGGCGATCTGGACGACCCGGCTCTCGATACCTGCCGCGGCCGCGCCGCGCCACAGGCCGAGCGCGGAACGCAGGTTCCGGATGGCGTCGCTCACCCGGCCGTTGTCGGCGGCAATCCGGCCGGCTTCGGTCAGCGCCTCGAACTGGGCGACGTCGACCGCCTCATCAGGGATGTCGAGCAGATAGCCGGGCGGGCGGGTGACAACGACCGCGCTGGTGATCCTGCGCACGGTTGACACGCAGAATTGCACCTGGCTCCTGGCCGTCTCGGGCGGGACGTCATCCCAGATCGCGTCGATGAGCCTGCTCACCGGGACGACATGGTTGGCTTCGAGGATCAGGACGGCCAGCAATGCCTGCTGGCGGGGAGCACGCAGAACTACCGGCTCCCCGCCCCTCACCACCTCGAGCGGGCCGAGGATCCGGAACTGAACGTCGCCCGCGGCCGCGGGCCTGCTGTCCGGGTCAGGGCGCTCAGGCTGATCGTGGCGGCTGAAGGCCCAGCGCATCGGCCGGCGCAACTCCATCAGGCCCGTTCCGCGAGCACACCTGCCCCATTCCCGGCCATGGCCGCCGCGGATTCGCGGTCCAGCACAACCTCGAGCGGCTCATCCTTGCCGAGGAACCGGCTCATCATGGAACGGCAGTAGGCGCCTGCGTGCGCGAATACCAGGACGTCGCCAACCTGCGGCAGCGGCAGCCTGATGTCCCGCGCCAGGAAATCCTGGGAGTACGTCGAGCTGCCGGAGATGTAGACCGTCCGGGAGTCGGGCTCTTCCAGCAGGCTCCGCCCGACAATACCGACCGGGTGCCTGGCGCGGTCGGGGTACATCAGCGGGCGCGGGAAGGTGGCCACCGACCCGTTCGTGCCGACGAAGACGCGGTCCGCGCGCTCCTTCACGTCCACGACCGTGACGAAGAGGTATCCGCAACTCGCGGCGAGGTAGCGGCCCGGCTCGAGGAAGAACTCGACCGGATGCCCGACCCGCTGTTCCAGGCGATCGAGGTGCTTGGTGACACCGCTGGCGTAGACATCAAAGTCGAACACCGGCTCGCCCGGCATGACCACCCCGAACCCGCCGCCGGCATCGAGGAACGCGATATCGGGGAGGGTGGCGGCGGCGTCGGCAAGCTTGCCGACGCCGTCCACCAGCGGCGCCGCCGTCAGGTTGGTGCCGAAATACGAGTGCACGCCGGCGATCCGCACCCCGTACTCGCCCGCCACGGCCACCGCCTCGGGCAGTTCGTCCGGGCGGACGCCGAAGCGGTAACCGGGATCGTCGCGGAGGCTGTCCCCCTCGACGAAACCCACGCTCACCCGGAGCCCGATCCCGTGCCCGGATCCGGCGGTTTGGCCGAACCGGCGGACCTGGGCGACCGAGTCGAGCACCACCCGGATGCCCCGTTCGGCGCAGCCGCGCATCTCCTCGCTGACCATGTTGCTCGACGCGTAGAGCATCCGGTCGACTGGCATGCCGGCGCCCAGCGCGATCTCCATGTGCTTGCGGGAGTTGATGAAAACTCCGTGACCTTCGTCCTTGATGCACTCGATCACCCGTGGATGATCGTTCGCCATGCTGGCGAAAAAGACGCGCTTGCGGCGTATGGGCAGCCGCCCGATATCCGCGCACCGCGCCCGGAGCGTCATCAGGTCGTAGACATAGGTCGGCCGGCCCGACGACGTGCCGGCGGTGACGATGTCGGCGGGGAGCCGCCCGAGGCCGGCGGCGGGAACGTGGTCCAGCGAGATGGTCACCGGGATCCCTCCGCGTGGGAAGCCGGGTCCGGGTGCGGGATACCGTCACCGACCGGGACCAGGGGCTCTTCCATGACCCGTTCGCGGAACAGTTCCTCACGCCGGAGCACGGAGCGGCGCTGGAATTCCGTCGAACCGCAGCCGGTGAAGATGTTCCGGCCGTTGTAGACGCTCGATTGACTCGGGCAGCGGCTGCTGCAGTAATACTTGTCGTCGTTGATCGGGCAGCCTTTGCAGGTCTCCTTGAAGTTGTCCCAGGTGATCTGCCGGATGTCCCAGTCGGCGTTCCAGATGTCTTTGAACGAGTCCGCCATGACGTTCCCGGCGCGTAGCACCTTGTTGCCTGAGCAGGTGGTACACGGGTACACGTCCCCGCCGGATTCGATGTAGGCCAGGCCCCGGCCGCTCATGCACCGCCGGGTAGCGAAGACCATGGTGAGCAGGAAGTTGAGCACCTTGCCGGCACACAGGCCAAGGGTCTTGTCCTTGACCCGCTCCCACTGCTCCTCGGCGATCCAGAACTCGGCGGCGAGGTCGACGTCGGCGGTGGTGTTGGCCAGTTCCCGGTAGCGAGCACCCCGGCCCATCGGCACGAACGGCACACTCCGCAGGCTGATGTCGTGGTCGACGGCCCAGGTAATGATCTTGTTCAGGTCCCGCACGTTGTCGTGCGTGGTCGTGGTCATGATGCTGGTATTGAAGCCACGCTCCCGGATCTCCAGCAGCCGCCGGGTCACATAGGAAAAGTCGCTCTCGTCCTTGTACTTCCCCTGGTCGTGGATGCCGTCCAGGCTGACACTGACGATCACGTCGTCGTGCGGGATCTGGGCGAGCACCCTGTCGGTCAGCGGCACCGCGTTCGAGGCGATGCCGATCACGAAGCCAAGCTCCCAGGCGTAATTGACGATGGACAGGAAGTCACGGTGAACGCTCGGCTCGCCGCCGGTGATCACGACCGAGAACACCCCCATCTCGGCCCACTCGTCCAGCAGAGAGTAGATGCGCTTCGTTGTCAGCTCGCTGCTGCGGGCGATACCGCCCTCGACGAAGCAGTGCGGGCAGCGCAGGTTGCATCTCCGGGTGATCTCCACCCAGGCCATGCACGGGGCGGAGAAGTGGAACTCACGGGAGACCCTCAGGGTATGCAGGAGGTGGCCGGCGCATTCCTCCTGGGATAGTCCTGCCTGCGCCAGCGGGAGGACCCCGTCGTCATACATACCCATGTGGCCGTCGGGGAAGGCGACCAGATAGCCGAACTCTTCCTTGCGATAGCGGACGAGCGGGCGCGTCTTGGCCGGCAGCGGTGCCCTGCCATGGTAGGGCGCGAGGTGCTGGAACATGGCTATTGAAACCTCCGGCAGTCAGTACGTCAGTAGTCATCCACCGCGCAGCGGCCAGCAGCGATGGGGGCGGCCGGCTGGGTCCGCCGTGTCGGTGAGCCCAGCCGGCACTGGATCGTGCACGCGGGCTGCACTTTGACCGGCTCAGCACCAGCAGCCGGAATCGCCCGGTTGCGGCTATGCGCCCGCCCTAGGCGTGGGTTACTTCGGGCTTCCTACCTGTGCGGCGGCCGTGGCCACGCGCTCCTCAAGGATCTTGATCTCTTCGAGCTCGTCCTCACCCATGGGCCTCACGACTTGGGTCATTGGCGGTACCTCCCTAATCGGCGGAGTGCGGCCAGCCATAGCCGCACGAGCGGGACTCTAGAAGAACGCGGGCGACGCCAGGAAGTGCATTTCTCGCCTGCTCAGGACTGGGAATTTCGCCAACATGGCGACGAATTTTCGCCAGCGCTAAACGGGTTCGGCGTGGCCGCCTTGATCGCCAAGATCTGGGCTGACACCAGTTCTAGCCAGCTGACTCAGCGTATTCGTAACCAAGGCTCAGCCTCAGGAGTCCCACTATCCATGATCTAGTTGAGGGGCGAGATGATGCGCCCGAGCCGGCCACGCGAGCAGTTCGAGTGCGGTGCCTGAGAAAGATCGCGATGAGTTTGCAAAAGATCTCGATGACCTGCAGTTGTAGGGCGAGAACATGTCATGTAGCATGTGCAACTAAGTAAAACGGCTGGATCGTTACTGCCGATCTAGCAGTCCTGGCTTTGGTCATAACTTCCAGTTATTCAAGGGAAGCCTGACAACTATATACGGTAACCCTTTCCCGGCTTATCCGTCCCGAGCCAGGAAGCTTGTTAATCATATGACTGTGACTAGTCGGTTGGACCATTCCTCATGTGAAGGCTCGACCGGCAGCATGCATAGCCTTACCCGGGACGACATCGGTATCCAGCCTGCCGCGGCCACCGTGCACCGGCTGGACATTGATAACGCTGCTGCCGCGGGGATCGTTGTGGTCGCGGCGAACCCGTTGTTCTGTCAGGCTCTGGCGACCACTCTCGGACAGCAATTCACAGTGCTCGGCACGGGAAGCACGCTGAGCGAAGCGGAACAGGCGCTCGAACAGTATCAGCCGCAGCTCAGCCTGCTGGTTGCCGACCCGCCGTTCCCCCAGGCCGCGTTTGCCGACATGTGCCGGACCCTGGTCGGCCGCCATCCGATGACCTGTGCGCTGCTGGTCGTCAGGGACCGGCGGCCGGAAGATCTCGTTTTGGCCTACCAGCAGGGGGCCAAGGGACTGCTCGACATGACGACCAGCGTGGATCGGCTGATCAACGGGCTGGAGCGGCTGGCGTGCGGAGAGGTGGTGATGCAACCTGAGATTCTGCGCGACATGATGCAGGCGCGAACATGCGCCGACCCACCAGACCGTGACCACCAGCAGCTCACGGCCGCGCAGACCCGGATGTTAATGCTGCTCTCCCAGGGCTACACCAGCAAGGAGATCGCCCGCCTGGTGCAGAGCAGCAGCGCATCGGTCAACCATCACATCGAGCGCGCGTCTCAGCAGCTCGGCGCCCGGCACCGGACCGAGGCGGTGGCTCGCGCCCTCCGCCTCGGCATCATCACCTGATTCACCGGCATCGCCACCTGGCCCGGCACCGCTGGCTCAGGAGCAGGAATCGCCTTGCGGGGGCTGGGAGATTATCGGCAGGTAGCGCCGGGACGGCGCGCTGTCTGCTGATCCGCTGGTCGTCGATCCGCTGGCTGTCGATCCGGTGGCTGTCGATCCGTTCGTGCTGGTCTGGGCCGGGGGCTTAACGGCCGGCGGTCGCGTCCGCGGCGCACCGGATGGATATCCGCCGCCCGCCAGGATGCGGCGGACCGTCGGCGTGGGCGGCCGCAGCGACGTGCGGCGGTAGCGTACCCGGAAGTAGTCCCCGCCCTTGCGCTGCCGGTCGTCGGTGCCCCAGTTTACGGTCTTGTCCAGCTGCTTCATCAGCGGGATGTGCTTGGAGCAATGGATGTAAGCCTCTTCCACCTCGATGCGGACCCAGACCTCCAGCCGGTTTCCGGCTTCCCTGGCCACCTCGGCCAGCAGTTCATCCCGCCCGGTGAGCTCGGCGAGAATGCCGTCATGGGTGACCAGGCAGGCACGGCCATTCACGTGCAAGCCGACCGTCGAGTCGCAGAAATCCCCGAAGAAGATGCCGACGTGCGGATTCTCCATGATGTTGCCGAGGCTGGCCATCACCCCGTTTCCCCGGTACTCGGGATAGATCACCGTGCGCTCGTCCACGACCCGCATGATCCCCGGCTTGCCCGTGCGCAGGGAGCAGTCACAGTTCCCCCGGCTGTCCGAGGTGCCCAGGAAGAACAGCGTCTGGCGCGCGATGTACTCCTGCATCAGCGGATTGAGATGATCGAGCATCTGGTTGTCGTAGAAGGCATACGCCCGGGCGATGTGGTTGAACCGCTCCTGTAGCCCATGCTCGCCGCGCGAACCGGGGCGGGTACCGCCCTCCTGCTTGGCGCGGAGGTCGACGCGCACCAGCAAACCACGCTGTATCAGCGCGCGGATGATGCCGAGCATCTGGTCCTGGGCCGCAGCGGTGAGGGGGCCGGTACCGGTTGCCGTCAGCAGATCGCCGACCCGGTGGGGCCGGCGGGCCTTGGTCAGGATCTGGGCGGTACGCTCCCCCACCTGCAGGGTGGTCACGTCCTCGCCCTCGATCTTGGCCAGGACCACATGGCGGCCGGGCACCGCGCGTGCCTCCCCGCCGCTCAGCAGCAAACCCAGGTCGTAGGCCACCGGGCTGATCATGTAGTCACAGCCACGGGTCAGCACGGTGTCCTGAGTCAGGTCGCTCTCCAGCCGTGCCTCCAGCTCACGGCCCGGGTAGTTCCTCAGCTCGGTGCTCGCGCGGGCCTTATCCCGCTCGTACGCCAGCAGCGCCGCCAGCGGTGAGTCCGTCAGGCCCAGACGTCCCAGCTCTTCTTCCAGGAACGTCAGCACGTCCTCGATCTCACCGTGGAACGGCAGGCTGGCAGAGGGCCGGTGCTCGGCGTTGTAGTTCTCGATCCAGTCGATCCACCGCTCGTACCAGTCCAGCGGCGTCGCATAATGATCGAGCAGCCGGGGCAACACCGACTTTAGCGCTACCAGCCTGGATGCGATCTCCTCGGTCCCGTCCACGAGGCGGTCAGCGACCTTCGGGGTGGAGAACCGCAGCAGGCTGGTGAAGACGTCCGGATGGCTGGTCCGCAACTCCTCGCCGTGCCTCGCGGCGGCCTCGGTCAGCGGCATCTCAAAGTACGCCGCCCGGCGTTCGATGTGATAACCGTCCGCATACATCGGGGCTTCGTGAAACGGGCACAGCGTGAAAACGTGCGCGCGGTAGCCGCCGACCTGGAGAAAATCAAAGAACCTGGTGAGCGTGTCGTTGAACGTCTCTGGCGTCTCCATCGGATATCCGACGATGAAGCCGGTTACCGGCCTGATGCCCACGTCGGCGGTGATCTCCACGATTTCCCGCGACCGGTTCAGGTCCAGGTTCTTGTGGATCGTCTTCTGCATCTCCTGCGAGCCCGTCTCGATGCCATAGTAGATCTCGACGCAGCCGGCCGCCGCCATCGCCTCAAGCATCTCCTGGTCGATGACGTCAGTGCGGGTGCTGCAGGCCCACGTCATGCCGATCGGGTGGTCGATAAGCTGACGGCAGAACCGCAGCGTCCACCCCTTGTTCGTGGTGAAAATGTCATGCGAGAAGCCAACGTGATTACGGTTGTAACGGTCGCGCAGCAGAAGCAGTTCGGTGACGATACGATCGATGGATTTCATCCGGAAGCGACGGCTCCAGAAAGGCGCTGTGGCGCAAAAATGGCACTTGAACGGACAGCCGCGGCCCACGTCCATATAGAGGGCAGCGTCCGGGTCCATGCCATACGCGTCGAACTCCGGTATCGGCAGATCGTCGAGTTCAGGCAGAACCTTCCGGCCCGGATTACAGATGATCTTGTCATCGGCTCGCCAGGTCAGCCCCTGGACATCCGCTGGCGGGCTGCTGCTGGTGAGGTGCTGCAGCGTCTCGGCGAAGGTCAGTTCCCCCTCGCCGCGGATAACCATGTCGATGAACGGGAACCGCTGCAGCATAAGCTCGGAAATCGGTGACGATGCGGGGCCGCCGAGGCATACCAGCGTCCGCGGTGACCGCTCCTTTACCAGCCGGGCCATTGTCACTGTGTGATGCAGCGAGTCGGCGTCTGTCATCAGGCCGACCATCCCGTCATCGGGCTTCAGGACCAGGTCGGTGAGCCGGTCGTAGAACGAGTCACCGTTGGGAGCAAAACCCGCGTTGATCAGGCCGTTCAGCTCCGTGACCCGGATGTCCGCGTCCACCCCGGCATGCTCGGCGTACGCCTTAAGGCAAAGCAGCCCGGTGGGCATGAAGGTTTGCATCGGTGGCGGGTCGCCGGGCTGGTGGTCGAGCGTCATCGCACCGTGATCCAGATGCAGGCTGGTGGCCAGGCTGACTTTCATAGAGGGGTTCCCTCCCGGTTGAGAGATGGATCACGCCCCGGCCCGGCCCGCACAATCGAGATGCCGGCCAAACTGATCGTAACCCCGCATCTGCCAGGGACAATGCCCCTGACCAGCGCTGGTGATTTTTCGCCACGCCGTGGCTGTGGCCACAGCTATCTTGGCCGTATGGCACCAGCTGACTTAATTGTCTGGCCGGGTATATGAGCCGGATCGTCGCGGTGGCGCTGCCCGCCGGGGATACGGCCGGAGCCGGGAATATTGCCGACGAGCTGATCCGGCAGGTCCGGGAGGCCGCGGCGGCCGGGGTGACGTCGGTCTGGTTCCACCAGCGATTTGACATCGACGCGATCACACTGGCCGCGCTGGCCGGGAGGGAGGTGCCCGGGGTCGAGGTCGGCACTGCTGTGGTGCCGCTCTACCCGCGGCACCCGCTCGCGCTGGCGGCCGCCGCACAGACCGCCCAGGCGGCCACGAACGGCCGCTTCACCCTTGGCGTCGGCCTCGGCGTCCAGGCCCTGCTGGAGCCGGCCTATGGCCAGAAGTACCCGCCACCGATCCAGCATCTGCGCGAGTGCCTGACCGTGCTGCGCCAGTGCTTCGACGGTGGGCCGGTGGGCTTCGAAGGCCGGACGGTCAGCGCGCATCCTCCGCTCCCGACCACGGTGCCCGGCAGCGGCGGCATCTCCCTGGTCGTGGCGGCGATGGGGCCGCAGGCCCTGCGGGCAGCGGGTGAACTGGCCGACGGAACCGTGCCGTTCCTGGCCGGGCCGCGGGCACTTGCCGGGCACATCGTGCCCACGGTGCTGGAAGCGGCCGGGGCCGCGGGCCGGCCCGCACCACGGATCATCGCGGCGGTACCCGCGGTGGTGACCAGCGACGTCGGCCCGGTCCGCCAGATTGCTGCCCTGCAACTCGGCTTCTACAGCGGACTGGCGTCCTACCAGCGGATCCTCGCGGCCGCAGGAGTGGCGGACCCGGCCGAGCTGGCCCTGATCGGCGACGAGGAAACGGTGGCGGCCGGGATAGACAGTTACTTCGACGCGGGGGCCACCGAGGTGATCATCGTCCAGGCCGGGATGCGGTCGGGCCGGGAGCGGCTGCGCACATGGCAGCTGGCGGGCCAGCTCAGCAAGAGGTGAGCCCCAGCCAGAAGACCAGCCCGAAGATCAGCCTCAGATGAGTACCTCGGGCGGGGCGGGATGGCTGAGAAATGCGGTTGGGCTGGCGGTCAGACCGTACGCCCCGGCCTGGAACACCGCGATCAGGTCGCCGGGCTGGGCCCGGGGCAGGATCACCTTGTCGCCGATCAGGTCCAGCGGCGTGCACAGGCAGCCGACCACGGTGACGGTTTCGGCCGTGTCCGGGTCCGCGCGGCTGGCCACGGCGACCGGGTAGTTCCGCCGGACCATCTGCCCGAAGTTTCCCGAAGCGGCCAGCTGATGATGCAGGCCGCCATCCACGACAAGGAACGTGGTTCCGCGTGATTGCTTGCGGTCCACCACCCGCGTCAGGTAGACGCCTGCCTCGCCGACCAGATACCGGCCCAGCTCGACGACTACCCGGGCGGCGGGCAGCCGGGGCTGGATCGACGTCTTCAGCAACTGCCCCAGGTTCTCGCCGACCGCGGCCAGGTCGAGCGGCCGGTCCCTGGCGGCGTACGGGATTCCGAAGCCGCCGCCCAGGTTCAGGTAGCGAACCGGGGCCGGGGCCTTGGCGGCCAGCCCGGCGATCAGGTCTACGGTGGCCCGCTGCGCCTGGCAGATGCTCTCCGCGTGCAGGTTCTGCGATCCGGCGAACACGTGAAAGCCCTGGAAGTCGAGGCCTGCCGCGGCCAGCTCGGCCAGCACGGCCGGGGCCTGTTCGGCGTCGATGCCGAACTGCTGGGGGCCGCCGCCCATCCGCATCCCGGAGCCGCGGACCGCGAAATCGGGGTTGATCCGGACCGCGACCCGGGCGCCGATGCCGAGCTGGCTGCTGACGTCGCGCAGCCGGGCCAGCTCGTGACCGGACTCCAGCTCGACGAGCACGCCGGCAGCCACCGCCTGCCTCAGCTCGGCGGTGCTCTTGCCCGGCCCGGCGAAGCTCACCTGACCGGCTGGCATGGGGGTGTCCAGCGCGTGCCGCAGCTCCCCGGCGGAGGCCACGTCGAACCCGTCGACCAGCCCGCTGAGGTGCTGGAGCAGGGCCGGCATCGGGTTGGCTTTGACGGCGTAGCTCAGCTCAACCGGTTCGGGTATGGCGGCCCGCACCGCCGCCACCCGCTCGGTGACCAGCCGGCGGTCGTAGGCGAAGAACGGGGTCATCCCCACCCGCTCGGCGACCCGGTCGGCCGGGATGCCGCCGATCAGCAGGACGCCGTCCCGGCGGCCGAACCGGCTAGCCGGGCCGCAGACCGTCAGCCGGTGCGGCACTCAGCTACGCTCCCCTTGGACCTGAGGTGCACCGATTCTGGCGCGGATCCGGTCGGCCAGTGCCTGGCGCCGGGCCTGCTCGGCACCGGGGTAGCTGCGGGCGTCGGCATCGGTGAACGCCCAGAAGTAAGCGGCGCGCCACTCGCCTGCCGTGTAGGAGTCCAGCGGGCAGGTGACCTGCCGGCGGGCGGCCACCAGCTCGGCCGACTGCATCATCAGGTTGTGGTCCAGAACCTGGCTGACCACGACCCGCATGTTCAGCTCCGAGCGCAGGTACTCGTGGAGGGCGACAGCGGCCAGCGCGCCCAGGCCGCCGCGATAGCGGGGCAGCACCCCGAACGAGAGCTCGCAGCACTGGCTGTACCAGTCGATCGAGCTGATCCAGGCGAAGCCCGCCACCTCGCCGTCCGGCCCGCAGATGGTGAAGATCCGCGCAATGTGCTGTTCTTCGGCAATCGTGCGGCGCTGGCTGGCCGCCAGGTCGCCGTCGCTGATGGAAGCGGCGAAATCGCTGAGGTTGGCCTGGAAGTCCGGATCCCGCATGTGCTCGATCCGGGCCGGGATGTCCGCCTCGGTGAAGTGCCGAACGGTCATGACCTGCATGTGTCTGCTGCCTTCGCGAAATAGACCAGCACGTCGTGGTACCCGCCGGACTGGTAGCGGTGGTCACGCAGTACGCCCGCCGGACGGAAACCGCAGCCTTCCAGGGCCGCGATGGTCACGCTCCCGGCTGGCACCAGTGCCAGGAAGGACGTGGACCGGTGGTGGATGCGCAGGAAGCTGAGCAGGGTGGCGACCGGCTCGGCCCGGGCCGAGGTGCTGGCCACCAGGGCCTGGCGGGGCTGACTGGGACGGTGGGCATATCCGACGAGGGCGTCACCGGCCCGGCATACCTGGGCGCCGGTGCGGGTCAGCTCGGCGGCGATCAGGGCGCAGTTCTGGGCCACCGGGTCGATGCCAAGGAAGCCGCGGGCCGCCCCGGCCGCATCCGACAGCGCTTGGGCCGCTGCGGCTGCATCCAGCATCTGCAGGTCAGTCAGGGCGGATCACCGCCCAGATCTGCCGTTCGACGGCGCGGCCAGCCAGCCAGATGCCGTCCGGGACCGATGCCTCCCGGCGGAAGCCGGCCAGCTCGGCGGCGGTGGCCGCCACACCGGTCGCCGGGGTGACCCAGCCATGCAGCTTGTGCAGGTTCAGATCCCGCAGGCCGTAGGCGACGGCCGCCTGCAGAAGTGGCCCGGCCGCGTCGGCATGGCCTGGCTGCAGGCCAGTCTCCAGCCGCGCCCGGCGGTGCACCCAGTCCAGTTCGGTGTAGCGGACGAACCCGGCGCCGGGTGCGATGCACCACTCCTCATCGGGGCCGGACGGCGGCGCGACGGTGCAGCGATCGGCCAGCGCTGGCCAGTCAGCCAGCGGCAGCCCGGCCAGCTCGCCGTCGAGCCAGGGGCCGGACAGCAGGCAGGAGTCGCTGCTGCGGTAGCCGCGGAGCATCATGTGGACGGCTCCCAGGTCTGGGCGAAGAAGACCTGGCCGCGGTGCCGCCCGGCATGGACGATGACCCCGGCCAGAGTCCCCTCGTCGGTCAGGCCCGCGGCGCGGGCGAACCGCAGGCCGCGCTCGTCGAATTCGGGGAAGCGCATCGCCAGGCGGATCACCTCGCGACGCCATCGGATGGCGCGGACCACCTCCTGGTAGGCGCTGATCCACCAGGCCAGTGGGGCGGCCGCCTGCAGCCGGAGATGCAGCTGGTAGTGGCAGATATGCGGCAGGCCGAGGGCCTCCACCGCGAACAGGCCGGCCAGCCGTCCACCGGCCAGCAGCAGCCGGGTGTCATCGCCCAGGAACTCCAGGATCTCCCACTCCGGACGGGTGTCCGGGCGTTCGGTCCGGTAGTAGAAGTCCGGCTCGGTGAACAAGGCCAGGACCTCGCTCCGGTCACCGGCCGCGAGGGCACGGCTGGACCAGCACGGGACGCTCGCGCCCGGCCCGGCCGGGACGGGTAAGGCCGGGGCAGTCGCGGTCATGATCTATTCCGTCCTAGAATTGGCAAGGCTGCGGTCGGGCGCTGATAAATTCAATGCATTTAAGCTCAACTGCGTTTTAGTAACTAGTTCTGGAATATAAGTTACACGGCGGGGCCGGTGCCATGCATTTATGCGGCCGGATCGGGCGAAATTCCTCGCTTGCTTAAAGGGCGTAACACGATGCTGACCTACATGAAAGGTCATGTCAAGGGGTCCTGATCGGGGCTAATTGCATTACGATGACAGCTTTTGCACGGCCACAAGGTGCCACCGGAGGCTACTTACCTGCCTGCCGGGCCGGCGGCGATTATCGGCATACGCCTACGTGCAGATGGAGGTCAGATGCCCGCCGCGAAGAGCGCTGACCTGGGCTGGGGACAGCGCCACCATCTGCTCCGGTATCACCAGGTGCCGGCCGCGGACCGGCACGAGGCCCATATCACGGCCAGTTACCCGCTGCCCGCGGGCTGTGGCACCAGCCATGTCCGGGCCGCGCTGAACCACCTGGTCCGCCGGCACGAGGCGCTGCGGACCGTCTACGACCTGGACGCGTCCCCGTGGCCACGGCAGCGGGTCGAGCCAGCCGCGCCGCTGCCGATCCCCGAGGTGACCGCCGAGGACGACGGCACGCCGGCCCCGGCGCAGGTGCTCCTGGACCTGGCTGAGCGCCCATTCGACATCGGCCGGGACTGGCCGATCCGGGCTTGCATGGTTACTGCCGGCGGCCAGTTGCGGCGGCTGCACCTGGTCTTCAACCATCTCTCCGTCGACGATGTCAGCCTCGATGAGCTGCACCGCGAACTGGATGCCCTGCTGGAGGCGCGGATCGCTGGCCGGGCGGTTACCCTGCCGCCGGTCCTGGACCAGCCGGTGGACCTGGCCAGGTACGAGATGTCCCAGCCTGAGGGCACGGTGGAGGCGGCCCTGGCGCCCTGGCGGGCCGAGGTGGCGCGCCTGCCCGCTGACGTCTACGCGCGGCGGCGGCGCCGGTCTGCCGCCCCGGGCGCGACCGCGCACAGCGCATCGCTCACCGTCTCATCGCTGCGGCCGGACGCAAGGGCCGTTGCCGCCAGGCACCAGGCCTGGCCGTCCGCGGTTCACCTGGCCGCCTACGCGGTGACCATGGCCGGATACACGGCCGAGCCGGTGATCCCAGGTCGGCTGTATACCAGTCAGCGGGAGGCCAGCGGGTTCCGCTCGGTGCTGACCTGCATGTCATACCCAGCTCTCATCAGCCTCGACCTAGCCGACGACCCGCCGTTCAGCGAGGTGGTGCGGCGCGCCGCTGAGCGGGTCGGCTGGCTGATGACGCACGCTCACATACCGCACGACCGGGTCGTCGAGATGATCTCGCGGGAGAGCTCCCGGCGCGGCCAGCCACTGCGGGTCGCCTCCGAGCTGAATTTCCTGGACAACTCGCGCTGGTCGTGCCGGGCCAGCCGGGACCGGCTGACCTGGAACCCCGCTCCCACGCAGTGGGCCAAGGCCGGCTCGGATCTGTACTTGCGGATCTATGAGTGGCGTGACGGCATCACCCTGGCCCTGCAGGTGATGGACGAGGTGATGGACCGGGGCGCGGTCGAGCGGTTCTTGCGGGGCTATGCCCGGTTGCTGGCGGCGGTGGCTGCCGGCCCGGCCGCCGACCTGCGGGTCAGCCAGGCCGCCAGCCTCCCGGGCTTCCTGCCGCCCGCGCCGGGCCCGATGCTGCGCATCGGCCTGGACGCGGTTGATCCCAGGCAGACGGAACTGGCGCTGCGGTCCCATCCCGCGGTCCGCTCAGCCCGGCTGGGCTGCACCGGGCCGGGCCTCGTGGCGCACGTCGTGGCCGGCCAGCCGGTAACCCCGGCCGAACTGCGCCAGGCGGCGCTGGGCGCGGTGGCGGATTACCCGGCGGCCCGCTGCCCGGACTGGTTTGAGGTCAACTGCCCCGGCGGGCCGCCTGCCGCGGGCGACGGCCGCCCGGTGCCGCCCTGGCCGCTGCGCACGGCGGCCGAGCGGGCACTCGGGGAGGCTGTTGCCACAGTGAACCAGCTGTCATCGGTGGACCTGGCCGACAGCTACTGCCTGGCCGGCGGTCGCGTGCTGCGGCTGCCCCAGGTGCTGGCTGTGCTGGCCTGC
>Ga0209167_10001018_pt1 | contig 17560 bp, 17 predicted proteins | sample Coa_R1_9_FD_187154 | JGI IMG/M metagenome (GOLD analysis project Ga0209167, IMG submission 187154) | Surface soil microbial communities from Centralia Pennsylvania, which are recovering from an underground coalmine fire - Coalmine... | ecosystem: Environmental > Terrestrial > Soil >... | reverse complement strand
GGTCACCCCGGCGACCAGGCACCTGGCCCGGTCTGGCAGCAGCGCGATCAGCCGTCCCCAGGGGGCGAGCGCGCGCAGGCCGCCGAGCCCGCCGAACCCGAGCGCCAGCACGAAGCCGGTGCCCGCCGCCTGGACCGGTGACGGCGCGGACAGCGCGGTCCGGCTGGCCACACCCAGCGAGCCGGTGAGCAGCCCATAGGGAAGCGCCAAGGCCAGCGCGGCGTAGCCGACATGCCGCAGCCGCTTCACGTTGCCGGTCCGCACCACCCACCGGCCGGAACGCCACAGCAGCGCGCCGGGCAGCAGGACGAGGCCGAGCGGTAGCAGGCCGAACGGGCCCGCGCTGTGCAGGCTGAACCCCACGTGGTGCCCGACCAGCCAGAGCTGGATGGCCGTGCGCAGCACACCGGTCAGCCCGCTGCCCACGCTGGCGTGCGGCGCGGCGATCCAGCCGAGCGCCGCCACCAGCGTCAGCGTGGCCAGCCCCGCCCCCGCCGCGGCACAGGCGGCGACCGCGCCGATAACACCGAGCGGCCGCTGCGACCACCGCCCCTTGGACGACGCGGCCGGGCCAGGGCTGGCCTGGTCGCGCGTCTCCTGCGGTTGCGTGGTGGTCACAACCCACCATCTTCACCCCACCCACCCGGCCGTCCTGGTAGGCGCGCCGGGGCCAGGCCTCAGCGGGGCGGGCGGGGTGCGCCTGGGGGGTGGGCGCACCCCACCGTCTTCACCCCACCCACCCGGCCGTCCTGGTAGGCGCGCCGGGGCCAGGCCTCAGCGGGGCGGGCGGGGTGCGCCTGGGGGGTGGGCGCACCCCGCCCTGGGTGGAGGTCTACGGGAGGATCTTCAGGTGGGGGGCGACCGTGTTGGCGAAGTTGTAACCGTTGCTGGCGTCCCAGTTGATCGACCAGGTCATGGCGCCCCTGATGTTGGGCCAGGAGCGCGGCGGGGAGCGAAGTCTCATGTAAGTCCTCCAGCGGGGTAACGGCAGTCAGGAGGAAACGGGCTGACGACGTGCTCAACAGCGCGGGCCACCCGGTAGCCACGAACCCAGGCAGCCCGGCGAAATCCGGTTCAAACCAATAGGAAAGTTTCCTATTGGTTATGGCGGATCGTAGCGGCGCCCACCCGCCCCGTCAATGCTCCATGGCGATTCCGCGCGGCGCCGGAAGCGAGGGCTTGAGTGGGAACGGCCCGTATCTCATGTCGCTCTCATGCCGGTCGATGTGACATCGACCGCGGTGACGAAGGCCGGGGCGGGGCAGATGGGCACTGGAAATGCGAAACCCCGCCCTGGCGGGTGCCTGGGCGGGGTTTCGCGGATGGTTAGCGGGACTGCATGACCTCGCGGACCAGGCGGGCCGTCTCGCTCGGGGTGCGGCCGACCCGGACTCCGGCCTTCTCCAGGGCCTCCTTCTTGGCCTGGGCAGTTCCTGAGGAACCGGACACGATCGCGCCGGCGTGGCCCATGGTCTTGCCCTCGGGAGCGGTGAAGCCGGCCACATAGGCGACCACGGGCTTGGTGACCCTGCGCTCGATGTAGGCGGCCGCGCGTTCCTCGGCGTCGCCGCCGATCTCGCCGATCATCACGATCGCGTCCGTCTCATCGTCGGCCTGGAAGGCTTCCAGGCAGTCGATGTGCGTGGTGCCGATCACCGGGTCGCCGCCGATCCCGACGGCGGTGGAGAAGCCGATGTCCCGCAGTTCGTACATCATCTGGTAGGTCAGCGTGCCCGACTTCGAGACCAGGCCGATCCGGCCCTCGCTGGTGATGTCGGCCGGGATGATGCCGGCGTTCGACTTGCCGGGCGAGGCCACGCCGGGGCAGTTGGGCCCGATGATCCGGGTGGCGTTGCCGGCCGCCTTGGCGTACGCCCAGAACTCCGCCGTGTCGTGGACCGGGACGCCCTCGGTGATCACGACCACCAGCGGAATCCTGGCGTCGATCGCCTCGATCACCGCGGCCTTGGTGCCCTGGGCCGGAACGAACACCACCGACACGTCGGCGCCGGTCGCCTCGATGGTCTCGCCCACCGTGGCGAACACGGGAAGCTCGGCCACGCCCAGGTCGACGGTCTGGCCGGCCTTGCGGGGGTTGGTGCCGCCGACGACGGCGGCACCGGCCTGGAGCATCCGGCGGCCGTGCTTGCGGCCCTCCGAGCCGGTGATGCCCTGGATCAGGATCCGGCTCTGGCTGTTCAGGAAGATCGCCATCTCACGCTCCCGTCCCGGCCGCGGCCAGCTCGGCGGCCCGCCGCGCGGCATCGTCCATCGTCGCGACCTGCTCGACCACTGGTATCGCCGCCTCGTCCAGGATGCGCCGGCCTTCAGCCGCGTTGTTCCCGTCGAGCCGTACCACGATCGGGTGCCGCACCGGTTCACCGCGCCCGTCCAGCATGCCGATCGCCGACACGATGCCGTTGGCCACCGCGTCGCAGGAGGTGATGCCGCCGAACACGTTGACCAGGACGGCGCGCACCGACGGGTCGGACAGCACGATTTCCAGGCCGTCGGCCATCACCTCGGCCGACGCGCCGCCGCCGATGTCGAGGAAGTTCGCCGGCCGCATACCGCCGAACTGTTCACCGGCGTAGGCGACCACGTCCAGGGTGGACATGACCAGGCCGGCGCCGTTGCCAATGATGCCGACCTCGCCGTTCAGCTTGACGTAGTTGAGATGCTTGGCCTTGGCCCTGGTCTCGATCGGGTCGGTACCCGCGACATCGGCGAACTCGGCCCACTCGTGCCGGTAGGCGGAGTTGTCGTCCAGCGTCACCTTGCCGTCCAGCGCGAGCACCTGGCCGTCCGGGGTGAGCACCATCGGGTTCACCTCGACCAGGGTGGCGTCCTCGCCCACGAACACGTCCCAGAGCTTCTGCGCCAGCCCGGCCGCGCCCGCCGCCGCTTCGGCCGGGATCCGGCCCGCCGCGATGATCTCGGCGGCCTTGGCCGCGTCCACGCCGGTCAGCGGGTCGATGGGGATCCTGGCGATGGCGTCCGGGTTGCTGTGCGCCACTTCCTCGATCTCCATGCCGCCCTCCACCGAGCAGATGGCCAGGAAGGTGCGCTCCGCCCGGTCGAGCAGGTAGGACAGGTAGTACTCGGCCGCGATGTCACGCGCCTCGGTGACCAGGACCTTGTGCACGATGTGGCCCTTGATGTCCAGGCCGAGGATCCGTTCGGCCACGGCCCGCGCCTCGTCCGGCCCGTTGGCCAGCTTGACCCCGCCAGCCTTGCCCCGGCCACCGGTCTTCACCTGCGCCTTGACAACGACTTGCGGCGCCCCGGCGGCGGCCAGCTCGGCCGCGATCTCCCCGGCGGTGGCCGCGTCGAAGGCGACCCGGCCGGGCGTCACCGGCACGCCGTACTCAGCGAAGAGTTCCTTCGCCTGGTGCTCGAACAGGTCCACGCTCTTCCGTCCTCATCCACTCGGCTCATTCCCCGAGGCAGCCTAGTCCTGCCGCCCGCCGGGCCGGCCTCGGGTGTGCTGAATCCGCCTGGGCAGCTTGTCAGTCCCGGGTCGCCTGCGCCGACGGCACCACTGCAGCGGCCGCGGTGTCCCTCATGGCACGTGCAGGATGAGGGCGTCATCGACCGCACGCAGATCTTCTGGATCGGAGGTGACGACGTGCAGGTTCCGCTGACGCGCGCAGAAGGCAACCGAGACATCGACCACGTCGCAGTGGCCCGACCTGCCGCACAGCAGACCGACAGCACGGGCGAACGGGTCGTCCATGGCGACGACCTCCGTGCGCTCATCGCTGAGCAGCGCCGCGATCCGTGCCTGCCGTGGTCCGCCGCGCCACGCCTGAGCAACGGCGCCCGCAGGTACCGCGACCTGCCAGTCACGCCGGTCGATCTCCTCCAGCAGAGCCTGCATCCGTCTGCTGCGGTGCTCGATCGCGATGAGGGCACCGGCATCGAAGGTGATCGCGCCGGTCACTCGACTCCGAGCGCCCGGCGAGCCCACGCGTAATCTTCCTCGCTCGGCTGCCCGTCCTCAGCCCGCATGTCAGCCACCAGGCGGGAGATTGACCTGGTCCGCGCCGACTGCGTCATGGCATCAGCGATGTAGGCAGAGACCGAGGCTGCCCTGCCTTCGCGCACAGCCTGCCGCGCCTGCTCAGCCAGTTCGTCCGGCAGGCTAACAGCCAGTTTAGTAGTCATACCAGGATACTACCGCAGTAATACCTGAGCAGTAGCGATGTGAGCTCACCTGGCAGGCGAGTTGTAGCTGGGCGGCGTCAGGTGGTCGAACTCGCTAGGCAGTTGTGGTATCGGGTCAAGCGGTGAACTCATAGCGGAAGACGTAGGCGCTGGCGTCAGCGGTCATTTCGTTGACTTCGACGGGCGTGTCTCCTGCGTTGATGGCAAGGCGGATCACGTCGATCACGGGGTTCCGGGTGCGATTTCCAGTCGTTCGGCCTCATCGGGCTGTGGCATTCGGAAGCACAGATCCTCACGGAAGCACCGGGAGCTGTCTGGCCATGCCCAGACAGCCTGGCGCTACAAATCTCTCTAGCTCAGCGTCCAGCCGGGTGGGGTGCCAGCGGTGACCGCCTGGGCGTGCCTGGCCATCTGCAGCAGGCTGGGGAGGTGTAATGATGCACGAATACGATTTGTAATGATGTCGGTACCTTTGGTTATAGTCGCCGGAAGGCGGTGAGACACGAGAAGGGCCGGGACGTTGGTCACTGTCGCTGTGAGCGGTCCCGACAACGTCGGCAAGAGCACACAGATCCGGTTGCTGGCCCGCGAGAGCGGTGTTATCGCGGCTGGGCCGCTGGATGCATATGATCCCCGCTGGGCGGAGGCTAATACGAGCGGGCTGGCGGATTGGTGGTTCCGGCGCGCAGCACTGGAAGAGGTTGTGGATGTGCTGGCCTGCTCGTATCTGACCCGGTCTGCCGGGGCCGACTCTGCGGGGGCGGTGCGGCTGGTGGACCGGGGCATGCCGATGCTGGAGGCCAGCGTTGTGGCGACCGCCGCAGTCCGGGAGCGCCTTGGCTACGAGGCGGCTGTTGCGCGGGCGGAGGAACTGCTGGCCCCGTACCGGGATGATCTGAATGCTGGTGAAGCCGGTGAGTGGGGTGTTCTGCTCCTGCATGCGGCCGAGCCGACGGCTGGGGCGCGGCGGGCGCTGGCTCGTGAGCAGGAGGTCACCCCGGCTTATGCCACCTATCAGCGTGTTCTAAATGATCACCTGCATGTGCAGGCTGCCGCTGGCCGGTTCGCCCAGGTCATTATGGTGGTTGACCGGTCGATCCTGGATGTGCAGGACGAGCTGCGTGGGTTGTTGCGGGACCAGCTGGGGGTTCCGGTTCCGGGCGTGGCTTTGTGCCGGGTGCAGGTGGTGGCGCTGGGTGGATTGTCGGAATCGGGCAAGAGCACGGCGGGGGCCTATTTGGCGGCCCGGCATGGGTATGCCCGGCTGAAGATCGGCTACCTGCTTGAGGTGGCCGCCAGCCGGTGCGGTATCGCGGATGTCTACGTGCTGGATGAGGTTGCCATCGCCGAGTTGCTGGTGGTGGGCTTGGAGATGTATTGTGCGGCGCATCACTTTCAGCGCTGGGTGTCGATCGAGAGCCTGCACCGGGCCGGGGTGACCGCTGAGCTGGCCAAGCTGCTCGGTGACCACCTGCTTGTGGTCTACCTAGACGCCGCTGCTGGCCTGCGCGAGGCCAGGGGCGTGGCAGGGAACGTGGACGTGCGCGAACGCGATGCGGTGAAGCGCTCGCGTGGAGCAGAGCGCATCCGGGATCTGGCCGACTCGGTGATCGACAACAACGGTCCCCGGCTGGGGCTCTACCGTGCCCTGGACCAGATCGCCGCCAGCAACCGCTGGCCGTGGGCTGAGCCACGTCGCACAGATGTCGCCAGCCTGGGGTTACCTTCCCGCCTGGCCGCCTACCTGGAGGCACTGCTGGCGCGGGTGGCTGATCCGGCCGCACCGCTGGTGTCCCTGCTGGCGGTGACCGGCAGCGGTGCCCGGGGCAAGTACCAGAAGGGGTGGTCTGACCTGGATGTGCTAGCGGTGGCCGGGCAAGATTCGCTAAGCCGTCTGCGGGCAGTGCTGGGCGAATTGGCTGGGAAGCTCGGCGAAGTCAAACTCGGATTCACGATCGTGTCGGCGGCCGAATGTGCAGCCGGGGTGATGACGCCGCGGCTGCTGCATACCCTCGCCTTAATCGGTACAGGGCGCCTCCCGGTGTTGTGGTGCACCACCGGCCTGATGCTGCCATGTCCCGATCAAGACGCTGATGCATCCGCCAGCCTGGCTGACGGGGTGGCCGCCGCAGTCGAAATCCGGCGGCAGCTCCTGAAACCCGAACTTGACCTGCGGGCACTGTATAAGGTGACAGCTCTGGTGGCTAAGGTCGGGCTGCGCATCGAAGGTGAGGAATACCCCGGCGACAGCGAAGCCATCCATGGCGTACTGGACCAGTTCCCCGCGTCCTTTAGTGGCCTGGATCATGATGTGGTTACAGCGGCCCGCCACCACGACCAGGCCGTGATCCGGCTTGCCCATGCGGTCCTGGGATGGTGGCTGGCCACGCTGCCTGCCAAAGAGCCGCTTCAGTGACCGCGGCCTGGCATTACCACGCGCCGGATGGAACCTTCCGCAAAGTCCTGCCTGCTGGTGATGCCCGCCGCGAACTGGCCGGCCGCCAGGCGGTTGCGGGAGTGCTGCCGGTCCCTCGGCTCCTGGATGTGCGACATGTCCAGGACGGGGCCGAGATCGTGTATGAGGACGTCTTCGCCTCGGGACGCTGCACGGGTCTGCTGGCCGACTGGATCAATGCCGCAGACCGTCACCCCAGCCATCTGCCCGTGGTGAGGGCACTGGTCAACCAGGTATGTGACAGTCTGCTCGCCGCCACGGCGGCGACCGGCGCCATGAGCATGCTGGAGGCATGCGTGCCTGACCTGCACCTGGCGCGGCTAGCCCCCGGCGGCAGACTGGATCGCTGGTACACCTGCCCGCTGCACCCAGCCTGGCTGCTCGGCGGGCACCTGCTCAGCCTGGATGACCTGGCCGGCCGGACGCTGGTCGCTGGCGGGCGTGAGATTGGCTGCGGGTGGCCGGTCAACCTCCCGGAGTTGCAGTCAGTCCTGGCCGGACGCACTCGGTGGGTCACGGCCGTCACCCAGGGCGATGTCACTGAGCCGAACATCGCACAGCCCCTGTGCTGGCTGGATTTCGAGCACGCCGGGCGCAACGCCCTCGCCAGCGACACCGCCAACTTCCTGTGGTACCTGCTCGGCATGGGCGGCTGGCTCGTGCCCACCTATCAGCCTGGCGTGTACGCACGCACCCTGCGCACGCCGGTCCCTCCCGTGGCCGCCCCGGTCATCAGCCACCTGCGCGTCACCCCCTGGCGGATCGAGATCGACTACACCTGGAAAGTGGGCGTCGGCCGGCACGCTGCTATCGCCACTCTGCTACACCGGCTCGCTGGAGACCTCGGCGCCGCGCTGGGGCCCACAACAGACGTGGCCGCCGACCTCCGGCCGTTCCTGGCTGTGCGCATTCTCGGCGTCATCTCCCTGCGCCAAATGAGCGGCCCCCATGCGCTGACCTGCCTGGTTAAGCTAGCCGAACTCGCGCATCCCGGATGGAACTTGCCCGGCTGGTGTTCCACCGTCCCGGCCTCGCTTTCGCCCTCGCCGCACCCGGTAGGCGTAGCCCAGCCGTAACATCGGCGACGGTAGGTGTAGATCCGCCCAAAGGAGCAGCATGACCAACCGCGTCCGCGCCCTGCCAGTCACCCCGGAGGGGAGTCTGCTGACGATCCAGCGGATCCGCTCCGGACAGGACCCGTACTGGGTGCTCCCTGGAGGGGGCGTGGAGGACGGTGAAACCCTGGAGGCCGCTCTGGCCCGCGAACTGCGCGAGGAAATCGCGGCCACCGTCAGCATCCACAGTCTGGTGCACATCCTCGACCACGACGGTGGTCACCAGTACTTCTATCTCACCCGCCTGCATTCCTGGTCCGCACAGGCCACTGACCGCACCGGCCCGGAATTCACTGACCCCACCCGCGGTGAATACAATGTCCAACTCATCCCGCTCACCGTGGAGGCAGTCGAAACGATCGACCTCAAACCAGGGCCACTCGCCCAATTCCTGCTCACCCACCTGCGCGCGGGCACCAACCTGTTCACTCTTCCTGACCTCCGCACCACCCAGACCTGAATCAACGCCGCGACAGACAATCACGGCACAAAGCCGAGGCGGTAAGACCCAGTACCCGGGGCATCAGGTGAGGTGGTCGAACTCGCCGTGCTTGGCGCCCTGGAGCCAGGCGGCTATCTCGGCCCGGGTGAACAGGATCACGCCGTCCTGCGGGCGGTTGCTGTTACGCAGGGCGATGTGGCCGTCGTCCAGTCCGGCGAGTTCCACGCACTCTCCGTTGTGACCGCTGAAGCTGCTCTTGATCCACCTGACCCCCGCCAGGTCCTGGGCGTTCATGGTGGTGTGCCTCCGCTGCCGGTCACTGCCCGGCCATCGACTCGATCAGCGCGACCGAGCGCTCGGGGCCAAGCGCGACGCGCTGCACGCTCTTCGCTACCCGATTGTATGTCTCCACCAGGTCGGGATCCTGCATGTAGACAGCGCTGTCGTGCAGCTCGACGTAGCCGATCGAGCGGACATCCTCGAAGTCGAGGACGATGAACTGGCCGGTCATGGCGGTGTGCAGACCGTCCTCCGGGCGGAGCACCTGGATTGTGATGTTGGGCAGCGCGGCCATAGTCACCAAGTGCCGGAACTGCGAGCGGCGCAACTCGGGCGTGCCGATGGCGAGTCGCAGTGCTGCCTCGGTAAATGACGGCGTGCAGCTTCAGCGGGTTGTCTGAGTCGGTCAGCCGGGCCGCGCGTGCCATCCGGAAGCCGACGAACCGCTCGCCGTAGTCCGGCCGCACTCTTGGCGTGTCGGCACTCACTGAGCCCAGCCGCCTGGCCCGCTGGTTCGGGCAGGTTGACGGCGACCTTCGCCCCGGCGGAGCGTTCCGGCTGCATGTCGAGGATGCTGGCATGGACTGCACCGGGCGCGTGGAAGCATGCGAGCCGCCACGGCGCCTGCTGGTGACGACCAGGGAAACGGACGAGTCCTACCAGGGCGGGCCGGGGGTGCCGCCGTTCGACGAGTTCATCGAGGCCACGCTGACTGCCGATGGTGACCAGACCGTCCTGGTCATCGAGGTCCAGGGTATGCCGCTGGACAAGATCGCCTTCTACGGGGCCGGATGGCAGATCCACGCCGAAAATCTCGCAAACCACATCGCCGGGCGTGAGCAGGGTGACACCGAGGCGCGGTGGAACGAGATCGTCCCCGCCTATCAAGACCTGGCGGCCGGCATCAGCTAGCCGCTGGCCGCTGCCATTCGAGCTTTGACCTGGGCCTGAGCACGGCGGAAGAGCGGTCTGCAGAGCACAGCCGGGTCGATCATGTCCGGATTGTGCTGCGAAATCGCGGCGGGCATTGTTGATCTTGGTAGCTAGGGGACGGGCGGTGCGGGGGTGGTGGTGTCTCCGGCCCGGATGACACGCTTTCTCAGGCGGGGTGGGCCGTGTGGTCCTTGGCCGGGCCGAGTGAGGAACGCACCCAGTCCGCTATCTCCTGGGTGGACGCGCCTGGGGTGAAGATCTTCGCGACGCCCATCCGCTCCAGCTCGCCGATGTCCTGATCGGGGATGATGCCGCCGCCGAAGACCGTGATGTCGGCTGCGTCCCGCTCTTTGAGCAGCTCGACCACCCGGGCGAACAGCGTCATGTGCGCGCCGGACAGGATCGACAAGCCGATCGCATCCGCATCCTCCTGCAGGGCGGCCGCGACGATCTGCTCGGGCGTCTGGTGCAGGCCGGTGTAGATAACCTCGACCCCGGCATCGCGAAGCGCCCTGGCCACCACCTTCGCGCCACGGTCGTGGCCGTCGAGCCCGGCCTTCGCGATGACCACCCGGATGCTGGCCATTGCTTCCTCCCGCTCTGCCGTCTGCTGGCGCCGCCTGGACTACTCGGCAGCGTAACCGCAGCAGTATGTATGCCGCCTCAGAGCCTCCCAGATCCGCGAGCGTAGTCCGCCGTGGGTCCTTCGCCTGCGATGACGATGCGCTCATCACCGAAGTTGGCAACGAGTTCTAGCTGGCCGCCGAGAGCAGCCACATAGCCGGCTAGGCCCTGGATCGCTGCCCGATTGCACTGGCCGTGCTCAATCTGGCTCACACGAGCTTTGCTAACTCCCAGAACGTCTGCTATCTGCTGCTGTGTGAGGTGTCGCGCCCGACGGATCTCGGCCAGCCTGTGGGCGCGCACCTCATCCCGCAGTTGGGCCTCAACAGCCCGCACCTTGGGCTCATCATCGGCGGGGAACAGATCCCGCTCAACATCCTCCCAGCGGTGAGTGGTCATCCAGATCCCTCCTTCATGGTGTCCAAGTGCTCGGCGTACAGGCGTTCAGCCTGCTTGATCGCCTTCACATACCAGCCTTTCCATTCCCCCCGCTTATCTCCCGCGGTGAGCAGCACAGCTCGCCGCCGCGGGTCGAACACGAAGAGGATCCGTATCTCACTGCGCCCAGCAGAGCCAGGTCGCAACTCCTTCAAGTTCCTGATCTTGGAGCCCTTTACGGTGTCCACCAGCGGGGTGCCGAGACGGCCGAAGCTTATTGGCTGCCCGACTGAACTACAGCTTCTCCAGGGGGGCATAGCGCAGCACCAGGTGCTTGACGCCGTACTCGCCGCCGAAGTCGATCTTGGCCTCGGCCCGGTCGCTGCCAGGGTAGTCCACGGTCATGACCGTGCCGAGCCCGAACTTGTCGTGGGTGACCATGTCGCCCGGTGACAGTGCGGGTACCGGGCGGTTGCCAGGCGAGCTGACCCCCGGCCGCTGGGCGGCGCGCTCCATCGCCGGCGGCGCGGCCGCCCGCTCGTCCCGGCGCCATTCGATGAGCCCCGGCGGGATCTCGGCGAGGAACCTGGAGGCCTTGTGGAACTCCGGCCGGCCCCACCAGCTCCTGGCCACCGCGCGGGTCAGGTACAGCCGGTGCTCGGCGCGGGTGATCCCGACGTAGGCGAGCCGCCGCTCCTCCTCCAGCTCCTTCTGGTCGGTGGCCGAGCGCTGATGGGGGAAGACGTTCTCTTCCAGGCCGGTGAGGAAGACGACGGGGAACTCCAGGCCCTTCGCGGTGTGCAGGGTCATCAGCGTGACCAGGCCGCCGTGGTCTTCACCCTCGGGGATCTCGTCGGCGTCGGCCACCAGCGAGACCTGCTCGAGGAATTCGGCGAGCGTCCCGTCCGGGTTCGAGTTGTCGAACTCCCTGGCCACGTTGATCATCTCGTTGAGGTTCTCGATCCGGCTCTCGTCCTGCAGGTCCTCGGAGGCTTGCAGTTCCTCCACGTACCCGGTCCGGTCCAGCACGGCCTCGGCCAGTTCGGCCACCGGCCCGGCGGCCAGCTCGCGCAGCGAGGCGATCAGCGCGTTGAACTCGGCGATCGACCGCGCCGAGCGGGTGGCAAGGTCTGGCACATCGCCGACCTGGGCCAGCGCGGCGGGCAGCGTGATCCGCTGCCGCTGGGCGTGGGCCGAGACGCTCTCCACCGCCCGGTCGCCGATGCCCCGCTTGGGCACGTTCAGGATCCGGCGCAGCGAGAGCTCGTCCTCGGGGTTGGCGATCAGCCGCAGGTAGGCGAGCAGGTCACGGACCTCGCGCCGCTCGTAGAACCGGACCCCGCCGACCACCCGGTAGGGCAGCCCGACCCGGATGAAGATTTCCTCGAACACCCGGGACTGGGCGTTCGTCCGGTAGAACACCGCCACCTGGCCGGGGGTGGCCGCGCCCTCGTCGGTGAGCTTGTCCACCTCTTCGGCGACGAACGCCGCCTCGTCGTGCTCGCTGTCGGCCACGTACCCAACCAGGGGCGGCCCGGCGCCCTGGTCGGACCACAGGTTCTTCGGCTTGCGGCTCTCGTTGTTGGCTACGACCGCGTTCGCCGCGGCCAGGATGTTCTGGGTGGACCGGTAGTTCTGTTCGAGCAGGATCACCCGGGCGTCGGGGAAGTCCCGCTCGAACTCGTCGATGTTGCGGATCGTCGCGCCGCGGAATGCATAGATCGACTGGTCGGCATCGCCGACCACGCACAGTTCGGCCGGCGGCGGATCCCCGCCTGCTTCCCCGGCAAGCTCCCTGACCAGGACGTACTGAGCGTGGTTGGTGTCCTGGTACTCATCCACCAGGATGTGCCTGAACCTGCGCCGGTACTCCTGGGCGACGTCGGGGAAGGCCTGCAGCAGGTGCACCGTCATCATGATCAGGTCGTCGAAGTCCATCGCCCCCGAGGCGGTCAGCCGGCGCTGGTATTCCGCGTACGCCTCGGCGAGCGCCTTGCCCCGGTAGCCGTCCGCGGTGGACGCGAACGTCTCGTAGTCGATCAGCTCGTTCTTGAGGTTGGAGACCTGCGCCAGCAGGGCCTTGGGCGGGTGGTACTTGGGATCGAGGTCGAGTTCCCGGCAGACCAGTGCCATCAGCCGCTGCGAGTCGGCCTGGTCATAGATGGTGAACGCGGAGGGATAGCCGAACCGCTTGGCCTCCCGGCGCAGGATCCGCACGCAGGCCGAGTGGAAGGTCATCACCCACATGGCCCTGGACCGCGCACCGGTCAGCGCGGCGACCCTGGCGGCCATCTCGCCGGCCGCCTTGTTCGTGAAGGTGATGGCGAGGATCTCACTGGGTTTGGCCCCCCGCTCCGCCAGCAGGTAGGCGATCCGGTGGGTGAGCACGCGCGTCTTGCCCGAGCCCGCGCCGGCCACGATCAGCAGCGGCCCGCCATGGTGCACCACGGCGGCCCGCTGCTGTGGGTTGAGTCCTTCGAGAAGTGCGTCCGCCGCCGTTACCGTCACGTGCCCAAGCGTAGGCGCTGCCACCGACACCGGCCCGCCGAAGCGCCGGCCGGCCGGGTGATCCGCGCTGCCGGCCGCGCCGGGGGATCCGCGCCGCCGCGGGACGGTCAGTTGGTGTCGGGAACGAGGGTCTGCGTCGATCTGGTCAGGGTCTGCTTCCTGAAGAAGGCCGGAGCGGCGAACCGGCAGTAGACGAAGGCGACCACGCCGACGAGCGCGGACACGATGAAGATCACGAACGCGCCACCGACCTGCCAGTGGATGACCGGCACCGTCCACATCGTGTAGTCGTTCGCGGTGGCCACGTCGTAGTCCAGCCACAGGCTCCAGCCGCCGAGGAAGTACAGCATCAGGCCGCCGGCGACCGGCAGGATGCCCTGCATCCACAGGTTGCGCGCGCTGCTGGTCAGGTTCCTGCGGTAGTACCAGGCGCAGGCGAAGCCGGTCAGCCCGTAGTAGAAGGCGATGTACAGGCCGATCGCGATGACCGCGTCGCCGATCACGCCGATGCCGTTGGACATGTAGTTGAACATCACGTAGACGATGATCGAGATGCCACCCATGACGAGCGTCGACACTGTCGGCGTCAGATAGCGCGGGTGGATCTTCGCGAACGAGCGCGGGATCGCCTTGTACACCGCCATCGAAAGCGTGGTCCGCGCCGTGGGCAGGATCGTGGTCTGGGTGGAGGCGGCGGCCGAGGACAGCACCATCAGCAGCAGCAGGTGGGTCAGGAACGAGCCGAAGCCGGACGTGCCGAACACCGCGCCGCCCTGGACGGACAGCACGTCCCCGGCGTTGTTGGTGTTGCCCAGGCCGTTGCCGCTGGTCCCGATCCCGGCGAACGACTGCGCGGAGAAGATCACCAGCGCGTAGGTGGCCAGCAGGATGAGGGTGGACAGGATCGCGGCCCGGCCGGGGGTCTTGTTCCTGTCTTTGGTCTCCTCGTTGACCGAGACTGCCGTATCCCAGCCCCAGTAGATGAACACCATGAGGATGATGCCGCTGGCGAAGGCGCTGAACGAGGGGATCTTGAACGGGTCGAGCCAGGACCAGCTCGGCGTGAGGTGGCCGCGCGGAGCGGTCCCGTTGCCGACCTTGACCAGCGCGGTCACGGACAGCACGGTCAGCATCACCAGCTCGATGCCGAGCAGTACCTTCTGGAAATTGGCGGAGACCTCGATGCCCCGGTAGCAGATGTAGGTCATCGCCACGATCCACAGCACGCCGACCAGCAGGACCCAGCCGCTGGTGGGGTTACTCCCGATGCTCTTGGTGTTGAACAGCAGGAACCCGTACTGGCCGGCCACCTGGGCCAGGCTCGCCATCACCAGCACGTCGGCGGCGACGATGGCCCAGCCGCCGGCCCAGCCGGTCTTCGGGCCGAACGCCCGGGTGGCCCAGGTGAAGGTGGTCCCGCAGTCCGGATCCGCCTTGTTCAGCTCGCTGTAGCCGATGGAGGTCAGCAGCATCGGCACGAACGCGAGCACCGCCACGGCAGGCGACTGCAGCCCGACCGCACCCACCACGAAGACCAGCGTCGCGGCGATGCTGTAGGCGGGCGCGACCGAGGCGGTCGCGATGATCGTGGTGGAGATCAGCCCGAGCGCGCCGGACTTCAGGCCCTTGTCCGTGGGCTGTTCGGTGGGCTGTGTGACGTACTCGGCGGTGGCCATTGCCCTCACCCTCACTTGCTGGGCCGGAAAGACACCCTACGGCTCCGGGTGGAACCTCAGGTGCGACGGTTCTAGCACCAATTAATCCGTATTGCAAAGGTTTCCGTAGTCACAACTCGATGTCAACGCTGGAATTCGTGCCATAGCGGGTTAGTATCCACGACATGCGCATCCTTCTCGTGGGGGCCGGCGGAGTGGGCACAGCCATCGCCCGGATAGCCGCCCGGCGCAGCTTCGCCGAACTCGTCATCGCCGACTACGACCTGGCCAGGGCGCAGCGCGCGGCCGGGGACACATCCACAGCGATCAGGCTGGACGCCAGGGACGGCGGCGCGGTCCGGGCCGCCATCGAGGCGCACGGCTGCGACGTGCTGCTGAACGCCACCGATCCACGCTTCGTCATGCCGCTGTTCGGTGCGGCTCTGGCGGCCCGGGTGCACTATCTCGACATGGCGATGTCGCTGTCCATGCCGGACGCCGCCGAGCCCTACCGCAGGTGCGGCGTCAAGCTGGGCGACGAGCAGTTCGCCGCGGCCGGGGACTGGGCCGGCGCCGGGCTGCTGGCCCTGGTCGGCATGGGCGTGGAGCCCGGCCTGTCCGACGTGTTCGCGCGCTACGCGGCCGACCACCTGTTCAGCCGGATCGACGAGATCGGCGTGCGGGACGGCGCGAACCTCGTGGTGGACGGCTACGACTTCGCACCGACGTTCTCGATCTGGACCACGATCGAGGAGTGCCTGAACCCGCCGGTCATCTGGGAGCGGGACCGGGGCTGGTTCACCACCGAGCCGTTCAGCGAGCCGGAGACCTTCACCTTCCCGGCCGGGATCGGGCCGGTCGAGTGCGTCAACGTGGAGCACGAGGAAGTACTGCTGGTTCCGCGCTGGGTGGACGCCAACCGGGTCACGTTCAAGTACGGCCTCGGCGCCGAGTTCATCGGTGTCCTGCAGACCCTGCACAAGCTGGGACTCGACGCCACCACCCCGGTGCGGGCCGGCGAGGTCATGGTCTCACCGCGCGACGTGGTGGCGGCCTGCCTGCCGGATCCGGCGACGCTGGGCGACCGGATGCGCGGGCTGACCTGCGCGGGCACCTGGGTCACCGGCACCGGGCCGGACGGCGCGCCGCGTGAGGTGTATCTGCATCACGTGGTCGACAACGCCTGGTCGATGGCCGAGTATGGCTCTCAGGCGGTGGTCTGGCAGACGGCGGTCAACCCGGTGGTGGCACTCGAACTGGTCGACTCGGGCGCATGGTCGGGTGCCGGGGTACTCGGCCCCGAAGCGCTCCCGGCCGACCCCTTCCTCGACCTGCTCGCCGACTACGGCTCGCCGTGGGCTTGCGAGGAAAGAACTCCCGTAGTTCGTCAGGCCTTTAATTAATTAACGGAGGAAATTGTGGCTAAGGACCTGCATAACGTCATCGGCGGGAACGCTGCCGATCCCATGACCGACCGCCGGTCCGATCTCATCAATCCGAGCACCGGTGAAGTCTTCGCGACCGCGCCGGTATCGGGGCCCGCCGACGTGGATGCCGCTTTCAGCGCCGCGTCCGCGGCCTTCGAGGGCTGGCGGGATGCCACCCCTTCCGAACGCAGCCTCGCGCTGCTCAGGATCGCCGACGCCATCGAGGCCAGGGCCGACGAATTCGTCGCAATCGAAAGTGAGAATACCGGCAAGCCGGTGGGCCTGACCCGGTCCGAGGAAATCCCTCCAATGGTGGACCAGATCCGGTTTTTCGCCGGGGCGGCCCGGATGCTGGATGGCCGCTCGGCCGGCGAATACATGACCGGTTTCACCTCGTTCATCCGCCGCGAGCCGGTCGGTGTGTGCGCGGCCGTAACGCCGTGGAACTACCCGATGATGATGGCCGTGTGGAAGTGGGCACCGGCACTGGCCGCAGGCAACACGATGGTGATCAAGCCGTCGGACACCACCCCGGCCAGCACGGTGGCCATGGCCAGCCTGATGAACGAGTTCCTGCCGCCAGGCGTGATCAACGTGGTCTGTGGCGACCGGGACACCGGCCGGGCGGTGGTTTCGCACCCGGCGCCCGCGATGGTCTCCATCACCGGCAGCGTCCGGGCGGGCAGGCAGGTGGCCATCGCCGCCGCCGAGGACCTGAAGCGGGTACACCTCGAACTCGGTGGGAACGCCCCGGTCGTGGTGTTCGACGACGCCGACGTGGCCAAGGCCGCCGAGGCGATCGCGGTGGCCGGGTACTTCAACGCCGGCCAGGACTGCACGGCGGCGGCCCGGGTGCTGGCCGGCCCGCGAATCCATGACGACTTCGTCGACGCGCTGGCCGAGCAGGCCCGCAGCCAGACCGTGGGCGGGCCGGACGTCACCGACGCCGACTTCGGGCCGCTGAACAACCCCGACCAGCTGGCCAGGGTCACCGGGCTGATGGACCGGCTGCCCGACCACGCTCAGGTGCGGGCCGGCGGGCACCGGGTCGGTGGCCGTGGGTTCTTCTATGAGGCAAGCGTGGTCAGCGGGGTGCTGCAGGAGGATGAGATCGCCCGTGACGAGATCTTCGGCCCGGTGATCACGGTGCAGCGGTTCTCCGATGAGGACGAGGCCGTGCGCTGGGCGAACGGCACGGACTACGGCCTGGCCTCCAGCGTCTGGACCCGCGACCACGCGCGCGCCATGCGGATGTCGCGGCGGCTGGACTTCGGCTGCGTGTGGATCAACACGCACATCCCGATCGTGGCCGAGATGCCGCACGGCGGCTTCAAGCACTCCGGCTACGGCAAGGACCTGTCGCTGTACGGTTTCGAGGACTACACCCGGATCAAGCACGTGATGAGCTCGCTGGACTGACCCCGCCTGGAGCTTGCCCGGCTGTGCTGCCCGGCTGTGCTGCCCGGCTGTGCTGCCCGGCTGTGCTGCCCGGCCCGGGAACAGCCGCCGGGCCGGCCGCACAGCCGCCGCTTCGATCAAGGTAGCTTTTGCCAGGTTCTTTATCACGCGAAGAATAA
>Ga0209167_10001015_pt1 | contig 17583 bp, 15 predicted proteins | sample Coa_R1_9_FD_187154 | JGI IMG/M metagenome (GOLD analysis project Ga0209167, IMG submission 187154) | Surface soil microbial communities from Centralia Pennsylvania, which are recovering from an underground coalmine fire - Coalmine... | ecosystem: Environmental > Terrestrial > Soil >... | reverse complement strand
CCGCCGCAGTCATCGTCAACCGGAACGGGCCGGGAGAGACGTTTACGAAAAAGAATTGGCCGTCGTCGTCCGATTGCGCCTCCTGAGTTACAGATCCATCCTCTCGCGCGAGCGTCACGCGGGCGCCGGCGAGAGCGGTTCCGCTTTGATCGACCACCGTTCCGCTGATGCTGCCACCCGGCTGCTGATCGGCCGGCTCGCTGGCTGGAACTGCTGCCGCCGACGCTGCAGATGGAGTGCTCTGCTCTCCTGGAGTAGACGGCTGCGATTGGCCCGGAGCAGGAATCGCGCAGAGTGCGACGCTCAGGCAGATCATCGCCAGCCTTCCACGGCTGTGGGTAACAGCCTCAACCCGGCCAAAACACGAATTCTTTTGTGACTGTATCGTCGCAGAACTCACAGTGACTATTTTAGGTTGGCCGCCTTCGTCTCGGAGGACTTCATCGCGTGCAGTTGCCTAGAGATAGATGCCGTCCGCTCGCTCACGGTTTCATGCAGGAGCGCCGGGGCAGATTGCGCTGAGATGAAACGGGATGTGGCCCTCGGGCCTGCGGTGGAAGCGCGGGGCTTTAGCCTTGGACAGCCGTTGGTCCGCGCGTGAGTTCCCGCCTACTGACCAGAGGGCTTCGGTTTGAGAGCCTCGATCCTATCGGCGCCCATATACGGGCGGAGAACTTCGGGGACCACGATCGAACCGTCGGCCTGCTGATAGTTTTCGACGATGGCGATCCAGGTTCGCCCGACCGCGAGGCCGGAGCCATTCAAAGTGTGCACGAACTCGCTTTTTCCGCCCTTGGCCCTAAAGCGAATTCCCGAGCGGCGCGCCTGAAACGCCTCCGTGTTCGAGCAGGACGAAATCTCCATGAACTCGTTCGTCGAGGGCAGCCACACTTCGATGTCGTAGGTTTTAGCGGAAGCGAAGCCCATATCGCCGGTGCACAGCTGGACCACGCGATAGGGCAACCCGAGCTTCTCCAGGACGTCTTCGGCGTCGCGCACCAGCGATTCGAGTTCGGCGTAGCTCTCATCCGGGCGCGTGAACTTGAACATCTCCACTTTCTGAAACTGGTGCTGCCGCTTGAGGCCGCGCGTGTCCTTTCCCGCTGCGCCAGCTTCGGAGCGGAAACACGCCGTCCACGCGCAGACTTTCAGGGGAAGCGAATCGGCGTCAAGCGTATCGTCGCGATGAAGACTGGTCAGTTCCACTTCGGAAGTGGGGGTGAGCCACAGGTCCGTTCCTTCCAGATGAAACATGTCCGCCGCGAACTTCGGCAATTGCCCGACGCCGGTCAGCGAAGCTGTGTTGACAATGAACGGCGGGAGAATTTCGGTGTAGCCGTGCTCGCGCGTGTGCACGTCGAGGAAGAAATTTGCGATAGCGCGTTCTAGCCGTGCGCCAAGTCCTTTGTAAACTGCGAAACGCGCCGCGGCGATTTTCACAGCCGACTCGAAATCGAGAATCCCGGCCGCTTCGCCCAGTTCCCAGTGCGGGCGCGGGGCGAAGTCGAATTTCGGCGGTGTCCACGGATGGGGCCAGCGGCGGACTTCGACGTCGTCCGCAGCGCCTTTACCGACCGGAACGCTCGAATGCGGGATGTTGGGAATAGTGAGGAGAAACTGTTTCAGGCGATTGTCGAGTTCAGCGACACGCTCGTCATCCCGTTTGATCTGCTCGGAAACTTCCTTCATGCGCGCGAGAATCGCGGAGGCGTCCTGGCCCGATTTCTTGAAGCGGACGATCTCGTCGTTGGCCTTGTTGCGCTCGGCCTTGAGGCGTTCGACGGTGGTGATGCACTGACGGCGCTCGGCATCTAGTTCGCGAAAGGGTTCAAGATCGAGCGCGACGCCGCGGTCGCGCGCCATCTTTTCGATCGCGTCGAGATGTTCGCGGACGTACCCGAGATCCAGCATCAGCGAACAAGAATACATGAACCTCGACGCCGGTAAAAAGGATTCGCGCCTTTGTCCGTGCCTGCTTCCCGTCCGCATCGATAAGAGTTTTATGAGATCAGGATTCCCGATAGACTCTGAAATACGAATCGCGCCGGCCTGAAAATGCTCTGCCCAGTCCGTTTCGCTGGTTTAGTGTCGCGATTCGACGGTTCGCTCCCATGCTGAAGCGATTCTTCGCACACTACATGGCCGAAGAAGTCCGGCCGATGTTGCGTCTGGCCATTCCGATCGTGCTGGCGGAGCTCGGCTGGATGACGATGAGCATCGTCGATACCATCATGGTCGGCCACCAGCGCGACAGCGCAGTGGCCATCGGCGCAGTGAGCCTGTCGAGCATTTTGTATTACGTGGTGGCGATCTTTGGCACAGGCTTAATGCTGGGGCTCGACACGCTCGTTTCGCAGTCCTACGGCGCGGGCGACTTGGAAGACGCGCACCGGTCGCTCATCAGTGGCGTTTACCTCAGCCTGGGGTTGACTCCGGTCCTGATGGGGTTGATCTGGTTGTGGGCGCCAATCGTAAAAATGCTCGGCATCCCCGAACCGCTCACCGCCCAGGCTATTCCGTATCTCCGTGCGCTCAACTGGGGCACGCTCCCTCTGCTGCTCTATTTTGCATTCCGCAGATACTTGCAGGGCGTGAACCTCGTCAAGCCGGTGATGTTCGCGCTGATTTCCGCGAACCTCGCGAATCTCATTGGCAACTGGGCGTTCATCTACGGGCACCTGGGATTTCGAGCGATGGGAACCGTGGGCTCAGGCTGGTCGACGTGTGTGGCGCGTGCGTATATGGCACTCGTGTTGATGACTTATGCCCTTTATTACGACATTCGGCACAAGACGGGATTGCGCCAAGTCTCGCGCAAGCCGCATTTTCCGCGCGTGTGGGAACTGCTGGCCCTCGGATTCCCGGCAGCCAGCCAGATTGGCGTGGAGATAGGCGTTTTCGCCGTGACGACCACGTTGATCGGCAAGTTGGGCGCCCTTCCGCTGGCGAGCCACCAAATAGCGATGAACACGGTCAGCTTCACGTACATGGTGCCTCTCGGAGTCGGCTCGGCGGCCGCAGTGCGCGTGGGACAGGCGCTGGGGCGGCGCGACGCGCATGGCGCAAGCCGCGCGGGCTGGACCGCTCTGACTCTTGGCGCAAGTTTCATGGCGTGCACGGCGTTGGCGCTATGCCTCGCGCCTAAGTACATCGCGCGGATATACACTCCGGACCTGGCGGTGATTCGAGCGGCGAGCGTGCTGCTGTTGATCGGCGCATTCTTTCAATTGTTCGACGGACTGCAGGCGGTGGCTACCGGTGCGCTGCGCGGGGCAGGAGACACGCGTACGCCGCTGATCTGCCATCTGGTCTATTACTGGGCGGTTGGCCTCCCGCTGGGCGCTTATCTCTGCTTTCGCGCAAATTGGGGCGTAGCCGGATTGTGGACAGGGTTATGCGTCGCGTTGATCCTGATCGGGATTACCCTGCTCTATGCGTGGCGGCGAAAGGAAAGCCGCTTCGCTCAATTTGTGGAGCTACGTTCGGCCAGCGCGAGTTCTGAAGTGGAAGCCTCGCAGGTGGAATTGTGACCAACCCCTTCATGGCACGAGCCATCGAACTCTCGATCGAGAATGTGCGATCGGGTCATGGAGGTCCGTTCGGCGCTGTAATCGTCGGAAGCGGAGGGATTGTTGCGGAAGGAGCGAATCGCGTTGCGGCGACGAGTGATCCCACGGCTCACGCCGAGATTGTCGCGATTCGCGCAGCATGCCAAAAGCTCGGCACGTTCGACCTGAAGGGTTGCGAGATGTATGTGAGCTGCGAGCCGTGCCCGATGTGCCTTGGAGCAATTTACTGGGCGCGGATCGAGCGCATCTATTTCGCCGGGACGGCCCCTGACGCGTCGAATGCGGGCTTCGACGACTCCTTCATCGATCAAGAATTGGCCAAGCCGCGAGCCGAGCGAAGAATTCCGATGGTTCCGTTAATGCGCGAAGAGGCGCTGGAGGCTTTTCGCTTGTGGAAGACAAAGCCCGATAAGATTTCGTATTGAGCACGGATGCGCCCGTTGAACCGTCAAAATTCGTGCCGAAGAATCTCCGTGGCGCTCTCGGGACACGCTTACAGTAATCGCGGAGCAACCTCTACCATCAGGTTGCCGAGCCGCGCCAGGTGCGCTAGGGTTAGTCGTTTGGGGAACGGCCGGATGTCCGCGAAAATTCTGATTGTGGACGACGAGTCGCGCTCGCGAGCGGCTCTCGAAGCGTTGCTCCGCCGCGAGGGCTATGAAGTCCACGATGCGTCGGACGGAGCGGCCGCCCTCGCGGCGTGTGCGTCTGTCCAGCCCGATCTGATACTCCTCGATGTTCTCATGCCGGGGATGGACGGTTTTGAGGTGTGCAAGCGGATCAAGGCGCGTCCGGAAACGAGGCTGACGCCCGTCGTGCTCATCACCGGCCTTTCCGATACCGAAGACCGCATCAAGGGAATCAATGCAGGCGCCGACGATTTTTTGAGCAAGCCGATCGACTTGAACGAGCTTCTCGCGCGCACGCGCTCGCTGATCAAGCTGAAGCAGTACACCGACGAGTTGGAACATGCGGAGTCCGTTCTGTTCAGCCTGGCGCTGAGCATTGAAGCCCGCGATCCCTACACGCGAGGGCATTGTGAGCGGCTGGCGCAAATGTCCTCGCGGTTGGGAGAAAGGCTCAACCTTCCCGAGGAACACGTGACGGCGCTGCGCCGCGCCGGAGTGGTCCACGACGTGGGGAAGGTTGTGGTCCCGGATGCCATCCTGCTGAAGCCAGGCCCGCTTTCGGCCGAGGAAATGGAAGTGGTCAAGAAGCATCCGGTCGTGGGCGAGAAGATCTGCGCGCCGCTCAAGATCTTCCGCCCGGTGCTGCCCATTATCCGGCACCACCACGAGCGCTACGACGGTTCCGGCTACCCTGACCATCTTCGCAGCGCGGAAATTCCGCTTACCGCACGGATTCTGCAACTTGCCGACGTTTACGACGCCCTTACGACGGATCGCCCCTATCGGAAAGCGGACAAGCCTGCAGTCGCGCTGGGCATCATGGATGATGAAGCAAAGCGTGGGTGGTGGGACCGCGACTTGCTCGACGCATTTCGCGAGATGATCCGCAACGGATATTCTTCAGCGACGAATCACGGCGATGGCTTGCCAATCCGCTCCTCGCCCGCATAGATCACGAATCGGCGGCCTCGCAGGAATCCTACAAGCGTAAGTTGGAGCTCGCGCGCGAGCTGCACGGCCAGGCTCGACGGCGCCGAGACGCACGCCACGACAGGCAAGCCGGCGACGATCGCCTTCTGCACGATTTCGAATCCTCCTCGACCGCTGACGAACAGAACCGCTTCGGATAATGGAACTCGATCCTCGAGCAGCGCCCAACCGATGACCTTATCGACAGCGTTGTGGCGGCCGATGTCTTCACGAACGATCAGAACGCTGCCATTTCCGTCGACAAGCGCAGCGGCATGAAGCCCGCCCGTGCGCCCGAAAACGGCTTGCGAGCCCCGGACGAAATCGGGCAATCGAGTCAGTATTTCTGCGGTGACGTGGAAATTCGGATTGGGAGCGCAAAGGGCTCTCGATCGGATGGCATCGATCGAAGCTTTACCGCAGATGCCGCAGCTCGAAGCTGCAAAGAAGTGGCGGCGCATGCTTTCAGGATCAAACCCCGAATCCGGCGCAAGTTCGACGCGAACCAGATTTCCGCGATGTGTATGCGCGATATCCAGTCCGTTCGCGTCTTCCCCGGTCGAGAAATTCCGAATCTGGTTTCTTTCCGACACCAGCCCTTCCGTGAAGAGAAACCCGGCGGCGAGTTCGATATCATTTCCCGGCGTCCGCATGGTCACCGTAAGGGGATCATCGCCGATGCGAATCTCGAGAGGCTCTTCAACCGCGAGATAGTCCTGCTTGCGCGAGATTTGCCCCTCGTTCCACTCAGAAACCTGCGTCAGATCGATACTCTGGCGTTTGCGGGGCACGCCTCTTTCTCCATTCTCGCCAAACGGCAGAAGGGGTGCGACTTCGGCTTCAGAATACATCCACCGTCTATGGCGCGCGACAGCCAGTATCTCGCGGCGCTCCCAGTCTCGGTTTTCTGTCGCGAGGCTAAAGCGACTGCGCAAAAACGGGGCTGGCTCGTCTCGAAGGATTCGGGACGAGCCAGGGGGCGTACGGGTGTGAGGGACAACGGGGAATTTGTCAGTCAGTTCTTTTGTCGATCTGCCCCCCTCGCGGAATGGCGTTCCTCGCGGACCAATTGCGGCAATCGGCGCGGGATCAATGATTAGCCGAGCGTGTTATCCGGAGATGACAGCGGGATTAAAAGGTGTTTGGCACAAGCACAAATTGCGGACGAGCGGCTTTCGCGAAGGCTCTCACGCTTGGGGGACGAGCGCTGGCAAAATCTCTGCCCAAAGGTTACGATGGAAGCGTTCCCTCCCAGGGACCGGCCAATTCCCCATGTCGATTGCAATTTCACTGCCCGCGGGCGTTACAGCCAAAACAAAAGGACTTGAAGTATGGATGAACGAGGTGCTTAAGCGCGCGGACGACCTGCGTCCGGACTGGGATCCCGACGACGTTCACGATGTTCGCGTGGCGATTCGCCGCTGCCGCACGATGGCGGACACGCTGCGCGACGTGAATCCCGATCCCGGCTGGCGCAAACTCAAGAAACACAGCAAACGCCTGTTCCACAGTCTCGGCGATTTGCGTGACACGCAAGTGGAACGCGAACGGGTGAAGAAATTGGCGCCCGCTGGAGATTCGGTACGCAGGCACATGTTGCGAATCCTGGCTCGTCGAGAGAAAAAGTGCTTGGCCGCCGCCAAAGACGCCCTCGAAGCATTCGACCGCAAGGCTTGGCGCAAGCTGGCTCGAAAGTTGCCCGACAAATCGAGGTTCTTTCCGCTGGAGAGCGTCGTGTTCCAGCGGGAGGCTCTGGCGAAACTGAATGAGGCCGTAGCGCTATACCAGAAGGCGCGAAAGAACCCGAGCAGCGTCGCGTGGCACCGGACGCGCATCGGCATCAAGAAGTTCCGCTACGTGGTTGAGAATTTCTTGCCCCAGCGATACGAGCCCTGGGCCACCGACCTGAAGCAAATGCAGGACCTGTTGGGAGACGTTCACGATCTGGACGTCCTGCGGGCCGACGTCAAGAAAGAGGCGGCAGGTCTTGCGCCCGGGAATGTCGCCGCGTGGATGGAGAAAATCGCTGCGGAAAGAAAGGTTCGTCTTGCCGAGTTCCGTCAGAAGACATCCGACAAGAATTCGCCGTGGCTTGCCTGGCGATCGGGGTTCCACTGGGGCCACAGTCTGATCGCGGCGCCCGCGGGCGAAAGAACGCAGCAGGCCTACGCGAGCTGACGCAGCACTTTTGGTGTCAGGATCCAGAGCAAGCGCCACGCGGTGTGCGTCCCCACATGTTCGAGCGAGGCGACTCCGGCCTTCTTCAGCTCTGTAAACACTCCGCGCGCACCCACCAATTGCGAAATGAGCTGGTCCAGGTGCGGAGTGTGGCCAAAGCACATCGCTTCCTTCCCCTTCAGATGTGAGATTTCCTTCACGAAATCGGTTGGATTCGCCGAGGGTTTCAGGGTATCGGTGACGCGAACCTTCGCGGTGGGAAACCCCAGTGCTTCCGCGAAGATTTCCGCTGTTTGGGCGGCGCGAACATACGGGCTGGTGATCAGAACGTCGGGTTTGACGCCAAGCTCCTTGAGGCCGAGCGCAGCAGCGCGCGTCTTCTGAACCCCTTTTGCGGTGAGAGGCCGCTCGGGATCAGGCGGAACCTTGGGGTCGGTCTTGTCGACGGCGATGCCGTGGCGAACGATGTAGAGGATCATGATCAGGCGACCTTTTCCTTTCTCTGAGCGCGGCGAAATTCAGGCTTAAGCTGGAATTCCTTCTCGAAGAGTCCAGCTTTTCTCTCCAGGCCCGCGATGTCAAGCCGCGTACCGTCTGAGGCCCGGACCACGAAAATGGCGCGGCGGCCGGAAATCTGCACATCCACTCCCTGAATGCCCACGGCGTGTTCCGATTCCAGTTTTTCGGCGATGCGCAGTAGCGCGCCGAGCACGCGCGTTTGACGCCGGTGTTGTCCCTCGAGGGCTGCGTAGGACGCGTGTCCGACTTCCGGTTCTGATTTGCAGTTGTGGTAACGCACCAGGGCCGCGACCATATCCTGGCGCCAGCCCCGCAAACCGGGAACTTCAGCGTTGCGGATCAGGTATTCCCCGTGGCGATGGTGAGACTTGCGATTGACGAAATGGCCCACGTCGTGAAGCAGCGCAGCGACCTCCAGCACCAGGCGCAGTTCAGGTCCCATTTCATGCAGCGGGCGCAACTGGTCGAACAGCGATAGCGCCAGTCGCGAAACTTGTTCGGCGTGCTGAAGATCAACACCGTGTTTTCGGGCGAACCAGTGAGCGCTTGCCAGCAGTTCTGCCGCCTGCCCCTGCTCCTCTTTGGGAATTGCCACCGAATATTGCTGAGCCACCAAATCGAGCAGGATTCCTTCACGAACGCCCACGCCTGGAACAACCATCGTTTGCAGGCCCAGCCATTTCGCTACCGTGCTGATGATGATTGCGGCGATGCCGATTACCTCGGCGCGGTCCTCGCGGATGTGGAACTGGCGCATGCGCCCGGGAACGTCCAAGGTCAGCAAACGCCAGGTCTGATCGCGAAGCAGGCGCACGTTGATGGCGGGAATGCGTCCGAAGTTCGGCGCCGGAGCAAAGCGGACGAGAGCTTCGGCATTTCCGCCGCAGGCGACCACGATTGACCTTTTGAGCGGCGGCGGGGAAGGCATGGCGCTCCGCAAAAGCGACAGGACGTGGTGGCGCAAGCGCCCGGCGACGTCCTCGGTAATCGCACCGTGGATGCGATAAGTCTCCATGATGCGAATCGTGCCGAGAGGCAAAGCGATGCGATGATCGAGGACCCCTCGATGAAAAAAGTTCATCTCGAGACTTCCGCCGCCCAGATCGAAGATCAATCGCGGCCGCACTCTTTCCCCCAGTGCGGCGTGGACTGCCGAGCAGACCAAGCGGGCTTCTTCCGCGCTACTGATGATTTCAATCTCGAGCCCGGATTTACGCCGGATGCGCTCGATCAACTCCCGGTGATTGCGCACCTCCCGAGCCGCGGCCGTAGCCACAGCGCGATACGCGCCCACGTGGAATTGGTCCATGCGGTCGCGGAATTGACGAAACGCCCGAGCCGCCCGCGAGATCGTTTCGTCATCGAGAAGCCGGCGCGTGAACGCGTTGTGGCCCAGCCGGACGGCCGCGCGCTCGGTTTCCAGAACCTGAATGTGGTGGGGGGATGTTGCGCGCGCAATGACGAGGCGTATGGCGTTCGAGCCCGCGTCAATCGCAGCCAGTTGGACAGGTGCAGCCACTTAGCGCCAGAGTTGAGCCAATGCGTTCGAAGGCCGGTAGTGCGTGTTGCGAATGCCGAGATGCGCCGCGATCTGCTTCCGCAGCATCCCGTTGACCTCCGAGACGCTTCCTTCGCCGTCCACTTCGATGAAGCCGTGCCGGTTCGACAGATATTCGAACTCGCGCTTGATCATGGACTGATACCGGATGAACGATTGAAACAAATCGTTCGAGAGCGACATGTCGCGTCCCGACTCCCAATAGCTGATGGAGTGCGCCTTCTTGAACTCGCGATCGAAAGCCACTTCCGGACGCACATTCAACCAGAAAGTCAGGTTCGGCCGCAATGCCATTTCGTAGAGGCCGTGAAGATAGTCGCGCCCAATGCCTCGCACGGCGGCGCGCGCGATCAGCGTGAAAATGTAACGGTCGGCGAGCACAACCAGTCCCGACTGCAACGCGGGAAGAATGCGACGCTCGAGCTGGTCGTAGAAATCGGTGCCGTACATCAAAGCAAGCGTCATTCGCGTGACGGCGTTTTCCTCAAGCAGGCCGTCAATGTCCTGCGCGACGAGAAGCGATCGTCGCAGACCCATGGTCTGTACGGCAAAGCCTTCGGATTCGAGCCATTCGGTCAGCAGGGTGACTTGCGTCGAACGGCCTGAACCATCGCTGCCCTCCAGAACGATCAGCGGGCCGCTCAGTTCCTCGAGATTCACGCCCGGCAGTGGAATGCCATAAAAGCGCGAAGCCAACCTTTCGGAGCTCTTTGCTCCATTGCCGGCTTTGGGACCGGAACGCGAACCCGATCTGCGGGCCCCATTCCGTCGCGGATTTGCGCTACTTCGTTTCATCTCTCTTCTTTTTCTTGGGCGCGAACTGTGCGAGATCGACTCGTTCGCGAACCAATTCCCGCATCTGTTTTTGAAGACGATTCACCGGGAGCGTTCCATCCATCAGGACAAAATGATCCGTCTCGACCATCTGGTCGTAGTTGTTCAGGATTCGCTCCTGGAACATGCGGAAGCTTTCCTGCCGGTCGAGCGAAATGCCAAGGTCCATTCCCGCCTCGTAATATTTCAGCTTGGGCCGGCCCGCCACTATCCGATTCACCGCGACATCAAGAGGCGCGCGGAAATAAAAGGTGAGATCGGGGACCGGAGCGAAACTGTACAGGTTGCGAAGCCACTTCGGAGAGCAGCCGCGGGCCGCGTCGCGCGCAAACGCCGTGTAAATATATCGATCCGCCAGCACGAGGTAGCCGCCATGCAGAAGGGGCAGAACCTGGCGTTCGCAGCGGTCGGCGAAGTCCGCGGCGTGCAAAAGAGAGAAAGTCACCGCTGTGAGCAACCGCCGTTGCTTACCGCGCCGCGTCGCAGATTTCACGAGCGGCGACGAGTTCCACTCTGTGAAATGGATTCGATAGCCGCCGATTTCCAGCCAGCGCTTCAGCAGATAGAGCTGCGTGCTCTTGCCCGAGCCGTCCGTGCCTTCCACCACGACCAGTGCCCCCGGGTACGGACGTTTGGGCGCCGACTTGTCGGGGGCCGACTCCGGCGTAGCTGAAACGTCTGGGGTTACCGTCGCCATAGGAAATGCCGCTCGCTCAAACAATTATCATACTTTCGTGCGTTTGAATGCTCTATGAAAATCCCGTTACGCGCAAGTGAATCGAAAACGGCATCGCGTCGATCCGCTCCGCGCAGGAACTCGGGCGCCCGTCCTCAGGATGTTCGTGGGCTGCAAAGGTGTTTTCCTGTTACATTTGCCAGTCGAAATCGCCCAAGGAGGACGGTCTGATGAAATTCGCGAAGGAGCTCAGGGTCAAGCCGGGTTCGAAGGTTCATCTCTCGAAATGCGATCCGGAGGAGACCCTGGGCTGGCGCAAGGGTCACAAAATGGAAGCGAGCCTCGCAAAAGCCATCGAGAGGATGGACTCCCTCCAATATCGCCTCTCCGCGGAACGGAAGCGCGCGCTCCTCGTCGTGCTGCAGGGACTCGATACGGCAGGCAAGGACGGCACGATCCGCCACGTAGCGTCCGGCGTGAATCCTCAGGGTTGCCGAGTGACGCCTTTCAAGGTGCCCACCGCGGAGGAGGCGGCTCACGATTTCCTGTGGCGCATCCACAAAGCGGTTCCCGAGTACGGCGAAATCGGCATCTTCAACCGTTCGCACTACGAGGACGTGCTAATCGTGCGCGTCCACAAACTGGTGCCGAAGGAAGTGTGGTCCAGGCGGTACGGCGAAATCAATGAATTCGAGACGATCCTGGCGAACAGTGGCACACGCATTCTGAAATTCTTTCTGCACATCAGCAAGGACGAGCAAAAAAAACGGCTCCTGCAACGCATGGATGATCCAGATCGTCAATGGAAGATTTCCGAAGCGGACTTCCACGAACGCAAATTCTGGGGCGATTACACATCGGCTTATGAGCATGCCCTGACGAAGTGCAGCACGGATGACGCGCCGTGGTTCATCATTCCAGCCAACAAAAAATGGTTCCGCAATCTGGCGGTGTCACACATCATCGCCGAGACGCTGGAAGACATGAACCCGAAATTCCCGGCCCCAACGGTCGATGTGTCGAAGCTGAAGTTTTCCTGATTCCTTGGCTCGCTCATCGCCAACGGGCCGGTGATGTTCGGGCAAACGTTTCGGCCAAACGTCTTGCAAAAGCGACACGTTCCGCATAGTCTCTCGGGATTGTCATCTCGGTTGGCCAGCGACCATGAGTGACGAAGCGGCCTTTCCACGCAATTTCCTGAAATCGTATCCGAAGGCGACTCGGGCCGAGGGGTGTTTCGTCTATACCTCGGAAGGGCGGCGCTATCTCGATGCCTGTGGCGGCGCCGCCGTAGTCACCATCGGGCATGGAGTCCCGGAAGTTGCGCGAGCAATCGGCGACCAGGCGGCCCGGCTCGCCTACGTCCATTCCTCGCAATTCCGCACCGGGGTAGCCGAGACCCTCGCGCAGCGGATTCTCGCCCTTGCGCCCGAGTCCATGCGGCGCAATGGGCGTGTGTACTTTACCTCGGGCGGCTCTGAGGCGACGGAAACGGCGATCAAGCTCGCTCGGCAATATTGGCTCGAGCGCGGCGACACGAAGCGCACGCGCGTGATCGCGCGGCGGCAAAGCTACCACGGCGCTACTCTCGGGGCCCTCGGCATCTCCGGCAACGTGCGGCGTCGCGAGCCGTTCGCTCCGCTGCTTTCGGAATGGGGACACATCGCACCGTGTTTCTGCTATCGCTGTCCGTTTGGGCTGGAGTATCCCGAATGCAACGTCGATTGCGCCGACGATCTGGGCCGCCTCCTCGCGCGCGACGGACCGGACGACGTCGCTGCCTTCGTCCTCGAACCCTTATCTGGCGCAACCCTCGGAGCCGTTGTTCCGCCCGAAGGCTATCTCCAGCGGATTGCGGAAATCTGCCGAAAGTACGGAATTCTCCTCATTGCCGACGAAATCATGACGGGCATGGGCCGCACGGGGAAACCATTCGCGGTTCAGCACTGGGACGTTGTCCCGGACATCATTCTCCTGGGCAAGGGAATTGCCAGCGGCTATGCGCCGCTCGGTGGCGTGATCGCTGCGGGAAATGTGGTCGAGGTGATTTCCGACGGTTCGGGAGCTTTTCTTCACGGTTTTACGTATCATGCGCATCCAGTCGCCGCCGCTGCGGGCAATGCGGTGCTGGACTACATCGAACGGGAAAAGCTTTTCGCACGCGTCGAGCCGGCCGGACAGGAACTGGCCGCGGCGCTTGAATCGCTTAAGCGCTTCTCAGTTGTCGGTGATATCCGCGGAATGGGCCTGCTCTGGGCCATCGAGTTCGTCCGCGACGGCAAAACGCGCGAGCCATTTCCCGTCGATGCGCGCATCGCGCCGCGCATTGCCGAAGATGCGCTCGAATCAGGCGTGCTGACCTACCCCATGCAGGGCTGCGCCGACGGCGAACGCGGTGACCATCTCCTGCTTGCGCCTCCGTTCACAATCACGTCGGCTATGATTCAAACGATTGTCTCTGCTCTGGAACACGCGATCGCCGATCTGGAGAAAACTCACCTTGCAGGCACCGGAGGCTCCTCTGCGCTGGTCTGAACTGATTCAATGCCGCATTTTTCTGACTCTCGCTTCATTGTTGGTTGCGGGCGTGGCTTCCGGAAACTCTCGATCGTCCGTAGCCATGCGCGGTTTTTCGCCTCACGGAATGGAAAACGAAACGGCGCTGGAAAAGCAGTACGTGTCGCTGACATCGCGCGCCCAGATCAAGGCTTTCCACCGCTATCTCACCGCCGAGCCGCATCCCGCAGGCACAAAGCGAAATAACGACCTCGCCCGCTGGATTGCCGGCCAGTGGCGCCAGCAGGGCCTTGAAGACGTAACCATTCACGAATATGACGTGCTGAATTCCCGTCCACGCCGAATTTCCCTCGAAATGGTCCAGCCACAGCATTTCCGCGCCAGCCTGCGCGAAGACGCGTATAACGTCGATCCGGACACGAAGAATCCCAACGTGGATGGGGCATACCTCGGCTATTCGGCGTCCGGTGAAGTCACCGCACCGGTCGTTTACGCGCACAGCGGCAATCCGGAGGATTACGCATATCTCGCCAAGCAGGGGATCGACGTGCACGGGAAGATCGTCCTGGTACGCTATTCGAACCCATACAGCTATCGCGGATTCAAAGCGCTGACCGCACAGCGAAACGGTGCGGCGGCCATCCTGATCTATTCCGATCCGGCTGAGGATGGCTACAAGCAGGGTGCCGTCTACCCGAACGGCCCATGGGGCCCCGAAAGCCACATCCAGAGGGGCGCCATCACTTACGATTTCATGGAGCCTGGCGACCCGTTGACGCCGGGCTACGCGTCGGTCCCCGGAGCAAAGCGGATCGACCCTAAGGACGCCATTTCCCTCCCGAAGATCATCGGCGTGCCGCTTTCCTGGCGCGATGCGAAGCCTCTTCTCGCAAATCTCGACGGGCCTCTCGCGCCCCAATCCTGGCAGGGTGGGCTGTCGTTGAAATACCGGCTGGGCGGAAAGCGCGTGGTCGTTCATCTCAAAGTGGACATGGACGCGAGCGTGCAGCCCTACTACGTCACGGAAGCGCGCATTCGGGGCTCCGAGTATCCCGATCAGTGGGTGATTCTCGGCAATCATCGCGACGCCTGGGTGTTTGGCGCCGTCGATCCGTCAAGCGGCACGGCGGCGATGCTCGAACTCACGCGAAATCTCGGAGAATTGTTGAAGAAGGGGATTCGGCCGAAGCGCACGCTCGTCGTCTGCAGTTGGGACGGGGAAGAGTACGCGCTTACCGGTTCGACGGAATGGGGCGAGCAATATGCGGACGAATTGAAGAAGAAAGCCGTCGCCTATCTGAATGTGGACGAAGCTACGTCGGGAAAGAACTTCGATGGCGATGCGGTGGGATCCCTCGCGCCGCTTCTCGTGGACGTGAGCCGCGAGTTGACCGCTCCTTCCGGCAAGAGCCTTCACGACGAATGGGAAGTCTCGCGCGAGGCGGAACTTCATAAGAAGGGCCCCGTGAGCGATGCGGAACTGCCGAACACCCGCATCGGCAGCGGCTCCGACCATACGGTTTTCCTGAATTTCCTTGGCATTCCGACCGTCGGTCTGACGTTCGTGGGCCCATACGGCGTCTATCACTCGATGTACGACGATTTCTACTGGATGAATCACTTTGGCGACCCCGGCTACCGCTATCACGCGCTGATGACGCAGTTGTGGGGCGTGGTCGCGCTGCGCTTGGCGAACGCCCGGATTCTTCCGTACGATTTTCAGTTCTATGGCGCTACGATCCGCGATTTTCTGAACGATCTCGATCGTGAGACGCACTTGACCGCGAAGATTCCACTCGACTCGTTGCGGCGGAAAATTGCGGAGTTCGATCAAGCCGGGCGCGAGCTCAACGTATCGATAACGCACGCCCTTGACGCTGGAGGGATCAATCGTAGTGCTGTGGAACAAACCGATGTGGCGCTCATGCAGGTCGAACGCAACTGGTGCAATCCAGACGGAATTCCCGGGCGTCCTTGGTGGAAGCATTCACTCTACGGTGCGCGATACACGTACGCGCACCTCGAACTCCCCGGGCTCACCGAAGCGGCTGAAGCGGGCGACTGGAAACGCGCTGCTGAACAGGCGAAAATCCTCGAAGACGAACTGGCGAAGAATTCCGCCCTCCTTCGCCGGACGAGGCTGCAGCTCGACTCGGCTCCGTCGACGAATCCATGATGAAATGCTCACATAAGCTTGCCCTTTGTTTCTGGTTTGTGGCTGCCTTGACCGCCAACGCGCAAACGGAACCTCGCGCGCGCGATCTCGGCGTTCCATTCGACGGCGCGCCTGGGCCGCTGAACGCCATCACCGATGTGAAGGGCGTCGAGGTCGGCTATCGCACGCTGATCTCCGGAGAAGGCAAGCTGCGGGTGGGAGTTGGGCCCGTGCGAACCGGCGTGACCGCTATCTTTCCGCGCGGCAAAGCCGTCGTCGCCCCCGTATTTGCCGGATGGTTTACGGAAAATGGCAACGGCGAGATGACCGGCACAACGTGGGTGGAAGAATCCGGCTTCCTCTACGGTCCCGTGACGATTACGAATACGCACAGCGTAGGCGTGGTCCGCGATGCCGTCATCTCCTGGCAGCTCGAGCACGGCACGCCAATTCCCGTCGAGGATTGGTGGTCGCTGCCTGTGGTCGCCGAGACATGGGACGGCGAACTGAACGATATCAATGGATTCCATGTGAAAGCCGACGACGCAGTCGCGGCCATGAAAGACGCGCACGCCGGTCCCATCGACGAAGGCAACGTTGGCGGCGGCACCGGAATGATCTGCTTCGAATTCAAAGGCGGCACAGGCACATCCTCGCGCATGCTGCCGGAAAGTCTGGGCGGTTACACGGTGGGCGTGCTTGTGCAATGCAATTTCGGGACGCGCGACCTCCTGCGTATCGCCGGAGTTCCCGTCGGTCGCGAGATTCCGAAAACTCCGGAGCGCGATGATCGAGGTTCGATCATTGTCGTCGTTGCCACGGACGCACCGCTGCTCCCCCATCAAATGAAGCGTATCGCCCGTCGCGTGACGCTCGGACTCGGCCGCCTTGGCAGCATTTCCGGCAATGGCTCCGGCGATATTTTCATCGCATTCTCGACGGCCAACGCCGGGGCGGGCCTGGCGAAAAACGTGACAACCGTGCGGATGCTTCCGAATGAGCGCATGAACGCCCTCTTTGAAGCCACCGTTCAGGCCACCGAAGAAGCGGTCGTGAACGCGATGGTCGCCGCCAGAACCATGACTGGGATCAACGGCCACACAGTCGAAGCTTTGCCACACGACCGGCTTCGAGCCGTGTTGAAGAAATACAATCGCCTTGTCGAGACGAAATAGCCCGAGCTTCCCTCGCGGCGCCACCCCGGCCGGCGCATTGCGTTCGCCCTCGCGCTTAACACCCAAATACCCGTATCCTAGGGAGGAACGTTCAGGATCGGAGGTTCTGACGCAATGCGCAATTTTGTGCTGGGCATTATCTTGACGCTTGTCGCCCTCGTAGTCGGCGCCATTTGTATCACCAGACTGGGGCTCGTCAATTTTCAGGCCGACAATCCGCCATCCTCACTGGAGCGATGGTTCGCCGGAGGAGCAACCGACGCCTCCGTCGAGCGAAACGCCCCGAATATAAAAAATCCCGTTTCGGCGACGGAAGACAATATCGTCGCCGGTGCGCAGCTTTACATGAGCCATTGCGCCGGCTGTCACGGCACGCCTTCGAATCCGGACAGCCCGCTCGCGCATTCCTTCAATCCGCCGGTTCCACGCTTTTTCGTGCACGCGCCGGATATGCCCGACGACCAGAATTTCTATATCGCGAAGCACGGCATACGGATGACGGGAATGCCGGCGTGGGGCGCGACGTTGAGCGACCAGCAGCTCTGGCAGATCGTCACGTTTTTGAGCAACATTCCGAAATTACCGCCGCCGGCGAAGAAGGTTCTCGAGCCAATTTCCTCGGCCGCGCCCAGTCCTCCCGCGGCCTGATTCTTAGACGCGCCAATAGGGTTAGGCGGGGTATGTCGCGCTTGCTAGAATTTGATTTCTGCTGTTGGTTGGGCTACGGTTTTGGTGCGCGCGTGGGGCAAAATCCGCAATGCCGTACCGATCGCTGGACACCGGCGTTCGGACGCGCGGCGCTCT
>Ga0209167_10001012_pt1 | contig 17588 bp, 10 predicted proteins | sample Coa_R1_9_FD_187154 | JGI IMG/M metagenome (GOLD analysis project Ga0209167, IMG submission 187154) | Surface soil microbial communities from Centralia Pennsylvania, which are recovering from an underground coalmine fire - Coalmine... | ecosystem: Environmental > Terrestrial > Soil >... | reverse complement strand
CCGGGGATCAGCATTGGTCCTGCTGAGCATCAACAGCATGTGCTCGGGGTTTACGTGTGTGCCCATTTTTCTGATCGGCAAGCGTTGTTTCAGCGAAAAGGTCGCAGTGTGGACTGCCTGGACCTGGGTGCTGTTGCCTTCAGTCATTTTCTGGTGCACACGCTGGGTGTGGGAAACGAGCCTGGCGGCTTTATTACTAGCTTTGATTTTCTGGCTGACGCTGGTAATGGAAGAAGCCGACGAACTGAAACCGTGGCTGGGTTTTGGTCTGCTGTGGGGCGTGGCGGCGTTAACCAATCCTTCACTTTTGTCGTTTCTTCCGGCTTCCGGTCTGTGGGCCTGGTGGCGCCGTGCCGGACACGGCCGGCGCTCGCTCGGCGGAGTTTTGCTGGCGACAGTCATGTTTGCAGCGTGCATCACACCCTGGCTGGTCCGCAACTATCGCACGTTTGGACAGCCGATTTTTATCCGATCCAATTTTGGGGCAGAGCTCCGCCTGGGGAACGGACCGGGAGCAAGTGGGCTATGGATGGAGTACTTGCATCCGACCAAGAATGTGGTGCAGATGAAGGCGTATCGCGAGATGGGCGAGATGGCATATATAGCGGAGCGCAAACGGGAGGCGATGGCCTTTATTCGCGAGGATTACGGTCGCTTTGCGGGCCTTTGCGTGAAGCGGTTCGTCTTCTATTGGAGTGGCCTGCCGCATTCGCCAGACGAATCACGGCTTGCACCGGTAGCCAATTCGCTCTATCTGGCGTCCTCACTGCTGGCGTTTTGGGGGCTGGGACGCGCGCTTCGTAAGCATCGGCCAGGCGCGTGGCTATTCTTCTGGCTGGTGCTGTCATATCCGCTGATTTATTACGTGGTGTTTCCGCATCCGCGCTACCGGCATCCGATTGAGCCGGAGCTATTGACGCTGATCGTGTATGTGATTTCGGAGGTTGAGAAGAAACCGTAGTGCAGTTCTTTACTCCTCCGGAACACTCTGATTTAACCCCAGCAAGCAACGCAAGTCACTGTGCTGCATTGATTTGCACCCTACGCTGATTGTGGAAATTGATTCCACTCACGAACTCCGTACTGGCGCGTCTAAGCAATGACCGACAAGGAGGAACGATGAAGCGCCGACGCCAACTTGCTGCGTGGATGAGTGCGATTTTGGGGATGCTTGGGGCGCTGCTCTACGCCGCCGAAGCCAACGCCAAGGATTACGGAAAGCTGACCGAGGAGTTCCATCACACTTATGCGCTAGGCGCTGGAGGCCGGGTGGAACTGGACAACATCAACGGCGCCGTCCACATCACGGCCTGGGACAAGGATGAAGTCAAAGTGGACGCGGTGAAGTATGCGAACACCAAGGAGCGCATGGACGAGGCTGAGATCGAAGTGGAGAGCGGGAGCGGCTATGTGTCCATCCGCACCAAGTACCGGGATCACAACCATACCTGGGACAACGACGGCTGGAACAATCCGGCGAGCGTGGAGTACACGCTCTCCGTCCCTCGAAACGCACGCCTGGATGAGATCAAGCTGATCAACGGGCCGCTGGATATTCATGGCGTGGCTGGCGAAGTTCGCGCATCATGCATCAACGGACACATGACGGTGCAGGGATTGCAGGGCCGGGTCAAACTGGAATCGGTGAACAGCCGCATGGAAGTACAATTCGATCGCTTGAGTAACTTGCCGGTCGAGCTTTCGTCGGTGAACGGCGGGATTCAGCTGACATTGCCCTCAGACGCCAGGGCCGAGGTAGAGGCGTCGACCGTCTCAGGCAGCATCGAAGATGACTTCGGGCTACACGTCAACAATCATCGTTATGTTGGGCACGATCTGCGGGGAGAGTTGGGGAGTGGCGGGCCTCGAATTCAGCTGTCAAATGTGAATGGAAGAATCGAGATTCGGCACGCAAACGATGGACGAACGATGAGCACAGTGAAGGATCTCAGCAGCCGGGACCGGGATGACGACGATGATGATGAGATTTAAGGCATAGTCGTTGGCGGTTGGCACGGGCTACGCGATTTGGGGCATTGTCAGAACGGGCGAGGACGCCCGCGCCTACATTTACACCGGCGCGGGTTGGGCTACTTCCTGAAGAGCTGAGGCAAAAGCGCTGATGGCCTTATCGATTTGCTGCCTGGTGATGATCAACGGCGGCTGAAAGCGAATCACGTTGCCAAAAACACCACCTACACCCACCAACACGCCATTCTTCAGCAGCGCGTCACGGATGGCCTCAGCTTCAGGCGTTGCAGGGGTCAGCTTTTCATCTTTCACCAGTTCGACACCGATCATCAGGCCCAAGCCACGAATGTCCCCAATAATCGGACTGTGCTTTTGCAAATCGCGCAGTTTTGACATCGCATAGTGGCCGGTTTCTGCGGCTCGCGCGGGCAGGTTTTCTTTCTGCATGAACTCGATATTGGCGAGCGCAGCGGCGCAGGAAACGGGATTGCCGCCGAAGGTCGAAAGATGATCACCAGGCCTGAAGGCTGCGGCGATCTCTGGCCGCGTAGTGAAAGCACTCAGCGGAAAACCGTCGGCGATGCCCTTCGCAGTAACGAGGATATCGGGGTCGACGCCGAAGTGTTCATAAGCGAACATCTTCCCGGTGCGTCCGAAGCCGGATTGGACTTCGTCAGCGATGAACAGGATGCCGTGCTGGTCGAGAATCTTCTTTACTTCTTTGAAGTAGTTCGGGGGCGGCACGATGATGCCACCTTCGCCCATCACCGGCTCGGCGATGAAGGCGGCGACATCGGCGGAGGTCGCAAAACGAATGACATCGTCGAGCGACCGGGCGCATTGGCGTCCGCATTCTTCAGGATCGTTGCGCCATTGCGATCGATAAGCATAGGGGGCAGGAGCAAAAGCAACGCCGGAGGCATACGGCCCGCCGCGTTTCTTGCGTCCCTGGTTGCCGGTGATGCTGAGCGTGCCCCAGCTACGTCCGTGGAAGCTGGCGTGGAGCGCGATGAACTCGTGCTTACCGGTGTATAGACGCGCCAACTTCATGGCGCCTTCAATGGCTTCTGCGCCGCCGTTGCCGAAGAAAGTCTTGGTGAGTCCGCTGGGAGTTATTTGAGCGATTTTCTCCGCGAGATCGGCGACTGGGGCAGCGTGATAGATGTAAGAAGCACAGTGAACCAGCTTGTCCATTTGCGCCTTTGCGGCGGCGATGACTTGTGGATTGTTGTGTCCGGCGTTGACCACGGAGATGCCCGCGAAGCAGTCGAGGTACTCGCGACCGTTGACATCGGTAACGGTCGCTCCGCTGGCGTGGTCAATGACGATAGGCACAACCGACTTCATGAAGCCGGTCATCACGTAGTCTTTATATTTCTGGATGGTGTCCGACATAAATGCCTCTGGTTTCCCCTGTGAGCCTCTGTGTCCTCTGTGGTTGTGGCTTTTCTTAACCACAGAGGACACAGAAATTCACAGAGGAAAGCAAAATCAGAACTTCCGCGAATGTTCTTTCGCCCAACGTTCAACTACGACTTTCTTTTCGGTGTAAAACTCCACGGCGTCGCGGCCTTGGCCGTGCATGATTCCAAAGAAGCTGTCTTTCCAACCGCTGAACGGGAAATAGGCCATGGGCGCGGCTACTCCGATGTTGATGCCAATGTTTCCTGCCGGAGCTTCGTAGCGGAAGCGCCGCGCGGCCGCGCCATTTGAAGTAAACAATGACGCCTGGTTGCCGTATGGGCTGCGCTCAAGGAATGCGAGCGCCTCGTCCATGTCTTTTGCATGAATCAGGCTAAGGACCGGGCCGAAAATTTCGGTGTCAGCTAGTTCGCTGCTGGCAGGCAGATCGTCCAGAATGGTCGGCTTCACGAAGTTTCCGGCTTCGCATTTGGGAACCTTGGCATTGCGGCCGTCGAGCAGGACCTTAGCGCCTTGCTTCGCACCCGTTGCGATCAGAGACTCGACCCGCGACTTGCTCTGAGGAGTGATCACCGGCCCCATCTGCACGCCATCGTCGAGACCATTTCCGACCTTCAGGTTCGCTGCGGCTTCAGCAATCGCGGCACGAAACGTCTTCTGTGCCTCGCCTACGGTAACCGCGACCGACACTGCCAGGCAGCGTTGGCCAGCACAGCCGAAAGCGCTGTCGCTAATGATCTGTGTTGCCATGGCCATGTCTGCGTCCGGCAGGACGATGACGTGGTTCTTGGCGCCGCCCTGGCATTGCGCTCGCTTTCCGTTCGCGCCGGCTCGGGCATAGACATGCCGGGCGACGGGAGTCGATCCTACAAAACTAACTGCCCGAACTTTGGAGTGATCGAGCAGCGCGTTGACCACGTCCTTGCCGCCATTCACCAGGTTGATCACACCTTTGGGTAGGCCCGTCTGTTCAAGCAACTCGAAGGCGCGGCGCATGGTGAGGGGCACACGCTCCGACGGCTTCAGGATGAAAGTGTTGCCGCAAGCGATGGCGTAAGGCAGAAACCAAAACGGAATCATGCCAGGAAAGTTGAATGGAGTGATGGCGGCGACCACGCCGAGCGGCTGGCGAATCATGATTTCGTCGATGCCTCGGGCAACGTCTTCGAGGTTGTAGCCTTGCATCATCATCGGAATGCCGCAGGCCACTTCGACGTTCTCAATGGCGCGGCGCAACTCGGCTTTGCCTTCGGCAAAAGTCTTGCCATTTTCCTGGGTGATGATGCGGCCGAGTTCGTCAATGTGATCTTCGAGGAGTTGCTTCAATTTGAAAAGCGGCTGGATGCGGTCTTCCGGCGGAGTGCGGCGCCATTCTGGATATGCGGTGGCAGCGGCTTCGACGGCTGAGGCAACTTCAGCAGCGCTGGAAAGAGGAGTTTGCGCGATAGTTTCACCGGTGGCGGGGTTGGTCACATCAAGCCATTCGGAAGCGCGAGACTCGACCCAGCGGCCGTTGATAAAGTTCGGGACTTTAGTTATTGAAGGTGCGGCAACCGACATCAGATCCCCTCAGCGGCTAAAGCCGCGATCAATACTAGTGAACAGCGCGGCTGAAACCGCGCCCCTTCAAGGCTCTCGGTCGGGCGGTGAGACAACTCTACGTGACTTGCGCGACTGCACCCTGGCGCTCGCCAACCCCTTGCAACGCGGCTTCCAGCACATCGAGCGCTTCATCCATCTGCTCGTTGGTAACAACGAGTGGCACCAGCACGCGAATCACATTGGAATACGAGCCCGCAGTGATCGTGATCAATCCGTGTTCGTAGCAATATTTAGTGATCTGCCTGGTTTCGTCGGCAGCGGGTTCGCGGGTCTCGGTGGATTTGACGAGTTCGATGGCCTGCATGCCACCGAGTCCGCGTACATCGCCGACGATGGGCCAGCGATTCTGCCATTCTTTAGCACGCTTCTGAAAATGGTTCCCGATCTGGTTGGCACGCTTTAAGAGATTCTCGCGATCGAACATTTCAAGCACCGCCAGCGCTGCGGCACAGGAAACCGGATTCCCGGCAAAAGTTCCACCCAGACCGCCGGGACCAGGAGCGTCCATGATTTCGGCGCGTCCGGTAATGGCCGCCAGAGGCAAGCCGCCGCCGAGCGACTTGGCGGACACCAGAATGTCCGGCTCAATGCCATAGTGCTCACTGGCAAACAAGGTCCCGGTGCGGCCGAAACCGCTTTGCACTTCATCGGCAATGAACAGCACGCCGTGCTTGCGGCAGATGTCGATGAGCATGCGGAAATAATCCGGCGGAGGGACGACGAATCCACCTTCGCCCAGCACTGGCTCGGCGATCACAGCGGCTACATCCTCCGAAGCGACCACGCGTTTGAAGGTGTCTTCCAAGTGTCGGGCGCAGAAGAGATCGCAGGACGGATACTTTAGCGAATAGGAGCAGCGATAGCAGTACGCGTAAGGAATGCGATACACATCACCGGGAAACGGCGCGAAGCCGGCCTTGTACGGGTGAGTCTTGCTAGTGAGCGCGAGAGTCATCATGGTGCGGCCGTGAAAGGCGTCTTCGAAGGCAATGATTCCACTGCGGCCAGTGTGCGCACGGGCGATCTTAACCGCATTCTCGACGGCTTCGGCGCCGGAGTTTACGAAAAGCGTCTTCTTAGGAAATTTGCCGGGTGTTACTTCATTCATGCGTTCGGCGAGGCGAACATAGTTCTCGTACGGCGTGACTTGAACGCAAGTGTGCAGGAAGTGGTCAAGCTGTTCGCGAATGGCGGAGAGCACAGGTTCTTGCCGGTGGCCAACATTGATGCAGCCGATGCCGCCGGCGAAATCGATGTAGCGGTTGCCGTCGACGTCTTCCAGCCAGGCGTCTTGCGCTTTAGCCACATACAAGGGCGTACCGTGCGAGAGGCCGCGAGGGATGGCAGTAGCTCGGCGTTCCCCCAGCGCTTTCGACTTCGGGCCAGGGACGGCAGTTCGCAGTTGAATGGTCGACATTGAAATCAGTTCCCAGTTTCTGGTTTCGAGTTTCTGGTCTTACACCCTTCAGTACCAGCCGATTGGGGCTTCGTTCAGGTTGATGTGCACCTGTTTGGTTTCGAGATATTCTTCGATGCCCCAGGGGCCGAGTTCGCGCCCGAAGCCGGATTGTTTATAGCCTCCCCAGGGCGCTTCGACATAGGTCGGTTGCATGTGGTTCACCCAGACGACGCCGGCGCGCAGGGATTTCACGGCGCGGAAAGCTTTAAAGATGTCGCGGGTCCAGACGGCCGCGGCAAGGCCGTATGGCGAATCGTTGGCAATCTTAACCGCCTCTTTTTCGTCCTCAAATGGAATGACCGTAGCTACCGGACCGAAAATCTCCTCGCGGGCGATGCGTGCGCTGTTAGTCACGTCATAAAATATGGTGGGCTGCACGTAGTAGCCTTTGGCAAACTGCTCGGCACGCCCGCCGCCGAAAGCGAGCTTCGCTTCTTTCTTGCCGACTTCCTGATAGGAACGCACGCGGTCGTATTGATCTTTGCTGACCAGCGGACCCATCTTGGTATCGCGGTCGAGGGGCGCCCCCAGCTTGATCTTCTTCGCCTTTTCGGCCATGGCATCCACAAACTTTTTGTAAATCGGCTTCTGGACGAGAATGCGGCTGCCGGCTGAGCAGACTTCTCCTTGATTGATGAAGACCCCGAAGAGCGCGCCGTCGATGGCGGCTTCGAAATCGGCGTCGGCGAAGAAGATGTTAGGGGACTTGCCACCGAGCTCGAGAGTCACGCGTTTCACAGTATCAGCGGCCTGTTTGACGATGATCTTGCCGACCGCGGCACTGCCGGTGAAAGCAATCTTGTTCACGTCAGGATGCTGCACCAGAGGAGCGCCACAGGTCTCGCCGAATCCGGTAATAATGTTGACCACACCCGGAGGCAGGCCGACGTCGGTGAGCCAGCTTGCCATTTCGAGGACGGTGATGGGCGTCTGCTCGGCTGGCTTGAGCACGCAGGTGCATCCCGCGGCAAGAGCGGGGGCCAGCTTCCAGGCAGCCATGAGCAAGGGATAATTCCAAGGAATGATTTGACCAGCTACGCCGATGGGCTCTTTGAGCGTGAGGCTGACAGCATTGTCGGGAACTGGATTCACGAAGCCCAGAATTTTGGTGGCCAACCCGCCGTAGTATTCAAAACAGGTGGCGACGTCGGCGATGTCGAATTCGGCTTCGACAATGGGTTTGCCAGTGTTGCGGGATTCAAGTTCCGCCAGCATGGCAGTATTTGCGCGGACCTTTTCGGCCAGGCGAAAAAGTACGCGGCCGCGGTCCTGGGCGGTGGTTGATGCCCACGGGCCATCTTCGAAGGCAGCTTTGGCGGCGGCGACGGCACGGTTGACATCGTCACTGTTGGCGTCGGGAACCTGGGCGATGACTTCCTCGGTTGCGGGATCGTAGACCGGAAAAGTCCTGTTTGACTTGCTGTCGATCCACTCGCCGTTCACGTACATCTGATAAGTGCGGACATCGGCTTTGACACCACCGGGCATGAGCCCCTCCTATCTGACAGCCAGCACCACTTTGCGACGACCGTAAATGAAGAAAAAGAATGCGGCCAGCGCGATAAAGAACAAAGTCAGCCCAAACATGGTCGCCTCATAACGCCAGATTGAAGTGATCTGCCGGGCGGGGGAGAACGCCACTACGATCCCGAGAACGGTGGTCAGCAGGCCACTTCCGCCGGCGAACACCAGCACGCTCTTGCGGTAACGTCCCTTCCCTGCTACCTCAGCAAAGGCGAATTTCAGAAGCGCAGCGAAAACATAGATAAACGGTACAAGCTGCAATACCACGGCCAGTGAGAGCATGGTTTGAAATGCTTCCTGCACACCGCCGGAGGCGGCAAAATTGATGACGCACAATACCAGCGACACCACAAACTGCACGATCAGTGCGGCATAGGGCGTAGCGTATCGCGGATGCACTCTTCCCAACCACGACGGCATGTAGGAGTCGAGTCCAGCGACAAACGGAATTCGGGCCGAACCACCCATCCACGCCGAACCGATTCCGGCGATCGACAAACTCAGCATCAAAGCAAACGGGGCCACAATCCAGGCAAACCCCACTTTGGTTGCCATGTGGCTAACGGCTTGAACAACGCCTTGCAGCACGCTGATGTCATTCTTGCCGACGGCGATCAGCAAGGTCAAAGTGACGCCGATGTAGAGCAAGCCGCTTAGCACGCCGCCCCAGGCGACCGCTCCAGGTAGAGTGCGCGCTGGATCGCGAATCTCATCACCCATTACCGAAGCGAGTTCCAGTCCGACCAAACCGAAGCAGATCACGCCAAACGAATTGAGCACGAAACGCGGATCAGCAGGGATCTTGAAATCGGCTGCCGTGATTGAAGTACCGAAGCGCGAAAATACAATTACGCCCAGACCGATCAACGTAGCTGCGGCGATGCCCGTGCCAATTCCGCCCAAATTATTCAGCCATTTGCCCACGCTTAGTCCCACGATGTTCAAGACGGTCAGAAGCGCGAGCAAAACGATCGATGCACCGAGAGCAAAAGCCTTGTTGTCAGCTAACGCTGCGTGTCCCGGTCCCAATGCGAAAACCGAAACTCCAACGAAATACAGCATGACCGTAGGCACATACAACATGTTGTTCGTCCAATAACACCAGCCGGACAGGAAGCCGTGAAAGTCTCCAAAGACTTCCTTGGCCCACAAATAAACGCCGCCTTCTCCGGGAAAGCGGTGAGCGAGTTCGAGAACTGCAATGCCCTGCGGCCAAAAGAAAAATAACAATGCGATGAGCCATAGCCAAACCGTGACACCGCCGTTGGCGGCGATCGACGGCACCACATTCAGGTTAAAAACCGCAACTACGAACAGCAAAACCAGGTCCCAGCGCCCGAGGACACGTTTCAGATGCGGCGGGTTGGTGATGTCACCATTGGCCGACAAAACCTGCTCCTTGATCTCAGGGCTAAAGCCCCCACGATCTGGCGGCGGTCGATCGCAGGGCTGAGGGCCCGCGCACCCAAAATCAGAAAACGGCCGCCCCCAATGGTCTGCAGAGCTTCGCCCCGCCGGGCGGACAAGGGCGTCCGCCCCTATGCGAACGATCTACCGGGCCACTACTTCCGCAGTGCGCTCCTGCTGGGCCTTGGCGAGCGCCGGCGCCACATCTTCAAAAGCCGCCAGGTGTTTGTCGATATCGGCTTCGGTATGTTGCACCGAGATGGTCCACTGCTCGTCCCACCAATAAGGCTGCGCCATAACACCACGGTTGACCATGGCGAACCAATAGTGCCGCCACAGGTCGGTATCGACCGCAATCCAGTCGCGGTAGTTACGAATCTCCTTCGGAAACAACATCAGAGCGCCATTGGCACCGGCCACAGCGATATAGCCCTGCAAGCCGGTTTTTGCGATCGTCTTCCGATAACCATCAACCAGTTTCTGGCTGAGCTTTTCAACGTGCTGGTAATTCTCACGAGTGAGCACTTCGCGGAACGTGGCCAGACCGGCGGCCATCGATACCGGGTTGGTGTTATAGGTGCCCCCGTGGAAGACCTTGTGCTGCGAGATGAGATCCATGACTGACTGGTGAGCGCCGAATGCTGCCAGCGGGAAGCCGCCGCCGATCGATTTCGCCAGGCAGATCATGTCGGGCTTGACGTTAAAGTATTCCGACGCGCCGCCCCACCCAAGTTTGGCGCCGGTCTTTACTTCATCGAAAATCAGGAGAGCGCCATTTTTGCCGCAGATGTCGCGAAGGCCCTGCAGAAAGCCCGGTTGCGGCATGCAGAGGCCCACGTTCATCATGATGGGCTCAAGGATAATCGCAGCGATCTGGCCGGGATTTTCTTTGAAACGCCGTTCGACGCTGGCCAGATCATTGAAAGTGGCGACAGGCACATTGGCGATGGACGCCTTGGGAACACCGAGGCCGCCGGGAACCGACGTGGGAGCGCTGATATCGCCGAACTCGGGGGCGTGAGGCTTCACGCTGACCAGGGCAGCATCGTGCAGCCCATGGTATCCGCCTTCAAACTTGAGAATTTTGTCGCGACCAGTGGCAGCGCGCGCCAGACGGCAGGCGTGCATGGTGGCCTCGGTGCCACTGGAACCGAAGCGGATCATCTCGACGGGAAAGCGCTGGGCAATTTCTTCCGCCAGTTGCCACTCCATGTCGTGTGGCATGCCGAACATGGTTCCGGTGCTGAGCCGGCCTTGAACAGCTTTCATGACCGCAGGATGGCAATGCCCGGCCATGAGAGCGCCGAAGCACAAGTTGTGATCGATATAGTCGTTGCCGTCGAGATCGCGAAAATGGGAACCGCTGCCTTCTTTTACGAAAATGGGATAAGGGTCGTAGGCGCGGTAATTGCTGGCTACACCCAGAGGGATGCGCTTCAGGTTGCGCTTATGGGATTCGGCGGATTTGGGTGTACGACGCTCAAAGGTGGAAATCTCCTGCTGCAGTTCGGGGTACATCTGGGTCTCCGGGAAATCTCAAGCTGCCTCCGGCAGCCATTAGAATACCTGGGCGGCCGTGGCTGCCCAGGTTTGGGGCTAGAAGATATATTTTAGAGCAAACTGCACTTCCCGTGGGTCGGCCGCCTGGGTAATCTTGCCAAACTGAGTGGGACCATCCGAAAAGCGCCCATCTGGGTTGGAGAAATTCGTATGGTTGAAAACATTAAAGATCTCCGCCCGGAACTGGAAATACGAGTTTTCAGTCACGGGAAGCTTCTTGTGGACCGAGAAATCCCATTCCTGTAGCCCGGGGCCGCAGCAGATTGTCCGCTGAGTGCCATTGTTGAATTGGCCTAGTGGGGGATCTTGAAAATCGCCAGGGTTGAACCAGAAATTACCGTTCGTCCGGGGGTTCAATTTCTTGAAGGGCTGAACCAGGCTCGGGGCCTCAGTCCCGAGGAAAAACAAGCTGTTGATCAGCTCCGTGTCGTCGATTGTGTCCAGACGAATGGGGAACCCGCTTTGAAACTGAGTAATGCCGGAGATAGACCAGTCATTGACCAGTTTCCCGGTGACGCCTTGCCGTCTCGAGATTGGCAGTTCCCAGCTATAGCTGACGACAAAGCGCTGAGCCGAGTTGAAGAGAGAGAGTGCGCGACTGGCTCTGAAGTTGAAAGGATTGATGGTCTCTTCAAAGGTTGAGCCGTCGTCTATCGATTTGCTGAAAGTGTAAGCAGCCTGGAATTGTAAGCCGTGAGAAAAGCGCTTTTCGAGCATCATTTCCAGCGCATTGTAGTTCGAACTGGCGACAGTGTCTTCGGCGAAGATATCGGTAAACACCGGCACACCGTCGGAGGGGCAACCTGCCCCCGTGAGCGGATTGCAGTTCGGCGAGGAGTAGGGCCGCAGACCAACGAAGGTCAGAGGAGTTCCGCCGGCGGCGCCGATGACGGTGGAGCCATTCGGCATGTGAAATGTGAATCCCTGGGGCACAATAACGTTGAATGGCGAATCTTCCCCGGTAGGTGCACAAGTTCCGGCGCCTTGTATGGTATTGATATCAAGGCAGGTCTGGGGATTCGACGGATTAATATCACGGCCTGCCAGGAGCCGGTGCCCCTGCGAACCGACGTAGCCGACCTGCAACATCAAGTCCCGGGCCAATTCCCGTTGGATGGTCAGATTGTATTGCGCAGTGTACTGAGCCCGCAGGTGAGGCTGGAATTCTCCGTATAGCAGAATCGGCCGGAAGTCGGACAAGTCAACCGGTTGGCCCGGCGTCGGAGTAATGATTCCGCCGAAAGGATTGGGAGCCGTTCCACCAGCCTGGAAAACGAATGGAGTATTGAGGAAGACGTTAGATACGGAGGAGCTGCCTCCGAATGGAGGCTCGGCGCCGAACTGGGCCATTACCAATTCTTCGATGGGGTTATAGAACAAGCCCCAGCCCATGCGGATGCTGGTCTTGCCATTATTGCCAAAAACCTTGCCCAGAAAACCGCTGTCAAAGTTGGGGCTGTAGGCCAGGCCAACCCGCGGGGCGAAAGATTTGTAGTAAGTCGAAGTCAAGCCGGCGGGTACACCGGGATCGTGGGGAACCACCAAGCCAGTCGGGCAGTCGGCAGGAAAGTTGGCAGTAAGGGCAGGACTGCAAGGATAGACTGTGCTGTTCTGGCCCGGACGAAAAGTCTCGACGTGTCCACTGACATCCGTTGGCGGTGTGTTGAGTTCCCAACGCAGCCCGTAATTCAGTGTCAAATTTGATTTGATCTTCCAGCTGTCCTGGAAGAAAGGATATACGGACGTGCTGCGCACCGCTTCACTTTGGCCGGAGCCCTGGAGATAAGTGTCGGTCAAACCCAGCAGGAACTCGGCGTAGTTATTGCCGTCAGCAGCCCCGATCGCGTTGGTTCCGAGTCCGCTGAAGGTGTAATCACCGTTGACGTCGAAATAGTAAAACTGGTCGAAACGCTGGCGGCGTACTTCAACGCCGAACTTGAAGGTGTGAGCCCCTTTCACCCAGGTCATGTTATCGGACCACTGGAAACTGTTTCCCACCTGAGGAAGGACACCTTCCCAGTTGTTGCCGAAGTTGGCGCCACCTCCGATGCTGACGAACGGAACACCGGTCTCGTTGGGCGGCAGACCCGGCGTGATACCCAGCTTGGGGTTGGTACCGAGCGTCCCGGTTATGGCGGACGAATCGGAAGTTCCGGTGAAGCAAAAAGCCGCAGCCGGACCGGTTCCGCACGACGCAGTGACCGGATTCGTAGTCTGCGGCTTGAGGAATCCCAGTTGGCCTTCCCGCATATAGGTGAAGTGGGCTTCATTGACCAGCGCATTGCTGAGCGACCAACTGTGGCTGATGTTCCACTGCTGGTAGCGTGAGTCATTGAAGTTGCCGAACCCTGGGACATTGGCGCCCGCCTGCTCGAAGGTGTCATAAGGCGCGAGCTGCCTGACGTCGGTGAAGTAATAGTAGATCGAAAGGTTCTGGCGATCCGTGATGCGGTGGTCAACGCGAACCGTAAACTGATCTTCATTGTCGGTTCCCGTGGGGACGGCCTGGTTCTCAAACTGCCCGACATTTGCCAGGGGGACAAAGTTCTGCATCAGTGCAATCGCGACGGGGTCCTGGCACGCTGTGGGAATTTTCCCGGAGGGAAACACCTGAGACCACAAGAGGCCGGCGGCAGGAGCCTGTCCGCCGAGACCCTGTACCGCTGCGGTACAACCGGGCCGGCCGTTCAGTACCTGGGCCACAAACGGGTCGCTGATCTGGTTAGGCAAACCGCTGTTGGGGTTCGTAGCCGGGGAGAACCCTCCGATTGCGGAAAAATCTCCTTGTCTTTCAGCCAGAGAAGGCACGTTCACGACTTCGCCAGGATCTCCACGCCGGATGCGACGGCCTTCATAGGAAGTAAAGAAGAAAGTGCGGTCCTTCTTGATCGGTCCACCGAAGGTTCCGCCAAACTGGTTTTGATTCAGCTGCGGCCGTACGGTGTTGAAATAGCCTTGAGCGTTCAGCACGGTATTGCGGAAGTATTCGTACACATCGCCATGAAATTGATTGGTACCCGATTTGGTGATGACGTTGACGACCGAACCGGAGTTACGTCCATATTCGGCGTCAAAGGTGTTGGTGATGACGCGGAACTCGGCGACACTATCCGGAGTGGGCTGCACCGTGGGCAGGTTCACGAACTGGTCATTTGCGTCGCCGCCGTTGACGCTGAAGTTGTTAGCGCGGGTACGGCCGCCGTTGACCGAAACGCTGCCGGCATCGTCGGAACCAAAGAAGAGGCTCCCGCTGCTGCCCAGTTGCGATTGCACTCCGGGCTGGAGCTGCAAGAACTGATAAGTGTCGCGGGTGTTCAACGGCAGTTCGTTGACGGAACGGTCATTGATGACCGCGCCGAGCTGTGTGCTGGTAGTATCGACCTGCTGGGCTTCGGAGGTAACTTCGACAACTTCCTGGGCGGCGCCAACGTCCAAGACCTTATTCAGCGTGACCACCTGGTTGACGTCGACGGTAATGCCTTTCTGCACGCTTTTCTTGAAGCCGGCGAGTTCGAACTGCATGTCGTAGACTGCGGGCACTACTTCCACAAAGCTGTAGTCGCCGTTTTCGCTGGTGACCGTGCTCCGGCCTGCGCCGGTCGCTTGATTGGTCAAAGTCACCTTTACTCCCGCCAGGACCGCGGCGGTCGGATCAGCGACCCGTCCCAGAATTCTTCCGCTCTGGGCAAGAGCGGGAGAAGAAAGCAGCGCCATCAAACTCAGCAGGGCGAAGCACAGGGTACGGCGGTCAAGAGACGGATGCATGAAGCACCTCCCGATCCGGGGCGAAGAATTTGCCAGCAACCAGGTTGCGCGAAAAACAAACCTTGCTATAATCGCGCAAGGTTAGTGAAACCTGCTATTCACTGTCAAGCAAAAAATGGGTCGTAGCGGCGCCTAGAAAATACTCGGAGACTGGGGTTTTGTAAAATGAAATCCGCCGAGCCGAAACCCAATCTGAAGATTGGAGAAGTGGCCCGCCTGGCGGGGGTTTCTCCCTCGGTGATCCGTTCGTGGGAACGCCTGGGTCTGACCCGTCCGCAACGTACTGCAAGCCAATACCGCGTATACACCCCGCAGGATGTAAAACTGCTGAAGCGGGCGCGATTCCTCCGCAAAGTGCGTGGACTGAACGCTCCCGCGATCGTACAGTTGCTGCGGCGGGAGGGTCGCGTACGAGCCCCGGCGAATGGGGCCAGCAGCGTTGGCTCGCACTTGCGCCAGTTGCGTCAAAAACGCTCTCTTTCTTTGGCCCAGGTGGCGAGCAAGGTTGGCATCTCGGTGGGGTTCTTGAGCGCCCTGGAACGTTCGCAGATGAGCGCATCGGTGAGCACGCTTCGCAAGCTTGCGAGTTTCTACCATACCAACATTCTGGGTTTCTTTGATGCGGCGGAATCGCGGGGCCGACTGGTGTCGCCGCGAAAGCGGAAGATCCTGGAGGCAGGCCCGGGAGTGCGCATGGAGTTGCTGGCGTGGGGCAACACGGTGATGGAACCGCACCTGTTTCGCATCGCGCCGAAAGCGGGAAGCGGCGAATCCTACGCGCACGAAGGCGAGGAGTTTCTGTATGTGCTGCGGGGAGAACTGCGGATTTCAGTTCAGGAAGAGGATTACCGCCTGCGGACAGGTGACAGTTTTTATTTCGAGAGCGCGACTCCACATCGCTGGTTGAATCCGGGCCGCAGTGAGGCCTGGGTGTTGTGGGTAAACACGCCGCCAACGTTTTAGCGGAGTTAATCATGGCAGCCAGGGCGAATACGGAGGGCAGGTCAATGATTCGGCGCATTGGAGTTGTGGTGCTTATGGCGTGCGCGCTGCTTTTTGCTGTGGCGTGCAGCAAGAAGACGCCGTCGCTGAACTTATTAGTCTGGGAGGGTTACGCCGACCCGTCTTTCGTGCGCGGATTTGAGGAGCAGTGCCACTGCAAGGTTTCGGCTTCCTATATGGGATCGAGCGACGAATTGGTGGCCAAGCTGCGGGGCGGGAGTGCAGGAAACTACGATGTGATCTCACCGTCGAGCGATGTCGCGACTTCCATTGCGTCGGCAGGGCTCGCGGCCCCGCTTAATCTCTCCAAGCTGCCCACTTACAGCCAACTTTCTCCGCAACTCACTTCCCTGCCCCTGGTGCGGCTCAAAGGCCAGGTTTTTGGTGTGCCTTTCATGTGGGGCCCGGACCCTCTTATTTATGACACGACCGCTTTCCCGCAACCGCCGGATAGCTGGAATATTCTTTGGGACCCCAAGTATCGCGGCAAGATTTCGGTGTGGGACGATCTCTCGACCGTGTACATGGCGGCGCAGGTCCTGGGTTTCGACAAGCCCGATCCCAGCCAACTCTATAACCTGTCCGATGAACAACTGGAAGCGGTCAAGAGGAAATTACTGGAGTTGAAGCCGAACATCCGCAAGATGTGGTCAACCGGCGGGGAATTGACGAACCTGTTCCAGAACCATGAAGTGGTGGCCGCGATGGGTTGGCCGCTGATGACAAATCAGCTTCGCAAAATCAACTTTCCTGTAGGCGAGACCATCCCCAAGGAGAATACGACCGGCTGGATCGACCATCTGATGGTCACGGCGGGAAGTGAAAACAAGGAACTCGCCGAGCAATTCTTAGAGTACATGATCGCCGCGGAAGTACAGAAGAAGGTGACGGATATCACTGGCTACACTCCAGCGAACCCGCAGGCGGCACACTACATGACCGCCGAACAAATAAAGAGCCTGCATTTGGATGACGTAGACAACTATCAGAAACGGCTGTACTTCTGGCAGAACGTTCCACGGCGGGCGAAGTACAACGAAATTTGGAATGAAGTAAAAGCAGCCCAGTAGCTTTCGTTGCGTAGCCAGCTTATTGCCGAAGCGGCACTGCTGAGACCATGGCCACCACTACCGAACCCGCGTTCGCCCCTCCGTCCAAGTCTGGCACACAGCGACTTCTTTCCGTTCGCAACGTTGCCAAGTCGTTTGGGAAGAATGCAGTGTTGCGAGACATTTCTCTGCAGATCGCTGAAGGCGAATTTCTTACGATCCTCGGCGAGAGCGGGTCGGGCAAGACGACGCTGCTGCGAATCATCGCCGGGTTCGAGAGTGCGACGTCGGGCGAAATCTGGATGGAAGACGAGCGGCTCGATGTTTTGCCTCCGTACCGGAGGCGAGTGAATACCGTCTTCCAACACTACGCGCTGTTCCCGCACCTGACGGTTGAAGAGAACGTAGGCTACGGGCTGCGCGTAGCAAAGCTTCCGAAAGAGGAAGTTGCGAGCCGGATTGCGCAAGCTTTGGAAATGGTGAAAATGACGGCCTATGCCAAGTACAAGCCGGCGAAGATCAGCGGAGGGCAGCAGCAGCGTATCGCATTAGCGCGAGCCCTGGTCAACCGGCCGCGATTGCTGCTGCTGGATGAGCCGCTTTCAGCGCTGGACGCCAACCTCAGACGGCAAATGCAAGTGGAGCTGAAATCGCTCCAGCGGGAGGTTGGTATTTCGTTCGTATTCGTGACGCATGACCAGGAAGAAGCCATGGTCATGTCGGACCGCATCGCACTGCTGCGCCGGGGCGAGTTGGAGCAGATTGCTTCGCCGCGTGAAATCTACGGGCAGCCAGCGACAGCATACACGGCCCAATTCATCGGGCAT
>Ga0209167_10001011_pt1 | contig 17600 bp, 11 predicted proteins | sample Coa_R1_9_FD_187154 | JGI IMG/M metagenome (GOLD analysis project Ga0209167, IMG submission 187154) | Surface soil microbial communities from Centralia Pennsylvania, which are recovering from an underground coalmine fire - Coalmine... | ecosystem: Environmental > Terrestrial > Soil >... | reverse complement strand
TGGGCCGAGGGCTGGAACATTCCCCAGCCCGACCTGGTCGTGAAAATGCCGACGCCGGTCCGCATCCCCGCCGTAGGCGAAGTCGAATACACCTATGAAATCGTTCCCACCGGTTTCAAAGAAGACCGCTGGGTGCAGATGTCTGAGTTTCGCCCCGGCGCGCCCGGGCACGTGCATCACGCCGTCGTCTATATTCGCCCGCCGGATTCGCCTTGGTTGCGTCACGCGCCCGTCGGCGAGCCTTTTACCGCCTCAACCCTGACCAATCCCGACGAAAAACGCCAGGCCCACGAAACCACTTCCGACCTGCTCCTGGTCTACGCCCCCGGCAGTTCACCCGACCTTTGGCCCGACGGGCTGGCCAAATTTGTCCCCGCCGGCTCCGACCTCGTTTTTCAGATGCACTACACCACCAACGGAACTGCTGCCGAAGATCAGACCAGCATCGGCATTGTCTTTGCGAAAACTCCTCCAAAACAGCGCGTGGTCACACTGCAGTTGAACAATCATGCGCTCATCATCCCTCCCGGCGCCGATAACTTCCGGGTTGAGGTGCAGGGCACGCTTCCCGGCGACGCCACATTGCTCAGCTTCTTCCCGCACATGCACCTGCGCGGCAAGCGCTTCGAATATGACATTGTTCACGACGACGGCTCCGCCGAAGTGCTGCTTCGCGTGAATTACCACTTTCATTGGCAGTTGAGTTACAGGCTGGCCGAGCCGCGCTGGTTAAAGGCAGGTACAAAACTGCGGGCGATCGCCTGGTATGACAATTCAAAAAACAATCCGCACAACCCCGGTCCGGAGAAAACCGTTACCTGGGGCGATCAGACGTCCGATGAAATGATGGTGGGATTTTTCGACGTGGCTTTGCCGGCTGCGATGGACAAATGGCAGTTCTTCGAGCGGCGTCAGAAACCGTCGGACTCCCCGCCAAAATAGCGGGGCGAAGAAATTTACGCCCGACCCTTCTTGGCAGCCTTCGCCGTCGTTTTTCCTGCAACTTCCCAGGGACGCTTCGGGCGATCCACTTCCGGCTTATCGCGATCCACGATCCGGTCGTAGTGATACGACTCGCTGACCGTGCCCAGCGATTCGTTGTACAAACTCGGCAGCCCCAGCCCGACCTTCAGCTCCTCGGCAAAGTCGTGCAGCGCCTTCAGATGATCCGCTGACGCCGGTAATTCCGTCTTGGAGGTCTTGAGAAACTGCTGATACCCGCGGTTCACCAGCTTCGAAATTTCGCTGCCCACCAGGTATCCGGGATACGCGAAGATCTTCACCCCGTCGTCCGCGGTTTTCTGGATGGCCGCCGACACGTTATATTTGCGCAGAAAGACGCGCCCGTTCGTTCCCGGTGCGTCGGTTACGTCGAACCCATTGTCGCGCAGCCACGCCAGCGCTTCTTCATAGGTTCGTGCTTCCATGGTTTTACTCATCACTTTCGAAATCAACCTTTCTTAGTGCGGCTCGACAACACCCTATAAAAGTATGATGCTCAAATCTCAGGAATCGGCCCGTCACGCTGCATCGCGATTCCGGCGGATTCATCTAACAAAGTACTACATATCGCGTTTCCGCTTATATAGCACATTACGATGGTCACGGCAGTTCAGTTCATTTTTAGGTTCAGCAATCGTACCCGGCTCAGCGAGAATAGATGTGATGGCAACTTCGGCAAAGGGAAATGGCGCAATCGAATCGGCTTCCGGGCTCGGTGAAACTTTAGGCCGTAGTCTGGTCGAGCGCATCGGCAACACTCCTCTGCTGCGCCTCGATGCCCTCACTCGCGAACTTCCTGGCGTGACCATTCTCGGCAAAGCCGAGTGGTATAACCCCGGAGGCTCGGTCAAGGATCGCGCCGCGGCCAACATCGTCGCCGAAGGCCGGCGCAGCGGCCAGTTCGCCCCGGGAAAAACTCTGCTCGACTCTACCAGCGGCAACACCGGCATCGCTTACGCCATGCTCGGCTCCGCTGAAGGTTTTCCGGTCACGCTCTGCATGCCGGAAAATGTTTCCCGCGAACGCAAGCAGATTCTCCAGGGCTACGGCGCCAACATTCTCTATACCGATCCCGGCGACGGTTCCGACGGCGCCATCCGCCTGGCCCGCGAACTCGCCGCCAAGCATCCCGATCAGTATTACTACGCCGACCAGTATTCCAACCCCGCCAACTGGCGCGCTCATTATCACGGGACCGCCAACGAAATCTGGCACCAGACCCAGGGACGCATCACTCACTTTGTTTCCATGCTGGGCACCAGCGGCACTTTCGTGGGGACAACGCGTCGCCTGAAAGAACTCAATCCGCGCGTGCGCTGCGTCTCGCTGCAACCCGACTCCGCATTTCACGGCATCGAAGGCGCCAAACACATGCCCAGCGCCATCGTCCCGAAGATCTACGATCCCTCGATTGCCGATCAGAACATCGAAATCAACACCGAAGATGCCTTCGCCATGGCCCGCAATCTATCGCGCACCGCCGGATTGCTCGTCGGAGTCTCGGCTGCCGCCGCCGTCTTCGGGTGTCTGCGCATCGCCGGCGATCTGCCGCTGAACCAAGGCAAAGAAGCTGTCATCGTCACCATCCTGTGCGACTCCGGCGAAAAGTATCTGAGCGAGCGTTTCTGGACCGAAGAGTGATGATTGAAAGTGCGCGCCTACTTCGCGCGCCGGTTGCCCCACCCTTCTCGCGGTTTTTGCGAGAGGGTGGGACTTTGACTTCTTATAGAAAAACCATGCTGAAACTGTCCCGCGCAAACTACGATGCTCTTCGCCTCCATGGCGAGGAAACCTATCCTCACGAATGCTGCGGCGTCCTGCTTGGCCGCTTCGAAGACGATGGCTCGCGTGCCGTCACTTCAATCGCCCGCGCCGGCAACACGCGCAACGATTCGCCTCACAATCGCTATAACATTGATCCTCGCGAACTGATCCGCATCCAGCGTGAAGGTCGGCAGCGCGGCGAAGACATCGTCGGCTTCTATCACTCCCATCCCGACCATCCCGCGCAATGGTCGCAGACCGACCTCGCCGAAGCCCACTGGATGGGCTGCTCCTACGTCATCACCAGCGTCGAGAAAGGCAAAGCCGTTCTGACCAACTCCTTCGAGCTCACTGGCTCCGACGAGCATGACAAGCAACTGAAGGATGAAAAGATCGAGATTGCGTAGCCTCGTTTTGCAAACACCGCGCCCCATGCGGAAGGTGCGCGATTTTCACAAGCCAGAAACAATTCCGGCTCGACCATAGCGTGGGCTTGAGTGCATGAAATCTGCGGAACTCCGCGCGCGGCGCGGATTTTCAGGGAGAAGTGCAGCATGGGGCTGCACCATTTTTGGTCACGGGGCTGTGCATGGCGTGCACTCGATTGAAAAGAAAAGCAGTTACGAGCCGCGATTTTCGATTGACCAAGAAACGCGAAGTCATTAAAACCATACTCGTTCTTTGACAGCTTCTGAAGTTTTTCCGGTTGGTGCGGCGTCCGGGGCTCAAGCCGAGTCACCTTCATGACCGAAAGGTTGAGAAGGAGGGCGGGTGAGGGTCTATAGCAAAGCGCTGGTTGAGGAGAACGCGGAAGACCCAGTCAAAGGCAGGATAGAGTTCCGAGGCGTAGGGTAGGTTTATCCGGTTGGCGGTGAGCCCGGAGCCCAAGCGAAGATCGCGCGAAGCAGCCCCGCAAGGGAAGCTTTGAGAGCAGGTCGAGCGAGGGTCAAACGCGAGCTACTGGCCGAGACGAATGGACCCTACACCACCTCGGAACTCTCTTATTTTTGGTCGCGTTCTTCCCCGCGCCTACTGCACCGATACGATCACGCTGACGCTGTGCACAGTTCCGCCAGGCCCCGTTGCTGTCACCGTTACGTTATAGGTAACGAGTGGAGTCGGTGGCTGAGGTGGGGGTGGGCCTACTGAGACTGATTTCCCTCCGCTTCCGCATGCCGTAAAAGCTATCAGTGCCCAGCCGCACAGCGCGGTTGCCGCCAGCGCCGATCGTTTGCGCCTGCTCGGCACCCGGCAGCCCAACAGGCAGCCCCCGACCAGGGTTGTAATTCCTATTAACCATGGGAGTCCCTGGCCGCGATCCCCTGCTTGTGTCGCTGCGGAAGTGGAACTCACCGTGAGCATTGCCTGCGCCGGGCCGCTGATGCTGACCGAGTTGGGAGAGATGCTGCAGCCAATCACGCTCGATGAAGTCGTGCACGCGAGGTTGACTGTGCCACTGAAGCCCCATAGCGCCCCGAGATTGATTGCCGTGTTCGCCGAGCCTCCCTTGGGCACGACGAACTGCGGCGCCCCTGCGGCGATCGTGAAGTCCGGATTGATTCCGTTCTCTACATCCATCAGTACGATCGGCGCACTCAACGACTCCTGATACTGGCCGTCGCCGGTGTAGACGGCCGTAATCTGATTGGCGCCGAAGGTGAAGTAATCGCCGATCTCTGGACCCGAGGTCCCGGACGCCGTATTCGCCCCGGAGGGCGCCAATTGAATCGGGACCACCCCTTGTCCGTTGGCATACACGTAGACCCAGCCGGTTGGCGCACCGCTGCCGCCGGCGCCGCCCGTTACCGTCACGGTAAACTCCGTGTTCGTCCCGACCGGGTATGTCACATAACTCGAATTCTCCGTGACACTTGTAGTCGAGGCGATGCGCGCACCGGTCGCCGCCACCACCGAGATCGAGAAAGCGCTCTGCGACGCCGGCGAATAGTTGCTGTCACCGGTGTAGCTGGCGCTGATCGGATACGTGCCGGGCGGCAGCCCGGTAAACACCGCCACGCCGGTCAGAATCTGAGTTGCATAACCGCCCGCCGCCGTCAGCGTCGCATTCTGCGTGTGCGACCCCATGCTGACGCTCACAGTTCCGGTCGGCGGAAGGCAACCCACCGCCTGCAGGTAAACCTCGATCGGAATCGGGTCGCCTGCGTAGGCCGTGCATGTCGTTCCAGTTCCGCATACTCCGCCAGGCCCGAGTTCCAGAATTGTCTCTGCCTGCTTCACGGAGAAATTGAATGCCCCGGATTGTGCCGCAGCGTAGCTGGCGTCGCCCGAGTAGCTGGCCACTACCGAATGACTCCCGGTGGTGACGGTCACAGGCGTGATCCAGGTCGCGATGCCCTTTACATTGATCGGAACCGAAACCGGCGCCTGGCTGTCGAGAGTGAAGCTTACTGATCCCGTGGCTGCGGACAAGCTCGAGGTCTTGCCCATCGGTTGCGCCAGCAGCCAGAGCGGCGTTCCGGGGTAAATTGTCGCTCCGCTGGATACACTGTTCTCCGTCTGGCCGATGATCGCCTGGCAGCCTAACGCAGGATTGGCCGTTCCAGAATAATTCATGTTCCAGGCCGAAATTCCAACGCTGCTCGCTTCCGGTGTCACCGTCACCTCGACCGGAGACGACGTTCCTCCTGAATAGACGCCATCTCCCGCGTAACTCGCCCAGAGTTGATAGCTTCCGCCGGGCAGGGAATTGATGCTGCCTGTAGCCGATCCGTTCGCTCCGATCGGGAGCACTCCCTGCGTCTGGCCGAACGGCACGGCTGAATTCGTGAGGATCGCAACATTCCCCGTGGGCGTTTCGCTCCCTGAACTGTGGGTTACATCGGCCGTGAACGTCACCGCCGTGCCGTGGGCAAAACTGCTCGACGAAAGCTGCAACGTGGTGATCGTCGAAAGAAAAGTGATCTTGCTCCAGTTGTTGACCACAGCGTTGGCGTCCACGCTGCCCAGGCCACTGGCCAGATCGTAGCCTGCAACCGCGGGATAGCCCGACATCGTGTACTGCCCGTTGTCCGTGCCCGACGTGCCCAGCACGCAATCGGGCGAACCCTCCAGGCAAGGCACATTGTTGCCACCGAGCGTTATGTCATGAAACGCCGTCGGCACCTGCTTCGCCAGCGGATACAAAACGTAATTCGCCTGTCCCTGTCGTCCATGTTTCTGATTGATCAGGGCCATGATACCGGCCATCGCCGGCGATGACGCCGAGGTGCCGCCCACAACCGTAACCGGAAACAACCCGTTGACCGGGGTGCAATCTCCAGGGTTCATGCAAATCACGTATCCGGAAAGATTCGTGCCATCGGCGGCGAAGAGGCTCACATCGGGCAGATCTCGCTGTCCATCGCTGGGTACGCCCGACCCCGTTTGCCACGCCGGCTTGGAATAGACGCTGCTTACGCCGCCGCTGCCTGCATAAAGCGGGGCGAGGGTGGACGGGCTCACATCGAACCCGAACCCGTCATTCCACACTTGCTCGGGCAGGGGCGCCTTTAGTGAGCCGTAGTTCGCGTCGTTCGTCGAGTTCCACAGCGTCGCCGCGCTCGGAGCCCCGCTGGCGTAGTCGGAGTAGTAGAAATCCGTTCCGCCCACCGCGACATCCCATGGCGTGGAGGCGAAACCGTTGACCGCCAGGCCCAGGCTGGCTTCGGAATATAAGGCGGGATCGTCGCATCCTGCCGAGCCGCTGTCCCCGGCCGAAACAAAAACCGTCTGTCCCTGTGCCGCTGCCTGCTGCCACAGCGAAACAAGAATCGCGTTATGGCTGGTCCCCAGATTGGTTTCGCAATTCCCGAAGCTGATGCTCAACACATCCGCCTGATTGTCTTCGATGGCGCGCTGCGCGGCCAGGATCAGCGGATCATCCAGAGTGTCGAAGGTTGCAATATAAAGATTGACCGTAGCTCCCGGCGCGACCGAACCCGCCACTTCCACGTCCAGGTACGCTTCCAGTTCATCGCCGTTCACGCCCGGGTCGCCGCCATCAACCACAACCTGCGCCGTGTTACTGCTCAGGCCAAACAGGCTGCGGTAGGCCGTATCCAGCGATAGATCAACATTCGAATCGTTGATGATCCCGATCGTCTTGCCGCTGCCCGTGATTCCCGCGGTATACAACGGAGTCAGGTCATATTGCGTCGCGAAATCTTCCGGGCCAACGCCATAGAACGTTCCATTCGGACCGGTTAAATCGAATTCCGGGATGATCTTCTTCGTCTCCGGATCAATGTGGGCACGGCCCACCACGCGAATCGCCGGCTTGGCGCGAAAATCGTGCAGCGGAGAAATCCCTCTGACGATCCCAGCCAGCGCCTCCGGAATTTGTGGATCGTTGGCGTTCGCATAGTGCAGTTCGCCGTTCACTTCGTAGCGGTGAATCTGGGTGTGGAACGCCTCATTCACCTGCCCGACGTCGCCGGAGAATTCGATCAGCATCTTTCCCTTTGATACCCGCGTGACCTGAAAGCCCTTCGCGCTCAGCCAGGCCGAGACCGCCTGAATGTCCGCGTCGGCCGGTCCGAATCGCGCACCGAACTGTTGCGGCGTCACCCACTGGTGATAAGTAGCCGACCCTGATGTATGTACATCGTGCAGATACTGATCCAGTGCTGATTCCTGTTCGTTTGGCCGATTCAGCAACAGCAGTAGCCGGCCCGTGGGCAATGACTCGCTTACCGCCCCCAGGTCATAGCGAGCCTGCGCCAGGGGATGAACGTTTCCCCGCAGCGTGATCAGTTTTGATTCATCAATCGGTGTCGTAACCAGGCGGGAAGGTACTTGCGCCCAAGCCGGAACTGCAATCGCGATCAGCAGCAGCAGGTGCCCTGGAGAACTGGAAGAGCGGCTCCATCGCATACAAAACTCCGAGCCAGGGTGAGGACAGCATTATAACGGTATATTCCCGTGTTTCTTCGGCGGGTTCTTGTCGCGCTTGGTCTCTAGCATGGCCAGCGCCTGGATCAACTTTTTCCGCGTCTCCCGCGGCGGAATCACTGCATCCACGAAGCCCCGCTCGGCGGCCACGTAGGGATTCGCGAAGCGGTCACGAAATTCCTCGATCTTCTGCTGCCGCGCCTGAGCGCGATTTTCTGCGGCGTCGAGCTCTCGCTTGTAAACAATGTCAACTGCGCCTTCCGGCCCCATCACCGCAATCTCCGCCGTCGGCCAGGCGTAGTTCACATCCGTGCGAATATGTTTCGAGGCCATCACGCAATACGCTCCGCCATACGCCTTGCGCGTGATCACCGTAACTTTCGGCACCGTCGCCTCGGCAAACGCGTAAAGCAGCTTCGCTCCGTGCTTGATGATGCCGCCATACTCCTGCGCCGTTCCAGGCAAGAATCCTGGGACATCTTCAAACGTCACCAGCGGAATGTTGAAGCAGTCGCAAAAGCGCACGAATCGCGCGCCTTTCACTGACGCATTGATATCCAGCGTCCCCGCCAGCACCGCCGGCTGATTCGCCACAATCCCCACGCTTCGCCCATCCAGCCGCCCGAACCCGATCACGATGTTCTTTGCATAGTGTTCCTGCACTTCAAAGAAATATCCGTCATCCACGACCGCGCGGATCACGTCCTTGATGTCGTATGGCTGGTTCGACTGGTCCGGCACGATCTTGTCGAGAGCCGCGTCGGCGCGATCCGCCGGGTCCGTGCACGCCTTGCGCGGCGGATCTTCGAGATTGTTCGACGGCACAAAGCTCAGCAGTTCCCGCACCATCGAAAGGCACTCCGCATCGTCATGCGCCAGAAAGTGCGCCACGCCGGAGGTTTCGTTGTGCGTCATCGCTCCGCCCAGCTCATCCTTCGTGACTTCTTCCATGGTCACTGTCTTGATCACGTCGGGCCCGGTGATAAACATGTAAGAAGTCTTGTCCACCATCAGCACGAAATCCGTGATGGCCGGCGAATACACCGCTCCGCCCGCGCACGGCCCCATGATCGCCGAAATCTGCGGCACCACTCCGCTGTACAAAGTATTCCGCAAGAAAATGTCCGCATAGCCCGCCAGCGACATCACGCCTTCCTGAATCCGCGCCCCGCCTGAATCATTCAGCCCAATCACCGGAGCGCCGGTCTTCGCGGCCAGATCCATGATCTTGACGATCTTTCCCGCATTCGCCTCCGATAACGATCCGCCAAACACCGTGAAATCCTGCGCAAACACGTAGACGAGCCGGCCCTCGATGCGCCCGTATCCGGTAACGAATCCATCGCCATAAATCTTCTGCTCGGCCATGCCAAAGTCGTTGGAGCGGTGCGTGACCAGCTTGTCGGTCTCCTCGAACGTGCCCTCGTCGAGCAGAAACTCGATGCGCTCCCGCGCCGACATCTTGCCCTCTTTATGCTGCCGCTCGCGGCGCTTCGCCCCGCCGCCGTCTTCGGCGAGCTGGTTGCGCTTGCTCAGTTCTGCAACTTTTTGATCGAGATTCATGGGCGAATTATATCGTTTGGTTTGCCCGGCCCCTCCTGCGTCCTTCGTTCTTTGCGAGAAGGCGGGGATCTCGAATATCCCGTGCATCTCGTCGAACGGGCCGAATGCCCCATTTTCAGCCTCTGCCGGAAGTTGAGGGTTTCGAATCCCAGCCCTGGCCTGGCTCCTGCGTTACACTTCCCCCAGTGTCCTCGCTCTCCGATCAACTCGGCTTCAGCTTCCGCGCGCCCGAACGCCGCGTCTGGAAGGTCCGCGACCTCGTCTCTGCTGTCCGTACTCATGTCGAGCGCGAATATTCCGACGCCTGGGTCGAGGGCGAAATCTCGAATTTCCGCGCCCCGGAATCCGGTCATCTCTACTTCACCCTGAAAGACGGCGACTCCCAGATTCGAGTCGTCATGTTCCGTTCTTCAGCCCGCCTGCTGCGTTTCCGCCCCGCCGACGGCCTGCAAGTCATCCTGCGCGGCCGCGTCACCATCTACGAAGACCGCGGCGAACTGCAGATTTCCGCCGAGTACATCGAGCCCAAAGGCGCCGGCTCGCTCCAGCTTGCCTTCGAACAGCTCAAGGCCAAGCTCGAAGCCGAGGGCCTGTTCGCCCCCGAGCGCAAGAAGCCCATCCCGTCCCTGCCTTCGCGAATCGGCATCGTCACCTCCGCGCAGGCCGCCGCCCTTCGCGACATCCTCAACATTCTCGAACGCCGCCATCACTCGGTGAATGTTCTGATTTTTCCGGTGCAGGTCCAGGGGGATTCCGCCGCGTCCGAAGTAGCCTCCGGCGTGCGCTATTTCGGTGAAACCCGAAGCGTGGACGTCATCATCGTCGCCCGCGGTGGCGGCTCGGCTGAAGATCTCGCTTCGTTCAACCACGAGGGCCTGGCCCGCGTGGTCGCCGCTTCCGAAATCCCGGTCATTTCCGCGGTCGGTCACGAAACCGATTTCACCATCATTGATTTCGTGGCCGATCTTCGCGCCCCCACGCCATCCGCAGCGGCTGAGCTGGTTATTCGTTCCCGCCAGGAAATCGAAGACCATGCGAACGCGCTTCATGAGCGTCTCTCCCGAGCCATCCGCTACCGCCTGCTCATGGGGCGCCACGCGCTCGGGGAACTCTCCCAGCACGGCGCATTCGGCCGCATGATGGCGTTCATTCACCAGCGCCAGCAGCGTCTCGACGACCTCACTCACCGCCTCGAAGTCGCGGTCCGCCAGGCGCTTGAGCAGAAGCGTCGCCGGTGGGAGGCCATTTCCGCCGCCGTCCGCCACTACGACCTCAGCCTGGTTCTGGCCGGCATGCGCAAGCAGCTCGCGAGCGAAACTGCGGCCTTGGCTGCCATCATGCGCAACGTGCTCTTGCAACACAAAGTCCGCAGCGAACGCCTGCAAACCGCGCTGGAATCGCTTTCCCCGCTGGCCATCCTCGACCGTGGATACGCCCTCGTCTTCGATGCGCAGGGCAAGCTCCTCAAAGATGCCAGCCGGGTCCGGGTCGGCGACGAAATCTCCACCCGCCTTGCCCACGGCCAACTTCACTCCGCGGTAACAAAAAAGGAAGAATAACTACTCTGCATTACAATGGATTTTCAAGAGCCCGATTTCTTCTCAGGAGCCCATTCCGGTGACGCCCGTCATCACGACATGGCAACAGGCTGCATGGGTGGCGCTCGATATTCTGCTGGTCGCGATTCTCATCTATCAGGTACTGGTCATGATTCGCGGCACCCGCGCCGCGCCCATGCTCGCCGGCCTGATCATCGTCGCCATCATCTTTTATCTCGCCCGCACCCAGGAACTGGCCACGCTCAACTGGGTAGTCGGACACGTTCTGCCCTACGTCGTTTTCGCGCTGATCGTCGTCTTTCAGTCTGAGATTCGCCACGTCCTGGCCGACCTCGGCCGCCGCCTCAGCTTCCTTCGGGGGTCTGAAGCCGCCGGCGATTCCTACGACGACATCGTCCTGGCTGCCAATCTCTTTTCCCAGCATCAGACCGGGGCGCTCATCGTCATCGAGCGCGAAATCGGACTGCGCACGCACGTCGAAAGCGGCGTCCCGCTCGACGCCCGACTGTCCTACGATCTGCTGGCGACGATCTTCCGCCCCAGCGCGCCCTTGCATGATGGCGCGGTCATCGTGCAAAAGGATCGCGTTGCCGCCGCCGCCTGCTTCCTCCCGCTGTCCATGAATCCACTGCTCTCGACACAGCTCGGCACCCGCCATCGTGCCGGCATCGGCATCACCGAGGAAACCGACGCCCTCGCGGTCATCTGCTCCGAGGAAACTGGCGCCATCAGCCTCGCCGTCGGAGGCCAGATCGAGCGCGACCTCACTGCCGAGCAGTTGCGCCAGCGCCTTAGCGCCGAACTTCGCCGTTATGTCGCTCCGGTCGCTCTGCCCACGCCCATCGGACCCAATGACGACGGATCCGACGCGGTCGGCTCGGTACTTCGTGAACCCTCCGCGCGTTCCATTCCCGAGTCCGACGCTTCGGAGCCCGAAGCATGATTCCTTTCCTGAAGCGCTTCGTCTTTCACAATTTCGGCCTGAAGGTTCTATCTCTGCTCCTCGCCGCTGGCCTCTGGTTCCTCATCGCTCCTGAAGAACAGCCTGCCGAAGTGGCCCTGCGCGCTCCCATCGTCTTTCAGAATGTTCCGCCGCATCTCGAAATCAGCAACCAGTCCATCCCCGAGGCGCAAATTCGTGTCCGCGGCCCCGAGCGTGTCATCCGCCAGTTGCAGCCCAACGAGATCCATGCCGAAATCAGCCTGGCCGGCGTCCAGCCCGGCGAGCGCACCTTCGACCTCACTTCGCAGCAGGTTCGTCATCCTCGCGACATCGCCGTCGTGCAGGTTGTCCCCAGCCAGCTGCACCTTGCCTTCGACATGCGCCTGACCCGCCAGGTGGAAGTTCACCCGCGCGTCACCGGATCTTTTGCCGAAGGCGAGCAGATGGTTCGCGTCGCAGCCGATCCTTCGACCATCACCATCACCGGTCCCAAGAGTCACGTCGAGCTGGTGGACTCTGCCACCACCGATCCCGTGGACGCTACCGGACTGCGCGGCACCGCCGTCTTCACCACCAACGCCTATGTCTCCGATCCGCTGGTTCAGGTCCTGAATCCCACTTCTATTCGCGTCACCGTGGTGGTTGAAAAGGCCGGGACTGCGCCGGCCCACTAACTCTAGCCGCCAAGCGTCCCGGCCCTGTTCATCCGCCTGTTCTTGCAATACACTTTCCCTTGGCCGATCGCGTTTCAGGGAATATGACTGCCCCAACCCGCCAACTTTTCGGCACCGACGGCATTCGCGGCATCGCCGGGGAATTCCCCCTCACCAAGCAGAGCACGTATCTCATCGGCCGGGCGCTCGGTCACGATCTGTTGCGGACGACTCCGAAACCCAAGGCCGTCATTGGTCAGGACACGCGCGAATCCAGCCGCTGGATCGCCGACCGCGTGTCCGAGGGCCTGGCCGCCGTCGGCGTCGAAGTCCATAGCGCGGGCGTGATCACCACTCCCGGTGTCGCCTATCTGGCCCGCTCCTGCGGGCTGGCCGCGGGCGTGGTCATCTCCGCGTCGCATAATCCCTGGACCGACAACGGCATCAAAGTTTTTTCCGGCGACGGCTTCAAGCTGACCGACGCCCGCGAACTCGCCATCGAAAGCGAAATCTTCGCCCTGCTGCAGGATTCCTCCGCCGGCGACGAAACCGCCATTCGTCTGCCCGGACCGTCCCTGCCCGGCGAAGCCATCCTTCGCCGTGCCTACATACAATGGCTTGCGGCCGGCGTCTCCTCCGACTTGAAACGTCTGCGCATTCTGGTGGACTGCGCCAACGGCGCCGCCGCCGCGGAGGGTCCCGAACTGTTTCGCACGCTCGGCATCCAGGCCACGTTCCTGCACATCCATCCCGACGGTCGCAATATCAACGAAGGCTGCGGCGCTCTACATCCTGAAACTCTGGGCAAGAAAGTCGCCGAATTCTCCGGCCAGTTCGACCTCGGCGTAACCTTCGACGGCGACGCCGATCGCGCTCTTTTCTCTGATGCTCAGGGCCGCGTCGTCAACGGGGACGGAGTCCTGCTCGCCGCCGCCCGCGATCTGCAGCATCATGGCAAGCTCAAAGGCGACACCGTCGTCTCCACCACCATGGCCAACATGGGCCTCGAAATCGCGCTCAGGAAATCCGGAATCCGCATGATCCGCGCCAACGTTGGCGACAAATACGTCCTCGACGAAATGCTCAAGACCGGAGCCACGCTCGGCGGCGAACAGTCCGGCCACATCATTTTTCGCGACGGCGATTCCACCACCGGCGACGGCCTGCTCACCGCGCTTCGCCTCATGGACATCATCGCGCGCACCGGCAAATCGCTCGCTGAACTGGTGCGCGACCTGAAGGTTTTTCCGCAGAGGATTCAGAATGTGCGTGTGCGCGAGAAGACACCGTTCGCCCAGATTCCCGGCATCAAAGCCGCCATCGAAGCCGCCGAGCGCGAACTCAACGGAAATGGCCGCGTCGTGGTGCGCTACTCTGGCACCGAATCCCTCGCCCGCGTCATGGTCGAAGCCGAATCCGAAGAAAAAATGAAATTCCTGACCGCTAAAATCGCCGCCGAAATTCAGAACGCCCTGGGCGTCTAAACCAAATCACATAGGGACAGCCGCCCTCGGCTGTCCGGTCGAGCGCAGCTCGACAGCCGCGCGAGAAGTGGGGTTTGGCGGGGGCTACTTTCGCTTCTTCCGCTTCCCCGCCCGCACCGCCTCCTCTTCCACCACCGCGAACTGAATCTTCTTCTCTACCGGATCAATCCGGTCCACCAGCACGCGAATCTTCTGCCCCAGCCGATACGTCTTCCGCGACCGCTGCCCGATAATCTCCCGCGTATTCTCGTGATAGGTATACCGATCATCAATCAGCGTATTCAGCGGCACCAGCCCTTCCACAAACAAATCCGTCAGCTCCACAAAGAGTCCAAATTTCGTCACGCTGATGATCAGCCCGTCAAAATCCTCTCCCACCCGATCCTGCATGAACTTCATTTTTTTCCACTCCATCAGACCGCGCTCTGCCTCATCCGCCCGCCGCTCCGACTGGCTCGACTCCTCGGCAATGTCATGCAGTTCCTCCATCCCTATCGGCCCGTGTGGCGCGGGCGCTCCCGCCCGCGGACTGCCGGAAGCGATTCGCCGCTTCGACCACGGCGACGGCTTCTCCTCAATCGGCGGGTGCCCCATTTCTCGCGTTCTTTGCGAGAAGTGGGGATTTTGACCTAGCACCTCCTTCAATATCCTGTGCACAACCAGATCCGGATACCTCCGGATCGGCGAAGTAAAGTGCGTATACGAAGTCGCCGCCAGCGCGAAGTGCCCCAGATTTTCCTCCGAATACCGCGCCTGCTTCAGCGACCGCAGCATCAGGTAACTCAGAATCCGCTCCTCCGGTTTCCCGGCAATCTTCTCCGTCAGCTTCTGATACATGCGCGGTGTGATGTGCACTTCCTTCGGCACTTCGATCTCGCGCACTCGTTTTCCCGTCCCATGCGATGCGCGCCGGTCTGCCTTCATCTGCACCCGATGAATGGGCAGCGCGCCCACGCCCAGCGAATATCCAAACGTCGCCGCAATCACTTCGAAGTCGTAAACCCGCTTGGCATCCGGCTTTTCGTGCACCCGATACAGCGAGGCGATCCCGTTCGATTCCAAATGGTGCGCCACACACTCATTCGCCGACAGCATGAACTCCTCAATCAGCCGGTGCGCAATGTTCCGCTCCGACCGCGTGATGCTTTTCATCAACCCGAGTTCATCAAACTCAATCACCGGTTCCGGCAAGTCGAAATCAATCGATCCCCGCCGTTCCCGCTTCCGTTTCAGAATCAGCGCCAGATCGCGCATCAGCTCGAACCCCGCCACCAGCGGCGCGTAGCGCTCACGCATGGCCGCGTCGCCTTCGAGCACCGCATTCACCGCGGTATACGTCATGCGCTCCGCCGACCGGATCACGCCCTCACTCAACTCATAGCCCACAATCTCGCCGCGATGGTCCATCTCCATCACGCAAGACAGCACCAGCCGGTCCACCTGCGGACGCAAACTGCAAATGTCGGTCGAAAGCTCCAGCGGCAGCATGGGCACCGCGCGATCCGGAAAGTAAACGCTGGTCCCGCGCAGCCGCGCCTCCTGATCGAGCGCCGATCCCGGCGTCACATAATGCGCCACGTCGGCAATGTGCACCTGCAGCTCAAAATTTCCATTCGCCAGCATGCGCACCAGCACCGCATCATCGAAGTCGCGTGCCGTCTCGCCGTCAATCGTCACAATCGGCAGCGCACGAAAATCGCGCCGCCGCTGCAATTCCGGCCCGGAAATAACCGCCGACGCGTCCTGCGCCTCCTCAATCACCGGCGGAGGAAAATGATGCGGCAAATGAAACTTGCGAATCGTGATCTCGACATCCACGCCAAAATCGTCTTCCCGGCCCAGAATCTCGATCACCCGCCCGCGCGGATTCTGCGTCGGCGACGGCCATTCCGTAATCTCCACATCCACCACAACGCCCTCTAAATCGTCCCACTCGGTCCGCCGTGCGACCTCCTCGCCCAACACACGATCCACGGAGCGGTTCTTCTTTTTGAATTTCTCTGCGTCCTCGGCGTTCTCAGCGGTTGGGCCTATCGGGTCCTCCATCCCCGGCGGAATCACAATCTCCTGCGTGATCTTCGCGTCCATGGGTGTAACGTAATTCCCCCGCACGGCATGCTGCCGCCCGCCATAATGAAAAATCCCGACCACCGTCGGATGGGCCCGCACCACCGGCCGCACGATTCGCCCCTCGGCCCGGCCATCCGGCCGCACGTTCATGATTTCCGTCAGCACGCGGTCCCCGTGCATGGCATTGCCGATCAGATGGGGCGCGACGAAAATGTCGCCGCTGAGTCGCGACTTGTATTGCGCAGGAAGGGAACTCGCGTCTGGAATTACAAATCCAAATCCATCGCGATGCATGGTGAGCCGTCCGATGACCAGATTCTTGTTTGCCTCCGGATTCGGCAGCGCGTACCGGTCCGCTCCCAGAGCAACCAGTTCGCGGCTCGCAACCAGCTTCTGCAAGCGCTCGTCAAGCTCGCGCCGTTCATCTCCATGCAGCCCCAGTTCGCGCACCAGTTGCTTGAACCCGGCCGCGTGCTTCGGCTGCCGGGCAATGTGCTTGAGAATGGAAGAGTCGGAGAGCATAAGGCAGCCGCTGTGACTGATCTTATACGTTTGAGTTCCGGAAGAGCACGGCTTCCAGCCGCGCCGCTGATACGTTTGGGTCTGGGAAGGGCACGACTTCAGTCATGCCGCCAGCGATCAGAAGAATGTGGGCTTCAGCCCCTGAGGGATTCTGTTCCGGTTGCCCCACCCTTCTCGCGGTTTGCGAGAGGATCGGGACTTTGATCTTTTCTCGTTCTCTCACAACGCCTTGTCATCCATCGGTCCGCAAACAACTCGGACCGCAGGATGACAATTTCACTGCCGCGAGAGCACTCACCACGAATCTCCGCCCGCCTTCGGCGGCCACGCCCCCAGCATTCTCCGGATCATCGCGATCTGCCCCACGTGGTAGCTGTTGTGCGCGACCGCCTGCCAAAGCACCGCCCCGAGCGTCGAGGAGATCTTCTTTTGTCCTTCATGCGCCGGTTCAATCTCGCGTGCAAGGTCTGCCGCGGACGACTCCGCCAGTTTCCCGTATTCCGCCAGCAACCAGCCGAAGTCCCGCCGCAGCCGGTCCCACTCCGCAGCGTCCGCCGGGGTGGGCGCCGTCGGCCAGCTCTCCGCCGCGTGCTCGGGATACGCCGGCTTCTCGCCGCGAATCCGCCGCAGGTCGTAACTCAGCCAGTAATTGAGATGGAAAATGATCTGCCCGATCGAATGCGGGAATCTGTCGAGCGCCCGCGCCGCCACCTCCGCGGAGATATCCTCGACGCACGCGACCGGATCCGCGTGCGCGCCCTTGCCGCGAAGCAGTTCCGTCAGCGCGCGTTCAGACATTTGGTTTGCCCACAGGGCTTCAGCCCTTGTCATCCTGGGCGCAGCGAAGGATCCATGCACTTTGCCGACAAGGGCACATCTGCATAAATCCGTCGCGATAAATCCGTCGCACCGCAACGAACGCTCGCTCAGGATGACAAGCTCGCGACTCAGCACTCAGGGCTCGGGGCTAGGAGAAGTACTTCTCTTCCAGAATTCTCCGGTGATGCAGTTCGTGCCCGGCGATCGTGTACGCGATCGCCCGCACCGTCACTTCGCTCTCATTGGCTACTCCACGCCGCATCCACGCCGCTTCGTCCAGATTGCGCAACAGCGTCAGCGTCGCCCGCCGCACCGCAATGTAGTCCTCGAC
>Ga0209167_10001009_pt1 | contig 17613 bp, 15 predicted proteins | sample Coa_R1_9_FD_187154 | JGI IMG/M metagenome (GOLD analysis project Ga0209167, IMG submission 187154) | Surface soil microbial communities from Centralia Pennsylvania, which are recovering from an underground coalmine fire - Coalmine... | ecosystem: Environmental > Terrestrial > Soil >... | reverse complement strand
GCTGGGAGAGTTGGCGGCCGGGCAGCTGCGCGCGCTGCGCAAGGATCTGCAGATCATTTTTCAGGACCCGCTGGGGAGCCTTGATCCGCGCCTGATAGTGGCCGAGATCGTCGCCGAGCCACTGCGGGTGCACGCGCGCGAGCTCACACCGGACGCGCGTGCCGGCGAAGTCGCCGCGGCGCTCGCCCGCGTGGGTCTGCCAGCGCGCCTGGCGGGGCGTTACCCGCATGAACTGAGCGGCGGGGAATGCCAGCGCGTAGGCATCGCGCGCGCCATGATTCTCAAGCCGCGCCTCCTGGTGTGCGACGAGCCGGTGAGTGCGCTCGATACGCCCACGCAACAGCAGATCGTCGCACTGTTGGCGGATCTGAAGCGCGAGTCGGGCCTGACGCTCGTGTTTGTCAGTCACAACCTCGCGCTGGTGCGGCGCCTGTGCGAGCGCGTGCTGGTCCTGTATCTCGGACGCATGATGGAACTGGCACCCGCCGGCGCACTCTACGCACGGCCCCTGCATCCCTACACGCGCGAGCTGCTCGCCGCCGTGCCCATTCCCGACCCGGACCTGCAGCCGGCGCGGCTCGCCCGGGCGCTGCCCGGGGAACCCCCGTCGCCCCTGAACCCGCCCAGCGGCTGCATATACCGCACGCGCTGTCCGCACGCGCTCGCCGTGTGCCGCGAGCAGGTGCCGGCGTGGGAGCGTGCTGCTGAGGCTCACCGCGTGGCGTGTCACCTGTGGCGCGAGCTTTAGGTGATCGGGCTGCTATCCTTCGCAGCATGAAGAGCGCAGAAAGCATTCGCCCCAGCGAGAGCCTGAAACACGTGCGTTACGAGATCCGCGGGCGCCTGGCGCGGCGTGCCCACGAGCTCGAGCGCCAGGGCTACGAGATCGTGTCGCTGAACATCGGCAATCCGCGCGCCTTCGGCCTGCGCACGCCCGAGACCATCCGACTGGCCATGATCGAGAACCTGGCGGAAGCGGAAGGTTATTGCCACCAGAAGGGCATCTTCCCGGCGCGCGAGGCCGTGGTCATGCAGCAGCAGGCGCGCGGCGTCACCGGCGTCACGGCCGAGGAAGTGTTCATCGGCAACGGCGTGAGCGAGCTCATTGACCTGGTGCTGCGGGCGCTGCTCAACGACGGCGACGAGGTGCTGGTGCCGAGCCCGGACTACCCGCTGTGGACCGCGGCCGTCACGCTCAACCGCGGCCGCGCGGTGCACTATCCGTGTCGACCCGAGAACGGTTTCGTGCCCGACCCGGAGGAAGTGGCGCGGCTGGTCACGCCCCGCACGCGCGCCATGGTCATCATCAATCCCAACAATCCGACCGGCGCGGTGTATCCACGGCCGGTACTGGAAGCACTGGCGCAACTCGCGCAGACGCGCGCGCTGATCGTATTCAGCGACGAGATCTACGACCAGATGACCTACGACGGCGCCGAGTTCGTGCCCATGGCGACCCTCGTGCACGACACGCTGTGCGCGACCTTGTCGGGGCTCTCCAAGGTGTACCGCGCCTGCGGTTACCGCGTCGGCTGGGCGGCGTTCTCCGGGCGCACCCACGCCGCCACCGAGTACTTGAACGCGCTCGAGCTGCTCTCCTCGCTGCGCCTGTGCAGCAACGTCATGGCGCAGTGGGCGGTGCAGACCGCGCTCGGCGGCCACCAGAGCATCCAGGAACTGGTGTCATCCGGCGGGCGGCTGCACGACTCGCGCGCGGCGATCCTGCAGGCGATTGAGCAGAGCCGCTACCTCACGCTCGCACCGCCCGGCGGGGCGATGTACGCCTTCGTCGGTGTTGACACCCAGGAGCTGCCGGACTTTGACGATCAGCAGTTCGCGCTCGACCTGCTGGAACAGAAACACGTGCTGGTCGCGCCGGGCGTGAGCTTCAACGTCCCGTATCGCAATCACTTCCGCATCACCACTCTCCCGGATGCCGCGATGCTCAGGGACGTATTCAGCCGGGTCGAGGAGTTGCTCGGGTTCTACGCCAGTCGCCCGCGCGCACCGGGCAATGTCGTGAACGTCGCGACACGATTGAAGTAATTTCGCCAAAGGATTTGTAATAGCCTGTTTTGTTTAGGCTTAATACCGACATAGCCGACCTGTTGGGCCGCGGTGGCACGCTCATCGTGCCCACGCGGCAACGCGCGCACGCCGTGAGACTCGCGCAGTCCGCCGCAAGACTCGCCGCCGGCGAGCGCGTCTGGGGGAGTGCGGATGTACTCGCAGCGGGCGGCTGGCTACGCCGTGAAGCCCAGCGCATTGCGGCGCAAGCCTCGCCCGCGAGCGGCCCACGGGTGCTCAGCGACGCCGAAGAGTGGTTCCTGTGGCGCCAGAGCGCCGCCGACATCGCAGCAGGGTTGCCGCTTCTTAACGGTGCGACGTTCGGGGACTCCCTGCAACGCGCCAGCACGCTCGCTTACGAGTACGCGATAGAACTGCGTGCCGCCCCCTCAGGGAGCGAGGCGTACATGCTCTACAAAGCGCGCCAGGCGTTTGATGAGCGCTGCCGAGTGCTCGGTGCGGTGAGCGTCGACTCCCTGCTCGCCCGCGCGCAGCATTCAGGTGCCGGTAGTCACCCCGCTGCCGAACTACGGGGGTTTGATGCGCTATCGCCGCGCATGGCCTCCGTGGCCGCAGCGCGCGGCGCGCCGGATGCTCGCCCCGGGCCCGCGCCGGACCTCCTGCTGTGCGCCGACCAGCGTGAAGAGCTGGAGCGCATCGCCGGCTGGTGCCGCGAGCGTGTGCTGCGGCAGGCCGATGCGAGGCTGCTCATCATGTTGCCCGGAGCGCCGGGCGCGCGCGAGCGCCTCGCCGCGCTCATTCGCCAGGCGCTCGACCCGCGCAGCTTTCTCGGCGCGACGCCCGGCTCACAGGCGCTGGTGAGTATCGAAGGTGGCGTGCCGCTGAGCGAAGTACCGCTCATCGCGCACGCCCTGACGAGCCTGGAGCTGCTGGGCGGGGGCGAGCTGGACGGCGCGCGCCTGAGCGCGTGGCTGCGTGCGCCGTACTGGAGCTCGCCCACCGCGGCTGCGAGAGCGCGGCTGGATCTGAAGTTGCGCGACGGCAAGCTCATGACGGCGCGCCTGCGGGAGCTGCTCGGTGCACTCGGCCTCATGAAGGCGGATCCGCAACTCGCCGCGCGCGAGTGCGACGCGCAACTCACGCGCGCGGCGGCGACGCTCGGTGCAGGTGCAGGCGGCTCGCGCCTGGCCCCACGCAGCTGGGCGGAGCGCTGCCGCGCGGCGCTCGAGGCCATGGGCTGGCCAGGACCCTTGGCCGCGGATAGTCCCGGACATCAGACGCTGATGCGCTGGCATGAATTGCTGGAGGAGTTCGGCGGGCTTTCCGCCAGCACCGGTGTCCTGGGGCGCCAGGAGGCGTTGCGCCTGCTGCAAGCGCGCGCGGCGCGCAGCCCTTTCCGACCCGCGGATGAGGATGTCACGGTAACCATCTCACCGATGCTGGCCGACCCGATCGTGCGCTACGACGGCATCTGGGTTGCGCACCTGCACGCGGATGTTTTTCCGCAGGCCGTTGCGCCGGATCCCTTCCTGCCGATCGCCGCACAGCGTGCGGCCGGGGTGCCGGCCGCGAGCGCCGGCGGGCGTCTTGCACAGGCGCGCACGCTGCTCGCCGCCTGGCAGGCGGGCAGCGAGGCGTTGGTGCTCTCGGCGCCGGGGCACACCGGGGACATGGAGCTCGCGGCGAGCCCGCTGCTCAGGGGAGCACCCCCGCCCGCGCACGCTGCGGCTGCACCGTGGCTGCCCGCGAGCCTGCACCGCGCGGGCGCCATCGAGGCGCTCGAGGACAGCACGGGAATTCCCTGGAACGCCGCCGCGCCTTTGCCGCGGGGCACGCGCGCCCTCGACCTGCAGAACACCTGCCCATTCCGCGCCTACGCGGAACTGCGGCTCGGGAGCGTGCGTCCGGAGATCCCCGAGCCGGGAATCCCCGCGCTCGATCGCGGCACGCTGCTGCACGCAGCACTGGAGAAACTGTGGGCACAGATGCGGGACTCGGATTCGCTCGCGGCTCTCAACGCGCAAGCGCTCGAGAGCCTGATCGCGCAGAGCGTGGAGGGTGCGGCACTGGCGCTGCTCGCGCGGGCCACGAGCAACCGCCGCCGCCGCCAGGCCGAACAGGGTCAGCTGGACATGTTCGCCGCCATGCCGAAGGCGCTGACGAGAGAGTGTCGCCGCGCGGCGCGCCTGATCCGCGCCCTGTGCGAGCTGGACCGCGAACGATCGCCTTTCCGGGTTGAAAGCACCGAGCACCCGGCGCAGCTCGCGCTCGCCGGCGCGCGCATCGCCATGCGCATCGATCGCATTGACGTGCTCGGCGCCGGCGGCCGTGCGGTACTGGACTACAAGACCGGCGCTCACATGAGCGGACGCTGGTACGACGAGCGACCGACACACCCGCAGCTGCTCGCCTATCTCACCGCGCTCGGCGCGGACGTGGCGGCGCTCGCGACCGTCTGGGTCAGCTCGCGCACCCTGCGCTTCGACGGGGTGGCGCGCGCGCCGGAGCTCCTGCCCGGCGTCCGGGCCGTGCACGCCGCGGCAGGTGTTGCGCCTGCGGCTGCCTGGCAGGCACAGCAGCATGCCTGGCGCGGCGTGCTCGAGCGCCTGATCCACGGCTTCCTCGGCGCGGACGCGACCGTAGACCCGAAGCCGGGCGCCTGCAGGAACTGCCACGTCATCAACATCTGCCGCATCGCCGAACGCGACGATGCGAGCGAGGCGGAGGAGGGCGCCGATGAGTGAGGCGCTGCTGCGTGCGGATATTGCGGCGCGCGCCGGCGCGATCGATCCCTCCCGCTCGATCCTGCTGCAGGCGCCGGCCGGCTCCGGCAAGACCGCGGTGCTGACGCAGCGCTTTCTGCGCCTCTTGTGCACGGTGGACGAACCGCAGTCGATTCTCGCCATCACCTTCACGCGCAAGGCGGCGGCGGAGATGCGTGAGCGCGTGATGCGCGCCTTGCGCGACGAAGTCCTGGACACCGATCCGTGCGCGAAGGAGCTGCGGCAACTGGCCGCGAACGCGCTGCGGCACGCCGCCACGCGCGACTGGAAGCTGCTACAGGATCCCGGGGCGCTGCGCATCCAGACCATCGACTCGTTCGACTACTGGCTGGCCAGCCAGCTGCCGGTGGCGGCGCGTGCCGGGGGCGCGCTGACCGTGATGGAAGCTGCCGGGGAACTGTATCGGCGTGCCGCGCGCCGCACGCTCGTGGATGGCGAGTCCGATGCACAACTCGGCGACGACATCGAACTGCTGTTCGAGCGTTTCGACAACAGCTGGAATCTGCTCGAACGGCTGCTCGCCCAGATGCTGAAGCAACGCAGCCACTGGCTGCGCTACGTCGTCGGACACGAACCGCGGCTGCTGTGTGAGCGCATCAACGCCAGTCTCGCCGCCATCATTGGCACCCGCCTGGAGGCGGCACGGCGCCTCGTGCCCCGCGCCCTGGCCGCGCGTGCGGCGGCGCTCCCGGGTGTCGGGGATCTGGATGCCGATCCCCGGCATCTGCCCGCCTGGCAGCGCCTGGGCTCACTCGCGCTGACGGATCGCGGCTGGCGCCGCAGCTTGAGTGCCCGCCATCTTGGAGCAGGCTATGAAGAACCCGCGGCGCGTCTGGCGCTGCGCAGCTGCATTGAGCTGCTGGCGGGAATCGCGGGGCTGGAGGCGGCTCTGCGGGAGGTGCTGCCGCTGCCGGCGCCGCTGTTGAGTGCGACCGAGGCCGGTGCGATTGCAGCGTTGTCGCGCGTTCTGGCGCGCGCCGCCGCGGAACTGCAATTTGAGTTCGCGGCCAGCGACCGGGTTGACTACGCCTACATCGCAGGCGCCGCCCGCGCGGCACTGAGCACCGCGTCCGAGCCCACGGATCTTGCGCTGCGTACCGGGTTGTCACTGCGTCACATCCTGGTGGACGAGTTTCAGGACACCTCGCTGGCGCAGTTCCAGCTGCTCGAGACGCTCACGGCCGGCTGGGAAGCCGGGGACGGCCGCACCTTGTTCGTGGTCGGCGATCCGATGCAGTCGATCTACCGCTTTCGCGATGCGGAGGTTGGCCTCTTCATTGCCGCACGCGAGCACGGCATCGGCCAGGTGCGGCTGACGCCCCTGCGCCTGACGCGCAATTTTCGCGCCACGCCGGCGCTGGTCGCCTGGACCAACGAGGTGTTCGCACGGGTGCTCGCGCCAGCCGATGACCTGCGCGCCGGAGCGGTGACGTTCGCGCCGAGCGTGGCGGCGCGCACCGCGCCCGAGGCCGGCGGCGCGGCGGACCTCATCGTCACGGGCGCGCGACTGCGGCTCTTCCCAGGTGATCGTCGTGCCGAGGCTGAAAGCGTCGCGAGCGAGATCGTGCGCCTCAGGAGCGCAAATCCGGATGCCAGCGTCGCGGTGCTGGTCGCGGTACGCGCACACGCCCATGCCATTGTCAGTGCACTCAGGGACCGCGGGCTTGAGCCTCTCGGGGTGGACCTGGTGCCGCTCGCGCAGCGGCCAATCGTGCGCGACCTGGTGCAGCTTGGCAGCGCCCTGCACGATCTGGCTGATCGCAGCGCCTGGCTTGCGGTGCTGCGCGCGCCCTGGTGCGGGGCCCGGCTGGCGACACTGACCGCGCTTTCCGGGCCTAAGGATCCGCAGCTCATCTGGGAGGCGCTGTTCGACTCAGGAAAGCTGGCGCAGTGTCTTGCCGATGACCGGCCGCGCCTGCTGCGCGTGCGGGAGGTGTTGGCCGGGGCGCTGGCGCGGCGCGACTGCGAGACGCCGGCGGACTGGCTGGAGGCGACCTGGGCCCGGCTCGGCGGCCCCGATGCGTATGGCGAGCAGGATCTGGAGGACGCGCAGGCGCTCTTCAGCGCACTCGCCGCGCGCGCCGCGGCCCTGGAGTGGAGGGGACCTGCAGATTTTCCGGCGCTGCTGGCGGATCTGTACAGCGCCGCACGCGTCGTGCAGACCAATCCGGTGCAGATCATGACCATCTACCGCGCCAAGGGTCTGCAGTTCGATCACGTGTTCGTACCGGCGCTCGAGCGCGTGCCCGACTCGGGCGACGCGGCACTGCTCGAGTGGATCGATCTGCCGCGAGGTGGGGAGGCGAGCGATCTTTTGATGGTGGTGGCGCCCGCCACGGACGATAAACGTCCCCGACGCGAGCCGCTCAGTGCACTGATTCGTTCGCTGCAAAAAACCCGCTCGGCGCACGAGCACGCGCGCCTCATGTACGTCGCGGCGACGCGCGCGCGCGCGACGCTGCACCTCTCGGCAGCACCGCAGCCCAGAAAGGACGGCAGCCTGGGTCCGGACCGGCGCAGCCTGCTCGCCTGTTTGTGGCCGGCGCTGAGTGATGCGTTCCAGGTGGACGCCGCGCGCGAGGCAACGCCGCTGCGGGCCGCGGCCTTTCTGCTGCGCCGCCTGGGGCGTGACTGGACACCTCCGGAGCTTCCCACGGCACCCGAACTCATCCACCTGCCGCTCGCGCGCGCCGCGCTCGAAGTGCCGGAATTCAGCTGGGTCGGGGAAACGCAGCGCCACATCGGCACCATAGTTCATGCCTGGCTCGCGCGCGCGGCGGACTCCGGGGTGCTGCTCAGCGCCGCCGGGATCGACGCGCAGCGCGCCGCTCTCGAGGGTGAACTGCGTCGCCAGGGTGTCCCGGCCGCCGAGCGCCACACCGCGGCCGGCGTCATTGCGACGGCGTTGCAGCGCACGTTCGCGGATGAAACGGGCCGCTGGATTCTCGCCCAGCATCGCGACGCACGCAGCGAACTGCCACTGACGGGCCTGAGCGAGGGCCGCCTGCGCAGTGTGGTGATCGATCGCTCCTTCGTGGATGAGAGCGGCGCGCGCTGGGTGATTGACTACAAGACCAGCCGCCACGAGGGCGGGGGACTTGAGGAGTTCCTCGCGCAGGAGATGCAGCGCTACGCGGCGCAGTTGCGCACTTATGTGGCGCTCGCCCGTGCTCTCGGGCCCGAGCCGGTGCGGGCAGCGTTGTACTTTCCGCTGCTCGGCGTACTTCGCGAGCTTACAGCGTCCCGCTGATGCCAAACGGCCGGCGGCCGAGGGCGTCGGGGGAACCGAGGAAGCGGATGTTGTTGATGAGCGCCGGCGGCGCCCCCGGCCGGGCGGTAACCTCGCCCTGCAGATCAAATCCCGGCTGGCGCGTCAGGCGCAACGTTCCTTCCACCGCCAGCGGCCCGTCGAGATCATGGAGCTTGCCGACCGGCTCCCCGCCCGGCGCCGCCGGAAACTCGATTACGTAGCTGCCGAGCGCGGTCGCTTCCCCAGTGCGATCCTCGAGGTCATGCACCTCGATTCGCCCCTGCAGCTGCGTGACGATCCCGTGCTCCAGGCGCGCCAGCGGCAGGTCAAAGTGCGCCTGGCCGCGCAAGCTCGCCGGCAGACCGGGAATGATGGCCGGATCAAGCGGCAGATCCCCCACCAGCTTGCGCGCGGTGATGCGCTGACCGAACGACAGCTCGACATCGGCGCTCGCCTGCGCCGTGCCGTGCACAGCGGTGGCGTGCACGGCGAGCTGACCGAGAAACAGCCGCAGCGGATGCAGCTCCCAGCTGACATCGCCCAGCGGGTTATGCGCGATGCTCATGGCGCTGCACGAGCCGCTCCACAGTGAGCCCTCGACGCTCGCGCACAGCGCGTTCGCGCCGCTCGTCGGGATCACCCAGCTGGCCGGCATGCGCGCCACGAGCACGACCACGAACACGGCTGCCGCAGCCACCGCCACCCAGCCACGCTTCACTTCAGCCCGAGCGCAGCACGACCGCGGCGTTCACCAGTCCCGGGGCGCCGGCGCCATCAATGGTAGCGGAATCCACCACCACGCCGTTTTGCTGCGCCAGACGCGCCAGCCACGCCACCAGGGTATCGAACGGCGCCTTCTGCAAGCGCACCGAGAGGCTGCCGCCCAGACCCGGCTCGCTGCCGGTGAGCGAACCGGCCAGTCCCGACTCGCGCGCCGAGCGATCGATGATGACCAGGAGCGACTCACCACTGTCCGAAGGCGGCGCCGGCGCGGTCGCCAGTTCCGGCGCCACGCCCTGCATCCATGCAAGATCGGCGCGCTTTTTCGCCAGCCGCTGCTGCGCGCTCGTGACACTGTGATCAAGCGGCACCAGCACCGCGATGATGAACAACACCACCGCGAGCACCACGCCGCCCATGATGAGTTGCTGCTGGCGCTGGGGCAGGGCCGAGAAGGATTCGAATGACACGGACTTAAGGTCGGCTTTCATGTGCTGTCAACTCCCGCCAGCGCGCACCTGCAGGCGCCCCTCGTAGCCGTTGCCGGCGTTGCTGCCGCCGGTGAGGCTCGCCTGCCAGCCGTTGTTGTGCAGCGTCTGGCTGACGTGATCGAGGCTCGCCGCATCCCGCACCGAGAGTTTCAGGTCGAGGGTGCCCTCGCGAAAGGTCAACGCCTGGACGCTCGTGCCCGGGGCCGCGTCGCGTGCCAGCGCCAGCGCCTGGAGCGCGGCGAGCAGACCCTGGCCGGCGCCGCGCGCGCTCGACAGGCGTTGCTCCATCTTGTGGCGGGCGTCGGCTGCATTCGGCACACCGGGCATGGCGGTGTGGAAGGTGTCGCGAATGGAGGCATCGACCTGGTGCTCGCGGTCGTGCAGCACGTGCAGTTGCCAGAGCTTGCCGGCGACGTGCAGGCCGACGAGGGCTGCCAGCAGCATTGCCGCGACGCGCCAGGCACGCAGCCCCGCCGCCTGCGTACTCGTGGGCTCGTAGCTGCCCTGCAGTAGATTGATCGGCGTCACCGCGGAGAGCTGCTGCGCGAACAGCGCCAGTGGGCCGCCCGTCAGGAGCTGCACCTTGATGCCGTCAAACCTGGCTCGCGCCGCCTCGACCTGCGCGGAATGCCGCTGCCACTCGGCGGCCCCGGTGTAAAGGATGAGTCCGCGGCCGCCGCCCTCGGCGCCCGTCAGGGCAATCTCCAGCGCCTCCCCGAGTGCGTCCGCCGGCAGCGTCACGGGGGTGCCGCCGGGGGGCCGGACCACCACCGCGTCCGCTTCCAGCAACGCGACTGCCTGGCCGGGATTTTCCGGCAGCAGATCGCTGTCGGCGTAGATCGCGGCTGGCTCGATCCCCGCTGCGCGCAGCGTCGTCAGCCATTCCTGCAGCAGCGAACGCGCCACCACCGCTACCGGCGCACGCGGGGAATCGCCGCTGCGCTTGCCGAGGGCAAAGTGCAGCTCCTCGATGTCGTCGGCGAGGTGCTCTTCGAGGGCGTAAGGCACCAGCTGCGCCAGGCGCGCGCCGGCCTTCACCGGCACCTCCGGCTCGGTGAGCAGCACATCCGAGCCGGGGACCAGCAGGCACACACGTCGTCCCGCGGCACGCGGTGCGGCGAGCGACAGCGGACCTTCCTGCGGGGGGCCGACCTGTGCGCCGCGGCTGTCCGCGATCAGCCACGCGGCGTTCTCTCCCGGCGCGCGCGGCAGACGAATGAGTAACCAGTCAGCCATGGGCGAGGTCTGTCATGTGTTAATCCGCAGTGTAGCTGCGCAGGATCGGCCGCACAGCGCCGCCGTTCTGTCCATCCTGGTACAGAAGACTGTACAAGTTGAATTCGGTGCTGCCAATAGAGATGAAACTCGTCAGGCGGAAGTAGTGTGAGTTGATCTGCACTTCTCGCTGCACGTTCGCCCAGGCCTGCGGGTTGGTACCGGTGAAGGCCGCCTGGAAGTCGCTCAGCTTCGGAAAACAACCCGGCGCGGACTCGCGGTTGCGCGCCAGCCCCTGCGGATCGGAACTGAAGTCGCCGTGTCCGAGGAAGGCATCGAGCACCACTGCCGAGGCGGTGCAGATGTTGAGGTGCTGGCCCCACGGCAAGGCGGTGACGTAGGGGGCGAGCAGCGCATAGCGGTCGTGGCCGAAGCCCGGCAGCGCCAGCAGCTCACTGGCGCTGGTGATGTAGCGGTTGGGAGCGCGGTAGGGCGGGTTCTGTCCCATGTACACGCTGTCCTTCGCCCCATCGGGAATGGAGGGCGTGGTGTTGTGGCTGATCCAGTCGACCGTGTAACCGGCCCACTTGGGCTCGAGTCCGAGCGTGGCGAGCAGCTGCTGGAAGGCCTGTACCTGCGTGGCGTCGGCGCTGCCGTCCCCGTTCACGAGGTTGTTGAGATTGAAACGCCCCTGCAGGTCCTCGAGTGAAGCCTCGAGCATGACGCCCGGCACCACCTCGATCGGACCCAAGGGCTTGGCCCAACCCTGGTTGGCGTAGGTGTACTGCTGATCCGCGCGCCACACCTCGCGCAGCCCGAACGCCGCCAGCGCCTCGGCGCCTTGTTGCACGAGCAGCGCTTCATCGAACGAGTAGGTGGCCGCGCCGCGCCGGGCGGTCATGGCGTTCTCGTAGGCCATGGCCGCCGCGAGCATGGTGCCGAGTGCCACCAGCAGGATCGCCACCAGCAGTGCCATGCCACGCTGGGCGCCGCGCGTCGCGCCGTTCATCCGGCGATCTCGATGAGGCGCACGATCGTGCCCCAGTCCTCGGTGTCGAGCGTGATCTCCACGGCGACCGGTCGCAGGCGCAGATTCGTTTCCTGGGCGATGACTCCGGCCACCGTCGGCGGCGGCCATTGTTCCTGCCACTGCCGATTGGCATCCATATAGCGAATGCTCAGGGACTTGACGTGGGTGAGGAGCTCGCGCTTCACGGTCAGGCTTGCGAGGGTCGGATCCAGCACGTTCCAGTACTCGCGCTTGAGCGTGCCCTCTTCCACCAGGTACGCGACCCGCTGCAATCCGGGGCGCTGCAGCCCCGCCGGATTCGCCCAGCCGTTGCGCGTGAGCGCGACGATCGGCGGCGTGCCGGGGCTGCCGGACTGCAGCGCCGGCTGCGCGGGCTCATCCCCGATGGCCTGGCGCACCGGCCGGGGCGCCAGCTGCACGAAGTCCTGCTCCAGCAGCCGCACCGTGGTCTGCAACGCCACGAGGTGCGCCTGTTGCTCCTTGAGGCTGTCGTGATTCTTCAGTCCCTGGCTCAGGGCGCCGTAGCCCATCGCGGCCATGATGGCGGCGATGAAAAGCGCCACCATCAGTTCAATCAGTGTGAAGCCCCGCCGGCGCGCGTTCATGGCGTCGGCGCCGGGACGATGCCGGGGTTAGTGCCCGGGGTCGTGGTCGTGCGGGGAGGGGCGCCGGGGGTGCCGTTGTTGGGTGTGTTCGCGCCGCCTTGTTGAGGCGCGAGCAGCTGCGAGCCCCAGTCAGGCGTATCGCCCCGCGGCGCCGCCACCGCATCGCCGATGATGCCGCTGACCGTCGTGTACCAGCCGCTGTCGGCGTCGCCCTGCACGTCCACGGGACGCACGCTGACATCGATGCGCTTCACTCCCGGCACTTCGCTGGCGACGACTTCCTGGCGCCAGTGCCACTTGCGGCCGGCGTAGTCGGTGTCGCCCTCGCTGTTGCCGACACCCGGGTTCTGCCCGGTAATGCGCAGGTTCGCGACCTGATTCAGCGCCACCCATTGCGCGAACGTCTTGTCGCGCAAATAGAAGATCGTATCGGCCGAGGAGCTGACCGTGCGCATGACGGCCGCCATGCCGACCGCGACGATGGCGAGCGCCACCAGCACCTCGATCAGCGTGAAGCCACGCGTGCGCTTCACGTTTTCGGCTCCACCATCGGCTGCAGGGTCACCGCGCCCTTGTCGTCCTGGGTAATGGTGACACTGCGCACACCGCCGTCGCGCTCCAGCGTGGCGGCGAAAGTTGTGAGGTCGCCGTTGGAAAAAATCATCACCTGGGGCGTCTTGTCCTTGGCACTCGCCGGGCGGGTCAGCACCACCGGGCGCGCCTCGACGGTGAGCTTGACGCCGAGGCCGTCGGGGAGTTTGCGCGGCGTGTCGAGCGCCTCATCCTCGGTGACCTGGCGCCAGGCGCCCTTGCGCACATCGTAGGTGAGGAACTCATAGCCGTCGTCCTTGAACAGCACGCCGTACTCGCGGGTCTGAAGTTCCGCCTGCCCGCGTACGTAGTCGAAGAGCGCGTACAGCCGGTTGCTCTCTCTTTCCAACTCGCGGTCACGCCCGGTCAGGCCCACCGCCAGCACCATACCGGCGGCGATCAGTCCGATGATGGCAACGACGACCAGGATCTCGATGAGGGTGAAACCGCCGGTGCGCCGCAGCCATGTGGGGCCGCAGCCGGCCAAAGTCGCGTCCCGAAATCGGCTTCCTGCGATTTCGGCCAATGGACTAGTCGCCGAGATTCCAGTTGCCAATGTCGGCATCGAGGCCTTGACCGCCCGGCTGACCATCGGCACCCATGCTGAACAGGTCATAGTCCTTGCCGTGAGTGCCCGGATACGCGTACTGGTAATCGTTGCCCCAGGGATCCTTGCTGATGCGCTCCAGGTAGCCGCCCGGCTTCCAGTTCTTGATGGCAGGATCGTTCGGCTTCTGCACCAGCGCCTGCAGCCCCTGTTCGGTGGTGGGGAAGCGGGAGTTGTCGATGCGATAGATGGTGAGCGCCGCCTCGAGAGCCTGGATATCGGCCTTGGCCTTGCTGACCTTGGCCTGGTCCACCTGGCCGATGAGCTTCGGTACGATGAACGCCGCCAGCAGGCCGATGATGATCACGACCACCATGATCTCAATGAGGGTAAAGCCGCGCGCGTTCTGTGCACCGCGGCGTCTGCTAACCTCGGGAAGTGTGTAGCTCATGCGTATTCCGCTTAGCGGGGCCGACCGCCATTTGAAGCCGTAAAACGGGTTGGGATCATAACAAATGGAGTCCGGTAGCCTCCGTGAACCACGTGCACAGGTTGCTCAAGTCTCTCAATTGCGACGGCCCGTGGGGATTGGCGCTCCTCGCGACCTGCGCTTCACTGCTTCTCCTCGACCTTACCGGGGAGCACGGGCGCATCCTCCTGCGCTATGACCGCGCGGCGCTGGCGGGCGGGGAGGCATGGCGCCTGCTGACGGCGCACGTGGTCCACCTGGACCTGCGGCATGCGCTGTTGAATGGTTGCGGTCTTGTTCTCATGTGGGCGCTGTTCGCTCGCGACTACACGGGGTGGCAATGGCTCCTCGTGGTGCTTGGCGCCGTGGTCGCGATCGACGCGGGCCTGTGGCTGCTGGATTCGACCGTGCAGTGGTACGTGGGTTCCTCGGGCGCCCTGCACGGAATCATGGCCGCGGGCGCGCTGGCGCACCTGCGGCGGCGTGAGCCGGACGGCTGGATACTGACGGGGTTTCTGGCGGCGAAGCTCACCTGGGAGCACTGGGTGGGGCCCTTGCCCGTTGCCGGCGGCGTGGTGGTGGTGGACGCGCACCTGTACGGGGTGATCGGCGCAGCGGCCGTGGCCGCCTTTCTTAAGCCTGCGGCCTGAGCCGCTATACTTCCCGCGCTTCTAAAAAAGGGTGTCCATGTCGTTTGCATTTGTGTTCCCGGGCCAGGGGTCGCAGTCGGTCGGCATGCTCGGCGCGCTCGCGAGTGAATTTGCGCCGGTACGCTCGACGTTCGAGGAGGCCTCCGGCGTTCTGGGCTTTGATCTGTGGCAGCTCGTGAGTGCAGGTCCCGAAGCGGCGCTCAATGCCACCGAGCGCACCCAGCCGGCGATGCTCACGGCCGGCGTTGCAACCTGGCGCGCCTGGCGTGCTCAGGGTGGCGCGTCCCCGGCGGTGCTCTCCGGTCACAGCCTCGGGGAATTCACCGCGCTGGTGTGCGCCGGGTCGCTGGACTTCGCTGCGGCGCTGGAGCTGGTGCGCTTTCGCGGGCAGGCCATGCAGGAAGCGGTGCCGGCGGGGACCGGCGCCATGGCGGCGATCCTGGGTCTTGCGGACGAAGCAGTCGAGGCCGCCTGTCGCGAGGCCGCACAAGGCTCGGTCGTCGAGCCGGCGAACTTCAACTCACCCGGCCAGGTGGTCATCGCCGGAGAGCGTGCGGCGGTGGAGCGCGCCATGGAAGTGGCCAAGGCTCGCGGCGCCAAGCGTGCCATCGTGCTCCCCGTCAGCGTGCCTTCGCACACGAGTCTCATGCGCGGCGCCGGCGAGCGTCTGGGGGAACGCCTGCGCGCGCTCGCTGTGCGTACCCCGGCGATCCGCTACGTCAGCGCCGTTGACGCCTGCGAGCATAGCGACCCGCAGGATATCCGCGCCGTACTGGTGCGGCAGATCTCAAGTCCCGTGCGCTGGCCGCAGACCTTGCGCGCGGTGTGCGCGGGCGCGATCGCGCAGGTAATTGAGTGCGGCCCGGGCAGGGTGCTCACGGGCCTGAATCGGCGCATCGAGAAGCGCGCGGACTTAAGCTGCCTCGCGCTCGAGGACCCGGCTTCGATCGGCGCCGCGCTGCGCGAGACCCAGGGGGATGCTCATGCTTGAAAACGACGTGGCACTCATCACCGGTGCCTCGCGCGGCATCGGACATGCGATCGCGCTGGCCGTAGGTGCCGCCGGTGCGCACGTCATCGGCACCGCCACCAGCGCCGCCGGTGCGGAAAAATTCACCGCCGATCTTAAGGCGCACGGCGCCAGGGGCCGCGGCGCGGTGCTCGATGCCAGCAGTCCCGCTTCGATAGACGCCCTGTTGAGCGAGCTCGAAAGCGCGGACGAACTGCCGACGATCCTCATCAACAACGCCGCCATCACGCGCGACATGCTGCTCCTGCGCATGAAGCCGGAGGACTGGGACAGCGTCATCGCGACCAACCTCACGGCCGTGTTTCGCCTCACCAAGGCGTGTCTGCGGCGCATGATGAAGGAGCGCCACGGGCGCATCGTCAACCTGGCTTCGATCGTGGGCGTGACCGGCAACCCCGGTCAGGCCAACTACGCCGCCGCCAAGGCGGGGCTGCTCGGCTTCACAAAGTCGGTGGCGCTTGAGCTCGCCTCGCGCGGCATCACGGTGAACGCCGTCGCGCCCGGGTTCATCGATACCGACATGACGCGCGCCCTGAATGAACAACAGCGCACCACGCTCCTGCAGCAGATCCCGATGGCCCGCCTCGGGACGCCGGCCGATATTGCCGCGGCGGTGCTGTTCCTGGTTTCGCCACAGGCCGCATACATCACGGGCGAGACCCTGCATGTCAATGGCGGCATGTACATGCCCTAGGGCCTTCGGGAGGCAGGCACTTTCACCAGCAAAAACAATAACTCGCAGGAACGGCAGGCGAGTGGCACCCTAAGAGGTGTTCCCCTACAATACCGCGCCCGCTGTCGCCCGAGGCGACGTCGGAAACCAATTTTCAAGCCTACACAAGGACCAACCGCTAATGAGCACTGTTGAGCAGCAGGTCAAGGCCATCGTTGCCGAACAGCTGGGCGTCAAACAGGAGCAGGTCACGAACGATGCTTCGTTCGTTGACGACCTGGGAGCCGATTCACTCGACACGGTCGAACTCGTCATGGCCCTCGAAGAGGAGTTCGAGATCGAGATCCCGGACGAGGATGCCGAGAAGATCACGACCGTTCACCAGGCCATCGACTACATCAACGAGCGCCGCAGTAAGTCCTGAGCGGAACCTTAAGGCGCCTACAGGTACGTTGTGAGCAAGCGCCGCGTCGTCGTAACGGGGCTCGGGCTGGTGTCGCCGGTCGGGAGCAGCGTGCAGTCGGGCTGGGATGCCGTGCTGCGCGGCGAGAGCGGTATCGCGCCCATCACGCGCTTTGACGTATCCGCTTTTCCGGTGCGCTTCGGTGGCGCGGTGCGTGACTTCGACGTCAGCCAGTACATGCCGCCCAAGGAAGCCCGGCGCATGGACGAATTCATGCACTACGGCGTGGCGGCGGGGGTGCAGGCCGTTACCGAATCAGGACTGGACTTCTCCAGGGCCGACCCGACGCGCTGCGGCGCGGTGTGCGGGGCGGGTATTGGCGGACTCGGAACCATCGAAGCGGAATACGGCGAGTACCTGAAGGCGAATAACCCGCGCAAGATCTCGCCGTTCTTCGTACCGGCAACCATCATCAACATGATTGCCGGGCATCTCTCGATCCGCTACGGATTGCAGGGCCCTAACCTGGGCGTGGTCACCGCCTGCACGACCTCGACCCACGCCATCGGGCTTGGGATGCGCACCATCCAGTACGGGGATGCGGACGTGATCGTCGCCGGCGGGGGCGAGATGGCCACGACCCGCTGCGGCCTCGGCAGCTTCGGCCAGGCGAAGGCGCTGTCGACGCGCAACGATGCACCGGCGGAGGCGAGTCGTCCGTGGGATAAGGACCGGGATGGGTTCGTGTTGAGCGATGGCGGCGGCGCCATGGTGCTCGAGGAGCTCGAACACGCCCGCTCGCGTGGCGCCCATATTCACGCCGAGCTCGTCGGCTTTGGCATGAGCGGCGATGCGTATCACATCACCGCGCCACCCGAAGACGGCGAGGGCGCGCGTCTTGCCATGGTAAATGCGCTGCGGGACGCGAGCCTGAACGCCGCCGACGTGCACTACATCAACGCGCATGCAACCTCGACCCCGCTCGGCGACAAGGCGGAGACGGTGGCCATGAAACGCGCCTTCGGCGATCACGCCCGGCGCGTCGCCGTGAGTTCCACCAAGTCGATGACCGGACACCTGCTCGGCGCCGCCGGTGTCGTCGAGGCCATTTTCTCGGTGCTCGCCATC
>Ga0209167_10001008_pt1 | contig 17641 bp, 10 predicted proteins | sample Coa_R1_9_FD_187154 | JGI IMG/M metagenome (GOLD analysis project Ga0209167, IMG submission 187154) | Surface soil microbial communities from Centralia Pennsylvania, which are recovering from an underground coalmine fire - Coalmine... | ecosystem: Environmental > Terrestrial > Soil >... | reverse complement strand
CGGCGGACATCACTTCCCCAACCTTTGAACCAAGCAAACTTCCATCTCCCTGCGTCGCTTCTCGCTCAAGCATTTCAGCCCCGCCAGGGGGATACGATGTGACCAGGCTCTTCCAGCGCCCTTCGCGATTTGATTCTGTGCGTGTCCTCAGTCAAAATGAGAGTCATCCGCTGAACCACAATTCGGCGGACACGCAGAGGTCTCCCGTCCGATGAGCTTGAGTCTTGCATCCACTGCGCCACCTTCTCTGGATTGGGCGCATCCCCTGGTTCGCGATTGGTTCGCGAGCCGCTTTGGCACTCCGACCGAACCACAGGAGCAAGGCTGGCCGCACATTCTGGCCGGCTCGACGACGCTGATCTGCGCGCCGACAGGTTCGGGCAAGACCCTTGCCGCTTTTCTCGCCTGCATCGATCGTCTCGTCCGGAAGGCCCTTTCCGGCGAACTGCGCGACCAAACGGAAGTTCTCTACATCTCGCCTCTAAAGGCGTTGAGCAACGACATCCGAAGAAACCTGGAAATTCCGCTTTCCGAGATTCTGGCTCTCGCCGGAGAGCGCGGAATTTTGATGCCGGAGATTCGCGCGGCCGTGCGCACGGGTGACACGCTGATGCACGAACGGCGCGCGATGCTGGACCGCCCACCGCATATTCTCGTCACCACGCCGGAGTCCGCGTTCATCCTGCTGACTGCGGCGAAGAGCCGTGAAATCCTGCGCAACGTGAAAACGGTGATCGTCGACGAAATTCACGCTGTGGCGGACGACGCGCGTGGGGCGCATCTGGCACTGTCTCTGGAACGTCTGGACGCTCTTGCGGGTGCGCCGCCCGTTCGCATCGGATTATCCGCCACGCAAAAACCGATCGAACTGATCGCCAAATTCCTGTCCGGCGGCGGCCGTGCCGAACCGGTGATTGTCGAGGTCGAGAACCGGCGGCAACTCGATCTGGCGATCGAAACCCCTCCGAGCGAACTCGGGGCTGTCGCGACGAATGAAATGTGGGACGAGATCTACAAGCGATTGGGCGGGCTTGTGAGTCAACACCGGTCAACGCTGATTTTCGTGAACACTCGGAGGCTTGCCGAGCGTGTGGGGCATCATCTCGCTGAAATACTCGGCGCGGGCGTCGTCGCCTCGCATCACGGCAGCCTGTCCCGCCAACGAAGATTCGCGGTCGAAGCAAAGCTGAAAGCTGGAGAATTGCGCGCCCTCGTGGCCACGGCCTCTCTCGAACTGGGCATTGATATCGGCAGCGTCGATCTCGTCTGCCAGATCGGCTCGCCACGCTCGATTGCGGTAGCGCTCCAAAGAATTGGGCGCGCCGGACATTGGCGCGGCGCGATCCCCAAAGGCCGAATCTTCGCGACCACCCGTGATGAACTGCTCGAATGCGCCGCGCTGGTGTGGGCGATTCGGGAAAGAGAGCTCGATCAGATCAGCGTTCCAGAAGCTCCGCTGGACGTGCTTGCTCAACAGGTCGTCGCCGCATGCGCCGCGGAAGATTGGAACGAAGAAGACCTCCTCGCGCTCGTTCGGCGCGCCTACCCATACCGGAATCTTTCAAAAGAAGACTTCGAGGCCATTACCGGGATTCTGTCCGAAGGGATTGCGGCTCGACGCGGCCGCTACGGCGCATACCTTCATCGTGATCGCGTCAACGGCCGGCTTCACGGGAGACGCGGAAGCCGTCTGGCGGCGATCACCAGTGGCGGAGCGATCCCCGACAATGCCCTTTACAGCGTGGTCGTGGAACCGGAGCACACCACGGTCGGCACGGTCGACGAAGATTTCGCTGTGGAAAGCCTGCGAGGCGACATTTTTCTGCTCGGCAACACGTCGTGGCGAATTCGCAGCGTTCGCGGAGGCGCTGTGCAGGTGGAGGATGCGAAAGGCGCGCCTCCCAACGTGCCGTTCTGGCGCGGCGAAGCGCCCGCGCGGACGATGGAGCTCTCGCAACGCGTTGCCCGCTTGCGAGAAAAAATCGAGTCCTTTTTGCCAATCTCAGCAACAGAAGGACAGGGCGAACGGTCTGCCGCCACTGCCGACGCTCTGACCTGGCTGAAGCGCGAGTGCGGCCTCGATGATGCGGGGGCGGAGCAAGCCTTCGCATACATCCTGGCGGGACGCGCGGTCCTCGGAGCAGTTCCCTCCCAGAAAACGATCATCGCGGAACGGTTTTTCGACGAGGGCGGAGGCATGCAGCTCGTGATTCATGCCCCGTTCGGAGGACGAATCAACAAGGCTTGGGGGCTGGCTCTGCGCAAGCGCTTCTGCCGCTCGTTCAATTTCGAGTTGCAAGCAGCAGCCACCGACAACGGCCTGAATATCTCGTTGAGCGATCAGCACAGCTTTCCGCTGGCCGACGTCTTTCACTTTCTGCAACCCGAGTCCGTTCGGTCTGTATTGGAACAAGCTTCGCTGGCCTCGCCGATCTTCGCTACGCGCTGGCGCTGGGTGGCCGGACGTGCCCTGGCTCTTTTGCGTTTTCAGCACGGCAAGAAAGTTCCGCCGCAGATTCAACGGATGCGGTCCGATGATTTACTGGCCGCTGTTTTTCCGGAAGCTCTTGCCTGCCAGGAGAACATCATCGGCGACATCGCGATTCCCGATCATCCGCTCGTTCGCGAGGCCATGAAAGAAACACTCACGGAAGCGATGGACATCGACGGCCTGACTGACCTCCTGAAGGCGATCGCGGCTGGGCAAATCCGCTGCCTTGCCGTGGATACGCCCGTGCCGTCGCAGTTCGCGCACGAAATCCTGAACGCGAATCCGTATGCTTACCTCGATGATGCTCCGCTGGAAGAGCGGCGCGCCCGAGCCGTCGAAATGCGGCGCGTATTGCCGGAGACTGTCCTCTCGGAAGTCGGGCGGCTGGATCCAGCCGCAATCAAAGAGGTCGTCGTGGGGGCTTGGCCGGATGTTCGGGATGCGGAGGAATTGCACGATTCCCTGCTGACGTTAATCGCTTTCCCGGACCCTGCCCAGAACCTCCCCGTTCGGCTGAATCACATCCGGGAATCCGCTCTTGCCTGGCGCGACTTCTTCGCGGAGCTAAGACGGGCGAACCGCGTTGGCCGGGCGGCCGCCGGAGGCCGCGCGTACTGGGTTGCGGCCGAAAGGTCGAAGAGTTTCGCGGCCATCTTCCCGTCCGCCGAATTCATTTCCGCGCTTCCGCAAGTCGAAACCGATGTTTCGCGCGACGATGCTCTTCGAGCGCTGGTGACTGGATGGCTCTCGCACGTTGGTCCGTGCGCAGCGAAGGAATTGGCGGAGCTCATCGGAATTTCCGAAGCGGAGACGGACAGAATTCTGCTGCGGCTGGAAGGTTCTGGAACGATTCTCCGCGGGCATTTCACGGAGGGTTCGCTGCAGAAAACGGAATGGTGCGATCGCCGGCTTCTCGCGCGAATTCACAGGCTCACCATCGGAAGGCTGCGCAGCGAGATCCAGCCCGTCACGGCCGCTCACTTCATGCGCTGGCTGCTTCGATGGCAGCATGTCGCTCCGGGAACGCAGGGTTTTGGCGAGCGCGGGACGCTCGAAGCCCTCCGGCAGCTTCAGGGTTTTGAAGCGCCTTCAAACGCTTGGGAACGGCACATTTTGCGCGCCCGAATCGCGAATTACGACCCGAAGGTTCTGGATCGCCTGTGCCTGACGGGTGTGGTCGGATGGGGCCGCCTCTCGCCGCATCCGGCTATCATGCGCGCCGGACCCGAGCCCGCACGCCGCGCCACTCCCACGAGCGCCGCTCCGATAACGTTTTTTGTCCGTGAGGATGCAGACTGGATGGGCTCGCAAAATGCGGGCAAAGATGGTGACGCAGCGCCGGGCCTGAGTGCGAACGCGCGCGCGATCCTCGATTTTCTTCGCCAGCGGGGCGCTTCCTTCTTCGTCGACATCGTTCGCGGTACGCGCAAACTGAAGTCGGAAGTAGAAACGGCTCTGTGGGAGCTCGTGGCCGTGGGGAAGATCACCGCCGACGACTTCGACAACCTGCGCGCCCTGATCGATCCGCGAAGGCGCGCCGGCCGCGGTACCGGCCGCATCGCGCGCCCGAGACATAGCGGCGGCCGCTGGTCCCTGCTGCATGCGGACGAAGTTAACGACCGCGCTACAGTTCTCGAATCGGTCTGCTGGATGCTTCTCCGGCGCTACGGCGTGGTGTTTCGCGAGCTGATGGGACGCGAGAGCATCGTTCCGAAGTGGCGGGAAGTCCTGATCGCCCTGCGCCGGCTCGAGGACCGCGGCGAAATTCGCGGCGGGCGCTTCGTCGACGGCTTTCTGGGAGAACAATTCGCACTGCCAGTCGCTCTGGAATCACTGCGCGCGACGCGCAACCAGCTTCCCTCGGACGAAACCGCTGTGATCTCCGCCGCCGATCCTTTGAACCTGACCGGCATTCTGATTTCGGGCGAACGGGTTGCCGCGAATTCGGGAAAGAAGCTTACGCTGCGGGACGGCCTGCTTGTTTCAGCTGAAGAGCGCGGATCACTTGCGGGCCTCGCCGCAGGCGACTGACCGCGGGCGCAACCAATTCACCTTGCCGACGCAAGCCGGAAAACCATGCTCACATATTGCTCGGTTTCGACCGCCCGGCTCGCAAGAAACGTCTCACCATACCGCCAGTCGCGAACCGCGGAAACCGCAGCCGATGAAAGCATTGCGGGACCGCTGAGGACACGAACGCTTCGGACCGTGCCGTCCATACCGACCGTGACTTCGAGCTTCACAACGCCTTCGATTCCTTCGCGAGCTGCCTCGATCGGATAGGCAGGAGAATAACTTGAGACCAGACTTCCGATCTGGAGATTGCCCGGGAGTTGCGAACGCGTCCACTCGAGACTAGGGGGAATCAGAACGGCGCGAAACTGCGATGTCGCCGCTACCGATCCGCTGGGAACCCCCGCTAGAGGCATGCTCGGTGGAACGGGCGAACTCTCATAGCTGGGTACCTCGACTACGGCAACGCCGGATGCCGAAGCCGCGCCGCGCGAGGCGCTTGAAGAACGCGCCGGCGCATACGGAGTTGAACGCGCATATGCGTCCTGCACCGGCTGTGGTCGAATCGCCTGCTGTTGATTCCCAGCGGCTCCGTTGGAGCGGGAGCCCGAAGCCGAGTCGGGTGTGGACGGCTGAGCAGTCTGCGCCCGCCACGTATCGATTGGGCTCTGTCGTTCCGTAGTCGTCCGCGCGGGCCGCTGAACTCGCCCATTACCAGACGATGACGATACTTCTGGATTCCGGCCGGCTTCGCGGGTGTTCACAGAGGAGGCAGGTTGCCCTGCGGTGGAAGCCGAGCCCCCCTGGACAGCAGGAGTGGTCTCGTCAGTGCGATTTCCGTCTGCCGACCGGCTTGTGTCGTTTCCCCGTTGAGACGTGGTCTCGGTCGCTTGGCTTCCGCTCGATTGCGGTGGGCGCGTTCTGTTATGTGGAGGGGCGGAGGTTGACACCTCTTCGCCATTATGACGTCCGCCCGCAGCGTCGCTGGGCTGAGCCCTGACTCCCGCTGGATTCGTGGTGTTCTTGGGAGAGCTTGCTTCTGGAACAGCCGCTTCCGCTTGATTCGCGTTGTTTCTCGGACTGCTTGATGCTGGAGCCGCGGATGGTTGCTCGTTTGTCGACAGGTCTTGTCGAGCATTGGCCGATGTGGACGATGGCCCCTGCGGGGCGGATTGAGCTGGAGTATTCGGCTGCACAGGAGCACCCGAGGAATCAGGGTTTGGGTTCTCCGCTGGCGAATTTGCTTGCGCAGGAGTCGAGCTATTCTGGTCGACGGCCTGCTCGCCGCTCGCGGCTGTGTTCGACTCGTGCGTCAAAGCATCGATTCGCGCCCGGCTGATCAGGCTGGGATCGATTGCCATCAGTCCTGCGAATCCAACCGCCGCAAGTAGCCCGAGCGTCGCCGTGTACGTCCACCAACGCCGTGACTTCTTGAACTCCATTCCGACGCCCGGAGCCATGCGCCCGTTCCACTGCGGCATGGCTGCAGTTCGCTCGAACATCGGGCGTTCCCGGTACCGGCTCTCGCGTCCGGTGTCTCTCGAACCGGCGGCGTCAACTCGCCAGTGCGCGGGCACGCCTCTCTGAAACGAATTCGGAGTTTCAGCTCGATCTGCTGGCCGGCCTCTTTCCGCTGGCAATTCGGGTACGCGAACTTGCTTGTCCTCGTTGGACTCTATATCTGGGTCAATTTCGCTCTGTATATCCGCCGGCGGCTCCGGCGGTGGTGAACTCATCGCGGTGCGGGGACTCGGTCTCTCTGCGTCGAGATATGGCCCTTTGACCGGTGTCGCGTCGGGCGGTCGCTCCGTTCTGTTCTGTTCGGCTGCTGCGGAACTTGCGATCCGGGATTCCTCCGAAGAAATCCACGCTTTGATTGCTCCGCGGCTCTTGTCGGAAAGCCCCGCGAATGCGATCCCGGCCTCTTTTTTGGACCGGATCTGCCAAATGACCGTACCCGACGCCTCGATGAGCGTGTCGGTCTTCGGCAGGCGAAACTGCATTTTCGGCAGGTGGTTGGACGTGAGCATCTGCACGGCCTGCACCGCCATTCCCGTCTCGCTGATATTGAGGATCAAGCCCGCATTTCCGTCCCCTAATTCAACGTATGCGAGCGAATGGACCTTTACGCGCTGGTGCGCACGGCTCTCCGCAGCCCTTGAAGCCCGCTCGCTTTGTGTTTCGCGCGGCATCCTGTTTTCTTCCTGGCGGGACACAACGAAGGATCAGTCTCACCCCATTGTATCGCGTGTTTCCGTCACCTTCAACCACGGGTATCGCCTGCATGTTGCTTCGATGGCAAGATTTATATTCAGGTGGCCTGCTTCGCGTTGCGCAAGCCCGTGCAGCCGGGCAACGACGGAAAATAACAAAAAGCTGGCGCGCGACGATGTGATAGAAGTGGTCCCCCAGGAGACAACCGGATGGCGGATTACGTCGGCGCGATCGATCAAGGCACCACCGGCACAAGATTCATCGTGTTTGACCGCTCGGGTGCTGTCATCTCGGCCGCCCAAAAAGAACATGAACAGATCTATCCCAAACCGGGCTGGGTGGAGCATGACGCCGAAGAGATCTGGCAGCGTACCCGGGAGGTCATCGACGAAGCCATGAGGAAGCGTGACCTGCAGCCCTCGGACCTTGCAGCGATCGGCATCACAAATCAGCGCGAGACCGCTATTGTTTGGAGCCGCAAAACCGGTAAGCCGGTGGCGAACGCGATCGTGTGGCAGGACACGCGCGTGGCGGACTACGTCCGCGAGATGGCAAGGGCGGGCGGGCAGGACCGTTTTCGCCGCAAGACCGGACTCCCACTGACCACTTATTTCAGCGGCCTGAAAATCCGCTGGATTCTCCAACACGTGAAGGGCGTCCGAGAGATGGCCAAGGCGGGAGATGCCCTCTTCGGCAACGTCGACACCTTCCTCGTCTGGCGCCTGACCGGCGGCCCGAACGGCGGCATTCACGTCACCGACGTAACCAACGCTAGCCGCACACAACTGATGAACCTGGAAACTCTCTCGTGGGATACAGAACTCCTCGACGTATTCGGAATCCCGGAGGCGATGCTGCCGGAGATTCGTTCGAGCAGTGAGGCTTACGGAGTCGCGAACGAGCACTCGATAAAGGATGTAGCCATCGCGGGAATCCTCGGAGACCAGCAAGCCGCGTTGGTGGGCCAGACCTGCTTTGAACCCGGGGAGGCCAAGAACACATATGGCACCGGTTGCTTTCTGCTCATGAACACCGGCACTCGAAAAGTTGATTCGAAATCTGGCTTGCTCACCACCATCGGATACCAATTCGGCAGCCAGCCGGCCCACTACGCGCTGGAGGGAAGCATTGCGATTGCCGGCGCTCTGGTCCAATGGGTGCGCGATAACCTCGGCTTGATTGAGAAGAGCTCCGATATCGAATCGCTGGCACGCACCGTAAACGACAACGGCGGTGTTTATTTTGTGCCTGCATTCTCGGGTTTGTACGCTCCGTACTGGAAGGACAGCGCCCGCGGCGTGATCGCGGGGCTGACGCGTTATGCCAATAAAGGACACATTGCACGCGCCGTCCTCGAGGCTACGGCGTTCCAGACGCGGGACGTGCTCGAAGCCATGGAACAGGATTCGGGGATCAAGCTGGACGTGCTTCGGACGGATGGCGGCATGGTGAACGATGACTTGTTGATGCAGTTTCAGGCCGACATTCTCGACCGGCCGGTCGTTCGTCCGCTTACAAAGGATGCCACCACTGCGCTGGGGTCGGCCTATGCGGCCGGGTTGGCGGTCGGCTACTTCAAGGACCTTAAGGATCTGCGCGCGAACTGGAAGGTTGACCGTACCTGGAACCCGAACCTCGATGGCGGAAAACGCGACGATCTGTACAACCACTGGAAGCGCGCGGTCACGCGTTCCTTCGACTGGGTCGGCTGAGCAAAGAACCGTTTGATGCAGCAGACTTCCGACCAACGGAAGGAGTCTTCATGGCAGCGAGATTTCTCGGCGAGTTCATGGGAACTTTGATCTTGATCCTCCTCGGTGACGGGGTCGTTGCCAACGTTCTGCTGAGACGATCGAAAGCAGAAGGCGCCGGCTGGATGGTCATTGCCAGCGGGTGGGCCTTCGCGGTCATGGCGGGCGTCTTCGTTGCGGTGGCCTGTGGGAGTCCTGACGCGCACATCAACCCGGCCGTGACCCTCGGCTTCGCCGTCGCCACAGGAAGTTTTGCGAAGCTGGCGCCCTATTTTATAGCTCAGGTTTTGGGTGCGTTCGCCGGAGCGATCCTGGTATGGCTGCACTTCCTGCCGCACTGGAAGGAAACAGAAGATACCAGCCTGAAGCTCGCGTGCTTCTGCACGTCGCCGGCAATCCGCAACCTTGGGGCAAATCTGCTCAGCGAAATCATCGGAACGCTCGTGCTCGTTTTTGTAGTGGGCGCCATCTTCTCCAAAGCAGTGGCGGGCACCGGTTTCGTGTCCGGCATGGGAGCTTACCTGGTTGCGGCACTGGTGTGGGGCATTGGCCTCTCGCTCGGCGGCACCACTGGTTACGCAATCAATCCCGCCCGTGATTTTGGCCCGCGCCTCGCTCACACCCTGCTCCCTGTCGCCGGCAAGGGCAAGTCTGACTGGGGCTACGCCGTGGTACCCATTCTCGGACCGCTCATCGGTGGCGCGCTGGCCGGCGCGCTCCTGCGTGTCATTGGAATATAGGGCCGAGAACTAAAGATTCGTCCGCGCGTAAGCGGCGCCGGAGCCGCCTGCGGGCGACCGATCCCTGGAATCGGACATTTCTACTTTGCGTTGAACCGACATCTCGTGGAGGTGTTGCGAATACGTGACCATGAAATCGACTACTACGAATTTACTACAGTGCAGTGCTTTTCCCTCCTGAACGAGCCTGAAAGCAAGGAGGTTGATGCGGCCCCCGCGACGAACGCCCCTGTACCACGCCCAAGCCGGTCAATTTCGACCGGTAGTGGAATGCTGACCGGATTCTTCCCAAACGATTTGCAACAAGGCGATGAAAGGGCGCTCGGCTGCCAGTTTGTTGCCGTGGTCACTTCACTAGCACTGTCATGCGCATCCAAGGATGGATGCAGCACTGAAAGTGATGTTCGCCCTTTGAAAGACCCGACACTTGGAGCTGGCTGCCTTGAAGGATGCGCGTTCTGGCTACCGCAACGCTCGAAAAACCCTCAGCACACTCGGGAGCCGCGGCTTCTCCATCATTGAGCGGCGGTATGAACCCACCTCCAAAGTTCGCAACTTCCGTGAAAGTGTGGGGCTCGCCGCCCTGGTTCACCGCGATAATCGGGGTTCCTTCGTCCACTGTGAGCGCGTCGGGTTCGAAATCCCAGTTCTTGTCGGGCGTTCCCTTAGCGGCTTCTGCGAGTAAATTAGCAAACGTCGTCGTGGAGCCAAAGGGGGTGTAGCCAAGCGCTACGTTCTTGCAGAAATCCGGCCCCACCGCACCTAGGACATTGAAAGTCGCAGGATCACATTCGTCCAACGCCACAACCTGTGCGGGGGTCGCGTGGCCGCCGTCGTGTTCCATCATTCCGGCAAAAAGAAGACAACAAGCCGCTAAACTGATTTTCATTATTGTATTCGTCATGGTTTTCCTCTCCTTAGCCAATCCGCCCGTTGGATTCGGCGACGGATGGCATGTGCGCTAGCTCGCGAGCACAAAGTGACGGCCGCTCTGGTTTACATAAGTGGTCCGAAGTGCCCCTCGCAATGGCCGTATCTCAAATTTGCGGCCAGAGCGTCAATGCAGGAGGGGTGAAATATGGGTGAGCTTGAGGTGAGGGCCCAAACAACAGATTCAACAATTTTTAACTTGTATAGGTGTGGTCTGCTAGGGCACTATCCTCGCATCATTCCCCGCGGAACCGGACCGGCCATGAGATCGTCCAGCCCCATTTTCCGTTTTGGCCCCTACGAACTCCGACCCCACGTGCGCGAGCTGTATAAGCACGGAATCAGGCTGAAGATACGTCCTCAGCCGCTGCAGATGCTGCACAGGCTGGTTAGCCATCCAGGTGACGTGGTCACGCGTGACCAACTACGGCAGCAACTCTGGTCTGCGGACACCTTCGTCGATTTCGAGCACAGCCTGAACACCGCAATGAAGGAACTCCGCAGTGTTCTAGGTGATGTCGTGGCTGAGCCTCGCTACATCGAGACGCTGCCTCGACTGGGTTACCGCTTTATCGCCTCCGTCCATGCTGGTCAAATCCCTCCCGGTGCAGTCACCGCGACGCACAAGCCACCTGTGGGACCTGAACCGGCGCAACCGCTGGCGGCGGTCAACGGAGGAGCGACTGTGTCTGCTACGGCCGGATTGCCGGCCTTGCCGCAGCCTGCCCAAGCGGGCCAAAGCGCAGCAATCGCAGCCGCTCCTGCCCAGCGGATGCACCGGCGGCCTCCTGTTGTAATGCTGCTGGCGGGCATAGGGGCCGTGCTTGCAATTTTTGCATCCGGTTGGGTTGCGATCCACGTTCGCAACACTGGAAGCTCGACGCATCCGGGCATCAAGTCGCTCGTGGTCCTGCCACTCAAGAACCTTTCTGGCGACCCCGCTCAGGAATACCTTGCCGACGGAATGACCGAAGCTTTGGTATCTCGCCTCTCCGGCATTCATAATCTTCGGGTGATTTCCCGAACTTCATCTATGCGCCTCAAGAATTCCGATCTCTCGCTTCCTGAGATCGCAAAGATGTTGCAAGTGGATGCTGTGGTCGAGGGTTCCGTCATTCGCCAAGGCAATCGCATCCGCGTCACAGCTCAGCTGATTCGTGGCTCAAGCGATCAGCGCTTCTGGTCAGAAGTTTATGATCGCGAACTCCCCGACGTGCTTGCCTTACAGAGCGACGTAGCCCAAGCCATCGCGCGCAAAATTGAGGTCACTTTGACGGGGAAGGAGCGTGAGAGGCTTGCCGCAGCCCACGCGATCGCTCCTGAGGTTTACGAAAGCTATTTGAAAGGGCATTTTGAGTTATATAACGCAAACAGCAAGGCGGGTTTCGAACGGAGTATCGCGTATTTTGCGGAGGCAATTAAAAAAGATCCCAGCTTCGCACCGGCCTATGTCGGGCTTGGAAATGCGTATATCCAGCTTGGTACGGTTTTGGTTGGAGCTCCTCCTGAAAAAGAACGTGCGAAAGCAGTAAGCGCCGCACGTATAGCGTTGGAACTCGATCCGGATTTAGCCGAAGCACACGTTCTGCTCGCGGATGCTTACGAGGGGCAGTGGCGCTGGGCGGAAGCGGAAGCTGAATACCGGCGCGCTATTGAGCTGAACCCGAATAATGCGGATGCTCACGCGGGTCTTGCCTTTTCGTTCCTCTCTCATGGGCGCACAGAAGAGGCTCTAACATGGGCGCGGCGTGGCCGCGAACTCGACCCGGTTTCAGTTCATGGCACTGATGTGGGCTGGATTCTATCCTGCTCTCGACGTTACGACGACGCGATTCGCGAGTACCAGAACGTGCTGGCGCTCAAACCAGACGCACTGGGATCCCTTTGGAAACTTGGAATAACGCTTACCCTTAAAGGTCAACCGGAACAAGCTATTCCCCTACTGGAGAAGGCTATTTCCGTTTCTGCTCGACGCCCCGCCGTTGTCGCTGTGTTGATCGTTGCGGATGCGCATGCTGGTCGACGCTCAGATGCTCGGCGACTCCTGGCGGAACTGAAAAGAAGAAAACACTCAGGCTATGTTCCTGCAGACGCGTTCGTAATCGCATACATTGGGCTCGGTGATAACGAGCAGGCTTTCGCCTGGCTGGAGCAGGCCTATAAGGAACGCTCTGATCTTCTGCAACTAGTAAAGGTGCACCCGCTGCTTGACCCGCTGCGTGGCGACCCGCGTTTTGCAGATCTGCTCCACCGCGTCGGTCTTGGCTGACGCTTCGCCGGTTGGGGGCGACTTGCCGAAGGGAACTACTTTTATTTCTCAACTCAGAAGTTAGCTGCAGAGCAGGGCTAGTTTCACAACAGCACCTCCTATACTGCGACCAGTACAAAGGTCAAGAAAACCGTTCGCGTGGGCCGTAAAACCCAGGGTGGATGATTTCTGCTTGACAACTGCCGCGTTTGACGCCGCAACATGGGGCAGCGGAGAGGGAATCCTACTACAGGAGATCTAAACGCGCGCTCCCACTCATCCACTTTTCCTACGGCCGCACCTGCAACACTGCGGCCTTGCCCTTTAAGCTGTTTGAGAGCGCCTGCTGTGCTTTGTGCTCTTCGGCCGAATCCTGGTCCGCTCCGCGCGGCTTCGCCCATGAAGCGCAACTGAGACTACTACGAATTTACTACAGTGCACGACTCTGACGCGTTTCGCCAGGTCGGAAGCAAGAACTTGTACTCTCGGCTAGCTGATTGATTCCAAAGAAACTGGCGGAGAGGGGGGGATTCGAACCCCCGGTACCGGTTTTAGCCAGTACAACGGTTTAGCAAACCGCCGCCTTAAGCCTCTCGGCCACCTCTCCGGCGTGAAGGACAACTATATGAGCGTGTTTGCTGCGTCAGTATAGCACCAAGCCCGCGCGATTCGCCCCTCGCAGAGACTCCATACCGTCTTCGGCTGCGAGCCGCGACACTCGCTCTGTTCTCCTCGGCAGTGAACGGAAATCGCCGACGGCCTTGATACGGAGTCGTAGTTCAGTCGCTCAATGGAGGGGAGCTATTCGGACTCGGCGGCGCGGCCCACTACAACCAGCCCCATCTTCACGGGCGTCGCAAGCGGAGCCGGGAAGTAGACGACCCATAGATCGGTGTCCTCCTGCTGGTGCGCGATTGCCGGAAGAGTTGCAGGTGCGCTGTCTGCGGGGACGAGACTCCACACTGAAGGATGCCCGGTACCCGAAGCTTTGCGGCTCAGCTTGAGCAGATCGTCGGTCGGGATCGTTGCGTCCGAAGTATCGAGTGCAGCAGGCACCGCAAGCAGAAAATCACGGTACGGCGAGACGCCCTGGTGGTTCCCATTAACCGGTTCCAGCATGAAACGCAAGGTGTAGACGCCTGCCTTGATCGGCTGACCGCGATAGTCCCCACCCTGCGCATCGAATTTGATCGCCCCAACCAGAGCCCCCTGAGGAATCTGCCCGAAGTTCACACCCAGACTCGTATCCGGACTCGGCGCCGCCGGAATCGATTTGCGCAGCCATATCTCACAAAACGGTCCACTGGCTCCTGTAACTTGCATCGCATTCGCGGAGAGATCGCCGCGCACGCTCACCGCCAATTCCTGTGGCGCGGGCGCAGCCGAAGACTCGAGCTTGTACTGGGCGGAAGCGGCGCTCGCGAAAACCGCCGCAACGGCAAGAGCGGAGAGCAGTTTCACGCTGGAAAACGACAATTTCATGCTTTCCTCCCGGGTAGACGCAGGTATGTTGCTGGGGATGAATTGAGTCGCCAGGTTTCCGGCGAAACCTCAGATCGAAGCAGCGGACGTTACACCGGAAAAGTGCTCACACCCTATTCGGCAAACATACCGACGAAAGAGCCGCGCCGGCCGGAGTCTTGCCAGGTCACGCCGAGACCGTCGCCCGTATAGCTGCTTGCAGCCGCCACCACCGGCATCGAGTGCTCGAGATGCGCCGCGAGAGGCGGATAATAGACTTCTTCGTTGTGGCAAACCGTGTCCGTGGATCTCAGTGTCCGCGTCGCGAGCTTAACGAGGCTGCCCACCTGCACCACCGTGTAACCATGCTGCTCGATGGAAAACGAGATCGGTTGCGATTGCACGGATACGACCTGGTCCAGCAGTCCCGAAGCTTGGGCCTGCGCGAAATGCACCAGCGCCGCGCGCTGCGTTTCGTTGGCGCGGGCATCAACCAGGAAGACCGCCTTCGCCGGGAGTGGGTTCGCATACGGATCGCCAAGCGTTCCGCTGGCGTGCACCACCGCCACCACGCTCAGATCCGCCAGGGGTACGCCGGACCATGCGCCGTTGCGCACGTGCCAGGCCAACACGGCGTTGTCTCCCGCCAGATTCATCTCTGAGTTTGCGAAGCAGGGACCCGTATATACGTCTGCGTTGCGGAATTCGGCGTAGTCTCCGGAAATTCCCGCCGGAGCACTCTGACCCGCTCTCGCGATCATCGGCAGAGCCATCAGTACGGCCGCCGCTAGAATCATTGCTTTCGTTCGCATTTTGGCCTCCACTACTCGCTCTCCTATTGTCGCACCCGCTGCTCGCACGGGCAACGTCCAACCATACCTACTAAGATGCGTAACCTGGGATGAGGGTTCGCGTTTCTGAGAGCCTCAAAGGAGCGCGTCCCGCAAGTTTCGACGCTGCATCCGGCGCGGCGATCCCGGCCCGCTGTGCGTCAGGTTGTCTCGCAGCAAGAGCGCCCGGGCCTGCATTCCTCATGCCCGGCGATTTTGCCGTCGAAGCCGATCAGCGATTGCGTGCGCGCGCACCAGAACGGCCCCGAGTACGTGATATCCGACGCTTCCTCTTCCGCCTGGTAGAACATCTTTTTCGCGCGCAACTTACTACAGATTTCGCCCGCCCGGATCAGCTCGTTCAGGCCGCGACCCGCCGAACCTTTTGAAAGTTCCGCCATTTACGCGCCCTCCTTCGTCCGCAGCAAAGCGCGTTTCACTGCAACACGCACGAGCTGGACCTTGTACCCATTGTCGCTCAGAGGTTTCGCCCCTTGCACCGCGGCTTCGCCCGCCGCGGCCGCTGTCGATTCCGTCAGAGACTTCCCTTCCAGCGCCTGCTCGGCCGCGCGAGAACGCCACGGAATCGGGGCGACATGTCCCAGCACGACGCGCGCGGCGCTGATCTTGCCGCCTTCCATCTTCAGGCCTACGGAAGCAGTGGCGAGCGGCCAATCCAGAGCTTCTTTTTCGCGGACCTCGTACGTGGCGTTCCGCCATTCACGCACGTCTGCCGGAATCGCAATTTCGGTCAGGATTTCGTTTGGCCGGATCGAGTGCTCGCGCTCTCCCTCGGCCTTCGGGATCACGAACAATTCCTCGACCGGAATCTGCCGCGGGCCCGGCGGCCCGTGCAACGTGGCCTTTGCCTGGAGCGCAATCAGCGCCGGCGCAAGCGACGACGGGCTCACGAAATACGCGGGCCCTTCGTTGCCGAAAATCGCGTGATACCGGTTGTCGCCGCCCGGAACCAGCGAATGGCCCTTATCCATCGCCAATAGGCCGTAACCTCCGCGATAGTACCAGCAGCGCGGCCGCTGCAGCAGGTCGCCTCCCACCGTGCCCATATTCCGAATCTGCGGGCTCGAAACGCCGCGTGCTGCTTCGCCGATGGCGGGATAGTGGCTTGGGACGTTTGACCCGAGAAGCTGGTCGAACGAAACGAGAGCGGCGATCCGCACTCCGCCATTTTCGTCCTGAATGTGATGCAGCTCGCCGATCCCCTTGATGTTCACCACCCGCGAACAATCGTCGCCGCCGTCTTTCATCAAGCTGAGCAGGTCGGTGCCCCCCGCGAGAATCGCCGTTTGGCCCCATTTCGCATCGAGAAGCCCGATTGCTTCGTTCAGCGAGGAGGGTGACGCATAAGCGAAATTTTGCATTTATGCCATACCTCCTTTTCCCAGCGCCGCGAGCACGCGCGGCGGCGTTATGGGTAGATAAGGAACGCGGACGCCGATCGCATTCGCCACTGCGTTGGAAATGGCCGCGCCTGGCGAAATCACCGGCGGCTCGCCGAGTCCGATCACGCCGCGATCGTCGTAACCCGGCCCCGTCATCATATGCACCACGAGTTCGCCCACATCGCCGATTCCCGCCAGCTTGTAGAACTCCATGTTCGGGTTCAGGCAATGTCCGGTCTGTTGGTCCATGATTTTCTCTTCGTAGAGCGAGTACGTGACGCCCATGATCAGCGCCCCGTACACCTGGCTCTCGGCCGTCTTCATGTCGATAATCAGCCCGCAGTCCTGCACAGCCACCATTTTGTCGACGCGCACGACTCCCGTTTCCGTGTCGACGCTCACTTCCGCCATCTGCACGCCGCCCACGCCCGCCGACGTCAGCGGCCGGAATGTTTTTCCCGTAGCGGTGATCGGCGTAGCCCCCAGCTTCGCGCACGCCTGTTTCCAGGACATACTCTTCGACGGATTCCCGATCACGCGGATCTTGCCTTCGAATGCTTCCAGCTGATCCGGCTGCGCTCCCAACGAAGGCGCCACTTTCGCGAATAGCTGGTTCAGGGCCTGTACAGCTCCGTACCGGGTTGACGAACTGACGCCGCCCGTCGTCGTGGAACCTCCCGAAGCTCCCCCCGGCGGATACTTGCTGTCGCCAATATTGACCGTCACCGCCTCGAGCGGCAGCCCAAGCGTCTCGGCCAGCACGATGCCGACAACCGTCCGGCACCCCACCCCAAGGTCCTGCGTCCCCATCGAGACTGCCGCGGACCCGTCCGGGCGAATCGTCACCGCGCAGTCGCTCTGGTTCGGCGCTCCTCCCCAAGTATGAATCGAAAGCCCCACTCCCGTCTTTACCGGTCCGGGCCCCGATTGCCCGCGCGGGTGCCATTTCTTTTTCCAGTCGAAGAGCTCCGCCGCCTTGGCCAGTTCTTCGGCATAGATCTTCGGCGGATGGAACGACGGGGTCGAACGCCCGGCCATCGCGATGTTCTTCATAAACACGTCATACGGATCCATCTGCAGTTTCGCCGCTAGATCGTCCACCGCGCACATGGTGATCGCGCACATCTGCGGATGGTTCGGCGCACGCCAGGCGCGGTCCGGCCCGATATTCGTCAGCACCGCCGTGTGCTTCACGCGGCTGTTCGGAAATTGCCAGATATACGGAAGAGGCGGCGCGCCGCCTGACGCGGGTCCCCCGGTTCCCCACGATTGCGAATCCCACGCGACCAGCGTGCCGTCTTTTTTGGCGGCCACCTTGACGTCTGCGTACATCGAAGGACGCGCGCCCGCAACCATCAACTCGTGATCGCGCTCCAGCATCATTTTCACCGGCCGACCGGTCTTCTTGGCCAGTTGTGCGCACGCAACGCCCCACGTATCGGCGGCAAACTTGCTCCCGAAGCCGCCCCCCATCACCGGCGTGATCACTTCGATCTTGCTCGCGGGCGTGCCAGTCGCTTCACCCACCTCGCCTCCGACGCCGCTTACGTACTGAGTGCT
>Ga0209167_10001007_pt1 | contig 17672 bp, 13 predicted proteins | sample Coa_R1_9_FD_187154 | JGI IMG/M metagenome (GOLD analysis project Ga0209167, IMG submission 187154) | Surface soil microbial communities from Centralia Pennsylvania, which are recovering from an underground coalmine fire - Coalmine... | ecosystem: Environmental > Terrestrial > Soil >... | reverse complement strand
CGACCGAGGAGTAGGGCGTGACGAGCAGGTCGGCGCCGCGCGCCACTTCCGCGAAGGAGCCGGGCGCCGCGAGCGGCAGCCCGTCGCGTCCGGCGCGCTCGTCCATCTCTTCGTACTCATGTGGCGTCTCGACAGGGTGCAGTCGCAGTTCGACGGCCACCCCCGCGGAGCGCGCGCTGGCCAATCCGTCGGAGATTGCGTCGAGGAAGTCCTCGCGCGCGCTCCAGCGCGCCAGAGCGGTCCCGAACGGGTTGTTCGTGGTTGCCACCAGCACGCGCCGCAGCCGCTGGGCGCCGCTCGCGCCGTAGGTGCCGGGGAGGCCAGGCACGCCGACCGCCTCAAGGCGCGGCTGGGGGGGCGCCCACAGCGCGACTTGGCGGGCTACGTCGGGCCCCCAGCCGAACAGCACCTGGGCGCGGCGGTCGCCGCCGTCGCCCTCGATCAGGCCGTAAATGCCGTGCTGAAAGGACGCGAAGACGACGCCCCGCGCCGCTGCCCAGCGGCCCAGTAGCCTCGTGACGCCCAATGCGGCGGTCGGGACGACGATCGCGCGAAGCTGCGGCAGCCGCTCGAGCCGAGCCGTCACGGCGACCAGCTCGCGCACGCGCCGCACGCCGCGCGCAAGGACCGGCGCGGCGGCGCGAGCAAGCGCCGCGTCGAGCGCCTCCTCGCCGGTCAGCGCCCCGAGCGACGGCGGTGTCGCGCTCGCCGCCTGGGTGGACGGCAGCGCGACCGCCGGCAGCCGCAGCTGCAAGATCAGCCGCGCCGCGTCGCCGTGGCCGAGCTCGGCGAGCGCCGCGACGTAGACGCCCAGCTCGCCGAGCGTCTCCGCCCCAAGCTCGGCGAGCGCGGCCGTCAGCTTCATCCCCGGGAAGGTCAGCACCCGCAGCCGCGCCGTGCCGCTGCTCGCGGCTCGCGTCCCGATGATCAGCCGCGCCACCTGATCGCGCCTGTTCGCGTGACGGCGGTGCGCGATCGTCGCGCCCGTTGGGGTCGACGCCGGTAGGCCGAGTGCCGCCTCGACCCCCGCCGTGACAGCCGCCGGCGTCAGCGGAGAGGGCAGCGCCGCGTCGAACGGACCGCGCTCGCGCAGCAGCGCGAGTCCGACCGTGTGCGCCATCAGCAGGTTCACCCACTCGACGCGCAGCTCGTACTCGCTCGCCTCGAGCGTGTCGTCGTCGCCCAGCTGCGCCCGGGCCATCTCAAGCAGCGCGCTCGCGCGAAGCTCGATCTCCGATCGCTGCTCCCACGAGAGCAGGTCGTCGGCGAGCACGACCTCGCCTTCGCGCGGTGCGGCGCTGCGCGCGAACACAAGCGCGATGTCGGATCCGGCGGTTCGAGGCGCGGCGTCCCGCGGGTCGGACGACCAGCGCAGGTGGAGGCTACGCACGGCCCGACCGCGCGCTTCTCAGTCGGCCGCCGGGATCAGCTCGGCCATCGCCCGGATCGCTCCCGCGTCGAGCCACTCGGTGTTCGTGTCGCTGGCGTAGCGAAACCCGGGCGGCACCTCTTCGCCGAGGAGCTCCTGGCCCATCGTCCAGGACGGGTAGGGCGGATAGATGATGAAGCGATCCTCGAGCACACGCGCGTTGCGGGACTCGTCCTCGGTGATCAGCACCTCGTGGACCTTCTCGCCGGGCCGGATCCCGACGATCCGCCGTGTGGCCTCGGGCGCAAGCGCGTCGGCGATCGCATCGACGCGCATGCTCGGGATGCGCGGCACGAAGACCTCGCCGCCCTGCATCATCGATAGCGAGCTGATCACGAAGTCGACGGCCTGGTCGAGCGTGATCCAGAAGCGTGTCATCGATTCGTCGGTGATCGTCAGCTCGCCGGTCAGCGCCTGTGTCTTGAACAGCGGGATCACGCTGCCGCGACTGCCGACGACATTGCCGTAGCGGACCGACGCAAAGCGCGACGCCGAGCTGCCGGAGTAGGCGTTGCTCTGGGTGACGATCTTCTCCGCGCAGAGCTTGGTCGCGCCGTACAGGTTGACCGGGTTGACCGCCTTGTCGGTCGACAGCGAAAGCGTCCGCCAGACGCCGGCCTCGAGTGCGGCGGCGACGACGTTCTCGGCGCCGCGGACGTTGGTCTCGACGGCCTCGAAGGGGTTGTATTCGCAGACCGGCACGTGCTTGAGCGCGGCGGCGTGGATCGCGATGTCGACCCCGCGCATCGCCAGCTTGAGGCGGTCGCGGTCGCGCACGTCGCCGATCAGGAAGCGCAGCCGCCCGTCGCCGTCGAAGCGCCGCGCCATCTCGGTCTGCTTGAGCTCGTCACGGCTGTAAATGCGGACCGCGGCCGGTTCGTGCTCGTCGAGGATGCGCTCGATGAAGGCCTTGCCGAACGAGCCGGTTCCGCCCGTCACGAGGACGACCTTGCCCTGGATAACCGAGCCAGCCATGGCGGGGATGTTATGCGCTGGCGTGGCCGTACCGGCCCCGGCGGCGCGTCGACGCCTCAAGCTAGGCTGTCGGGCGGTGGCAATCCCCTACGGACGTCAGACGATCGACAACGATGACGTCGACGCCGCGGTTGCGGTGCTGCGCGGCGATTGGCTGACGACCGGCCCGGCGGTGCGCGCCTTCGAGGAGGCCGTGATGGAGGCCTGCGACGTCCCCTACGCCGTGGCCTACTCCTCGGGCACGGCCGCGCTCCACGGCGCCGCCTTCGCCGCCGGCATCGGCCCAGGCGACGAGCTCGTGACCAGCGCGATCACCTTCGCCGCGAGCGGCAACTGCGCCGCCTACGTCGGCGCAACGCCGCGCTTCGCCGACATCGACCCGGCCACCTGGAACGTCAGCGTCGCCACCGTCGCGGCCGCCACCAGCGATCGCACCAGGGCGCTGATTCCCGTCCATTTCACGGGGCTCCCAGCGCCGATCCGCCAGCTGCGCGCCGCGCACCCCGATCTCGTCCTGATCGAGGACGCGGCGCACGCAATCGGCGCCCGCCAGGCCGATGAGCCGGTCGGCGCCTGCCGCCACTCCGACATGGCCGTCTTGTCGTTCCATCCGGTCAAGACCGTCACGAGTGCCGAGGGCGGCATGGTCACCACCCGCGACGCCGAGTGCTTCCGCCGCCTGCTCGAGTTCCGCACGCACGGCATGACGCGCGACCCAGCGCGCCTCGAACGCGACGAGGGCGGCTGGTACATGGAGCAGCAGGCGCTCGGATACAACTACCGGCTCTCGGACGTTCACTCCGCGCTCGGCGTTTCGCAGATGCGCAAGCTCGAGCGCTTCATCGAGCGGCGGAACGCGATCGCGGCGCGCTACCGCGAGCTCCTCGGCGACCTCGAGCAGATCGAGCTCGCGCCCGAGCCGCCGCCGGGCGAGCGCCACGGCCGACACCTCTACGTGATTCGCCATCGCGGCGGTGCGGCGGCGCGGCGGCGCCTCTACGACGGGTTGCACGACCGCGGCATCCTCGTCCAGGTGCACTACCTGCCCGTCTACCTGCACCCCTGGTACCGCGACACCTACGGCTATCAGCCCGGCCTCTGCCCAGCGGCGGAGGAGTACTACGCCGGCTGCCTGTCGCTGCCGTGCTACCCCGCGCTGAGCGACGAGCAGCAGGACTCGGTTGTCGAGGCCGTGCGCGAGCTGAGCTGAGCCGGGCGCCTTCGGTCGTGACCGCCAGCTGTCGCTTCTGCTCCGCCCCGCTCGAGCACGTCTTCGCGGACCTCGGCATGACGCCGCTGGCAAACAGCTTCGTCGAGGTCGATCGGGCAAACGCGATGGAGCCCTTCTATCCGCTGCGCACGTACGCGTGCGAGCGCTGCCGGCTCGTCCAGCTCGAGCAGTTCGAAAGCCCCGCGGCGATCTTCTCCGACTACGCCTACTTCTCGTCCTACTCGACGAGCTGGCTGGAGCACTGCCGCCGCTACACCGAACAGATGATCGAGCTGCTCGACCTCGGCGCGCAGAGCCGCGTCGTCGAGCTCGCCTCCAACGACGGCTACCTGCTCAAGCACTTCCGCGATGCGGGCATCCCGGTCCTCGGCATCGAGCCGGCCGAGAACGTGGCCGCGGTCGCCAACGAGCAGGGCATCGAGACGCTCGTCGAGTTCTTCGGCGTCGCGAACGCGACGCGGCTGCTCGAGCGCGGAGGCGCCGACCTGCTGCTCGGCAACAACGTCCTCGCGCACGTCCCCGACCTCAACGATTTCGTCGCCGGTATGAAGGTTCTGCTGAACCCCGGCGGCACGATCACAATGGAGTTCCCGCACCTCCTGCGCCTGATCGCCGACCGCCAGTGGGACACGATCTACCACGAGCACTTCTCCTACTTCTCGTGGCTGACGGTGCGCGAGGTCTTCACCGCCCACGGCCTGCGGCTGTTCGACGTCGAGGAGATCCCCACCCACGGGGGCTCGCTGCGGATCTACGGGGCGCATGCGGAGGACCCGCGGGAGGACACGCCGCGCGCAGCCGAGCTGCTCGAGCGCGAGCGCGCGGCGGGCCTCGAGCTGACCGCCACCTACGACGCCTTCGCCGGCGAGGTCGCCGCCGACAAGCTCGAGATCCTCAGCTTCCTGATCGCCCTGCGCCGGGAGGGGCGCCGGGTCGCGGGCTACGGAGCGCCGGCGAAGGGCAACACGATGCTGAACTACTGCGGCATCGGCCCCGAGATCGTCGAGTTCACCTGCGACCGCAGCCCGCACAAGCAGGGCCGTCTGCTGCCGGGCAGTCACATTCCGATCCTCGCGCCCGAGGCGATCGCGCAGGAGCGTCCCGACGTGGTCCTGATCCTGCCCTGGAACCTGCGTGAAGAGGTGACCGAGCAGCTCGCCTTCATCGGCGATTGGGGCGGTCGCTTCGCCGCGCGCGCTCCGAAGCTCGAATTGCTCCCGTGATCCTGCGCGAGACACCGCTGGCGGGCGCCTACGTCGTCGAGCTCGAGCCGGCGCTGGACGAGCGAGGCCACTTCGCGCGCACCTTCGACAGCGAGCAGTTCGCCGCGCTCGGCCTCGACCCGCGCGTCGCGCAGACCTCCACCTCCTTCAGCGCTCGCTCCGGCACGCTGCGCGGCATGCACTACCAAGCCGACCCGCACGGCGAGGCCAAGCTCGTGCGCGTCACACGCGGCTCGGTATATGACGTGATCATCGACCTGCGGCGTGAGTCGGCGACCTTCCGAGGCTGGTTCGCTCTCGAACTCGACGCGTCCGGCAGCAGCTCGCTGTACGTCCCGGTCGGCTTCGCCCACGGCTTCCAAACACTCAGCGACGACGCCGAGGTGAACTACCAGATGAGCTACCCCTACGTTCCCGAGGCGGCGCGCGGCGTGCGCTTCGACGACCCGGCCTTCGCGATCGAATGGCCCGCGGCGCCGCTCGGCGGGCGCCTTCTCTCAGAGCGCGACCGGACCTTCGCCGACTTCGAGTTTTGATGGCGCGCGTGCTGCTCACCGGGGCGCGCGGGTTCATCGGCCGCCACGCGGTGGGCGAGCTGGTCGAGGGCGGCTTCGAGGTGCACGCCGTCAGCGCCGGGCAGCTCGACGGCCTGGACGAGCGGGCGCGGTGGCATCGCGCCGACCTGACCGACATCAGCGCCGCGCGGGCGCTCGTCACGAGCGTGCGGCCCACGCACCTGCTGCACCTCGCCTGGTACGTCGAGCACGGCTCCTTCTGGACATCGCCGGAGAACGAGCGCTGGCTGACTGCGAGTCTCGCGCTGTTCGACGCCTTCGACGGCGAGCGCGTGGTGTGCGCCGGAACGTGCGCCGAGTACGACTGGACGACGGATGCGCGAGCGCTCGATGAGCGCCACTCGCCGATTGGCCCACAGACCCCCTACGGGGTAGCCAAGGATGCCCTGCGTCGTGCCGCGGAGGAGCGGCTTGGGCCGCGGGCTATCTCGTTTGCCCACGGGCGAATCTTCTTCCTGCATGGACCGGACGAGCACCCCGATCGGCTCGTCCCCGCGGCTGCGCGCGCGCTGCTCGCCGGCGAGCCGGCGCGCTGCACCGACGGCCGCCAGGTGCGCGACTTCCTCCACGCCGCCGACGCCGCGCGCGCCTTCGCCGCGCTGCTGGCGAGCGACGTCGACGGGCCGGTCAACATCGCTTCCGGCGAGGGTGTGTCGGTCGCCGAGCTCGTTACCTGGATCGGTGCGGCGCTCGGGCGCCCGGAGCTGATCGACCTGGGTGCGCTGCCGAGTCGGCCGGGCGAGCCCGAGCGGCTGGTGGCGGAAGTGGCGAGGCTCCGCGAGGAGGTCGGCTTCACGCCGCGCTTCGGTCCTCGCGAGGGCGTCGAGGAGACGGTCTCCTGGTGGGCTAGTCGGGAAGCTGATCGTGCGTCGCGCCGAGCCGCGCCGTGAGCCGCAGGTAGGCCCGCCACAGCGGCGCGCCACCGCGCCGGCGGCCGATCGCGGCCATCGTCGGCGCGGTCGCGTGCCAGGCGTCCGAGCGCCAGTCGAGCACGGCAAAGGCCGCACGCGATGCGAGCACGCCGCGGCGCATCGCGGGGATGAGGCGAAACGCTTCGCCGCGCCAGAGGATCTGCGCGAACAAGAGCCAGGCGATCACCGCGTGAGGCAGCAGCGCCTGCACTCGTGGTAGCCCGAGTGTCGTCACGACCTTCTTGACGTTCGCGCTCGTGCCGCCGAGCTCGCGCATGATCGCGGTGTCGGGGATCGTCGTCGCCGTTCCCTGGGCGACGATGCCGGCGACGAGCAGCCAGTCGTTGCCGATGGAGTTTCGGATCGGCGCGGCAGCGCGCAGCGTTGTCGCGCGCATCAGGCCGTAGAAGAGTCCGTCGGTGTCCTCGGCGCGGAGGTACTCGAGGACGCGTGCGCCAGGCGTGCTCGCTCCGATCGCCACGAGCGCGCCGCGCCGCTCCTGGTTCTGTTCGTCGATGTAGCAGGCGCGCCCCGCGACGAGGCTCGCCGAGCGCTCGGACTCGAGGGTCTCGAGGCAGCGCTCGAGATAGTCCGGCTCGAGCCAGTCGTCGTCGGAGAGCAGCATCGCGAACTCGCCGCGAGCCTCATCGATCAGCCGGTTGAAGTTCGCCGTGGGGCCGCGGTTGGCCGGCGCGCGCAGGTAGCGCACGCGCCCATCGCGCACGCAGAGCTCGCGGCAGACGGCCTCGGTGTCGTCGCTCGACGCGTTGTCGGAGATGACGAGCTCGAGCTCGCGGTGGGTCTGAGCGAGCACCGACCCGGCGGCCCGGCGCAAGGTCGTCGCGCGGTTGTAGGTGGGGATGCCGACGCTGATAAGCGCCATAGGGGCACCATCATCGCGTCTGAGGGGCGGCGGCGCGCCGCGGCGGCTGGAATGCTTGGGCGGTGCATGTCGGCTTGAACCTGGTCTTCCTCGTGCCGGGGGAGACCGGCGGGATGGAGGTCGCGGCGCGCGAGATGATCCCAGCGCTTGTCGCCGGCGCGCCCGCGGACGTGCGCTTCACCGCCTTCGTCAACCGCGACGCCGGGCTGGGCCCGTGGGGCGAGCTGATCCCCACGGTCGAGGTGCCGGTTTCGGTGCGGCGACGGGTCGAATGGGTCCGCGGCGAGCAGCAGCTGTTGCCGCGCCTGGCGTCGCGCGCCGGCGTCGACCTGTTGCACTCGCTCGGCTCGACGGCCCCCGCCTGGGGTCGCTTCCGGCGCGTCGTGACCGTGCACGACCTCATCTACCGGCACTTCCCGGAGGCGCACGCTGGCCTGCGGAGCCTGGGAATGCGCGTACTCGTGCCGCTCGCGGTGCGCCGCTCAGACCGCGTGATCGCTGACTCCCAAGCGACAAAGGACGATTTGGTCGAGTTGCTGCACGCGCCGGCGGAGCGCATCGACGTGGTGCCGCTCGGGGTCGGGGTCACCGCGACGACTGCGGCACCGCTCGATGAGCGCGAGCTGCGCGAGCGTTTCAATCTCGGAGGGCGCGACGTCCTCCTGTCCCTCTCGGCCAAGCGCCCGCACAAGAACATTGGTGCGCTGCTCGAGGCGTGCTCGCTGCTCGAGGACCCGCCGATCCTCGTGCTCGCCGGCTACCCGACCGCCCACGAGCGGGAGTTGCGCCAGCGGGCGACGGCGCTCGGGATCGCCGAAGACGTGCGCTGGCCCGAGTGGCTCGAGCCCGCCGAGGTCGAGGCGTTCTGGCGCATCGTTCCGGGTTTCGTCTTTCCCTCGCTCTACGAGGGCTTCGGGCTTCCGGTGCTCGAAGCAATGGCCCGCGGCGTGGTCGTCGCCTGCTCGAACGCGTCGTCGCTACCGGAGGTCGCCGGCAACGCCGCGCTGCTCTTCGACCCGCGCGACTCGCGCGCAATCGCGGCCGCGATCGAACGCCTCCTGGCCGGCGGTCCGGCGGTCGAGGCGCTCCGCGCGGCCGGGCGCGCACAGGCCGAGCGTTTCAGCTGGGCGCGGACCGCCGAGCTGACCCTGCAGAGCTACAGGCATGCCGTGCGACGCGATCTCCCGTGAGACCGCGTCGTGCGGCTCAGCGGCCGCGCTCCCCGCGCGCGGAGCGCAGCGCCGCATAGCTTTCGACGACGGCCTCGAGTGAGGATTCGATTGAAAGGCGCTCGCGATTGCGCGCAAACCACGCCGCGGTCGCCGCGCGCAGGGGCGGCCCGCCGGCCCACACGGCCTCTATGGCGTCGGCCAGCACCTCAGGCTGGGCGCTGGGGACCACCGTCCCGTTGACGCCCTCCTCGATGAGCTCGACCGCCGCGTTGTCGGGTGCGCTCACGAGGATCGCCGGCGTGCCAACCGCCGCCGCCTCGACCACGACCAAGCCGTATCCCTCGCGGCGCGAGGGAAGGAGCAGGCAGCAGGCGCGGCGCAGGGCGGCGTGCACGGCGTCGCCGTCGACGAACCCCGGCGCGCTGACCACCTCGGGTGACGAAAGCTGCGCGATGCGTTCGTGCACCGCCTCGCGGTCGGGCCCGTCGCCGAAGACGATTCCGTGCAGACCGGGGATGCGCTCGGCCGCGAGCGCCACCGCGTCGACCACCGCCGGGGCGCTCTTCTCGGGAATCAGCCGGCCGGCGAAGACCACCAGCGGCTCGGCCGCGAGTGGCTCCTCTGCCTCGACCGAGGAGCTCAGCAGTCCGCGCAGAACCGTGACCTCGCCGCGCAGACCCGCGGCGCGCAGTCGCGCTGCGTGCAGCTCCGAGAGGCAGAAGGCGCGTTGGCGGACGCGCGCACAGCGTCGCTGGACCGCAACTCCTGCCCGCGCCGCTCGTCCAAGGTATTCGCGCCAATACTCTCGCGACCAGACCTCCAGCCAGTCGACGACGAGGTCATAGCCGCACAGCCGGCGCAGCAGCGCGGCCGCCAAAAGCGAGAAGTACGGAAAAGAGGAGCAATGCACCACGTCGTAGACGCGACCGCGGCGCAGCAGGTGCCAGAAAACGCCCGCGCCGAAGACGAGCGGCGGGACGATGCGCCGCCGCCCGTTCGCATAGAGCTCCATGCGCGGCCCCGCCACGGCGACGCGCACGCCGTCGATCTGCGGCGAGGCGCCGCGCGCCCACTGACGCAGCGTCAGGTAGGTCACGTCGTGCCCCTCGGCCGAGAGCCTCTCGGCGAGATTGCGGTACCAGCGCTCGCCGCCGCCGACGGTGTGCGGGTACAGGCAGTCGTAGACGACGCAGACGCGCAAGGCCCGCGCAGCATCCCAGACGTGATCTACACTGGCGACGGCGGCCGCAGCGCAACGTCGGAACGCGCTGCGTGTCCCACTCTCCGGGCCTTTCCGTGAGCACGCTCGAGCAGACACCCCACGTGGCGGTTGATCCAGCCGCCCCTCTCGTTTCGGTCGTTATTCCCTGCCTCAACGAGGAGGAGAACGTGGAGCGCTGCGTCATCGCGGCTGTCGCCGCGCTTCGCGACGCCAGTCTCGCCGGCGAGGTGATCGTCGTTGACAACGCCTCTGAGGACCGCAGCGCCGAGATCGCGGCAGCGGCCGGCGCGCGCGTGGTGAGCGAACGCCGGCGCGGTTACGGCCGCGCCTACCTGGCCGGGTTCGCGGCCGCGCGCGGCAATTACATCGTCATGGCCGACGCCGACCTGACCTACGACTTCGGCGAGATCCCCAACTTCGTCGCCCAGCTCGACGCCGGCGCCCAGCTCGTGATGGGCAACCGCATGGACGACATCAAGCCCGGCGCGATGCCGTGGCTTCACCGTTACATCGGCAATCCGCTGTTGACCGGCGTCCTCAACCTTTTCTTCCGCACCGGCGTACGGGACGCCCACTGCGGAATGCGAGCGCTGCGCCGCGACGTGCTCGGGACGCTCGACCTGCGCACGACGGGGATGGAGTTCGCGTCCGAGATGGTCATCCGGGCGTCAAAGGAGCACCTCGACATCCGCGAGATCGACATCACCTATCACCCGCGCGGGGGCGAGTCGAAGCTGTCGAGCTTCCGCGACGGCTGGCGCCATCTGCGCTTCCTGCTCGTCCACAGCCCGACATACCTCTTCATCCTCCCGGGCGCGGTGCTCGCCCTGTTCGGGACCCTGATCTCTCTGATGGTGCTCACGCACCTCGACATCTTTGGGCGCAGCTGGGACATCCACGCTCTGATCGGCGGCGCGCTGTTCACCATCATCGGCACCCAGGTTCTCGCGCTCGGGCTCTGCGCGCACGCCTACGGCACCTACTTCATGAACGAGCGCGAGGCCTGGTTCGACAAGGCGCGCGCGACGTTCCGACTCGAGCACGGCCTGATGCTCGGTGGCGCCATCGCCCTCGCCGGCTTCGTCACAGCGCTTGTGATCGTGATCGACTGGATCAACGAGGGCTTCGGCGCGCTCAGCCAGGAGCGCTTGGCGATCATCGCCTTCGAGCTTTTGATCGTGGGAATCCAGGTCTTCTTCTCTTCGTTCCTGCTCAGCATCCTCGGCCTGCGCCGGGACGGGGAAGGATGACTCTCGGGCGCCCCCGCGCGGCGGGGGCCTGAGATTTGAGCTTCGAGCCGAGCCTCTTTCAGAACGTCATGGCGATTGGCGGCCTGCCCGTCGCGCTGTGGCTGACGGCACTAGGGGTCGGGCTCTTCATCGAGCGCGTTGTGCGCGCACGCCTCGCCAACGCGCTGCTGATTCCGCTCGGGCTCGCGGGCAGCATCGTCCTCGTCTATCCGGTCTACGCGCTCGGCGGCTCCTACGTGCCGGCGCTGGTCGTGCTGTGTGTGATCGCTGTGGCCGGTCTTGCGTTTGCGACGGGCGGCCTTCCCAGCAGGATCAACCCGGGCCTCCCGGGGCTCGCCGCGCTCGGCGTTTACGTCCTCTTCATGCTCCCCGTGCTCGTCAGCGGCCACTGGCTGTGGACGGGCTACAACTTCGTCAACGACACGTCGGTCCAGATGCTGCTCAGCGCGCATCTGAAGTCGTCGGGGATGGCGCTGGTTCCCCAGCATGTGAGCACGGCGGGGGACGTCATCGACGCCTACCTCAGTACGTCCTACCCGCTTGGCGCGCACGCCGAGCTGGCCACGCTGAGCGGCCTGCTGAGCGTCGGGCCGGAGGTCGTCTACCAGGGCTTCCTGAGCGCGATGGCCGCGCTCGTCGCACTGGCCGTCGGCGCCGCCGCCGCGCCCGCGATCGGGGCGCGGCGGGCGGCGGTGCTCGGCTTCGCGGCAGCCTGCGCGAACCTCTTCTACCAGTACGCGATGCAGGGAAACATCAAGGAGGTCGCGACCGCCGCGATGGCCGTCACGGCGTTTGCGCTCTCAGCCGAAGCGATCCGCGCGGGTCATCGCTACCGCGGAGTAGGGGTCGTGGCCGTTCCGCTCGCCGCTCTCCTTTGCACCTACGGGGTTGCGGGGTCGCCCTACGTGCTCGCGGCGATTGGGGGCGCTGCGCTCGTGGTGGTCGTATTCACGCGGCGGCTCCCAAGGCTGTCCTGGGCACGGCCCGGCCTACTGGGCTGTGGGCTGATCGCGGCGCTCTCGGTGCCGGCGCTGTCGGGCGCCTCGACACTCTTCAGCGTCGCTCAGGGCGTGGTGGGCGCCGGCGGCAGCGGGGTCACGAGCCTCGCGGTCAGCCCGCTCGGGCAACTCGAGCGCCCGCTGCCGCTCAGCCAGATCAGCGGCGTGTGGCTGTCCGGCGACTACCGCTTACCGGTCGCGGGTCATCCCGCCGGCGGGCTGACCACGCTCGCGACGATCGTCATCCTGCTCGCGCTGATCCCGGGAGTGCTGTCGAGCATCCAGCGCCGCGACGCCGGGCCACTGATCGCGGCGATCACGACCGGACTGGTGCTCTTGATCGTGGTTCCGCGCGTGACGCCCTACGCCGTCGGAAAGGTCTATGCGATGGCCAGCCCGGTGGCCGTGTGGGTCGCAGGTGTCGGTCTGTTCGCGATCTCGTGGCGGCGCCTGCGGTCCTTGGTCGCGCTGGTCGGACTGGCCCTGACGGTGGCGATCGTCGTCTCCGACCTGCTCGGCTACCACATCGACGTGCCCTCGCCGACGCAGCGGATGCTCGCGATCCGTGCGACGACCGAGCACTTCGCGAAGAGCGGGCCGATCCTCTTCTACGAGTCAGACGAGCTCATCAAGTACTTCGCCGGCACGACGGAGACGATCGCGCCGTTTGACTCCATCACCCCTGATCCCGCGCCCTTCAGTGATCGCTTCAATCGGTTCTACGACCTTGACGAGGATCGGCTCTCCTATGTCGAGTCCTTCCCCGTGATCATCACGCGCCGCTCCCCGATTCAGAGTCGGCCGCCGGCCAATTTCCGCCTCGTCTACTCCAACAGCTACTACTTCGGCTGGCAGCGCGAGCGCGCGCCGGGCGTGCTCGCGCACATGCCGCTTCAGACGCTTTGGGCTGGAAGCGCGGTGCCGGTCTGCTCCGCGGTGCAGGCGCTTGCGGCATCGGGCCATTCGGGCGATGAGCTCATGGCCGCCGTGGCGCCGCCGGTCCTCGGCTTCGAGTCGCTGGGCGCGCCGAACCGGCCGTTCGGCTGGGGCGAGAACCTCAACCTCTCCGGCTCGGTGACGCTGACCGGCCCGGGCAAGGAGTTCCAATTCGTCTACGTCGCGGCGCCGGGGCTCTACCGCGTGTGGGTTCAAAAGAGCGGCGTGCGGCCGTTGTCGGTGTTCGTCGACAATCGACCGCTCGGCAACGTCAGCGGAACCGACTCGGTCGACCAGTGGCAGGCGGCGGGCGCGATCCGCTTGCGCCGCGGCCACCACCTCCTGCTGATCAAGCGCGCGGGCGGGACGATCGATCCCGGCGACGCCTCCTATCAGGCCGAGTTCGGTGCGATGGTGATCGCGAAGAGCAGTCCGGAGGTGCTGCGAGCGGTGCCGCTGTCGCGCTGGCGGAGTCTGTGTGGGCGATCGGCGGACTGGATCGAGCTCGTCAAGCGATGAGCCTTGTGACGGTGGCAATCCCAATGCGAAACGGTGGCGAGCTGCTCGGCGGCGTGCTGGCGGCGGTGCGCGCACAGCAACTCGACGGCGACATCGAGCTGCTCGTTGCCGACTCGGCATCCAGCGACGGCTCGCGCGAGGCGGCGGCTGCCGCCGGTGCAAGAGTCATCGACGTCGCGAGCGGCGAGTACGGCCACGGACGGACGCGCAACCTGCTGATGAGCGAGGCGCGCGGCGCGCATGTGGCGCTGCTGACCCAGGACTCGCAGCCGGCGGATGAGAGCTGGCTCGCGCGGCTGCTCGGCGGCTTCGAGCTGGCCGACGACGTGGGGCTCGTCTACGGTGCCTATCGCGCCCGCCCTGATGCGTCATCTGCCGTCCGGCGCGAGCTCGAGCGCTGGTTCGACTCGCTCGAGCCGGGCGTGGTGCGGCTTGGAGACGACGAACGTGACCTGCCCGCTGTCGAGCTGATGGGGCGCCGCGGCTTCCTCAGCGACGCAAACGCCTGCATCGCCCGCTCGGCCTGGGAGCGCGTGCCGTTTCGCGACATCGCCTATGCCGAGGATCGCGCGCTGGCACTCGACATGATGCGCGCGGGCTACGCCAAGGTCTATGAGCCCGCCGCTGTGGTTCTCCACTCCCACGAGTACCGGGGGCGCGACCGTTTCGGACGGGCGTTCGACGAGTGGCGCGGGCTGCGCGAAGTCTACGGCTGGGTTGAGCCAGCGTCGCCGCGACGGCTCGTTTCGCGCCTGCGCGGGGAGCTCGGCGCGCTGCGGCGCGAGGGGGCGGGAGCCGCCGCGCTGACCGCGGCTGGCTGGAGCGAGTTGTGCCGCTATGCCGCCGCCGTGCTCGGCTCGCGCGCGCCAGCGCTTCCCGAGTCGCTGCGGAGACGGATGTCGCTTGAGGGGCGTGGGCGGTGAGCTCCGAGCCCAAGCGCGGGCGGGTCGCGACGCTGTGGCGGCGGATCGTGCTCACGTGGCGGTACCAAGGGCCGTTGACCGTGCTGTTTCGGATCCTGACGTTCCCGCTGCGCTTCACACCGCTTCGCGACCGCCTCGGCGTGCGCCGTTTGATCGACCCAACGACCTATCAGGCGCGGCGCTGGTACCGCGCCGTCGGCGAGCCGGTGACGGTCGTGATCCCGAGTTACCGCGACGCCGACGAGGTGCGTGCACTTGTGCGCTCGATTCGTGCGACGACACCAGACGGACGTGTGCGGATCATCGTCGCCGACGACGCGAGCGGGCCTGAGCACGTCGCGGCGCTTCGACGCATCGACGGGATCGAGATCGTCGAAGGGGACCGCAATGTGGGCTTCGCCGCGAACCTCAACCGGGGTCTTCGCGCCGCCGGAACCGAGCGCGACGTGGTCGTGCTCAACTCCGACGTCGTGGCTCGCCGCGACTGGCTCGCAGCGCTCCAATACTCCTCGCGCGAGGCCGACTACATCGGCATCGTCGGCGGCAAGTTGCTTTATCCCGACGGTCGCATCCAGTTCGCGGGAACCGTTCGCAACCTCGGCGCCCGCGAGTGGTTCGACCACCGCTACCGCTTCCGCGCCGCCGACTTTGGGCCCTCGCGTGTCGCCCAGCCCGTGCTCGCCGTGACCGGCGCCTGCATGTACCTGCGCCGGGAGCTGGTCGAGGCGATCGGCCTCTTCGATGAGGACTACCCGATGGCCTATGAGGACGTCGACTACTGCCTGCGCTGCTGGCAGGCCGGACGCCGCGTCACCTACGCTCCCACGGCCGTCCTGACGCACAAGGAGTCGGTCACGCGCGGCACGAACCAGGGCGGCCGCGAGCTTGCCTCGCAGCGGCTCTTTTGGACGCGCTGGGGCGAGTTCCTCGACGCTCGTCCGGTTCGCACGCCCGACGACCGCCTGCGAGTGATCTACGTGACCGAGGACACCGGCGTCGGTGGCGGCCACCGCGACATCTTCGAGCATCTCAACCGCCTCGCCGCTCGCGGCCACGACGTGTCGCTCTACAGCCTCGCTGGAGCGCCTAAATGGTTTGACCTGGCCGTGCCGGTGCGCAGCTTCCGCGACTACGGCGACCTGATGGACGCACTCGCGCCGCTCGATGCGATCAAGGTTGCGACGTGGTGGAACACCGCCGCGCCGGTCTGGCTTTCGAGCACGCTCCACGGCATCCCGGTGTACTTCGTGCAGGACATCGAGACGAGCTACTACCCCGATGACGAGGACGTGCGAAACAGCGTGCTCGCGTCGTATCGCCACGAGTTCCGCTACATGACGATCTCGAGCTGGAACCGCGACCGCCTTCGCGAGCTCGGTCTCGACGCCGAGCTGATCCCGCCCGGCATCAATCTCGAGAACTTCCGCCCGCTAGCGGCGGTGGAGCGCCGCCGCGACATGCTGCTCGCGCTCGGGCGCACCAACCCGCTCAAGAACCTGCCGCTGACACTCGACGCCTGGCGAGCGCTCGGGGATGGCCGCCCCGAGCTTCGCCTGTTCGGGATCGAGCCGGAGATCGCCGACGGCCGCGCGGGAATCGTCTACGAGGAGCGGCCGTCCGACGAGCGCGTGAACGAGCTGATGTGCGAAGCGACGGTGTTCGTCCAGACGTCGACGCACGAGGGCTTCTGCCTGCCGGCGCTCGAGGCGATGGCGACCGGCGCGGCGGTCGTCTGCACCGATGCCCACGGCAACCGCGACTTCTGCGAGGACGGCGTCAACTGCCTGCTGCCCGCGGCGCGCGTGGAGGACGTCCGCGCCGCGCTCGAACGCGTCCTCACCGATCCGGCTCTGTGCGAGCGGCTCGGCGCCGCTGGAATCGCGACGGCTGCCGACTACGCGTGGGAGCGTCGGATCGACGCCCTCGAGGCCTTCCTTGAAGACGTCGCGGCACCGCACCTCGTCGATCTGGAGATGATCGCCGCCGCCGAGGCCGCGGCGATCACAGATTCTCTGAGATCCGAGGCGCCTCCCGGTTGAAGAACCACAACCCGAAGGCGAAGACGGCGACGATGATCCCGAGCGGGATCAGCACGTGTACCCATCCGCCGAGCGCGAATGACGCCGACGGGTTGACACTGTCGAGGCCGCCGACCAGGGCGTGCCGCGCCTGGGCGATCAGTGACGCGATCGGGTTGCTCATCGCAATCCGCCCGACCGTGTGAAGCGTGAAGTTGTTGGTGCAGGGGACGTTCGCGGGCGAGCAGAGGGCGCCCGAGGCGTTGTAGTAGTTGAGGACGCCGTGGTTGTAGTCGAAGATCGGGTAGATGATCGGCGCGGCATAGAAGAGGATCTGCGCCGTGATGTCCCAGATCGGCTGGATGTCGCGGAAGCGGATGTAGAGCACCGAGAGGATCATTCCGATGCCGAGCGCCAGGATCGCGAGGGCCACGATGATCGGTATGAGCTCGAGCCAGGCCCACTTGGGCGTGATGTTCGAGGCAAGCGCGAGGCCGAAGATCGGCACCAGGTTCGTGACTAGCTGAAACAGCGCGGTCAACGTGACCGCGAGCGGGATCACCAGGCGCGGGAAGCGCATCTTTCGGAGCATGCCCTCGCGGGCGAGCATGCACTGGACGCAGCCCGCTGTCGCCTGCAGGAAGAAGGTCCAGAGGATGATCGCGACGAGCAGTTCGACGCTGTAGTTGGGGACTCCCTTGCCGACGTGGAAGATGAAGGTGAAGACCCCGTAGAGGACGCCGAAGAAGAGCAATGGCCGCATCAGCGACCACACGTAGCCGAGCACCGAGCCGAAGTAGGTGAGCTTGTAGTCGGTGACGGCGAGCGTGAAGGTCAGGTTCCAGAAGCGGCGGACGTCGTTGCCGAAGGCGTTGGGTCCGTAGTGATGGGGCTCGCTGAGCTCGGTGACGCTCATGTGCGGCGCTCGATCTCGAAGCTGTGGGGAAGGTCGACGACGCCGGTCGTGAAGTGCCCGCCGTGGATGACGATCGAGGCGAGGTCGGCACGCAGGTCGACCGTGTCGGCGCCGAGGCCGGCGCGCGCGATCGATGGCGTGACGGTGTAGCTCGCCGGCGTGAACCAGTTCTCGACGCGCAGGCGGACGATCGCGACGTCACCCGCCTCGAAGCGTCCCGTCGCTCCGTAGGCGATGTCAGTGGTCGACGCGAACACGGTCGCACCGGCGTTGTTGCGGATCGTCGCGCCGATGATCGGGTTCTCGAGCAGTGAGTGGAAGCGGATCTCAATGCCTACGGTGAACGGCTCACGGTGAGCGATCGCCGCGATCCGCGCGCCGCTCTCGTCCTCGAACCAGGCGTCGGCGATATCCGCTGCGCGGTCGCCGTCGCGGCTGTCCTGGTCGGCGTTGTCGATTTCGTGGACGGTTCGTCCGAAGTTGAGCTCGTT
>Ga0209167_10001006_pt1 | contig 17676 bp, 16 predicted proteins | sample Coa_R1_9_FD_187154 | JGI IMG/M metagenome (GOLD analysis project Ga0209167, IMG submission 187154) | Surface soil microbial communities from Centralia Pennsylvania, which are recovering from an underground coalmine fire - Coalmine... | ecosystem: Environmental > Terrestrial > Soil >... | reverse complement strand
ATTCCTTTGCCGAACTTGATCGCGTATGCGTTTGGGATCCCTCAGAACCGGGTCGCGGGACCGGATTGGATGGCGGATCAGAGGTTCGACATCGTGGCGAAGCTGCCGCAGGGCGCGCCGGAAGCTCTGATTCCGGAGATGTTCCAAACGCTGCTGGCGGACCGTTTCAAGCTGACCATTCATCGCGAAAACAAGGAACAACCGGTGTATGCGCTGGTGGTGGCTAAGGGTGGGTTGAAGCTGAAAGAAGCCTTGCTCGCTGCGGATGCGCCAGCGCCAGAGGCAGACCCGAATGCTCCGCCGTGCCCGCCCCAAAACTTTAATTGCGCACCCAGTGTCGCAAACCTCGGTGGAATGCAGACACGATCGACGCCGCTCTCCCCAACAACCCGAAGAATCAGCAACTCCCGCATTGGAACGGCGCTGTTCACCCGAGTCCGGCCCGGAGAACAGCGCCTGGAAGCGCTGAACACGACCCTTGAGGGTTTGGCCGATCTGCTGACGATGGTGGGTGGGACGGGTCAGCCTGTCATGGACATGACGGGAGTGAAAGGGCGCTATCAGGTGGTTTTGGAAATATCCATTGTGGATTTCGCGGCGGATTTGCTGAGCCGGGCACAGGCGCAAGCCGATGGCATTGCGCCCGGCCCACCCGATCCGACAGCAAATCCGATCGTTGCCGCATTGCAGGAGGCGCTGAAGAACGTGGGACTCCAGTTGGAGCCGCGCAAAGGACCGGTGGAGACCATCGTTGTCGACCACTTGGAGAAAAATCCGACGGCGAATTAGCTGATCCCGTGGCTCAACAGTCAGTACAGATTCGCCTCGACTACGTCAATTGAATTGAGGCGGTGAACAGACTGGAGGTAGAAGCGTGCCAGACGAAGTAAGATTCGATCCCAAGTTCCACGTACCGGAAGAAGACCCCGACATCCATTTGCAGCGCCTGCTGGCGCCGCAGAATCTGGATGAGCCCTTTTACAAGACGATCGTCCAGACCGTCCGAGACTTGGTTCATCCTGCGAAGCTGCCGCCTCTCGAAGTCACCTCGAAGCCGGTGGACCCCGCCGAGCTAAAGGGCCTGAACGGGCTGTATGGCGGAAACGAGACGCGCGCGGGAATCGTGTCCCTGCTGGTTCACGCTTGCATTGTCGGACTGTTGTTGTATATCGGTTCGCTGAAGCCGGTGCGGATGGCGATCAAGCAGATAGCGACGCTGGTTTATGTGCCTCCAGTTCCTGTGAAGCCGGTGGAGAGCAAGGGCGGCGGCGGAGGCGGTGCGCGGCAGCCGATCGTGAAGAAGGCTGATCTGCCTAAGCCTCGGAAATTCGTCCAGCCGCCGACGACTCCGGTGCAAACCAAACTTGAGCTCCCCTCTTCGCTGCTGGACTATACACCCAGCATCGACCCCACGGATATCGGCGCGCAGACGGGATTGAACGCCTTCGCGGGCACCGGAGCGGGCGGCGGTTTCGGAATCGGCAAGGGCGGCGGAATCGGAGACGGCAATGGCAACGGCGTTGGACCCGGAAGCGGCGGAGGAACAGGCGGCGAAGCGTACCGTCCTGGAGGCGGTGTCACCAATCCAGTGCCGATCAACCATCCGGAGCCTGAATACTCGGACGAGGCCCGCAGGGCTAAGCGGGAAGGCGACGTGCTGGTTTCGCTGGTTGTCGATGAACACGGAAGGCCGAGCAAGGTAACAGTGGTTCGTCCCCTCGGCCTGGGCCTGGACGAAAAGGCCATGGAAGCGGTGTCGCACTGGACGTTCAAACCGGGTATGAAGGACGGTAAACCCGTTCCGGTGATGGCTCAGGTCCACATCACTTTCCGTCTGCTATAACCAGTCGCGTCAAAAGTCGAATCAGGGTATCAACAAGACCCGCACGTCGGCGACGTTGGTGCCGGTGGGTCCGGTTTTGAGCAGTGCATCGAGCGGCTCGAAGAAGTGGTAAGAATCGTTGTCATCGAGAAAGCGGTTGGCATCGAGACCAAGCGACGCGGCGCGGGCGAGCGTCCCGGAATCGGCAATCGCCCCGGCTGCGTCGGTGGGACCGTCGATGCCATCGGTGCCGGCGCTGAGGATCGTGACCGGACCAGTGCCGTCTTGAGCACTGCCGAGGGCGAGAATCGCGGCCAGCACGAATTCCTGATTCCTGCCTCCCAAGCCACGGCCGCGCACGGTGACCGTGGTCTCGCCTCCCGAGAGCAGACAAGCGGGGCGTCGAATGGGCCGGTTGCTCGAAAGAATCTTGCGGGCGATGTCGGCGTGCATGCGCGCGACCTCGCGAGTTTCGCCTTCGATGGTGGTTGAGAGAACCTTGGTTACGTAACCCAGCTTGCGCGCGCAAGCCGCTGCCGCGGCGATGGCCTGTTTGTTGCTCCCGACGATCACATGGCGCGAGCGGAAGAATGCGGGATCGCCAGGCTTGGGAGTTTCGTGAAGGGCGTCGCGGCGAACAGCGGCCGGGATGGGCACCTTGTACTTTTCGAGAATGCGCGTGGCATCGGCGACGGTTGTGGAATCGGGCACTGTGGGCCCGGAGCCTATGACGCCGGGATCGTCTCCGACCACGTCGGAAAGCAGCAGCGCGATCACCTTCGCCGGCGCCGCCGCCTGCGCGAGCTGACCCCCTTTGATAAGGCTGAGATGCTTGCGCACCGTGTTCATTTCCTGAATGGTGGCGCCGGAAGCCAGCAGTCGCCGCGTCAACTCCTGCTTCCCTGCGAGTGTAAGCGGCGGCGCGGGAGCCGGCAGCATGGCGGAGGCTCCGCCGGAAATCAGCACGATCAGAAGATCGCGGGGGCCGGCCGCGCGCGCGATTTCGAGAATGCGGCGGGCGCCTTCCGCTCCACGTTCATCCGGGATGGGATGGCCGCAGGGATGAAGTTGAATCCGGCGCAGGCGCGCGGAAACTCCGTCGGGAACGTTGAGGAAGCCGCCGGAAATGCGACGGCCCAGCAGCCCTTCCACGGCCTCGGCCATGGCGGCGCTGGCCTTGCCCGCTCCGATGACCTGAATCGCGTCAAAACCCGCAAGAGGGTAGAGTTTGCGTCCAACTTTGAGAACCGCGCCGTCAAAGCTCAAATGATCGAGGACAGCGCGCTGAGGATCGGCGGCCTTAAGTGCGGCTCGGAAAATCTGAAGCGCGTGATGCCGGGGAGTGGACACGGCACTCAGAAGAGCGGCAGGCCCAGGATACGGGCCACGGCGGAGCCGGCGTCGTCATCCTGGATTTCGATGCGGTAGTCCGCTCGCGCGTAGCCTTCGCGGCGGACTTCGAAGAGCGAGCGAAGCTGGCTGGGATCGCGCGCCAGAGGCCGGTGGACGAAGTTGGCGATGCGCCGCTCGATCAGCTCGATCGGGCAGTCCAGCCACACGCTGACGCCATTATTGGAGACGAGATCGAAATTCCGGTGGCTGAGGAACGCTCCACCTCCGAGGGAAATCACGCGCGGATGGCCGGATTGCACCTTGTGAACGCAGCGGTCCAGCGCCTCCGACTCGATGCGGCGGAATTCGTCCTCACCGCGCTCGTCAAAGATAGAGGCGATGCTGGCTTGCTGTTCGCGCTCAATCTCCTCATCCAGATCGATAAAATTCCAACCCAGCTCGTCGGCAAGGGCGCGTCCGACGGTGGACTTGCCGCTGCCCATAAAGCCGACCAGATAAATACCGGGAGTGCGCTTGAGCTTGAGAATCATGGGTCGGTGAGGGGCCGCCGCCTCTCAGTGGTCCCCGCGAAAGTGATAATAGTAGCATGCAAGAGGGCCTGCTGCCGCTGTTCCCGCTTCAGGTGGTGTTGTTTCCGGGAGCGGAGCTGCCTCTGCATATTTTCGAGGACCGCTATAAGGAGATGATCGGGGAGGCCGTTCGCGATCGCGTGGAGTTCGGCGTGGTGCTGGCGAGCGACAGGGGATTGGTGAATACCGGCTGCACTGCCACGGTGGAGCGGGTGCTGAAGCAGTATCCAGACGGACGTATGGACATCTTGACGCTGGGCCGGCGGCGCTTCGAGATCCTATTGCTGAACAGCGAGCGCGCGTTTTTGCGCGGCTCCGTGGAGTTTTTCGACGATGAAAACGGCGAACCGGCACCGGCGGAAATCCGGAAGCAGGCGCTGGACGGCTACAACGAGATGCAGGCCCTTTCCTCTGATCCGCCGCTTCCGACGGAAGAGGCAGGAGACCTGCGATTGAGTTTTCGACTGGCGCAACCTGTTGGCGACCTGGCCCTCCGCCAACTGCTGCTGGGCACACGTAGCGAGGCGGAGCGCATCCGTCACCTGGCTGACTTCTTTCCGGATTATCTCGCAAAGCAACGCCGCGTTCATCACGTCAAGAACATCGCGCCGCGCAACGGCCGTGGGCGCCCCGACGCTGATCACAACGGGCATCCACCAGATGACGGCGACCCTTCCGAATGAGCTTCCTTCTCATCGACGCCGACGACACACTCTGGGAAAACAACATCTATTTCGAAAGCGCTTTCAAGGAGTTTGTCGATTTCCTGGATCATTCCGCACTAACGCCGGCACAGATCCGCGATGTTTTGAATGAAATCGAGGTAGTAAATGCAAAGATCCACGGCTATGGTGCGAGGAATTTCGGGCGCAATCTGCAGCAAGCCTATCATCACCTGGCGGAGCGCGAGATTCGGGCCGGCGATCTGGCGCACGTGATGTCGCTGGCCGAACGAATTCTGGAGCAGCCGCTGGAGTTGATAGAGAGTGTGGAAGAAACCTTGGCAGAATTGGCGTCGCGTCACGATCTGACGCTCTTCACCAAGGGCCATCCGGAGGAGCAAAGGCTGAAAGTGGACCGTTCCGGACTGGGAGGCTACTTCACGCATATGGCGATCGTGAAAGAGAAGGATACGGGGGCGTATTTGCGCATCGTCGAAGAACGGAGACTGCTGCGGCAAGATACATGGATGATCGGGAATTCACCCAAATCGGATATTAATCCCGCGCTGGAAGCTGGATTGGGAGCAGTACTGGTGCCGCATCCGCATACCTGGGTGTTGGAGCGTCAGGAACTGCGGACGTCGGAGGGAACGCGCTTCCTCGAAGTGGGGAAATTCGCGGACCTATTGAGGATTTTCTGATTTAAGGCAGACCGGCCATCTTGGCGAAACTGAGAAGCCAGGACGGAAAGACGCCAAGCACCAGGATGCCTAGCGCGGAGCCGTAGACGGCGATCTGGAGCGCGGCGCCGGCGGGAGGAATGTTCTCGGCGGCCTCGCCTGGTTCCTTGAAGTACATGACAACCAGCACTCGCAAGTAGTAGTATGCGGCCACCGCGCTGTTCAGAAGCCCCAGCAGGGTCAACCAGACCAGGTGCGCGTCGAGAGCCGCTTTAAAGATGTAGAACTTGCCGAAAAAGCCGCCGGTCAGCGGAACCCCGATGAGGCTGAACAGGAAGATGGACAGCATCGCAGCCATCCCCGGCTGGCGCTGGGCGAGGCCGGCAAAGTCGTCGACGCGAACGTACTTTTCGCCTTTGCTCGAAACATAGGCGACGACAGCGAACGCTCCGATATTGGTGAAGGCGTAGGCCGCGAGATAAAACATCGCGGCCGCGGAGCCGTTGCCCGAATTCGCAGTGACGGCCACCAGCACATACCCGGCGTGGGCGATGGAACTGTAGCCCAGCAGCCGCTTGATGTTGGATTGAAGGATCGCCGCGAAATTTCCGACGGTCATAGTGGCCAGCGCGACGCCCCACACCAGCGGCACCCAACTTGACGAGATGGTTCCGAAGGCGGTCATGAACACGCGCAGCAGAACCGCGAACGCGGCAGCCTTGGGCCCCACCGATAGGAATGCGGATACCGGCGCGGGCGCGCCCTGGTACACGTCGGGCGCCCAGGACTGGAAGGGCACCGCGGAAATCTTGAACGCGAAGCCGACGAAGATCAGCGCGGCGGCCACTCCCGCCAGCGCCGCAGGCTCGCTGCCGGTGAGCAACGCACGGCGGATTTCAGTCAGGTTCGTGAACCCGGTGGCGCCATAAATCCACGCGACGCCGTAGAGCAGGAACGCGGTCGCGAACGAACCCAGCAGAAAATATTTGAGCGCGCTCTCATTATTGCGCGCATCGTCGCGGAGGTAGCCGGCAAGAATATAAGACGCGATGGAAGAGATCTCCAGGCCGATGAAAATCATGATCAGCTCATTGGCGGACGCCATGATGGACTGGCCCACGAGACTGAACAAGATCAGCGCGTAGAACTCGCCGCCAGGGGAGTCTTCGCGGCGCAGATAGTCGATCGAACTGAGCACGGCCAGCAGACCCACGCCGATCACCAGGACCCGGAAGAACGTGGCGAAGCCGTCGACAATCAGCATGTTCTGGAAGGCGGGTCCGGATTCGCCATTCGCCATGAGCGACCCGATCAGAGCCGCAACGAGGCCGGCGATCGTGAGCGGAGCAAAGATGCCCTTCTTGTTTTCATCCTTGATCACAGCTTCCAGGAACATGATCAGCACGCCTACCAGCGTGAGGATGATCTCCGGCAAGATCCGAATGTATTCGGAGGAGGTCGGCAGAAAATTATCGAGCACGCTGGGCCTCCGCGGCGAGCACGGGAACGGAGACGCCGCCAGGTGGCGCAGCTTGAACGATCCGCTCGGCCTTGATCGGCTGCGTCTGCTCCAGAATCCGCGCGTTCTGCGCGCTGATCGAAGGCAGGAAGGTTTGCGTGAAGGTTCCCATCCACACCATCAGAATCAGCAGCGGGAGAATCGCGGCCCACTCGCGACCGCCCAGGTCCGTCATATGATGGGTTACTGATTCGGAAGCCTTTCCGTAAAACGCGCGCTGGTACAACCAGAGCATGTAACAAGCGGAGAGAATCACACCCAGGGCAGCGAAAATCACCCACGTGAAATTGGACTGCGCCGCGCCCTGAAGCACCAGGTATTCGCCGATGAAGTTGTTGAGCGTGGGCAGGCCGATGGAAGCCAGTGTCGTGATCAGGAAGACTATCGCAAGTTTGGGAGCGGGCGTGGCAACACCGCCGTAAGCCGCGATCTCCAGCGAGTGACGCCGCTCATACATAAATCCGACCAGCATGAACAGCGCGCCAGTGGAGACGCCGTGGTTGAGCATCTGATAGACCGCACCGTCCAGTCCCTGTTGAGTGAAGGAAAAGATGCCGAGCACCACGAAACCCAAGTGGCTGACCGAAGAATACGCCACCAGCTTTTTCATATTGGGCTGCACCAGGGCGACCAATGCTCCATAGAGGATTCCGCAGATCGCGAGGCCGACCACCCAGGGCGCGGAGGCCCGCGCGGCGTCGGGGAACAGCGGCAGGCAGTAGCGCACCAATCCGTAGGTGCCCATTTTCAGCATGACTGAAGCCAGCATGATGGACCCGGCTGTGGGCGCTTCGACGTGGGCGTCGGGTAGCCAGGTATGTAGCGGGAAAATGGGGACCTTGATAGCGAAAGCGAGGAAGAAGGCCAGGAACAAAAGCAACTGTGTGTGCGGATCGAACGTCAGGCGACCGGTCTGAATCTGGCCGAGAATCTCGAGGTAATCAAATGTGCCGGACTTGTTGTACAGGTAGATGATCGCGGTAAGCATCATCATGGAGCCGACCATGGTGTAGAGGAAGAATTTAACGGCGGCGTAGATGCGGCGCTCATGGCCCCAGATGCCGATCAGGAAGTACATCGGCACCAGCGAGATCTCCCAGAACGTGAAAAACAGGAACAGGTCCAGCGCGACGAACACGCCGATCAATCCGAACTCCAGCAGGATCAGGAATGCGAAGAATTCCTTGACGCGATGGTCGATGTGCTTCCAGGACACCAGCACGCAGATAGGCGTCAGGAGAGTCGAAAGCAGCACCAGCCAAAGACTCAGACCGTCGACGGCGACATGATAGCGGATGGGCGGATAGTCGATCCAGGAGGCGTTGGTTGCAAACTGCAATCCGCTCGGCGAAGCGAACCAATAAGGAGCTAGCAATCCCAAAGACGCAACGAAAATCCCCAGGGAAATAATCAGCGCACCCATGCGCGACGCCTGCGGATTATCCTTCGGCACCAGCAAGAGCGCGAGAAAACCGATGAGCGGCAGAAACAGGACCAAATCGAGCAGCGTCATTACAGGCCACCTTTCAGGCCCATATAGACGATGACCAGGATGGCCCCGCCGACCACCCAACCGGCGTAGCTGCGGATATAACCGGATTGCGCCCGCCGCAGCAGGCCGCCCACGGCGCTCGCGGTTGCGCCGGCGCCATTCACTACGCCGTCGATCATGCGGACATCGGCGACCCGCCAGAGCAACTCGCGCGAGCCATCGATCATAGGCTCGACCACGGTGGCGTCATAGAACTCGTCCACGAAATATTTGTTGTAGATCCAGCGGTACGGCCCGCGGAACGCTCGCGCCAACCCGTCGGGAATGGCCGGGGAAACCACGTAGAACAGATATGCGATCAGAATGCCGCCTAATCCCATCGCGACGGAAACGTACATCAGCCAGGCCTCGCCCTCGTGCGGCTCCCCGAACATGGGGGTCAGGAACTTGGGGATGTCGATATAACCGCCGCCAAGGCTCAGCACCGCGAGAATCGCCAGCGGAATCCACATGGATGGCGGAGACTCGTGCGGATGATGATGGGGATCGCCACGATACTCGCCGAAGAAGCATAGGAACAGCGCGCGGAAAACGTAGAACGCAGTCATGCCCGCCGTGATCACGCCGACCCAATACATCCATGGCGCGTGCTCATAGGCGGCCGCGAGAATCGCGTCCTTGCTGTGGAACCCGGAGAAAGGAGGAACGCCGGCGATGGCCACGCCCGCGCACATCAGGGTCGCGAAGGTGATGGGGATCTTCTTGCGCAGACCGCCCATCTTGCTCAAATCCTGTTCGCCCGAAAGTGCGTGAATCACGCTCCCTGCGCCCAGGAACAGCAGCGCCTTGAAGAACGCGTGGGTCATCACGTGGAAGACGCCGGCAGAGAAAGCTCCCGTGCCGAGGCCGACGAACATATAGCCCAACTGCGACACGGTCGAGTAGGCGAAGACCTTCTTGATATCGGTCTGCGCCAGACCGATGGTGGCGGCAAAGAACGCCGTCCCGATGCCAATGATCGCGACGATGTCGAGGGCCGAGGCCGAATGCAGGAACAGCGGCGCGCTGCGCGCTACCATGTAGACCCCGGCGGTCACCATGGTGGCCGCGTGGATCAGGGCGCTAACGGGAGTTGGACCGGCCATGGCGTCGGGCAGCCATACATAAAGAGGAAGCTGCGCGGACTTACCGGTGGCGCCCAGCAGCAGCAGCAGCGAAATCGCCGTAATCCAGCCGACGTTAGGCTCCACCGGCATGGTCTGGACTTTGGCGATCACCGTCGTAAAATCCAGCGATCCGAAATGCGCCCAGATCAGGAATACCGCCAGCGAGAATCCGAAATCGCCGATGCGGTTCACGATGAACGCCTTGTTGCCGGCGTCGGTGGCGAATTTTTCCAGGAAGTAAAATCCGATCAGCAGGTAACTGCACAGGCCCACTCCCTCCCAGCCGACGAACAGAAGCAGGTAATTCGCTCCAAGCACCAGCACCAGCATGAAAAACATGAACAGGTTGAGGTAGGCGAAGAAGCGGTAATAACCGCTTTCGTGCGCCATGTAGCCGACCGCGTAGATATGGATCAGCAGGCCGACTCCGGTGACGATCATCAGCCACACGGCGGTCAGCCGGTCGATGGCGAAATCCACGCCGATGTTCAGCGTGCCGGACTGAATCCAGGTGTAGTAATGCTCGTTGTAGGGTGCGCCGGTAAGGCCGCCGCTGAACGCGCCCAGAGCGCTGAGCGTCTTCAGAACCCAGAGAAACGACAGCAGCACGCTGCCGACTGCAATGCCGTTGATCGCGGATTTGGAGAGTCGCCGGCCGAAGAGGCCACTGAGCAGGAATCCAGCCAGCGGAAGAAGAGGAATGAGCCAAAGTTGCATCGTTTGTTTTAGGGAACGCTTAATCCTTCAGCGAACTAACCTCGTCGATTTCCAATGTCTGGCGATTCTTGAAAACGGTAAGAATGATCGCCAAGCCAACTGCGGCTTCCGCCGCCGCCACCACCATCACGAAAAAACTGTAGATGTGCCCGTCGTTCTGTTTCAGCTTGTAGGAAAACGCGACAAAACTCAGGTTGACCGCGTTCAGCATCAATTCGATGGACATGAACACGGTGATGATATTGCGGCGGAACAGGAAGCCCGCCACACCCAGGGCGAAAAGAACCGCGCTCAGAGTCAGATACCAGGTAAGGGGTACTCCGGCGATCATTTGAAACGGCGGCAACTGCATCAATCCACCTCCTTTCGGGCGAGCACAATCGCGCCCACGATGGCGATCAGGATCAGCACGCTGGTTACTTCAAACGGCAGCAGGTACGCGGTGAAGAGCTTAATCCCGATCGCCTCCGCGTTTCCGCCGGTGAAGGCGCCGAACTTGACGCTGTCGGAGGGCGGCAGGACGCGCAGGATCATAAAGTGGATAAGCGCGACGAAAACGAAGAGTAGGGGCAAACCGGCGATCGTCACCCACAAGCGCCGTTTCGCTTTACGTTCCTTGCCTTCATTCAGCAGCATGATTACGAAGACGAACAGCACCATGATGGCGCCTGCGTAGACCACAAGCTGCGCGGCCGCGATGAATTCGCCTCCCAGTTGGAGGTAGATCGCCGCCAGCGAGGCCATCACGCCGATGAGCGACAAGGCGCTCGCGATGGGGTGTGTCTGGATCACCAGGTTCAGGGCACAGACCACGGCGATCGCGGCGAAAATGAGAAATAAGACGGCGTCCATATTTAACTCAGTGCCACCCCGAGCGCGGTGACAAACAGGTTGATCAATGCGGCGGGGAACATAAAGGTCCAGGCGAAGCCCATCAACTGGTCATAACGGAACCGAGGCAGCGTGGCGCGAACCCAAATGAAGACGAACAGGATCGTGCCTGTCTTGGCTCCGAACCAGAACAAAGGCATCAGAATCTGCTGCCCGGCTGGAATCAGAAACAGGCCCGCCAGACCCAGGAACAGCACGCCGAACACCGGCAGCGTGATGCGGTCGAACGGCCGCGCCGGACGCGCCGCATGAGAAAAACAAACCAATCCGCTGACGCCGAAGATCAGCGACGGCAGCAGGCTGGACCCATATTGCTCCGGCCACAGCGGATGCCAGCCGCCCAGAAACAGCAGCGTCGCGATGCAGGAAACGGTGATCATGTTGGCGTATTCGGCCATAAAAAACGCCGCGAAGGTCATGCTGGAATATTCCGTATGGAATCCAGCCACCAACTCGTTTTCCGCTTCAGGCAGATCGAACGGAACTCGGTTGGTTTCGGCAAACCCGGCCACCATGAATAGGACGAAGCTGACGATCTGCGGAACAGGTCCTTGAAAGATGGTCCACTTGGGAATGAAGCCGAAATAGAAGCCCGTCTGCCCATCCACGATGTGCCGGAAGCTGAGCGTGTTCAGAATCAGCAGCGGCGCGGCGATGGCCAACGCCATCGGCAGTTCATAGCTGATCATCTGCGCGGAGCTGCGCAAGCCGCCCATCAGCGAATACTTGTTATTCGAAGCCCAACCGGCCAGCGCGACTCCGTACACACCCATGCCCGATAGGCCGAAAACCAAAAGAATCCCGATGCTGACGTCGGTGACTTGCATGGTGGTGTGGATTCCGAAAACGTTAATGTCGCCGCCGTAGGGAATCAGGCACATCGGAATCAGCGCGAACAGCACCGCGATAAACGGCGCCAGGAAATAAAAAATCGTGTTCACGTGGGAAGGCAGCATCCCCTCTTTCGTGACCAGCTTGATGACGTCGGCCAGCGGTTGAAGCAAACCGTGCGGACCCACACGTCGAGGACCCACGCGGAGCTGAACGTGCGCGATCACCTTGCGCTCCACCCACTGCAAATAAGCCAGCGTGTGCATCAGCACAAGAACCACGATCAGCAGTTTGATAAGGCTGAGGACGATATAAGGCATAAGGATCTAGGAGGCTGACCCCTTGCCGCCGTACAATTTCCCGGGAGCTTCCATAACAGAATTCAGAATCTTGGAGTACCGGCTGAGGGTGCCGGAGGTGAACAGCGTATCTCCGGCCGAGGCCACCGTGCCCGGCAGCGCCGCGACGCGTCCATTCAAAGGCATCGTGGGAGCCGCGCCGCCCGTGGCGATTACCGGCATCGCTACGTCGTAGCCCTGAACCGTCCTGCGAATCTCTTCAAACACCTTATCGGGCGACCAGATTCCGACGGTCTTCACCACGTCGGAGCCCATCTCTTTAGCGATCAATCCGAAAATTTCGAGATCGGCCTTGGCGCCCATCACCTTGATGGCGGCCTTGAGTTTCTGCACCTCGCCGCACACGTTGGTCACGGTGCCGGACTTCTCATACGCGGAGGCGGCCGGGAGAATCACATCAGCACGCTTGGCGGTCTCGGTCATGAACAGATCCTGCACCACGACGAACGCGCCCTTCGCCGCGAGCGGCGCCGACTTCAGCGGATTCGCACCCACCACCCACAGCACATCCAGATCGCTCGACGCCAGCATCTGCTCGCGCGACATTCCGCCGTCGCGAGGAATCAGACCCATGTCGAATGCGCCGCGCGAATTCGAATAATCCACCAGGCAAACGTATTTCACCGGAATTCCCAGCGAATCGCCGAACGCGATGAGCTTGCGCAGACTCTCGCCCTGGATGGCGTCGCCGAACAGGATCACCAGATCGCCTTCGGCCTTCAACTTGTCGCGCAACCCTTCGACGCCGGCCAATTCCCCGCCCCTATGGACGCGGACGCTGGCCGCGGCCTGCTGGTCTTCGCGAACCGGGCCCGAGGTCACCGCGTATAAGTGGGCTCCCTGAAGTCGAACGTTGGCGCGAATCTGGTTGGCCAGCAGAGGATGCTGTTGCGAAAGATCGCTCGCGACAACCAGCACTGCTTTTGCCGTTTTCAAATCCTCGACAGTTGCCAGTACATTGGCGCGATCCGTCAGCGCGTCGATCAAAGTGGTCAGATCCCCGGTGCGATGATGATCTATGTTTTTGGTGCCCAGCACCTGCCTCGCGAACTTCTGCAAGAAGAAATTCTCTTCGTTAGTGGTGTGGCCGGAGCCGATCACGCCGAAGCGGCCAGATCTTTTCTTGACCTCGGCGAAATGGCCCGCCACCACTTCGAGCGCCTTAGACCACGAAACAGGCTCGAACGAATCCCCCGCTCGTAACAGCGGAGACTGCAATCGCTCCGGGTGTTCCGTAAAGTCGAATCCATAACGCCCCTTGATACACAGGAACTCGCCGTTTAACCCGCTGCTATCGCGATTGTTACCGCGGATGATTTTCTCGTTGCGCACGCCCAGGGTGGTGCGGCAGCCGTCGGCGCAGTGCGTGCAAATCGTGCCGACGTGGTTCATTTCCCAAGGACGCGTCTGGTAACGGTAGATCCCGCTGGTGAGCGCGCCCACCGGGCAAATATCGATGCACGCGCCGCACTCGTCGCATTCCAGATGATCGTGATGATTGGGCACGATCTCGGCGATCACCCCGCGATTCGCGATGCCCAGCGCGTTCACGCCCATGCCCTCGTTGCACACGCGGACGCAGCGGTAACACAGAATGCAACGCGGCGCGTCAAAGAACACCACCGGCGACCATTGCTGCTCATCGACGTGCACTTTGCGCTCGGTGAAGCGGCTCTCGCCCGCCCCGTATCGGAACACCATATCCTGGAGTTCGCACTCGCCGCCCTTGTCGCAGACCGGGCAATCGAGAGGATGATTCGTCAGCAGGAACTCGAGCGTACCTTTGCGGGCCTGGCGGACGACTTCGGATTCGGTGTGGACCACCATGCCTTCGGCGACCGGCAGAGTGCAGCCCACCTGGAGCTTGGGGGTCTTCTCCACCTCCACCAGGCACATACGGCAGGCGGCCTGAAGCGAGAGCCCCTCGTAGTAGCAGAAAGACGGGATCTCGATCCCGTTCTGTCGCGCGGCCTCAATCAGCAACGTGCCTTTCTCGGCTTCGATCGGGCTTCCGTTGATTGTCAGCTTTACCGTTTCCGCCATATTTTAAACCAGCACCGTCAACCGCTTCTCGAAATCCGCAGCGAATTTATCCACAATAGAAATGGTTGGCATCGCGGCGGCATCGCCCAGCGCGCAGAACGTACGCCCCAGCATGTTCTTCGAAAGCTCTCCGAGCAGAGCCACATCCTCATGCCGCCCGCCGCCCTCGTCGAAGCGGGTCAGGATCTTCTTCAGCCAGGTGGTGCCTTCACGGCAAGGAATGCACCAGCCACAACTTTCGTGCGCGTAAAATCGCATGATGCGCAGCGCGAACTTCACCATGTCGGTGGTCTCATCCAGCACCACCATTCCGCCCGAACCCAGCATACTGCCCACCTTGGCCAGCGTGTCGTAATCCATGGGAATGTCGCATTCATCGGCTCTCAGCAGCGGGCAGGACGATCCGCCCGGCACCACCGCCTTCAGCTTTTTGCCGCCCGGAATTCCGCCCGCCACCTCGTAAATCGCCTTCAGCATGGGATAGCCCAGAGGCAGCTCATACACCCCCGGCTTGTTCACGTGGCCGGAGATGCACAACAGCCGCGTACCGCCATTTTTCGGCGTCCCCAACGCCGCGAACGCCGCCCCGCCATCGCGAATAATGGGCGGAATCGCGCTGAACGTTTCGACGTTATTCAACAGCGTCGGCGACGCCCATGCGCCCGCCACCGCTGGAAACGGAGGCTTCATCCGGGGAATGCCGCGCTTGCCTTCCAGCGAATCCAGCAGCGCCGTCTCCTCGCCGCATTCATACGCCCCCGCGCCCGAATGCGTGTACAAATCGAAATCGAATCCCGTGCCGGCGATGTTCTTGCCGAGGTAGCCCTTCGCATACGCTTCCGCGATGGCCCGGTCCATGTGCTCGATCAGATAACGGTACTCGCCGCGGATGTAGAGATAGCCTTTGTGCGAATCGATCGCGAGTCCGGCGATCAGGATGCCCTCGATCATCTGGTGCGGATCGTACTCCATCAGCAGCCGGTCCTTGCACGTGCCCGGCTCGCTCTCATCCGCGTTGATGACGATGTATTTCGGCTTGGGCGAAGTGCGCGGAACGAAGCTCCACTTGAGACCGGTCGGGAAACCCGCGCCGCCGCGACCGCGCAGCGCCGACGCCTTCACTTCATCGACGATCTGCGCCGGCGTCATCTCGTGAGCTTTTCGGAACGCCTTAAAGCCGTCGTTAGCCAGATACGTGTCCAACGTATGCGAATTCTCCAGACCGAAGCGCTTGCTCAGCACCTTGGTCTCGAGCGGGCTGGGTTCGTTATACAGCTTGGTTGGCATCTACGAGCGCTTCCTTACCGCGTCCATTAACTGATCCAGTTTCTCCGGAGTCACATGATGGTGAAACTCGTAATTCAGCTCCACCGCCGGCGCCCACGAGCACGCGCCGATACACTCGACTTCTTCTAACGAAAACTGGCCGTCCGAGGTTACCTGCTTGTGTCCGATTCCCAATTTCTTCTTCGCATGTTCATATAACTCTTCGCCGCCCACCAGCATGCAACTGATGTTGGTGCAGATCTGGACGTGAACTTTCCCCAGCGGCTTGCGGTGAAGCATCGAATAGTAGCCCACCACCTCGTCCACCTGCAAGGGGGCCACCTCGCATCTCTTTGCCACTTCATCGATGAGTTCGGGCGTCACTGCGCCGGTCTCGTCCTGCGCGTAGATCAACATCGGCACCACCGCCGAACGCTTGCGGCCCTCCGGATAACTGGCCAGCATCCTGGCGAATCGCTCTTCGAGCTGCGGAGAAAAAGTCATCGGTCCGTATCTCCCAGCACGAAGTCCATGCTGCCCAGCGCGGCGATCGAGTCGGCCAGCAAAATTCCCTTGAGCAGCGTCGGCAGGGCCTGCAAGTTTCCGAAGCTCGGTGTGCGCATGTGCACCCGGTACGGCTTCGAAGTCCCGTCGCTGACGATGTAGTACCCGATCTCACCGCGGGGCGATTCGACGCACTGGTACGCCTCGCCCGCCGGCACGCGGAAGCCCTCGGTCACGATCTTGAAATGATAGATCAGCGCTTCCATCTGCGTCTTCATCTTTTCGCGCTCCGGCAGCACCACGTGCGGCGCATCTGCTTGCCACGGACCCTCCGGCATTCCTTCCAAAGCCTGCGTGATGATGCGCGCGCTCTGGCGCATCTCCTCCAGGCGCACGCGGTACCGGGCGTAAACATCGTTCTCGGTATGTGTCGCCACCTTGAAATCGAACTTTTCGTAGCTCGAATACGGCTCGGTCTTGCGCAAATCCATCGGCACGCCAGCCGCGCGGATCATCGGCCCCGTGACGCCCTGGTCCAGCATGTCCTCCAGAGAAATAAAACCAACGCCCTTGGTGCGGCGCGTCCAGATCGGATTGGAATCCAGCAGGTCTTCGTACTCGTCCACTTTGCTCGGGAACGCCCGGATGAACTTGCCCACCACCTGTTGCCAGCCCCGCGGAGCTTCCAACGCGACCCCGCCGATGCGGATGTAGCTGGTCATCATGCGCTGGCCCGAAAACATCTCCAGAATCCGCAGGATGTCTTCGCGCTCACGGAAGCAGTAAAAGAACATGCTCATCGCGCCGATGTCCAGCGCGTGAGTTCCCAGCCACACCAGGTGGCTGTTCAGACGCGAAAGCTCCGTCATCATGACGCGAAGCCACTGCGCTCGAGGTGGAATTTCGATTTGCAGCAACTTCTCGACCGTCAGCGCGTAGACCAGGTTGTTTGCCAGGTTCGAAAGATAATCGACGCGATCCGTAAGCGTGACCACCTGCTGCCAGGTCTTCTGCTCGCATTCCTTCTCGATGCCGGTGTGCAGGAAGCCGATATCGGGCTCGGCTGAAACGATCATCTCGCCTTCCAGCTCCAGCACGATCCTCAGCACGCCGTGCGTGGAGGGGTGCTGTGGCCCCATGTTCAGCGTCATGCGCCGTGGAGCCGAGGGGCTCGCGGGAGTTTCCTGCGTGGCCGCGATCGTTGCTACGTGTTCCTCGAAAATCTTCTTCATGGCTTACTCGTTTCCAATCGGGCTACTCATTGCTGTAACCGTACTTGTAACCGTGCACCGGGTAATCCTTGCGCAGCGGAAAGCCGTCCCAATCGGTGGGGTTCAGGATGCGCACCAGGTTCGGATGATTGCGAAACCCGATGCCGAACATGTCGAAAACTTCGCGCTCATACCAATTGGCTCCGGACCAGACGGCCGTCGCCGATTCGATCTCCGGATTTGTTCCACCCAGCCCGCATTTCACACGCAATCGTGCATTCCGCTCGATCGAGTGCAGGTGATAGACCACTTCGAAGCGCGGCTCGCTGGGATACCAATCCACCGCTGTGATCGCGCTCAGGCGAATGAACTTCTCCTCGTGCTTGAGGTAGCGGCACAGATCCACGATCTGCGCGGGATCGGCGATCAGCGTGGTTTCGCCGAATGCCTCCTTGGTTTCCAGAATCGCCGCATGATTTATTTTTGGAAGACTCATTTCTCGCCTTGCCTATGCCCGGCCGGGAATTTGCTGGGCGCCGACCATTCCAGCGCTCCCTTCTTCCACACGTAGAAGAAGCCCACCAGAATCAG
>Ga0209167_10001005_pt1 | contig 17700 bp, 15 predicted proteins | sample Coa_R1_9_FD_187154 | JGI IMG/M metagenome (GOLD analysis project Ga0209167, IMG submission 187154) | Surface soil microbial communities from Centralia Pennsylvania, which are recovering from an underground coalmine fire - Coalmine... | ecosystem: Environmental > Terrestrial > Soil >... | reverse complement strand
ATCTGATTGAGCTGCCGCGTTCCGAGCGCGCCGAGCCGCAAGTGTTAACTTCGCTAGGTTTGGCGCGCGAAGTGGAAGCTACCAGTCCATTCCTGAGCGGCCTCTCTTCGCGCGAGCGCGCTCGCCGCGCGGCTGCCGCGCTCGCCCACGCCAAAGTGCTGGCGCAGAACTGTTCACAGCGCAGTGCCTCGGCGGCGAACTCGAAGGCGCCGTCCGCACCCGCCACTGCGACGCCCGCGACAGCGAACTCGCCGCTCCAGAAACTCCAAAACGAGTTGGCCCAGAACTCTCGCATCTGGACCGAGCTGAATTTCATTCGCAACCCCGGTCAGATCGACGCGGCCATGAAGTGGGTGTTCGACGTAGAGAATGCGGCAGCCCAATCCTGCGGCCAATCTCAAAATCTGGCGGACCGCGCTTTTCTGCTCATCGCAAAGTCCCGGACGAGTCCCGACGCATGACCGATTCGGCCGTCACTCCCGCCTCCGCGCCCCCTCAGCCCGCCGTCGCATCCCAAACCGAAGCCACGGCCGTTGCCGAACCGGGGCGACCGAAACGCCGGCTCTGGGAATCATGGTCGCGCTGGATTTTTGCCATCGGCGAAGACCGGATGTTTCTCCTACTTTCCGTCCTGATCGGCGTTTTTTCCGGTCTCGCCGTCGTCTGTTTTCGAGTCGCCATCGAGTTTACGAAACTGCTTCTGCTCGGCTCCTCTCTTACGCCGAGCGTCCCCCGCGTGCTGTTGGCGCCCACCCTGGCAGGCCTTGGCATCGGCCTTCTGGCTCTGCGCGTATTCCCAAGGTCTCGCGGCAGCGGCGTCAATCAAACGAAGCTGGCTGTGTACGTTCTCAACGGCTACATTTCGTTCCGCACGGTCGTCTCGAAGTTCATCATGTGCTCCCTGGCAATCGGGAGTGGCCAATCTCTCGGTCCTGAAGACCCGGCCCTTCAGATGGGAGCGGGAATCGCCTCGGCGATCGGCCGCGGGCTGCGGCTTTCGCAGAAAAAAGTGCGCATGATGGCGCCCGTGGGCGCCGCGGCCGGACTTGCGGCTGCCTTCAACGCGCCGATCTCCGCCGTGCTGTTCGTCATCGAGGAAGTGATCGGCACGTGGAGCGCGGGAGTGCTCGGGGCCATCGTGCTGGCTGCGCTTTCGAGCGTGGTGACTATGCGTTGGTTTCTGGGACCCGAGGCCCTCTTTCGCGTTCCGCATTTCGAGCTCATTCATCCGTGGGAGTTGATCGCTTACGTAATTTTGGGAATCGTCGGCGGTCTAGCGTCGCTCGTCTTCCTGAAGTGGATCTCCTACAGCCGTCCGAAGGTTCAAGCCCTTCCCGGTTGGACGCGCGATCTTCAGCCGGCGCTCGCCGGGCTCATGGTCGGCGTGATCGGAATCAAGTTTCCACAGGTGATGGGCGCGGGTTACGTGATCATCGACGAGGCGCTCCACGGGCAATTCACGTGGAAGCTTCTACTGGTTCTTGGCCTGCTGAAGATTCTTGCCACCGGCATTTCCTTCTTGAGCGGCACGCCCGGCGGAGTGTTCGCCCCTTCCCTTTTCATCGGCGCGATGCTCGGGGGCGCGGTCGGTGCCGTCGAACAGCACCTTTTTCCACACCTCACTGGCACCGTTGCCACGTTCGCGCTGGTTGGAATGGGCACGTTTTTCGCAGGGTTTCTTCGCGTCCCCATTACATCCGTCTTCATGGTCATCGAACTTTCCGGAAGCTACACCGCGATTGTGCCCGTCGTAATTTCGACGATGGTCGCCTACTTGATTTCGCGCCGTTACCAGAAGCTTCCCCTTTTCGATCTGATCGCGAGACAGGACGGCCTGGTTCTCCCCTCGATCGAGGAACTGAGAGAGCAGGTCACGCTCGTTGCGGAAGATGCCATGCGTCAAGATGGCGCCATCGTCGTCGAGCCGAACGATTCGATTTCGGACATCGCGCGGCGAATGGAGGGGCAACCGGATCTTCCCGTGCTCTTGCGCGCGAAATTAGGCGAATGGCGACTTCTTGACCGCGCGCAGATTCAGAAGCTTGCGGCCTCCGCCGGTGCAGATCCTGGCGCAGAGGTTCCGCAGGGTGCGGCCGGCGCCCCGGTAGGCTCACCTGCCGCAGGAACTCCTTCGGCTGCGAGCGGGGCCGCCGGGGCGCTCGCCGGAGCCGTCACTGGCGTGCCGGTTGCGAAGGTGCCTCGTACGGCCGCCGAGCTGGATTCGAAGGGTCCCCTGCCGCTGGTTTTTCCGGACGAATCCCTCGAAGAAGCGTTGCGCTGGGCCGGCGATTGGCCTGTCCTTCCCGTAGTCAACCGCGCCGATCTCGGCAAACTGGAAGGCGTTCTCGCCCTTTCGGACATTCTCCGGGCTTTCCGCTCCGCGGCCGCGCAATAGAACAACTCGAGACCGATCGAGTAGTCGTCCGTCGAGGACTGGACCGTCTCAGAGGCCACTATCCTGGCGCCATATCCCTGGTGCGAAGGCAATGCCGGCTCGACGGATCAGGACGCCTTGGCTTCCGCGACGTACCGCGAAATTTCGCTCAACAGCGGGTGCGCGACAGCAGGAACCGGAACCTGCCCCCCGATGATTTCCTGCCGCCTCGGGTTCGCGCCGTACATGGCCTCGTTGCCGCTCTTGTCGACATGCACAACCGTGCCATTCAGACTGACGCCCGCGAAAACTCCTCTCGACCTCGAGTAAGACAGAATCTCTGCGTGCATCGCGATGTCCGTGTTGGCGCTCGCGTGTCGTCCAACGGGACCCGCGGCCACGGAGGCATCAGCGCCTAGTTTGAACTTGTCCGTGAGCAGATGTTGCAAGGCGCGGTCGTTCATGAAGAGGAGCACCAAATCAGTGGAGGAGCCGCCGATCTGATATCCGACGCTTCCTCCCTCCACGGCCAGGAATATCGGGGCGCTCCAACCGTGCGCAGTGTGGCAAGTCGCAAGTCCTCTGCCGTACTCTCCGCCCAGGACAAAGGCAAACTTCACGCTGCCCGGGATAATCGCGATACACCGAGCCTTTTCGAGCAGTTCCTGAGGAATACCTTTGTCCGGCGTGTTCATGATCTGATTGAACACGTGAGTGGCGCTTTGGATTCTGCCGACGTCGTCATCGCGATCCGACGCCGACGCCGCGGCGGGCAGAGTCGCTAGCAAAGCCAGTGCGACTACGAACGTGATGATGAGGTTTTTTGACATTCAGTCTTCTCCTTGGCGGCAACTAGGAGAATTCTGTCATTGGAACAGGGTCTTGCACGATACGGATGGCGCGGTAGACAGGCTGCGGTTGTGCGGTATTTTTGCCGATTTGTACCTTGATTTCGTCCGTTGTGAGGCTGCATCGCGGGATCCCTATCCGAGGTATATTCAACCGGACCCAGAGGCGGAAACGCGGCTGAACAACCGGCCCGTCAAGCGGTGATGAACGTCAGGCATGTGTTTGCTTGATCGAATTCCGTCAAGTCATTACCTCTTCCCGTGGGCGATCTCCACGGCGGTGACGAGAGCGCGGGCCTTGTTGACGCTCTCCTGAAACTCGCGCTCGGGAACCGAGTCGGCGACGATCCCGCTGCCGGCCTGAATGTAAGCCCGGCCGTTCTTCGCGACCAGCGTGCGCAGCGCGATGCACGAATCCAGATTCCCCGAAAAGTCCAGATAGAGAATCGCTCCCCCGTAGATTCCCCGGCGAGTGGGTTCGAGTTCGTCGATGATTTCCATCGCGCGGATTTTTGGCGCGCCGGAAAGAGTCCCCGCGGGGAAACAGGCCATCAGCGCGTCAAAGCAATCCACGCCTTCGCGCAACTTTCCGCGCAACGTCGAGACGAGATGCATCACATGCGAGTAGCGCTCGACGAACATGAGCCGCTCGACTTTCACGCTTCCGTACTCGCACACGCGGCCCAGGTCGTTCCGTCCCAGATCGACCAGCATGATGTGCTCGGCCCGCTCTTTCGGATCGGCGCGAAGCTTCGCTTCCAGCGCGCGGTCTTCTCTCTCATCGCGGCCGCGCGGCTCCGTGCCGGCGATGGGACTGTAGAACGCGTCCCTGCCCTGCACCTTCACCAGCATCTCAGGCGAACTGCACACGACGGAAACGTCGTCCAGGCGCAGGAAGCAGAGATAAGGCGACGGATTCACGACGCGAAGAGCCCGATAAATCTCGAACGGGTCCGCGCTGAGGTCCGCTGAAAAGCGCTGGCTGGGCACCACCTGGAAAATGTCGCCCGCGCGTATGTACGCCTTCGCTTTGCGGACGCCTGCGACGAACTGCTGTTTGCTCATGTTCGAGCGAAAGCGCAAACCCCCGCGCCCTTTGGGACGGCGCTGAGCCGGAAGTGGCTGCTCCAACAGGCGGCGAGTTCGTTCGATTTCACGAATCGCGGAGTCGTATTTCTCGCGCAGTGCGCTTTTTTCCGAGCGTGTTCCGGGCGCGCCGCCTTCGGTGAACACGTTGCGGATAATCCAGACACGGTGCTGCACGTGATCGAACACGAGCAGCCCGAGATAAAACATCATCACGCAGTCGTCCAGACCGAGATCGTCGCGGCCCGTAGCCGGGATACGTTCGATGAGCCGCACCATATCGTACGCGCAGTAGCCAATCGCTCCTGAAATCAGCGGCGGAAGTCCTGGCACGCGAACGGGATGGAATCGCGCCGTCAGTCGCCTCAATTCTTCAATGGGATTGCCGATGAAATTCTCGCGGACCTGCCTGCCTCCTCTCGTCGCCGCCCGGGGGGCGAGACCCCGACCTGCGCCTTGAGATTCGAGGCTGCATTCGCGGCCGCGAGCGCGGAACACTTCCACGGGATTCGCTCCAGCGAAGGTGTAGCGCGCGATCGTCTCGCCGCCTTCCACGCTCTCGAGCAGAAACGAGTACCGGGCGTCGCGCGCGATGCGAAGATAGGCGCCTACGGGCGTGAGCAAATCTGCCGTAAACGTGTCGTAGACAGGCACGAGATTGCCCTGCCGAGTCAACCGGGAAAATGTCTTGAAGTCGGGCCGAATCATATTTTTTCGTTAGATACCTGAAGCCGGACGCACGCGACCCTCGAGGGCGTCGATTGCCGCGCGATGCATGACGTTGGCCGGTGCGCGCCTGCCCGTCCAGATTTCCCATTGCGCGATTCCCTGCGCAACGAACATTTCGATCCCGGAAACCGTGCCGATGCCGCGCCGCGCCGCCAGCCGCAGCAGACGCGTCATACGCGGGCGATAAATCATGTCAAACACAAGGCGGCAATTCAAATCGCGCGACTCGAGCGGCGATTCCTGCACCGAGGGATGCATTCCGACTGGAGTGGCGTTGACAATCGCGTCGAACGACATCCGGCGCAAGTCGTTCAGCCTGACTGCTTCGCCGCGAACCGCTTTCGCCAATTCCTCGGCTCGCCGCTTTCGCCGGGCGCCGATAAAAACCCTCGAGCCCGCCCGCGCAAGCGCGAACGCGGCGCCGCGAGCCGCCCCTCCCGCTCCAACGATCAAAATGCGACTGCCGCGTAACCGCATCCGGTGCCCGAGCGCGCGGAGAACGCCGATGCAGTCCGTGTTGTAGCCGTGGAGCTTGCCGCCGCGAATTACCACGGTGTTCACCGCACCGATCTCGGCCGCCACCGGATCGCAGTCATCCAAATACCGCATAATTGCCTGCTTGTGCGGAAGCGTGATGCCGAACCCGAAGATACCGAGCGGCTTGATCGCACCAAGAAAATCCGGCAGTCTCTTCACCAGAAATGGCAGATGCACCGCGTTGATTCGGCGCGCCAGGAAGGCGGCGTTGTGCATGACCGGTGAAAGCGAGTGCGCGATCGGGTTGCCAATCGTTCCGTAAACGCGCGTGCGGCGGTCGAATTGACTCCCGCGATAAACGTTCTCGATCTCGTCGAGCGAAATCTGGCCCGGAGCCGTCGAGTTTTCCACTGGCGCGTAGGAAAGCGCGCTCCCCTCGCGGAGTGCGAGAATGCGAAGCGCGAGCGCCGCGACCCCCATCGGGACCGCAACGACAGTTCCCTTTCCGCGCGCCAGGCGCAAGACCCTTACGCCGTCGGCCAGGGAATCGCATTGCGCCGCGATCTTGATGGCTTCCGGCCGCGTCGTCTCAAGCTCGCGGACCGTTCGATCCAAATCGCGCGGAAGCCGATCGAAGAAGTGAGCCGAAGCCAGGCACTTTCCTTCGCCCAGGAGGACTTCCCGGACTTCCGGCGGGCATTCTCGAATCGACTCGATCTCCAGGTCATACCAGCTGCATCCCGCACGGAGCGCTTCCGCAAGGTGGAGCAGCTGTTTGGCAATCGAACCTCGATACTTGCCTCCGGCCGCGACGCGACGGCAGGTGGCAATCAGGTTAGCGCGAGGCTTTGTGGCCGCCAGAGTGCGCAGGAAACGGTCGATTTCCGCGTCATCTTTGAGCCAGTCGAGCCGGAGTTCCATCGTCTTTGTGCGAGCGCCGATCTGTGCCAGCGCGGCATGAAGCTGTCTCCCCATCGCACCCGCATCTGTGGCAGCGACGACTGCGCAAAGTCTGTTTTTGCCGGTGAACACTTTCAAATCCTGGTTCTCGAGTCGCGCAAAATTCCACGGCGGCCAGGTGGCATGCGTTTTTGCCAATCACCGCTGCCTGCGACTCGGTTCGAACGGAAACGAGGCGGCAGCACATGAAATTCTGACATATGCCGCCACAAATCACCTCTCCTGACCTTTCGTACAGGGGAGTTCAGGCTTCTACCATGAGGTACCCAATGTGTAAAGCCTGCCAGACGGTTGCCTTGACGCTCCTGGGAGCGTTTGTTACGGTCGATTGGTCGGGAAATCCTCCATGCTGATTGGCGAGCCTTGTCGATGGGGGGCCCCCTGACAGGCGCCGAGGCAGGAAATGCGTTTCGATCCACCTCGGAGCAGCGGGTCAATCGCGGCGGAATAACGCGAACCGTCCAAAAGGAGCACGCATCATGCGCGGGAAAATAGTCTTCGCCGGACTTCTTTTAGCACTATCGGGCTCGGTGGCCGTCGCGCAGGACGAAACACCGGTGGCCATTCATAGCGACCTCTATTGCTCGGGCGTCGTGACCACGGAAAGCGTTCCGCGGAGCAGCTATCTCATCACGGGCGAAGGCTCCGGTTACCGCATCACGTTCGACGAGGGCGATTACGTCTATATCGATCGAGGTTCAGATCAGGGCGTCAAGGTCGGTGACGAGTTCTCGGTGGTCCGCCCCGCTGTAGACCCCATCGGAATCGAATGGACCAAGTGGCAAGACGCCATCCTGCACAAGATGGGGACCGTGTGGGAGGACGAAGGACGTGTCCGAGTCGTCGTCGTGCACGCAAAGACCTCAATCGCTCAAGTTTCGCATGCCTGCAATTATATGCAGCGCGGGGACGTCGTTCTGCCATTCGAGGAGCGCACGCCTCCACCGCTGAAATCCGAGGCGAATTTCGACCGCTTTGCGCCTCCCAGCGGAAAAGCAAAAGCGATGGTGATCGTGGGCAAGAAGTACCAGCAAGAACTGGGCGCGCTGGATGTTATGTACGTCAACCTGGGTCAAAATCAGGGAGTGCGGGTCGGCGACTATTTCAGAGTTTTCCGGTACACGGGAACGCAGCACGACACCGCCTACGAGACGCCCCGCTTCGCTTTCGATGTCGAGGGAGAGTGGGGACCGACCTTCGGCTTCGGCGCCGCGCCCAAGAAGTGGGACTGGATGAATATGCCGCGTGAGGTGCTCGGCGAGGGCGTCGTGTTGCGCACGTCGCCAAACTCGTCGACTGTCTTGTTGACGTTTACACTGCGCGAAATCTACGCCGGTGATTACGTCGAAATCGAATAGCTTTCCCGGGAAGATTCGTTCGCGCGAAACCCTGATTCGCTGAAGACTTCCGCCGTAAACGACTGAACTCGCGTTTCCGGGTCCTTCCACGCAGACCGGTCGAGACCCGCTTTCACACACGTCTCCTCAAGAAACGTCTCGGCGTTCCAGCCCATCTGCGTGGCCACCTGGGGCAGGAGAACTCCGCGCGCCGAATCGCGGCTCACCATCAAGCCATGCGTACCGGGAACAATGTCCTGCGGGGCGATGTCCTCCAGCTCCGACAGCACCGAAATCTCGATTTCGAGGCCGGCCAGGTCGTCCCTCTTCAGCGGCGGAAAGCGCGGGTCCTCAAGCGCCGCCAGCCCGGCGCAGTGAGCCACCACATGGATCAGTTCGTCCTTGCCGGGAAGTTGGCCAATGCAGCCGCGCAGCCGCGAACCGCGATGCAAGGTCACGAATGCGCCTCCGGGCTTTCGCAGCTCTTGGTCCTCCGGCAGGCTTTGCGGGCTTTCGCGCCCGTCGACGGCCGCAACGATAGACCGCCGCGCGATTGCCAGGAGTAAACTCTTCTGCGGATCAGTGAGTGAGGACATCCTGCGGCTTCTCTTCGGCCTCCACAACCGGCCGGCTGTACCGTTGCTGAACGCGGGAGTTGACCTGGCTCCAGAACATCTGGAAGTAGTGGACTGCCGAGGCGATGGCACTCAATACCACCAGCCACATCAGCACGTATCCCAATGTCTTTAAGGCAGGATACTTCGCGGCCAGAATCACAGTGCAGCCGGCAATCACCTGCAAAATCATCTTGGTCTTTCCCAGGGCCGATGCAGGAATCACAAGCCCCTCGGACACCGCGATGTCGCGCAATCCTGTGACGACAAATTCGCGGCCAATGATGATCACGACCATCCAGGCGGGAACCAGATTCATCGCAACCAACGAAACGAAAGCGGCGGAAATCAGCAGCTTGTCTGCAATCGGGTCCAGAAGGATGCCGAGCGTGGTGATTTCCTTGCGCGTGCGCGCGAGATAGCCGTCCATCACGTCGGTGGCGGCGGCGATCAGCAGAATCAAAACGCCGAGAACTTCAAAATGGATCGGCAATCCCCAGATATTCCAGTTCGGTTGGCGTGTGAGCAACACCACAACCAGCAGAGGCACAAAAAATATCCGCAGAATTGTCAGGCTGTTCGGCAGGTTCATTGCCGCTCTCGATGAAGGTCTGGCTCAACTTCGATCGGTCGAGCCAGGGACCTTCACTATAGTCTCCCCATCCGGGCCAGTCAACGGCAAGCGGCCGGCCCCACAGAATTCACGCCAGCGACTTGGACAGCCGCAAATACAGGAAAACCCTACTGTTAGATACAGGAAATGCTGCAAACCTGTGCAAAAGCTGAGCGTTGTCCCGCGTCAGGCCTGGGGCCTCCGGGGCGAAGGCTCCTGCGGCACAGAACGCGACAGTAAGCTATGTATTGTCAATATTTTACTGGGAAAGCGCCGTCAGATATCTCCGAAGGGTTTAGTTAAGGAAAATCGAATATCGCAGTCGTCCCACCGATTCTTTTCCACAGCGTTTTCCACCGCTGATCGGTACGCCTTACGGCCGGAAATTGGTGTCTTTGCGTGAGTTCCGGCACTCGGTCCCCTGTCTACACGGGGACGCGAGCGGGATGCGCTTCTGCGCCGGCAGGGGGCCGCGTGAACTCCACCAGCCGCCGCGTAAGAGACTGGGGAATCTCGGCATCGAGTACGAAACACCCGTCGCGCACCTCGTGATGGAGAACCCGGCCGCAAGCGTGGACGAGAGCAAGGCTTCTGCCGTCAGAGGTGGGGATATAGAGCCGCAATCGCTCGAGCGGATCGAACGGCATCGCATCGTCAATCTGCCGCAGGAGTTCGGGCAATCCTTCACCCGTGCTGGCCGAAACGAAAACTTTGCGGATTCCCTGGCCGTTCGCCTTCTTCAGCGCATGCACTTCTTCCTCGCCGAGGCAATCGATCTTGTTCAGCACCTGGAGGCGCGGCCGGTCCTGAACGCCGAGATCGGCGAGGACCTTTGTCACCTCGGCGTCCTGCTCGGCATGGCGCGGATTCGAAATATCCGTGACCTGGAGAATCAGTGCCGCTTCCTGAGCTTCCTCCAGTGTGGCGCGGAAGGCGGCGATCAAATCGGGCGGCAGGTCGCGCACGAATCCCACCGTGTCCGACAGGAGCACCCGCCGGTGCGACGGCAGGCGAACCGCGCGAATCGTAGGATCGAGAGTGGCGAACATCTTCGACGACGTGACAACCTCGGCATGCGTCAGCGCGTTGAACAGCGTGGACTTGCCCGCGTTCGTATAGCCCACCAAAGCGACCATGCCCAGCGGCACCGCCTGCCGCGCACTGCGACGGGTGGCGCGCTGCTGCCGTACCGTTTCGATAGCGCTTTGAATCTTCGCCACGCGCTCTCGAATGCGCCGGCGATCCGTTTCGAGTTTTTGCTCGCCGGGGCCTCGCGTGCCGATTCCGCCTCCCAATCGCGAGAGCTCTTCGCCGCGTCCGGTCAATCGAGGCAGCAGATAGTTCAGCTGGGCGAGCTCAACCTGCAGCTGGCCTTCGCGCGTTCGCGCTTGGCAGGCGAAAATATCCAGAATCAGCTGTGTGCGATCGATCACGCGGAGTCCAATTGCCTTTTCCATGTTGCGCAACTGCACCGGCGTGAGGTTGTGATCTACGATCACCAGGGGCACGCCGCGCGCGTGTGCCTCGGAACGAATCTCATCGAGCTTGCCTTTTCCCACCAGTGTGGCCGGATCGAGCGCGTCGCGAATTTGCAGAATCGTCCCGGAAATCGCGGCGCCCGCGCTGATCGCCAGTTCTTCGAGTTCCTCCAGCGAGTCGCGTCCCGTAGTGACGGGGTTGCCCGGGAGCCCGTGCGTCGGCCTCTTCAGGCCCACGCCAACCAGCAAAACTCGTTCTCGATTATCCAGGGGCTGAGCAGTTTTCATTCAGGCATCGCGTGAGGGAATTGCGTTCGACGAGCCATCCACATCGTTGGACCTCATTATACGCCTTTGCCCCGGCCGCACCGAAAAATAACTCTGCGGCCTTTATGGACCGGATCGCGCCTTCCGGCGCCCGGGATCATTCACGAACGCGCCAGATCGAGCGCGGCAGAAGCAATCTCCGGATCGTCGCCAAATCCCACCAGCCAGTTCACGCCGGGTTCTCGTCGAAACCATGTGATTTGGCGCTTCGCGAAATTGCGCGTGGCCTGCTGAATCATCCCAATGGCCTCGTCCAGCGAAAGCTCGCCCCGAAGGTGTTCCCGCAGCTCGCCGTACCCGATGAATTGAAACGGTTTCGCGTCCGGCGCAATCCCCAGCGCAACCAGGTCCTCGACCTCGCCGAGCCAACCGGCCCCGAGCATCGCCCGCACGCGCGCCTCGATTCGCGCGTAGAGGTCCGGCCGCGGCGGTAGCAAGCCGATCTTGATCACCCGGTAGCCCTCCAGCGCTTGCCTCCCGGCCCGATGAATCTCGCCCACGGACCGCCCCGTCAAAACGCGCATTTCGATCGCGCGTATCACTTTCTGCGTGTCCCCCGCTGCGATCCGCGACGCCGCTTCGAAATCGAGACGCGCAAGAACCTTGTGAAGATATTCGGCGCCGCGAACCCGAGCCCTGCTCCGAAGCCGTTCGCGCAATTCCTCCGATCGGGCCGGAGCTTCGGCCAGTCCCTCCAGGAGCGCTCGCAGGTAGAGTCCCGTGCCCGCCGTTATCACGGGCGTCTTTTCGCGACGGCGCAGATCGTCCAGCGCCGCGAGAGCCCGGCTGCGGTATTCTCCCGCCGTGAATACTTCCTCGGGTTCGACCAGATCGAACAGATGATGCGCGATTCCCTTCTGGCCGGCTCCAAGAACCTTCGCCGTGCCGATATCGAAATGGCGGTACACCTGCGTCGAATCGCAAACAAGCACCTCGCCGCCCAACTGCCCCGCCAGCGAAATGCCCAGCGCCGACTTGCCCGACGCTGTAGGGCCCAGAACAACAACCAGCCGCTCAGCCCGGCTCATCCCGGAAGTTTCCAATAGCGCAGCAGGAGAATCAGCAAGACGATGCCTGCAAGCAGCAACGTTCCGACGATTTGTGTGCGCTTCAGCATGAAATTTTTTCGCGCTGTGCTTCGATCCTCAGCCCGCCCCATCGCCCGTTCGGCCTCAAATCGCGATCAGTGGGAGTAGTCAATCGGCAGATTATAGAAGAAGACGAAGCGGAGTTGGATATCAGGCCCTTTGAATTGCTGCGGAAGCGGCTCGAATGGGCTCGACGTCCGAATCGCGGACATCGCCGCCCCATCGAGAGGTTCTTCGCCCGAGGTCCTTTCCAGGAGGGGATCGGGGACCGGAACAGTGCCGTCGCGTTTGATGTGGAACGTGATCATCACAATGCCCTTTTCCCCCATCAGGGCGGACTCGGGCATCACGGCGTACCAGTTTCGTCTGACGGTCGCGATTAAACGCTGAATGTAGCTCGAAAAATCCACGCCTTCGGTTGGCGTCAGGATCGAAACGCCCGGCTGCATTCCCGGCCCGCGAATGCCACTGGCGCCACCGCGAGGAAGCCCGCCGCCCGGCGCGGTATACGTCGGACCGCTGCTACGGCTGTTGATCGCGTCCTGCAACTGATCGTGCAGCGTTTGATTTGGCAAATTGAAATTGTAATGACCGGGTTGCGGCTTGATCGGCTCCACCCGCGAAGGCGCAAGTGCCGGCGTCGGCGTCCGCTCCACCGGCGGTGGCTTCACCTCGACGTGCGGAGTAGGAGCCGCAGGCAGCTCCGCCGCCGGCTTCTCCACTGGCCGCGGCTGCACTGTCGGCGGCGCAACCAGCGGCGCCTTCTCCACCGGCGGAGAGACCTTGTTCAGGATTCGCGGGTCGATGTGAATCCTCGGCGCCACCGGCATGGGCTTCGAGACCTCCGGCGGCAGATACACCCAGTCTTTCAGCTCATTCCGGGCAAGATCGAGCTCTTCCTGCGTGGGGACGTGCGGCGGAAACAGCTTGGGAATGGAAATCAGGAAAATCACCAGCGCCAGGTGCAAAATCACCGACATCACCCGGACGGTCGTGTCGGTTTTCAGGCTTCCCTTCGGCTCTGCCGCAACCAGCAGGTTGGCAGCGCCGGTGGTGAAGATGTCCGGCTGGACCACTTCGCGAAGCTCCGACGTCATCTCGAAAGGCTTCGCGAGCTCCTTCAGATCCTCTTCCACGGCCGGTTCAATGTATGCCGGCACCACGACGCGCGAATCAAGAACGGCAATCGAAACATACGCGTCGTCGCTCTGCCGTCTCTCGATCGGCTTCGCCGGCATTCCGCGTGGCACCAGCGTGCGATCCACAAGCACGTCCAACGGAAGATGGGCCGGGATAGAGGATTTCCCGTCAAGCGGGACAGCATTCTCCGAAAGCTCCGGCGGAACCACCGTGCGCTCGTCCATGTACGTGGTCGTCCGGCGCGCCGGCCGCCCCAGTTGGTCAGGGGAGGGCGGACGTACGTCGGCCGGAACCACAGTGCGCGAGATCATCGAGTTTCCTGGGGAGTGAAAGGCCGCGCTTCAGGCGTGCCAGTCGGTCGCGCTTCCAGCGCGCGAGTAGTAAGTTGGACGCGGCGGGCGTGGTCGAGGATGCCTTCCATCACGCGGTCAGCCAGCGCCAACGCGTGGCGCCCCGCTGCACCATCCACCAGCGGGACACGCCGGCTGCGCACCGAGTCGAGGAACGAACGTAATTCCGTCTTCAGCGGTTCCTCGGGAACGGTGGGCAATTTCTCGAATCCAATCTCGGGCTGCGCGTCCGTGGCCTGCGCGCTGCCGCTTCCTGTCTTCACGCGCACGCGCAAAACGTCCTGCCGCGCGAAATCCATGGAGATGTACTCATGTTCCTGGAAAAAACGCATTTTGCGGACGCGTTCGGTCGAAACGCGGCTGGCCGTCACGTTGGCCACCGTTCCCGTTGAAAACTCGATTCGCGCCTGCGCGATGTCCACCTTGTCCGTAATGACGGGGATGCCCACCGCTTTCAGATCGATTACGTCGGCCTTCACAAGCGTGAGGAGGATGTCGAGGTCGTGGATCATCACATCGTACACCACGTCAATATCCAGACTGCGTGGCGTGAAGACGCCCAGGCGATGCACCTCGAAGAACATCGGCCTGTTCACGATTTTCAGCGCTGCGGCGACGGCGGGATTGAAGCGCTCCACCTGTCCCACTTGCAGGATTCGGCCGGCACGCTCGGCCGTCGCGATTAGTTCGTCGGCCTCTGCGAGCGACGCCGCCATAGGCTTTTCCACCAGAACGTCATGGCCGGCGCCGAGCAACTGGCACGCCACGCGGGCGTGCTGAACCGTGGGTACAGCCAGACTGACTGCTTGAACGCGCTCGTCTGCCAGCGCCCCGAGACCCGGCAATACGCGCGTTCCAAACTCCGCGGCGACTTTGGCGCCGCGCTCGGCGTTCGTGTCGACGATGCCGGCCAGCTCGGCGCCCTCGATCTCCCGCCAGACGCGAACGTGGTTGCGCCCGAATTCGCCGACGCCCACTACGGCGACACGTGTGGCTGCCGTCACCTTCTTTTCTCCGCCTCAGCCCTTGCGAGGTCGCGGCCGCCGATCGGGGCGGGCTCAAACGCCTGGATGGCAATCCCCGCTTCGTCGGCTACTCGAATCAGGTCGGCGCGATCGAAGAGTAATGTGCGTCCCGCATCGATGGCCAGCGCCGTCGCATTCGAATGACGCATCAGCTCGATCGTCTTCAGCCCGATCACCGGAACATCGAAACGCATATCCTGCTGAGGCTTGCTGACCTTGACGACCACCAGCCTCTGCCCATCCGTAATTCGAGCGGCGCGCTCGATCGTCTCGTCTGTGCCTTCCATCGCCTCGATGGCGACGCAGGCGCGTCCGCTTACGACGACGGTTTGGCCCAGGTCGAGACCCGCGATCTGCCGCGCGATTTGATGGCCATAGTCGATGTCGCCGGCTTCCACCTCGCTGGGCGAACGCCGCGTAAGCACCCCGGTTTGCGGAAGCAGCGGGCCCAGAAACTTCGTCGAATCCACAAGCTCGATGCCCTCGTCCTGCAATACGCGCGCAACAGCCCCGATCAGCGAGTTCGTATTCTTCGACGTGAGCGAAAGCAGCAGTTTGGCCAGCCGCCAATCGGGACGAATCGAGCTGAAGATTTTGTTGTGTTTCACCTGCCCGGCCATCACCGCCCGTTTTACTCCTTCTTCGTGAAGCAGCGAAATCGCACGGCTCAATTCGCCCAGGCTGACCCAGTGGATGCGTTTCGCGCTCCGCTCCAGACCCGGAGACGCCTCCTCGCGGATGGCGATCACCGCCATTTCGATCCCCTGCCGGCGCGCGCCCTCCAGCACGAGAAACGGAAAATCCCCGTTTCCCGCGATCAGTCCCCATCCCGAGGCGTGATGATTATCATTCGTCACAGTTTTCTTTTCTTCCGGCCTTCAATGAGCATCCTGACGAATTGTTTCCATGATTGCTTGTCACAATTTTCCCTCTAGCCGACGGTAAGCACGCCAACCCGGAACTGCTTTTTGACTTGCAGCCTCCCTCGGCGCTTCGAATGTCGCCGTGCGAACTGGCATGGCACGGCTCGTCTGCTATCGCTCGCTTCAAACCTCAAGTTCTTTTACCTTCCACAGTGGCTGATTTCGAGTTCCCGAACACAGAAACGGTTCCCTTTCGAGGTGTCTCGTTAGCTCTTCCCCGACCATTTCCAACGCTTTCGCCCATAACCTCACTTCGTAATCCCCCGCTCTGCCGACTCGATTCCTCCGGCTCTCTCACGCTCGACCGCAATAGCAAGGCGGTCCATCCTCGCCAGTTCGCGCTACGATATTCGAAGGGAAAATGGAGGCCGCAAATCAAAAAGTTCTGATTTCGAACTCCGTCTATCGACCGCCCTTCTATCTGAACACAATGTCGATAAGTCCCTACTTACGTCTTCAACGCCTCCGATTCGCAATTCTTCCGCCGCTTTCTTACTCGAAGTCGCGCTCGCAAGGTGGCCGATCCTCGCCAGTTCGCAAAACAAATTTCAGAGAGACAAGGGAGGCTGCAAAACAAAAAGCAGTTTCGACCCTACTTCCCTTTCGAGGTCTCTTGTTAGCTCTTCCCCGACCATTTCCAACGCTTCCGCCCATAACCTCACTTCGTAATCCCCCGCTCCGCCGACTCGATAAACCGGATCACAGTTAAGACGTCTTCCGACTCCGAGAGGGTTTCGCGCATTTGCTCGATGGCCTGCGCCGTATTCAGTTTCGAGCGCAGCAACAATCGGTAGGCTCGCTCGATTGATTGGATGCGCTCCGCCGAAAAGCCCTGGCGTTGCAATCCCACCGTGTTCGCGCCGTAACACCGCGTCTCTCGCGGCGACACCACTTTCGAAAACGGCAGAACGTCCTGCGTGATCACCGTGTGCGCCCCCACATACGCATGCTGTCCTACGCGGCAGAACTGGTGCACCGGGCTGAAGTTCCCGATCGTCGCATAGTCCTCCACGGTGACGTGCCCCGCCAGCGTCGCCCCATTCACCAGGATCGCGTGGCTTCCCACCTGGCAGTCATGGCCGATATGCGCGTAAGCCATGATCAGATTGTTGCTGCCGAGCCGCGTCGTTCCCCCGCCCTTGATCGTGCCGCGATTGACGCTCGAAAATTCGCGGAATTCGTTCGCGTCGCCCACTTCGAGCGCCACGCGCTCGCCCTTGTACGTCAGGTCCTGCGGGTCGCCGCCAATCACCGCGAAGGAATAAACACGGTTCTCCCGGCCCAAACGCGAGGGTCCGTGCACCACCGCATGGTGCTCCAGCACGCACCCGTCGCCCAGTTCGACTTCCTCCCCCACAACCGCATTCGCGCTCACTCGGACGCCGCTGCCGATCCGCGCCGTAGGCGACACGATCGCCCGCGGATCAATCTCGCTCATCGCCAACACCTGCACTCGATGCATTGTCCACACGCCTGCCATCCCGAACCCAGTCCCGCAGTTTTTGCGGGAATGGGGGTGAGGGATCTGCTTTTTCTTTTCCCCGCGGTCGGCGCCGTCCCGCCGGCAGGCGAGAAAGGCGAACACCTCCGGCCCGGCCTTTCAAGCCTCTCCCGCAGAATGTCGGCAGGGCCGGCGATCCCCCAGCCGGCTGTTCTCTGTGATCCGTCATTCGGACTTTCCGACGGGCACCTGGGGCGGCTGTTGCTCGGCTTCGATGTCAACCATCTTGCACATCAGTGTGGCTTCCGCGGCGAGCTCGCCATTCACGGAGGCGCTCCCATCGAGCTTGCAGAAATCTCCACGCCATGCGACCACTTTCACTTCCACGCGCAGCTGATCGCCCGGCACAACCGGCCGCCGGAAACGTGCGCCATCGATCGCCACGAAATACAGCATCTTTTTCTCTCGGTCCGGCACTTCCTGCAGCAGCAGCACCCCTCCGGTTTGCGCCATCGACTCGATAATCAAGACGCCGGGCATAATGGGCCTCCCGGGGAAATGGCCCTGAAAAAATTGCTCGTTGATCGTCACGTTCTTGATTCCGACGATGCGCTTCCACCGTTCCATTTCTTCGATGGTGTCAACCAGCAGAAACGGATAGCGGTGCGGCAGAATTTTCTGGATCTCGTTGACGTCGAGGATCATTGATTCGCCTCTGATGTTCGCCAATTCCCATTTCCTTTAAGTGCGCGAGACGGCGCAAGATTTTCCTGCAAGTGCCAACAATTCTATACGAAACCCCCGCCCTGGGGAATCGACGTTGCCGCCCTTCAAGGTGGCTGATAGCATACGCGTTCGCGCAGTAGGGGCGCTGCTTGCTGCGCCCGGGC
>Ga0209167_10001003_pt1 | contig 17701 bp, 14 predicted proteins | sample Coa_R1_9_FD_187154 | JGI IMG/M metagenome (GOLD analysis project Ga0209167, IMG submission 187154) | Surface soil microbial communities from Centralia Pennsylvania, which are recovering from an underground coalmine fire - Coalmine... | ecosystem: Environmental > Terrestrial > Soil >... | reverse complement strand
CCGCCAGCCCAAGCAGCCAGCCCTCCCCGATGACGACGACTTCAGCGAAGTAGAAAAGATCCTCCGCAGCCGCGGCATTAATTAGTTCCCGGTGTCCCCCTGCGGGGACGTGCTGCGGGCGTGAAATTTGGGGTGGCTGCCCGCCGGCGTCGAGCTTGCTTGGTGCTATGAGCCCGTTAGAACGATTCAACCGGCTTCGGCCACTATCGCGCGTAGCCGGGCAAGGCTCAGGTCTGCCAGGGAAGGCACCACGACCCGGCCGGGTGCCGCCGGGACCGGGACGACGTTGGGGACGGCGACGACGCGGCAGCCGGCGGCTTCGGCGGAGGCGACACCGTTCGGGGAGTCTTCCAGGACTATGGAGCAGCCGGGGTCGGCGGCCAGCAGTTTGGTGCCAAGGAGGTAGGGCTCGGGGTCGGGCTTGATCCGGGTGACATCTTCGGCGCACACGGTGACCGGGAAGCTCAGGCCGGTGGCCTCGAAGACGGCTTCCATGATCAGCCGCTCGGACGAGGTGACAAGCGCGTACGGCACGCCGGCCGCCTTCACCTCGGCGAGCAGTTCGACGGCGCCAGGGCGCGGGGTCACCGCCGAACCGCGCAGCCTGGCGATCATGCCGTCCAGCATCCAGCGGGCCAGCGTCTCGCGCGGGATCGGGTGGGTGGCCTTGCCGATCAGGTAGTCGAGGGTGGCCTGGAGCGACCCGCCGACGAGCTTGCCCTGGTCTTCGTGTGACCAGTGTCCCCCCAGCCTGGCCATCACCGCGGTTTCCACTTCGAACCAGAGCGGCTCGGTGTCGACGAGCAGCCCATCCATGTCGAACAGGACGGCTTGAAGAAACATTATTCAAAACGGCCTGTCGTGTAAAAGTTATGGCTGGTCAGAACCCTGAGGGGAAGATCACTAACGTGTTTTGAATATTGTTCGGTCATCAGATGCTGAAGTACTTCGCCTCGGGATGGTGAGCGACCAGCGCATCGGTGGCCTGCTCCGGGGTGAGCTGGAATTCCTCGGACAGTTCTACCCCGATCCGCTCCGGGGCGAGCAGCCGCACGATCTTGGCCCGGTCCTCCAGGTTCGGGCAGGCGGCGTAGCCGAAGGAGAACCGTGCGCCGCGGTAGCCGAGCCGGAAGAAGTCTTCCAGGTTCTCCGGGTCATCTTCGCCGAAGCCCAGCTCGGACCTGATCCGGGTGTGCCAGAACTCGGCCAGTGCCTCGGTGAGCTGTACCGACAGTCCGTGCAGCTCGACGTAGTCGCGGTAGGAGTTCTTCGCGAACAGCTCGGCGGCCGCCTCGCTGATCTTGGTCCCGACGGTGACCAGCTGGAAGGCGACCACATCGGTCTCCCCGCTCTCCCGCGGCCGGAAGAAGTCGGCCAGGCACAGGTGCCTGTCCCGGCGCTGCCGTGGGAACGAGAACCGCTCCCGCGCGGCCCCGGAGCCGTCCAGGATGACCAGGTCGTTGCCTTCGCTCACGCAGGGGAAGTAGCCGTAGACCACGGCCGCCTCGATCATCGCCTCGGTCCGCAACCGCTCCAGCCACATCCGCAGCCGCGGCCGCCCTTCCGACTCGACGAGCTCATCGTAGGCCGGGCCGGCGCCGCGGGAGCTCTTCAGCCCCCACTGGCCCATGAACGTGGCCCGTTCATCGAGGTAGGCGGCATAGTCCGCGAGTGGTATTCCCTTGATGATCCGGTCGCCCCAGAAGGGCGGCGCCGGTATCGGGTTGTCTGTTCTTACGTCCGAACGCAGCGGCATATCCTCCGGGGGCGTGACCTGCAGCCGGGCGCTGGCGGGCCTGGCGGCTACCCGGCGCTCGCGCAGTGGTGGCAGTGACGCGCCGGTCTCGCCGCGCTTCACCGCCATGCAGGCGTCCATCAGCCGGAGTCCCTCGAACGCGTCCCTGGCGTACCGCACCTCGCCGTCGAACAGCGTGGCCAGATCCTGCTCCACGTAGGAGCGGGTGAGCGCCGCGCCACCGAGCAGCACCGGCCAGCGCTGAGCCAGCTTGCGTGAGTTCAGCTCGGCCAGGTTGTCCCGCATCACGACCGTCGACTTGACCAGCAGCCCGGACATGCCGATCACGTCCGCATCGTTTTCCTCGGCGGCGGCCACGATCGCCGAGATCGGCTGCTTGATCCCGATGTTCACCACGTCGTAGCCGTTGTTGGACAGGATGATGTCGACCAGGTTCTTGCCGATGTCGTGCACGTCGCCGCGCACCGTAGCCAGCACGATGGTGCCGCGCCCGGCCTCACCGGTGCGCTCCATGTGCGGCTCGAGGTAGCCGACCGAGGACTTCATCACCTCGGCGGACTGCAGCACGAACGGCAGTTGCATCTGCCCCGAGGCGAACCGCTCACCGACCGTCTTCATGCCGTCCAGCAGCACGTCGTTGACGATCTCCAGGGCTGGCCGCTGGGTCAGCGCCTCGTCCAGATCGGCCTCCAGGCCGGCCCGCTCGCCATCGATGATCCGCCGCTTCAGCCGCTCCCACAGCGGCAGGCCCGCCAGCTCCGCCGCCCGGCCCGCCCGGACCGCGGCCGCGTCCACCCCCTCGAACAGCTCAAGGAGCCGGGCCAGCGGGTCGTAATCCTCCCGCCGCCGGTCGTAGATCAGGTCAAGCGCGGCCTGCAACTGCTCGTCGGGGATCCGGGCGATCGGCATGATCCGGGCTGCGTGCACGATCGCGGAGTCCAGCCCGGCCCGCACGCACTCGTCCAGGAAGACCGAGTTGAGCACGGCCCTGGCCGCCGGGTTCAGGCCGAACGAGACGTTGGACACGCCCAGCGTGGTCTGCACGTCCGGATAACGGCGCTTCACCTCGCGGATCGCCTCGATGGTGGCGATCGCGTCCCGGCGGGTCTCCTCCTGCCCGGTCGCGATCGGGAACGTGAGGCAGTCCACGATGATGTCGCTGACCCGCATCCCCCAGTTGCCGGTCAGGTCCTCGATCAGCCGGGTGGCGACGTTCACCTTCCATTCGGCGGTGCGCGCCTGGCCCTGCTCGTCGATGGTGAGCGCGATGACGGCGGCACCGTGCTCCTTGACCAGCGGCATCACCCTGGCGATCCGGGAATCCGGGCCGTCGCCGTCCTCGTAGTTGACCGAGTTGACCACCGCCCGGCCGCCGAGCAGCTCCAGGCCGGCCGCCAGCACCTCATGCTCGGTCGAGTCGAGCACCAGCGGCAGAGTCGCCGCGGTCGCCAGCCGCCCGGCCAGCTCCTTCATGTCCGCGACGCCGTCCCGGCCGACGTAGTCCACGCACAGGTCGAGCAGGTGCGCCCCGTCCCTGGTCTGCTGCCGGGCGATCTCCACGCAGTCGTCGTACCGGCCGGCCGCCATCGCCTCGCGGAATGCCTTGGAACCGTTGGCATTGGTCCGCTCCCCGATCGCCAGGAACGCGGTGTCCTGCCGGAACGGCACGTGCTGGTACAGCGAGGCCACCCCGGGCTCGGCCCTGGGCCGCCGCTTGGTCACCGCCCGGCCGCGCACCCGCTCCACCACGGCGGCCATATGTTCCGGCGTCGTGCCGCAGCACCCGCCCACCAGGCTGAGCCCGAACTCACGGGTGAACCCGTCATGGGCATCCGCCAGCTCGTCCGGCGTCAGCGGATACCGCGCCCCGTTCGGGGTCAGCTCCGGCAGCCCGGCGTTCGGCATGCAGGACAGCAGAGCCTTCGAGTGCCTGGCCAGGTAGCGCAGGTGCTCGCTCATCTCGCCCGGCCCGGTGGCACAGTTCAGCCCGATCGCGTCCACTCCGAGCGGCTCCAGCGCCGTCAGCGCGGCGCCGATCTCGCTGCCGAGCAGCATCGCCCCGGTGGTCTCGATCGTCACATGCACGATCAGCGGCACCCGGCCAGCCGTATCCGCGATGGCCCGCCTGGCCCCGATGATGGCCGCCTTCGCCTGCAGCAGGTCCTGGCAGGTCTCCACGATGATGGCGTCCACGCCCCCACGCAGCAGCCCGGCCGCGTTCTCCTGGTAAGCGTCACGAAGCTCGGCGAACGCCACATGCCCCAGCGTCGGCAGTTTGGTCCCCGGCCCGACCGACCCCAGCACCCAGCGTGACTGACCGGCCGTGGACCACTGGTCCGCCGCCTGCCTGGCGATCCGGGCCGATGCCTCGGACAGCTCCCCGATCCTGGCGGTGAGCCCGTACTCGCCCAGGTTGGCCAGGTTGGCTCCGAACGAGTTGGTGGTAACACAGTCCACGCCCACGGCCAGATAACGGTCGTGTATCGACCTGACGATGTCAGGCCTGGTCTCGTTCAGGATCTCGTTGCAGCCCTCGGCCCCGAGGAAGTCGTCGAGCGTGGCACCGCTGGCCTGCAGCATCGTACCCATCGCGCCATCGGCAACCACGACTCGCTCAGACATCGCCTGCAGCAGGGGCGGCACATTACCGGTCATCGTCCCCCTATTCTAGTGGCCGGCCGTACGCCGCACTTTTGGCCGGACCAACGCCCCATGGCAACATGCGGTGACGCGGCCGGCATCGCCTGGTCACCCAGTGATCATGGTTGACCACGTAATCTGTAGTCGGCGGAGTAGATTGCCCTGCAGGACAGCCGGGAGGAGGTGGTGAGCGATAAAGCTCAACGGAGTAGGCAAGCTCACCGCACCCGTGCTGGTGGCCGCGTTCGAGGGCTGGAACGACGCGGGCGAGGCGGCGAGTGGGGTGATCAGCCACCTGGGCATCGAATGGGATGCCACGCCCATCGCGGCCATGGACCCCGAGGACTTCTACGACTTCCAGGTCACCCGCCCGGTCGTCGAGTTCTCCGAGGGCCGCACCGAGCGCCTGGTCTGGCCCACCACCCGCTTCTCGGTGGCCAAGCCCGAGGGCTTCAGCCGGGACATCGTCCTGGTCCACGGCATCGAGCCCAACATGCGCTGGCGCGCCTTCAGCAGCGAACTCGTCGCCTCGTTCACCGAACTCGAGGTGGAACTCGTCGTCCTTCTCGGCGCTCTGCTCGCCGACGCCCCGCACACCAGGCCCGTCCCGGTCTCAGCCGCCGCGTCCGATCCCAAGCTGGCCGCCGAACTGAACGCCGCCCCGGTCGACTACAAGGGCCCGACCGGCATCGTCGGCGTCCTGGCCCACGCCTGCGGTGACGCCGGCATCCCCGCCGTCTCCCTCTGGGCCTCCGTCCCGCATTACGTCGCGACCCCGCCCAGCCCCAAGGCCACCCTCGCCCTTCTGCGTGGCGTCGAAGACGTGCTCGACGTGGCCCTCCCGCTGGCCGACCTGAGCGAGAAGGCCCGCGCCTGGGAACGTGGCGTCGACGAACTGGCCCAGCAAGACACCGAGGTCGCCGAGTACGTCCGGACCCTGGAAGAGTCGCAGGACGCGACCGACCTGCCGGAGGCGAGCGGTGACGCGATCGCCCGCGAATTCGAGCGCTACCTGCGGCGGCGTCACGGCGGCCCCGGTCCCGCTACTCCTGGCGCGCGCTGAGCCCCCGCGCTGAGCCCCCGTTGAAGACGTCCACCGGGGCGTGGTGTCAGAGCGGCGGCCAGGGAACAGCGGGCCAGCCCGCCGGGGGGTAGGGATGGACCCGGTGCTCAAGCAGAAGGTCCACCCGCCGTTTGGTGGCGCTGACCTCGTCCGGTGTCAGCCAGCGGGAGAGTTCCTCGGCGAGCGGACCGCCGTCGAGCGCCGTCTGCAGGCGGCGCAGTTTCTCGACCGCGCCGGCTGGGAGGCGGCGGCCGCGCCACTGCCACAAGACGGTGCGCAGCTTGTACTCCTCGGCGAAGCAGACCCCGTGGTCGCAGCCGTACAGGTGGCCGTCGCAGTCCGGCAGCAGGTGGCCTATCTTGCGATCGGCGTTGTTGACCACGGCGTCGAACACGGCCATGTCGCGCAGGCCGGCGTGGTCGCCGCGACGGGCCAGTGCGATCGTGTCCACGTCCGGATCGGCCTCGATCCAGAGCTGGCACATGCCCGGACCGAACGGCCCGTCCCGGTACACCGTCGGCGGCACCACGTTCCAGCCGGCCGTCCTGGACACCGCGTAGGCGGCCACCTCACGGCCGGCCAGCGTCCCGGTGGGAAAGTCCCACAGCGGGCGCTCCCCGGCCACCGGCTTGTACACGCACGCGGCCTCGGTGCCACCACCGCGCACCGTGCAGTAGAGAGTTGCGTTCGAGGCGACCACGAGCCTGCCCTCGACGTCCAGTTCGCCCTCGGTGAGCAGCGTGATCGCCGCCTGCTCGGCCCTTTCGGCGGCGTCGTCGTGGGGAGGTGGGTTCGTGCGTTTCCTGCTGTTCGCCTGTTTGCGCCCACTCCTTGGTGGCCGGCCTGGTGGCCTACTGGGTGGCCCCGTGGCCGGTTCCGCGGACGGCTCAGTCATGGCCCGCCCGGTACCCGTTCTGTCGCGGGCACACGTGACCGGTGGTATCGAGCGGCAGCCCACACAGCGGGCAGGGTGGCCTGCCCTGTGCGACGATCCGGAGCGCGCGCTGGGCGAAGGCACGGGCGGCCTCAGGGGTGAGCCGCACCCGCAGCACGCCGGGCCCGTCCGTGGGGACCACGTCGGCCAGCGGCTCCACCGGGGTTTCGGATTCCTCCTGGGCCTCGATCACGACGCGGTCGGTCTCGCCGTCCCAGGCGAGCGCGATCGCGCCGACCCGGAACTCCTCCATCAGCGGAAGGTCGAGCGGGCCATCGTCGGCCGGGGCCGACAGCGTGGCGGGCTGTCCGCCGGTTCGCCTGAGCACCTCGTCAAGGAGCTCATCGAGCCGCTCGGCCAACTGGCTCACCTGGAACTTCTCCAGGGACACGCTGGTGACCCTGCTGCCGTCGGTCGCCTGCAGGTAGAAGGTCCGCTCGCCTGGCTGGCCGACTGCCCCGGCCACGAACCTCTGCGGCGGGTCGTACAAGTAGAACGGCATGGTCCCTATCCTTGCGCGTCCGCTGTTACCGTCTCACGCGCGACCGCGGCGACGGCAGAGCCTTCACCCGAAGTCATCGCGGCTTCTCCCGCTCCCCCACCAACCGCGGCGTCGCTGCTTTCCGGCGGGGCCCGGTGGCCGGTGTCCCGGCGGATGAGACTGCTAACGTCGCCGCCGTTGTCATTCATCCGGACCAGGAACGGGCGGAGCGGGGTGTACCTGAGCACCGTCAGCGAGCACGGGTCGGCCTGAATCCGCTGGCACTGGTCGAGATGCAGGCCGAGGGCATCGGCCACGATCGCCTTGATCACATCGCCGTGCGAGCAGATGACGTAGACAGCGCTCGGCCCGAGCCTGGAGTTCCAGTCCCGGACCGCGCCCACCGCCCGGTGCTGCATGTCCAGCATGGTTTCCCCGTCGGGCCCGGGAAAGCGCACGGCGCTCGGGTGTTGCTGCACCACCCGCCACAGCGGCTCCTTGGCCAGCTTCTTCAGCGGCCGGTTGGTCCAGTCGCCGTACTTGCACTCGCCAAGCCGTTCGTCATGGTGGAAGGGCACCGGGTCGTGCTGGTCCGCGATGGCGGTGGCCGTCTGCACGCACCGCTCCAGCGGGCTGGTGACGATCGCGTCGAGGGGCACGGGAGCCAGCCTCGCCGCAAGCGCCTGAGCCTGGGCGGTGCCGCGGTCATCCAGCGTGACGCCGGGTGTCCAGCCGGACAGCACGGATCCGGTGACAGCCGTGAGGCCGTGCCGCACAAGAAGGACCAACGCCACGACACGACTCTACGGGGTCTGACCCGCTGCTTGTGCTCAGCGGTCGGGCAGCAGCACGAACGTTACGTCGCCGAAGCTGACCCGGTCGCCGGAGTGCACCGGCACCGGCTCGCGAACCCGCCAGCCGTTCAGCCGGGTTCCGTTGGTCGAGCCGAAGTCGGTGAGCAGCCACCCGGTCAGCCCACGATCCAGGCCAGCGTGCCGCCGTGACACGGTCAGGTCCGGGATGACCAGGTCGCAGCCGGGATCCCGGCCGATGGTGAACCGAAGCTGGCTGCTGAACGACGGGAAACTCAGCCCGGGCAGGCGCGGCCGGCGTCCCGCCAAGCCCATCCGCCGCGCCGAGGTGACGATCGATGGCAAAGCCTGCACCGCGCCGCGCACCGGGGTGAAGACCGCCTTGGCCCGCGAGCCGGCGTCGATTCTGGCCGGAAGCCGGCGCCACGCGGGCATCCGGAGCCGCCGGGGCGCAGGCAGGTCGGTGAACAGCCCGGCCAGCTCACCCTGGTCTCTGGCCCCGAGCGCGGCTTCCATCCGGTACACGAACGTGTCCTGGGACAACTGGCCCGCCGCGAATCCCTCGCGCAACTGGGCGACGGCTTCCTCACGGTCCGCGTCGGAAGCACGGAGCGGAGCGCGGGCGAAGCCGGCACCACCGAAAGGCCCTGCCATGAACGCATTGTGCCTCGCCCCACAGGTGCGCCGCCACTACCGCTTCCGGGCTTACCCCGGCGTGAAACCGTTTGGCTGACGGCCGGCCCAACGTCGCGATCTACCTCACGTGACCCGGGTTACCTTCCTCGCACCGCACCCGGCCGGTGTCGCTGACAACCCTGCGGGCGGCACGGGCCGTAGGCTGGCCGGCATGTCATCCGTGAGCGCGCAGCCGGACACGGGTGCCCCGGCGCGCCCGGCCGGTGCGGCCGGCGACGGCGTATTCGCCGAGTTCTGCGCGGCGGGGCTGTGGCCGGGCCTGGGCCGCGGGATGGCCACGCGGCTGGCCGCGGCGGGGATTACCACGCCAGAGGACGTCAGCGCCGCAAAGCTCGAACTGGTCGAGGGCATCGGGCCGAAACGGGCGGAGCGGCTGGCGGGCACCTTCGAGGACGCTCTGCCGTGCTACGACACCGCAGAGATCCTGGTGTCCTGCCGGGTGCCTGCCAGGTTCGCCGGGCCCGCCGTCAGCTATCTCGGCCGGTCCGCATCGATCCGGCTGCGCGAAGACCCCTGGCTACTGCTCCTGCTGCCCCAGATCCAGCCGAACCAGGCCGACTGGTTCGCCCGCCAACTGCTCGGCGACCGGGCGCATCCGCAGGATCCACGGCGCGGCCGGGCGCTGGTCGCGCACCTGCTCGGCAAGGCGGCGCGGGACGGCCACACCGCTGTGCCCGCCGACGTGATCATGCGCTCGGTGGGCCGCTTCCGGGTGGACGACCCGGCCGCCGCCGTGACCACCGCGATCGATGAGGGCACCGTCATCCCGTTCGAGGATGAGGCCGCCGGGGATGCCGCCGCGCTGGACGAGACCCCGGCGGACGAGGACGCCGAGCCCGGCACCACCGTCCTGCTGTCGCTGGCCCGGTACGCCATGGCCGAGGAGGCGATCGCCGAAGGCCTGCGGCGCCTGTCGGCCACGGCGGAGCCGCTGCCCACGCCCAAGGCCACTCGCATCAAGCCCGCTGCAAGGCGAACCGGCAAGAACAAGGCCGCCGCCAAGCGCGCCGAACTGGACACCGAGCACGACCAGATCAATCCCGGCGACAGCGCGCCTATGCGGACCTCTGAAGTTACCGGGATGTTTGAGACGATTGATGCTGGTGTGATCTCTGGGACCGATGAGGTTGATGGGTCAGGAATTGACGAAACGACTGCTGTTGAGGTTGCTGGGGCCGATGAGGTTGATGGGCCAGGAATTGACGAAACGACTGCTGTTGAGGTTGCTGGGACAGGCGGGACGATCGAGCTGGATGAGGCGCAGCGTGGCGCGGTTGAGGCTGTGGCCGGGCATGGGGTCAGCGTGCTGGCCGGTGGGCCTGGTACCGGCAAGAGCCGCACGGTCGCGGCCGTTGTCGCGCTGGCCGCCGAGCGGGGGCTGCGGGTCGCGCTGGCCGCGCCGACCGGCCGGGCGGCCAAACGGCTGGAGGAACTTGCCGGTGCCCCGGCCACCACGCTGCACCGGCTGCTCGGCGCCCAGGGCCGCAGCCACGGCGACGGCGGCGAGTCAGGCCGCGGCGGCGAACCGGCGTGGATTTTCACCCGGTGCGAGGAATGGCCGCTGGATGCCGATCTCGTGGTGGTGGACGAGTCGTCCATGCTCGACGCGGAACTGGCCGCCGCGCTGGTCGAAGCCTGCGCCGACGGTACCAGGCTGATGCTGGTCGGCGATCCGGCACAGTTGCCGTCGATCGGGCCCGGGCGGGTGCTGGCCGACATCATCGACTCCGGCGCCGTGCCGGTCACCGAGCTGACCACGCTCTACCGCCAGCGGGAGGGCGGAGTGATCGCCCGGCTGGCCACCGCCGTGCGCGGCGGCTCGCTGCCGCCGGTGAAGCCGGACGGGCAGGGCCAGGAGCACGAGGCGGTCGTCGTGCCGGTGCGCGGCAGCCAGCAGGCGGCGCTGCGGGTGACGCAGCTCGTCACCGACTCGATCCCGCGTGTGCTCGGCATCCAGACCGGCGGCATCCAGGTTGTCACGCCGGTGCACAAGGGCCCGGCGGGCACGGTCGAGCTGAACCGCGTGCTCAAGGCACGGCTCAACCCCGGGCCCGGCGCGCACGGCGGGTTCGACCCCGGCGACCGGGTGGTGGCGATCGCCAGCCACATCGACGAGGGCTTCGCCAACGGTGAGGTCGGCACCGTCACCGGTGTTGCCGACGACGGCCTGATCATCACGTTCACCGGCGTCCCGGTCACCGTGCCGTTCAAGCTGCTGACCGACCTGCGGCACGGCTGGGCGATGACCGTGCACCGCGCCCAGGGGTCGGAGTGGCCGGCCGTGGTCGCGGTCTTCCCCCCCGAGGCTGCCGGGATGCTGTCCAGGCCGCTGGTCTACACCGCCCTCACCAGGGCGCAGCGGCACCTGTCGGTGGTCCACGGCGCTGGCCCGGCGCTGGCCAGGGCGGTGCAGGTCATCGGTGAGCGGCCACGCCAGACCCGGCTGTCCGGGATGCTGCGCTGAGGTTCGGTTAGCCGGGTGTCCAGCCCCATCCGTCAGTTATTAATAATGATCTTGATATTGACGGCGGATCCTGGTCAGCCGCCCATCGCATGCAGGCCGCCGTCTACGTGGATGATCTCGCCGGTGGTCGCGGGAAACCAGTCGGAGAGCAGCGCGACGCAGGCCCGCGCGGCTGGGCCGGCATCCCTGATGTCCCAGCCGAGCGGTGCGCGTTCGGCGAAGACCGGCTCGAACTCGTCGAAACCGGGGATGCTCTTCGCCGCCATGGTGCGGACCGGCCCCGATGATATGAGGTTGACCCTTATGTTCTTGGCGCCCAGGTCCCGGGCGAGGTAGCGGGAACACGCCTCCAGGCCGGCCTTGGCCACGCCCATCCAGTCGTAGCCCGGCCAGGCCTTGCTCGCGTCGAAGTCGAAGCCGACGACCGATCCGCCGCCTTTCATCAGCGGCAGCGCCGCCACGGTGAGAGCCTTGAGCGAGTAGGTGGAGACCTGTACCGCCGCCGCCACGTCCTCCCAGGTGGTGTTCAGGAAGTTGCCGCCGAGCGCATCCTGCGGCGCGTTGCCGATGGAGTGGACCACGCCGTCGAGGCCGTCGACGTGCTCGCCGACCCGTTCGGCCAGCGAATCGAGCTGGCCGGTGTCCGTCACGTCGAGTTCCAGTACGGGTGGCGGGTCGGGCAGCCGTTTCGCGATCCGCTCGACCAGGGTCAGCCTGCCGAACCCGGTGAGGATGACCGTGGCGCCCTGCTCCTGCGCGATCTTCGCCACGTGGAAGGCGATCGAGGCGTCGGTCAGCACACCGGTCACCAGGATCCGCTTGCCGTCGAGGATGCCCATCCCCAGTCCCTTCAGTCAGTGACCCATGCCAAGGCCGCCGTCCACCGGGATGACCGCCCCGGTGATGTAGGCGGCGTCGTCGCCGGCCAGGAAGGCCACCACGCCGGCCACCTCGTCGGGCGAGGCGAGCCTTCCCAGCGGCACGTCGGCCAGGATGGCTTCCTTCCGCGCTTCGGGCAGCACCGCCGTCATGTCGGTTTCGACGAAGCCGGGTGACACGACGTTCGCGGTGATGTTACGGGAGGCCAGTTCGCGGGCCAGCGAGCGGGCCATGCCCACGAGCCCGGCCTTCGACGCCGCGTAGTTCGCCTGGCCAGCCGAGCCGAACAGCCCGACCACCGAGGAGATGAAGATGAGGCGGCCGCGACGCTGGCGCATCATGCCGCGCACCGCCCGCTTCGCCACCCGGTAGGCGCCGGTGAGGTTCGTGTCGATGACCCGGACGAAGTCCTCTTCCTTCAGCAGCGCGAGAAGCTGGTCGTGGGTGATCCCGGCATTGGAGACCAGCACCTCGACCGGCCCGTGCTGCTCTTCCACCTGCTTGAAGGCAGCGTCCACCGAGGCTTCGTCGGTGACGTCGCATTGGACCACGCTCAGGTCTTCGACCGGGTCACCCGACCGGGACGTCACCGTGACGTTGTCGCCGCCGGCCGCCAGCCTGCGGGCGATCGCCAGCCCGATTCCCCGGTTGCCGCCGGTTACCAGTACGGAACGGCTCACTGTGCTGAACACCTCCGCGGTAGGGATCCTGGCGAGACTACAGGTCTCCGACGTGGGATAGGTTGCCTGTCGTGGATCAAAGCACACAAACGGCGGCGGCGGACCGGATCGATCCCGGGTTCGCCGGCCTGGGGCTGCGCGAGCTCGCCGGCGCCGCGCTGCAGCGGGCGTCCGATCTTGGCGCGCAGCACGCCGATTTCCGTGCCGAACTCATCCGCGGGCAGCGTCTGCAGCTCGCCGATGGCCGCCTGGAGACCCTGGTCGACGCCGACGACATGGGCTTGGCCGTACGGGTGGTGGTGGATGGCACCTGGGGGTTCGCCGCCTCGGTGGATCTGACTCCGGAAGCGGCTGCCGACGCGGCGCGGCAGGCAGTGGACGTGGCCAGGGTCGCCGCGCCGATCGCGGCCGAGCGGATCGAGCTGGCCGACGAGCCGGCGCACGGCGATGTCACCTGGGTGTCCGCCTATGTGATCGATCCATTCGAGGTCAGCGTCGCAGACAAGATCGCGCTGCTCCGGGAATGGAGCGAGGGCCTGCTCCGCCACGACGCGGTCGACCACGTGGACGCGACGCTGGATGCCGTGAAGGAGTGCAAGTTCTACTCCGACGGCGCGACGACCACGCTGCAGCAGCGGGTCCGGGTGCATCCCGAGGTCACCGCCGTGATGCTGAGCCCGGACGGCAGGTTCGAGACCATGCGCACGCTCGCGCCGCCGGCCGGGCGCGGGTATGAGTACCTGACCGGGACCGGCTGGGACTTCACCACCGAGCTCGCCGAGATGCCGGACCTGCTGGCCGGGAAGCTGGCCGCACCGTCCGTCATGCCGGGGCGCTACGACCTGGTCATCGAGCCGACCAACCTGTGGCTCACGATCCACGAGTCCATCGGGCACGCCACCGAACTCGACCGGGCGCTCGGCTATGAGGCCGCCTACGCCGGCACCTCGTTCGCCACCCCGGACAAGCTGGGCAGCCTGCGGTACGGTTCGGCGGTCATGCACGTCACCGGCGACCGGACGGCCGAACACGGTCTGTCCACGGTTGGATTCGACGACGAAGGAGTGGCCGCCCAGTCCTGGGACCTGATCACGGATGGCGTCTTCACCGGCTACCAGCTCGACCGGCGGATAGCCCGGCGCACCGGTCTGGGCCGGTCCAACGGCTGCGCGTTCGCCGCCTCGCCCAGCGCCATGCCGCTGCAGCGGATGGCGAACGTGTCGCTGAAGCCAGCGCCGGGTGGGCCGTCTGTCGCGGACTTGATCGCGGGTGTCGAGCACGGGATCTACATCGCCGGCGACAAGAGCTGGTCGATCGACATGCAGCGGTACAACTTCCAGTTCACCGGCCAGCGGTTCTACAAGATCGAAAGCGGGCGGCTGGCCGGGCAGCTTCGCGACGTGGCCTACCAGGCGGTCACCACCGACTTCTGGAACTCGATGGAGGCCGTCGGGGGGCCGCAGACCTACCTGCTGGCGGGCGCGTTCAACTGCGGGAAGGGCCAGCCGGGCCAGACGGCGCCGGTCAGCCACGGCTGCCCGGCCGTGCTCATGCGCGGCATCAGGATCCTGAACACCGTTGAGGAGGGCGCGTGACCAGCCAAGCCGGGCACACGCCGCAGAACACGGTGGAGCGGGCGCTCGAGGCGGCCGGCGGCGAGTGCGTCGTGATCGTGGAGGAGAACTCGTCGGCCAACCTGCGCTGGGCAGGCAACACGCTGACCACCAACGGGGTGTCCCGGAGCCGCCGGCTCACCGTCATCGCGATCCAGCATCGCGGCGGCGAGACGGCGGCCGGGGTGGTGTCGCGGGCGGGCGTGCGGGACGACCAGATCGAGGACGTCGTGCGCGCGGCGCAGCAGGCGGCCGAGCAGAGTTCGCCCGCCGAGGATGCCAGGCCGCTGCTTGGGCCCGGCGACGCCGACGCTGCTGACGGGCCGGCGGCGGCGCGCTGGGACGATCCGGCCGGCCGCACAGAGATCGGCGTGTTCCGCGACTTCACCGCCGGCCTGGGCGGTGCGTTCGAGGCGGCCGCGTCCCGCGGCCAGAAGCTGTACGGCTATGCCGAGCACAACCTCGACTGTGTGTTCCTCGGCACGTCCACCGGGCTGCGGCTGCGGCACGACCAGCCGTCCGGCAAGGTGGAACTGAACGCGAAGAGCGCCGGCCTGAGCCAGTCCACCTACACCGGTGTGGCCAGCCGCGACTTCACCGACGTGGACGTGGCGGCGCTGGATGCGAGCCTGGCGCGGCGGATGAGCTGGGGCAGCCGCCGGGTCGAGCTGCCGGCCGGCCGGTACGAGACGTTGCTGCCGCCGGGGGCCATGTCCGACCTGCTTGCCTATATGTACTGGCACGCCAGCGCGAAGGACGCGATGGACGGCCGGACGGTGTTCAGCAAGGCGGGCGGCGGGACGCGGATCGGCGAACGGCTGACCGGTCTCCCCGTTACGTTGCGCAGCGACCCCGCGGCACCGGGACTCGAGTGCGCGCCGTTCGTGATCGCTTACTTCTCCGGCCGGGATGATTCGGTCTTCGACAACGGGCTGGCCCTGCGGCCGAGCGACTGGATCCGGGACGGTCACCTGACCGCCTTGCAGCAGACCCGCTACTCCGCCGAACTGTCCGGGCTGCCGGTGACGCCCCGGATCGAGAACCTCATCTTCGAGTCCCCGGCTTCGGACCTGCCCACGCTCGACGACATGGTGGCCAAGACGAGCCGTGGCCTGCTGCTCACCTGCCTGTGGTACGTCCGGGAGGTGGACCCGCAGACGCTGCTGCTCACCGGGCTCACCAGGGACGGCGTCTACCTCGTGGAAAATGGGGAGGTCACGGCCGAGGTGAACAACTTCAGGTTCAATGAGAGCCCGGTGGGGATGCTGAGCCGGCTGACCGAGGTGGGCGGGTCGGTGCCCGCGCTGCCGCGTGAGCTGAACGAGACCTTCACGCGGGTTGTCATGCCACCCGGGCGCGTCGAGGGGTTCAACATGTCCTCGGTGAGTCAGGCAAGCTGAGCCGTCGGGGGGCTGTGAGCGTGGGCATTGCCATCGTGGTCAGCTGTCTTCGAGGCGGAAGCCGACCTTGAGCCCGACCTGGAAGTGGGCGATCTCACCGTCCACGATCTGGCCACGGACCTGGGTGACCTCGAACCAGTCCAGGTGCCTCAGGGTCTGACCGGCGCGGCGCAGCGCGTTCCTGATGGCCGTCTCGATGCCATCAGGTGAGGTGCCGACGATCTCGGTGACCCGGTATGTGCGATCTGCCATGTATCTGTCCTCCCATGCGTCGATGTCCAGCGGTGGCGTACGATACCCGCCCCGCCGCCCGCCGTGGGTGAGAAGTGATCACGCGGCCGGAGAGGATGATGGCCGGATGAGGGTGGATGTCCAAGGGCTGGAGCGGGAGGCGCGCGGACTGCTGCACCCCGAGGTATACGACTTTATCGCCGGTGGCTCGGGACAGGAACGGACACTGCGTGCCAACGCGAAGGCCTGGCGCCAGGTGCGGCTGCTCCCCCGGGTGCTGCGCGACGTCGCTTCGGTGGACACGGGCATCGACGTGCTGGGCAGCCCGCTCGCGACGCCCATCGCAGTGGCGCCGACCGCCGCCCACCGGATGGTGCACCAGGACGGCGAAGTCGCGACGGCCAGCGGCGCTGCCCGGGCCGGTGCGCTGTACGTGCTGTCGACGCGCAGTTCCCGCCGGATCGAGGACGTCGCCGCCGTGCTGGCGGCGGCCGGCGGGACGTGGTGGTTCCAGGCGTACGTCATGCGCGACCGGAATCTCACCGCCGGGCTGGTCCGCCGGGCAGCGACCGCTGGGGCGTCAGCCATCGTGCTCACGGGCGACACTCCCGTGGTCGGCAGGAAGCGCCGCAACCGTGGTGGCGGCGAGTTCATCGACGGTTCAGATTTCATGACAAACATCGGATCTCTGCCCGATCCGGAGGATGCCGAACAGGCGCCCGATCTGACCTTCGGCGACATCGGCTGGCTCGGTGAGGTCAGCGGCGGGCTGCCGGTCATCGTCAAGGGCGTGCTGCGACCCGACGACGCGCTCGCCTGCGCCAGCCATGGGGCGGCTGGGGTCATCGTCTCCAACCACGGCGGGCGCCAGCTCGATGGCGCCGTGCCGACGGCCGGCGCCTTGCCCGGCGTGCTGGCAGCGCTCGGCACCGGGTCAGCGGCCGCCGGAGGGGGATGTGAGGTTTACGTGGATGGCGGCTTGCGCAGTGGCGGCGATGTGCTGGCGGCTCTCGCGATGGGGGCCCGGGCGGTGTTCGTCGGCCGCCCCGTCCTGTGGGCGCTGGCGGCCGGCGGGACGCGCGGCGTCAGCGATCTGCTGACCGGGCTGACCGACGATCTCGCCCACGCCATGGCACTGAGCGGGGCGGCCGGGGTGGCGGATCTGGCTGGGCTGGTCGCAAAATGAGACAGTCCAGGAAAATTTTCTCGCGGTCCCCGAAGGCGGCCGGCGTGGACGCTGTCCGTCACCGGGCATACCGTGGAGACGTGAGAGTAGTGCACAGGACGCGGCGGCCGGATGTCTCCTTGGTTACGGAGGCGAAACGGCCGCTCTCGGAGGATATCGCGTACCGTGAGCGCCGGTACCTGCTGATGATGGGAATCCGCGTTCTGTGCTTCGTGGTCGCCATCATCCTGTTCGTCGCGCATACCGGCTGGGTGTCAGCGATACCGGTGGCCGGGGCAATCGTTATACCCTATTTTGCGGTGGTATTCGCGAATGGCGGCCGTGAGCCAAGTAGCACACGGGGGTTCCAGCCTTATGAGCCGAACCTGCCGGAGCGATACTCAGGCTCTTCTGATGTGCCGGGTGGGCAGTCACGTTCAGCCACCGGTCCGGACAGTGCAGCCGGGACTCCGACTTCGGTCAGTGACGATGTCCGGAAGTCACATTGAGCAACCGCGGACCGGGGCTGGAGTGCATTAACGGTCAGGTAACGGCCGATGAGCGGAGATCGGCGGCTGTCCGGGCCGAGATGGGCTTTAAGTAGGGGGTTGACACACAAGGGGGGGCCTTCGTGTAACATAGCCTCCGGTGCTCTGGTCCCCCGTCGGAGCACCACTTGCCGGCGTTCCGGGCCCCCGTCGGAACGCCGATGATTGCGACGCCGGGTGGTTTGCCCCCGTAGCCACCCGGCGTCGCCCTATGCTCAGGCCTTTGGGCCTTCGCCGGGGGCTCGCAGTATCTGCCCGGGGGGAGACCCCCCGGAGCCCCCCACTTGGGTTGCTGGCTGGGGAGATCTCGCAGTATCTGCCCGGGGTGGAGAGCCTCCG
>Ga0209167_10001001_pt1 | contig 17731 bp, 12 predicted proteins | sample Coa_R1_9_FD_187154 | JGI IMG/M metagenome (GOLD analysis project Ga0209167, IMG submission 187154) | Surface soil microbial communities from Centralia Pennsylvania, which are recovering from an underground coalmine fire - Coalmine... | ecosystem: Environmental > Terrestrial > Soil >... | reverse complement strand
GTTGCTAGGCGCTCATCCCGAAGTCGCTGTGATCGGCGAGGCTCAGGATGGCCTCGAGGCGATTGAGAAGATCGAAGGGCTCCGGCCTGACCTTTTGTTTCTCGACATAGAAATGCCCGGACTCAAAGGCTTCGAGGTACTGCGGTCGATTCCGTCCACCATCGAGATTCCGCTCGTCATCTTCACCACGGGGTACGACCAGCACGCCCTCGCGGCCTTCGAGGCCAACGCGCTTGCCTATCTCCTCAAGCCCATCGAACCGGAGCGGTTGTCGGTTGCGATAGAACGCTCGAACAAGCTTTGCTCTCCTTCCGCGGAGAGAGAAAAGGAGCGCGAGAGCATTCTGCGTGCGACAGGCGAGGTGCCGAGGACGCTCCGCAAAATCGTCTGCCGGAAAGACGGACGCGCCCTGCTTGTGCCTTCGGAACAAATCCTCTGGTTCCAGGTGCAGGATGGCATCGTGCATGCGACGACAGCGAAAGACTCGTTCTGGGTGAACTACCAGCTGGCCGAACTTGAAGCCGCATTGCCGCCGGAGGAGTTCTTCCGTGCGCGCCGCGAGGTGCTGGTCAACGTGTCGCGGATCAAAGAGATCAAGCCTTACTTCAAGAGCAGCTTTCTGCTTGTTATGTCCGACGCTAAGTCCACTGAGATCGCCGTGAGCGAACGGCAGGCCCGGCCGCTGCGCCAGCGCTTGCCGGGTCTCTAGACCTCTCGGCAGAATTCGCGTCGATATTCGATGTACCTTCGCTTCACCACAACCATCGCTTACTTGCCAATCGCCGAAGCATGGTTGGGAAGCTTCTCTGGATTGACAATCAAGAATATACAAGCAACTCCGTTGATTTCATCTAGAGCCACCACACCACCGAGATGTTCGCCGGGGAAAAGTAACGCGCCGGGCTGACCGTTCACTGTTACGAGCTCTGCGCGCATGGCGCTAATCACCCCTTTCTTAGTCAGTCCAGTGAAGAACCGTCCTATGTTTTCGGCGCCAACAATAGGATTCAACGCAGCCGTCACCCTTCTGCCTTCATCGGAGTACATCACCTCCACGGAAAATCCGTGGAAAGGTGCGCGAACCTCCAGGGCGAAATTGTGCTTGACAATCAATAGCCACTTATATAAGTATTACGTTATGTATGATCTCGATGCTGCTTTCTCTGCCTTGGCCGACTCCACGCGGAGGGCGATTCTTACGCGCCTTGCCAAGGGGGAGGCCACCGTCAATGAATTGGCAGAGCCGTTCGAGATGACGCAACCCGCAATCTCCCAGCACCTGAAGGTGCTCGAAGATGCGGGACTAATCGTTCGCCGAGTTGAGGGTACGAAGCGCCCTCGTCGGCTCGCAAAAGCGGGTATTGAAGCGATGGATCAATGGCTCGCAATGCTGCGAAACGCCCTTGAGGCAAACTACGACCGGCTGGACGAAGTTCTGGCTGGGATGGAGAGAACCAAGAAAGGAAAAAGGAAAGGAAAAAAGCGATGAGCAAGATGACGCTGAAGACCGAAGGAGATACCCACGTGATTGTGACCAAGCGCTTCGCTGCCCCTCCAGAAGCCGTGTACCGCGCCCATACCGATCCGAAATTAATCCAGAAATGGTTGCTTGGTCCGGAAGGTTGGACGATGCCGGTCTGCATCAACGAGGCGAAGGCCGGCGGCAAGTTCCGTTACGAATGGACCAATGGCAAAGGCGGTGGATTTCACATTACCGGCGAATTCGTGGAACTGAAGCCTTATACCAGGATCGTACATGTCGAGCGCATGCACCTGCCGGATGCCACCCCTGACAACCATGTTGAAACCCGATTTGAAGCCGACGGCGCAGGAACGCTGATGACCATGCGAATGACGCTGCCCGATGGTAAAACGCGCGCGGCGATGCTTGCAACAGGTATGGAACGTGGAATGGAAGCGAGCTACGTTCGGCTGGAAGGAATGCTCTAGGCTTCGCTCCAGTCCTCGCCAGCCAGGAAGGAACGTCAAGGCCGTATAGGGAGGTTCAGCATGATTTACAAAATATCGGGCAGCATCACATTAATGATGGCCCCGTTGGTCCTCGGTGCATGGAACTTCCACACGGCCGTCTGCATGGAACGTACCTTCAACGTCTCTGTAGCGGACGTATGGAGGGTTTGGAATGATGCGGACTCTATTAAGAAGTGGTGGGGGCCCAAGGGCTACACCGCACTCGTCGTCCGGAACGATGTGCGAGAGGGTGGCAGCTATCTTTGGGCGATGAAATCTGCGCAAGGAAGGATGTTTTGGAACACCGGAACCTACAAGGAAGTCGTCGCAAACAAGAAAATCGTGTCAACGATGTCTTTCTCTAACGAGGACGGAAAAACAATTCCCGGCTCGCAAGTATCGATTCCGGGGCAGTGGCCTAACGAGATCACCGTTATCGTTGAATTCAGTGAATCTGAGGGGAAGGCCAGAGTCACTGTTTCAGAAGTAGGCCTTCCCCTTATCGCGTACCCCCTGACGAAGATTGGTTGGTCTCAGCAGTTTGACAAGATTCGATTGTTGCTCTGAAGAAAGGTGACTCGTCATTTGCCAACTCCCGGTTGGTCGGCCACTCGGAAGTAGTTCTACGAATCGCCGAAGAGCAGGCAGTTTGCTCAGGCCGCCTTAAGCGAAAGGGCGACACCTTCCTCCCATTGCTGGAGCATGCGATTGCCTATCTCCATGAATTCCGCGTGCTACCGAGAGAGGGCCGAAATGGGCCAGAGGCAGGTTAGACAGGTACATCCATTCTCTAATATCTTCCCGGCGGCGGTCGTACAGGAAGCGGTTCCAGAGTTGCGATTTTCAGAGTCACCGAAACTTGTGTAGTTATAGATCGCCAGTCTTCCCAAGGACTTAAGCTACAGGAATCCGCGGCGTCAGCCGTCACACAATTATCTTGTTTATTTACTTACACTTAAAAGATAATCAGCATCCGCTTTTAAATCTTAAGTCCAGCGCTCGGACAATTTGCTCCCCGATTCGCGGGGGGACCGCGATTCGGATGGAACGTCATTTGAACTGACAACCCCGATCGATCGCGCTATAAGGAAACCGGACAAGAAAATGACTCACCAAATGTGGATTGCTCTGACACGAGGGGGGCCGGAACGGCCTTGGATCACCTGGGTCTCAAGCACGATCTCTATGTTTTTCGTCTGCCAATCCTGGGGAGCGTGCGCCAATATTTCCTGCATCCGATGTTCGTCGACGAGAAACTCACCCGCCGCCACCGTTCCACCGCGGCCGATTCCCGCTACAACCACGGCATACTGATCAGTATCGGGGGGAATGAATCGGGCAACGATGGCGTAATCTTTGTAGTTTTCTGTCTTCTGCTGCAAACGGTCGAGTAGCCATTCCCGCTTCTCGGGATGCTCGCGATCTTCAATCCAGAGTTTGGACATCGAGGGCTCATTCATGAAATGGAAGCGCAGCGCTGAGGTCAACCGCAAGGTCCACGTATTGTCGAAGGCACCGATGAAAACGGAAGGGTTGCGGCGAAGGTCCGTGAGGCTGGTCGTGGACTCCCCGAGCACGCGATAGCTCTTGCTGTACGAGCGCAATGTCCCGGCGATGTTCACCAGAGGATTCAGATCATCAATGATGACGGTGACCATAGTGTCGGGAAGAGTGATCTCTTTTTGCGGGTCGGCGGCATCACGCAGCTGAATGTTTGCATACTGCACCTGGTCGGCTATACAGAACAGGGCAGGATCGGGGGACTTCACAAACGGCGACCAGAACTCTCGCAAGATCGGCGGCCGGGATCCTCGCCACCAGGTACCGGCCGCTGCAATCGAGACTAAGATCGCAAGAACAATGAGGAGAATTGCTTTGGTGGAGATCCATCGATGCGGGACGGACTCAGACTTTTCGGACTCAGTCGCAGTCTGAGTGGTAACTGAGGAGGCGTTTGGAGGCGCGGAAGGGGCTACTGCCAATCCGTTCGGGTAGCCGGGCCAGGAGAACTGGGGCGCATAGGAACCGGACGGAAGGAAAAGCCGAATTTCCTGGCCGTGCTTGGGATCTTGATAGTACTGGTCAATGCGTTTGCGGATCTCTGCCGCCGTAACGCGAACGATCGGATCGGTATTGGTGTCGTAATCCGGCGGGCGGTCAAAGACCTCGATGCCGAGGATTCGCTCCTTCAGATCATGTCCGTGGCCTTCCAGCGTGCGCCCGACTACGAACCTCAAGAACTGGGCATAGCGCTTGCTGGAATGGAAAAGAGTGGAGGCCAGCAGCCGTTCCAGCTGTTGCTGAACTGCTCCTTTTTCTAGCTCGCTGGACGGAGTCCAGTTCTCAATGACGGGCGCTGGTATCAATCGATTCCGGCCTTCCGATAGTGTCACTACGGTGTGACCAAACAGGATTCTGTGGCGAGCGAACTCTGTTTTCAGGATACTACTGCGGCTCACCAAGCGAGTTCAACCGTAAAACACAACGCGAACTACTTTTCTCCCTTTTCTTAACGGTGTCGGAAACATCTGAAATCAAAGGAGAAAGCCGGCTACGAAATCGATTATCCGTCTTATCCCCTCCTTCTTACCTGTAAACGCTTGCAATTTGCTAATGGTGTGTCCACTATCGCGGCTCGGGTTTGGTTTCGTAGTTGTGCATTTCCGGATGGACCCAAGGCCGCAGTCTAGTCCGCATAGGCTCGGCTGCAACCGGTCGGTCAAGAAGCACAGGAGGGTACTAATGTTTCGCAAAGTGCGTTGGCAGGCATGCTTCGTATTCGCGGTTCTGGCTGCGTTCCTAAGTGGCAGCTACCTTCAGGCTCAAAATCAGCAGGTGGCCGCAACCCTGAGCGGCGCGATCACCGACCCCACCGGCCTGTCATTAAAAGATGCTGAAGTGACTCTTACCAGCGCGCAAATCGGGATCAGCCGCCGCTACGTCACCCAAGAGGACGGTCTGTACTCATTTACCCTGCTCCCTCCAGCCGTTTATACCCTGGAAGTGAAGGTCTCCGGCTTCAAGGACTTCAAGCAGCATGGCGTTTCGTTGGAAGCAGGTCAGACCGTACGGCAGGACGTACGGCTGGCTGTAGGCGCGACGTCGGAAACCATCGAAGTGACTGCTCAAGCTCCGCTTCTCAATACGGACAACGCGAACATCTCCTCTGACATTTCGGCCAGACAGTTGGCGGAAACGCCGTTAAACCTGCGCAACATCATAAGCCTCGCTGAGCTGAACTCCTCGGTGAGCAATACCGCCGAGGAGCAGGTCGTGGGAGCTCCAGGCATTTCGGGGAGCGCCGACCAGGATGTTTCATTCCTCAACTTTGGCGGCACGTTCTTCGGGACCGCGCAATACCTGCTGGATGGCACCTGGGACACGCGATTGGACTGGGGCGGCGTGATTTACGTCCCTTCGATCGATGACGTCCAGGAATTCAAAATCCAGACCAACGCCTTTACCGCGCAATATGGATTCAGCAGCGGCAACGTCGTGAACGTCGTTACCAAGTCAGGAACGAATCAGATCCACGGCGACGCCTGGGAGTTTTACCGGAATAGTAACTATGACGCCCGTTACTATTTCAACAATAGCAGCCAACCCGCCTTCCATCGAAACCAGTTCGGAGCCACAATTGGCGGGCCCATCATCAAGAATAAGCTGTACTTTTTCGCGTACTACGAAGGTCTGAAGCAGGCGACACCCGCCACTTTCGGTCCGGTGACAATGCCCACATCCGACGAGAGAACGGGAGTCTTTACCGCTCTGCTAGGTGCCCAGATCGGCACGGATTATCTGGGACGTCCGATCTATAGTGGCGAAATTTATAACCCGTTCAGCACACGTCAAGTTACCTGCGGAGGCACCGACAGCGTAACCGGAGATCATGTCACCTGTGGAGCTACGACCGAGTACATTCGCGATCCTGTTTCCGGGAATATTTCAACCGGTCTAGGCGTCACGAACATTATTCCGACCGGCCTAATGGATTCGATCGCCAGCAGCGTGGCAAGCGGCAATTACTGGCCGGCTCCGACCACGTCCGCGCTTATCAACAACTTCACTTCCGCTTCCTCGGCGGCTGCGCACTCCAACGAGTACTCTGGTCGCATCGACTACAACTCATCAATCAATGACCGTTTCTTCGGACGGTGGTCGCAAAAGTACGAGCAGAAAATCAATTTTCCCACCTACTACGGAGCTTCCGATCCGGGAGGACCGGGCGTCGTTGCTCCCAACAACCGCTACAGCGTGGATGTCGGATACACCCACATTTTCAACCCGACATTGACCATGAACGCGAATCTGGGCGTGAACCGCCACGTCGAGCAGTCGGTGACGCAGAGTTTCGGATATAAGGCTTCAGCTCTAGGCTTGCCATCGTTCATAGACGGAATTGCACCGAGCTTCCCTGAAGTCCAGCCCCAGAGCTATGCGCCTCTAGGCGCGCAAGCCGGACTAGACAACTACATGGTTCCCCAAACTTTGTGGACCGCTTCTGTGGATTTCACCAAGGTACGCGGCAAACACCAACTGTCATTCGGATTCACGGACGTTTGGGCACGCATCGACGGCGGCCACTATGCGAACACCGTTCTGCAGTTCCAGACCACGTCGACCGCAGGACCTGATCCCCTGAACATCCCGAACCCGCCCAATCAAGCCTCAACGGGCGACGGTTTTGCTTCATTCCTGATGGGTGTAGGTAGCGGAAACGATTCGACCGGTTTTAACAAATTTCCCGCGACCGACAAGAACCTGCTTGGCTGGTATCTGCAGGACGACTGGAAGATCTCTCCGAAGCTCACGATCAACCTCGGTCTGCGCTATGAAATCCAGACCGCCCCGACGGAAAGGAACAACGCCCAGGAGTACTTTGACTTCAACGCGATAAATCCGATCAGCACCGCGGTAGGCACAAACTATCCGGGCGAGCTTGTGTTCAACAGCGGCAACAACCGTGGTCTCTATGACACCCAGTACAAGAACTTTGCCCCGAGAATCGGTGCGGCGTACAGGCTTCTTGACAAGCTGGTAGTGCGCGGCGGATATGGCGTCTTTTTCGTACCAAACTATTACGGTAACGGTCCCAACATCGGCTACTCGCAGGGTACACCGTGGGTCACAAGCCTTAACAGTGGACTCAACCCATTTACCACTCTTAGCGGAAACTCGGCCCTGAACTGTAGCAATGGAGGGGCGTCCACGCCTTGCCAAAGTGCGTTTCCGAACGGCGAAGTTCCATCAACGGGAAATTCGCTAGGCGGATTGACGGACGTCGGTTTCGGCTTAAATCCAGTAGTCAATAATGTCCGCCCCTCTGCGTATGTGCAGCAGTGGATGACAGGCGCTCAATACTCGCTTACGAACAACGATCTGATCGACATCAGTTATGTCGGAAACCACGGCGTCCACGTATTGTCACAATACCTGGAGTGGGATGAGATGCCCGCGTCTGATCAGGCCCTCGGCAGCCAACTGAACAACCAGGTTCCCAATCCGTTCTTCGGACACATCACCTCCAGCGGCTGCGGTCTAGATCAGCCCACGATCGCTCAGGGCCAGTTGCTGCGCCGCTTCCCTGAATACTGCAGTGTGACTGAGGCTCCCCCGGCGGTTGGGGGTTCAACCTATAACGCACTACAGGCCACTTATACGCACCGTTGGCATTCGGGGCTGGATCTGAATGTTTCCTACACCTATTCCAAATTCATGGACGACGTGCAGGGAGCTGCCGGATGGGCCTTCCCGGGCAGCGGAAGCTCGGTGCGAAACTCCTATAACCTCGCCGCGGAGCACTCGCTGGATGTGACTGACACGCCGCAGAGCCTGGTGGTCAACTACAACTACGAACTCCCATTCGGTACCGGCAAATTGCTCGGCGGAAATTGGAGCCGGCCCGTGAACGCAGTCCTGGGTGGATGGCAATGGAGCGGGATTCTAACCGCAAAATCCGGATTGCCGCTCTCCATCAATCCGGCGTCAAACAACACAGCCGGATACGGATTCAATCAGAGACCCGACCTGGTCGCGGGAGTCGATCCGGTTCCGCAGAATCAGTCACTCACTGATTGGATCAACAAAGGGGCGTTTGCCCAGCCTGCGGCCTACACATTTGGCGATGCTCCGCGATTCTTGTCGAATTTGAGAGCGCCCAAATTCTTCAACTACGACATGGGCATCGAAAAATGGTGGGCCCTTGGCGAGGTGAGAAAGCTGCAGTTCCGCTTCGAAATGTTCAATGCATTCAATCATCCGGATTTCTTCGAGCCAGACACCAATCTGGGCGACAGCAATTTCGGAACAGTCACTTCGGCCTATCCTGCAAGAAGCGTTCAGTTCGGCGGAAAGTTCTACTGGTAGCTCCCAAGGTTGCCAACCAGCCCAAACCTTCAGCAATGCCTGGCGGATTCGAATCCGCCAGGCACGCTGAACCGACATGGCGAATCGCCCTTCGACCCTGGGTATCGATGCAAATGAGAAATCTACTCCGCGGCATTGTTTCGCTCAGATTCATGTGTTTCGTGGGCGTCTTCGTACAGACTGCGCTTGGGAGCGCGGCCGTTGCCCCCAATCGCTACGATCCCGTCGCCGATCCTCGCGCGGTGGTACTCGCCGGCTCGGCGCGATTCACGGTTCTTACACCTCAGCTCATCCGCTTGGAGTGGGCTAATGACGGGAAGTTTGAGGATCATGCATCTTTCGCCTTCGTGAATCGCGCACTTCCGGTTCCCCAATTCACGCGGCAGATCGGCCCAGGCCACCGCGTGGTGCTGAAGACCAATGCGTTGACGTTGGTCTACGATCCTGGGGATACCGACGGAAAGTTCACCCCTTCCGATCTTACTGTTTCGTTCAGCCTAAACGGGAAAGAAGTCGTATGGAAACCGGGGACGCAAGACACCGGCAATCTGCTGGGCACCACTCGTACGCTGGATACCGCCCGCGGGGGAGTGAAACTGGAGCCCGGGCTGATATCGCGTGACGGCTGGACGCTCGTGGACGACAGTGCACGCCCGCTCTTCGATTCGGACGACTTCAGCTTTCGTGGGGGTGAGCAGAGCGCGTGGCCCTGGGTGATGCTGCGTCCCGCGGGCGAGCGGCAGGACTGGTATTTCTTCGGCTACGGGCACGATTACAAAGGTGCCCTTCATGACTTCACTCGGGTCGCCGGCCAGATCCCGCTGCCGCCACGATTTGCCTTCGGTGCCTGGTGGTCCCGCTACTGGTCTTACAGCGACCAGGAATTCGAACAGTTGCTTCAACAATTCCGCACGCATAACATCCCTCTGAGCGTACTGGTGATGGACATCGACTGGCATCCCACTTTCAACGAAGTCGCTGGTAACAACCAGGTGGATGCGTCGGGTCACCGTCTTGGCTGGACTGGCTATTCCTGGAACAAACTCCTATTCCCCGATCCCCCCAGTTTTCTATCGAGTGTTCACGAACAGGGGCTGAAGACTACGCTGAATATTCATCCGGCATCCGGCATTCAACCTTGGGAGGACAGCTATCCTGCCATGGCGCGCTCGATGGGAATCGATCCGGCTAGCAAGCAATATGTGCCCTTCGACATCACTGACAAGAAATTCGCTGACAATTACTTGAAGTATGTGATCCATCCCCTCGAGCAGCAGGGGATCGATTTCTTTTGGCTCGACTGGCAGCAGGAGGACGCGACAAAACTTGCCGGAGTGAATCCCACTTTTTGGCTGAACTATGTGTTCTTCACCGATCAGGAGCGCGAGAAGAAACGGCCGCTGCTGTTCCATCGTTGGGGTGGGCTGGGCAACCATCGTTACCAGATCGGCTTTTCCGGCGACACCATTTCCGTCTGGGATTCACTCGCATTTCAACCCTATTTCACGGCAACGGCATCGAACGTCGGGTATACCTATTGGAGCCATGACATTGGCGGCCACCAGCCTGGTGCCATTGAACCAGAGCTTTACTTGCGCTGGATTCAGTGGGGAATTTTCAGCCCAATCCTGCGGACTCACACCACGAAGAATCCCGAATCCGAGCGGCGGATCTGGGCATATCCCGAGCCCTACTCCGACCTGATGCGGCAGTGTTTCGTGCGTCGCGATGAGATGCAGCCCTACATCTACACCGAAGCCAGAAAAACCCACGATACTGGTATTGGATTCCTGCATCCTCTTTACTATGACTCGCCGGAGTCTCCCGAAGCGTACGACGCAAAGAACGAATACATGTTTGGTGACAGCATCCTCGCCGATCCAATAACCCAACCTGTCGCAAAGGATTCTCAACTCGCTAAAACGACGGTCTGGCTTCCACCTGGAGATTGGATCGAGTGGGATACGGGAGCACGCCTGCAGGGCCCTGCAACCCTGGAGCGAAGTTTCTCTCTCAGCCAAGTTCCCGTGTACGTGAAGGCGGGAAGCATCATTCCGATGCAACCCGCAAAGCATTCCCCAACGTCGACAGAGCCGCTGATTTTAAGCATCTTCCCATTGAACAATGGGCAGGTCTCGACGTATCGTCTCTATGAGGATGCGGGAGACACGCCCGGATACGAGGCCGGAGAGAACGCATGGACTCCGATTCGCGCGTCGTTAAATGGCGATGGGACATTATTGGAAATCAGCGTTGCGTCCGTCGAAGGCTACTACGCGGGAATGCCTACCGAGCGCGCTTATGAACTGCGACTTCCTGGAGGCTGGCCCCCCTCGGCAGTAAGCGTAAACGGTGAGCCGTTGCGTTTTGCAAAGCGAAAGGGCACAATCGGCTGGCGCTTTGATGGCGATACTCTGACGACGATTGTGACTACTCCGCGCGTTTCCGTGAAGAGCACGCTCAAAATTTCTCTGCGCATTGGGCTGGAGATGGCGAGCAATCGTTCACTCCTCGATGGGTTTGCAGGCAAGCTGGCGCGATTACGCGAAACGTATGATCTGCTGAACGCCAACTGGCCTGTAGCGTGGTCTCCAGACGGGTTGGTGAGTGCCATGCAAACTGGCGACCGCATTGGTTATTTTCCAAAGACCGCCCTCGATCAAGTCAGCGAGTTACAGAAGCAACTCAGCGCTTTACCGCAGTTGATCGAGGCGATGCATGCCACGGAGTCATCCCCTGCGTTCGCAAAAACAACCAGCGAATCCAGCTCGGACCATCCACAAAATAAGCTCGCATACTACAATATGGTAATTAACACTGCGCTCGCACATATTGCGGGCATCAGTGAAACGCAGTCAAGGGCAAATACCGGAGTGAGGTCGGCGGCGGCGCCGTAGCCTGAGTGCGAAGCGTTGTTCGCAAACGCGGTATTCTGCTCGTGCTGGCGGCTCTCCCTGTCTTTGCCCAACTTGTAACTCGTGCTTCCCAATTCCAATTCACGCCGCTCCACGGTATCAATTTCGTCCTGCGCAACTCGCCAACGCCGCGCAAATACTTGATTGAGACCATGCCCGGCGGGGTGGCCCTGCTCGATTACAACAATGACGGTCTGCTCGATATTTTTCTGGTGAATGCAGGCCACGTGCCGAACCCGCTCCGGAGCCCGGTTCATTTCGGGCGGGACAACCCCGCATACTGGAACCGCCTTTACCGTCAAAACAAAGACGGCACGTTCACCGACGTCACCGTGCAAGCCGGTCTGCAGCACGCCGGGGACACCAACTACGGCATGGGCGTCGCCGTCGGGGACTACGACAATGATGGTTTTCCCGACATTTACGTAACCAACTTTGGAAAGAACATCCTCTACCACAATAACGGTGACGGCACTTTCACCGATGTTACGGCGAAGGCCGGAGTGGCCGCGGGCGGATGGTCGGTATCGGCAGGATTCTTTGACTACGACAACGATGGAAAGCTGGACCTCTTTGTGACCCGGTATCTCGATTGGACGCCGGAAACGAGCAAGACTTGTGGCCGGATCGAAGAGCCGATGTATTGCCCTCCCGCCCAGTTCGGCCCTACCACGAGCATTCTTTACCACAACCGAGGGGAGGGGACGTTTGAGGATGTAAGCGTGGCTTCCGGAATCGCTCTCAAGAAAGGACGCGGATTGGGAGTCGCCTTTGCCGACTATGATGGGGACGGCTTCACGGATGTGTTCGTTGCCAATGACGCAATCGAGCAGTTCCTTTTTCACAACAACGGAAACGGCACATTTACTGAAGTCGCGCTGGACTCAGGCGCGGCCCTGAACAATGCCGGCAAAATGCCCTCGGGAATGGGCGTCGTTTTCCAGGACTACGATAACGACGGCCTTCCTGACCTTCTTGTCACGCAATTGCCCCACGAGCCTTACGTCGTTTTTCACAATGACGGAAACAAATCATTTAGTGCGCAGGAACTGGAGACAGGATTCGGCGCGCTCTCTGAAACCTCGTCCGGGTGGGGAGTTGGCCTCGAGGATTTTGACAACGATGGTTGGAAAGATGCGTTCATCGTGCAGGGCCACGTTTTCGATAACGTACACTCCTACGACAATTCCCTCCGGTATCGCGATGTCCCTTTGCTGGCTTTGAACAATCGCGGTCACTTCGAACGAGGGAATGTTGGGCCTACTCGGGAGGTAGCCGGCCGCGGCGCTGCTTTCGGCGATCTTAATAATGACGGTTGGATTGACGCAGTTACGACCTCACTCGGTGACAGTCCGCAATTCTATTTGAATCGCGGCGGCAAATCGCACTGGTTGACGATTACGCTTCGCGGGACGAGTAGCAACCGCGATGGCTATGGGTCTCGCGTTCAGGTCAATGGTCAAGTGAGATTCGCGACTGCCGCGGGAAGTTATCTTTCCTCGAGTGACAAGCGATTGCACTTCGGCTTGGGGGATAATAAGAAAGCAGAAATTGAAATCCGTTGGCCGTCAGGAATTCGTCAGACCTTGCGAGATGTTCCGGTAGATCAATTCATTAACATTAAGGAGCCTGAGCGGAAATGATCCAGGTACTCCTCTTCCTGCATTTGTTTGTTCAGCCGCAGGCTGTGGCCTCTCAAGCTGCAGCTCAAGCGAAAGTTCTGCTACAGTCGGGCATCGATGCGGAAAACCGCAATGACCTCGACCGCGCCTTGGTCGAATTTCGCAGGGCTGCGGAATTGGATCCGTCTTCGTCGGAAGTTCTTCTGCGCCTCGGCGACGCCTGCATGAAGAAACATGACGCTGCCGAGGCCATTGCACCTCTGAAACTTGCCGTTGAGCTAAGTCCCGACTCCGTTTCGATTCAGCAGTTGTTGGGTTACGCGCTATTGACGCAAGGTTATGCCGCTGAGGCGATTCCTCATCTTGAGATTGCTCGTGATCTCGGCGCCTTGGGAATCGCACAACTGGAAAACGACGAGCCTGCCAAGGCCATGGTTAACTTGCAGTCAGCGTTGGAAAACGATCCCGACAATCCTGATCTTCTCTTTTATGTGAGCCGTGCCGCAACGGCTGCGGGTTCGCAATCAACCGAGAAACTGCTTGCGGCATTTCCAACCTCTGCGCGAGCGCACCAGACTCGTGGCCAGGGTTACTACCAAATGAAGATGATTCCTGAGGCCGTGAAAGAGTACGAGCAGGCAATCGCAATTCGCCACGACTTGCCCGGCCTGCACCTCGAACTGGGCGAAATCTATGCTGGGCGTGCCGAATGGCCGAAGGCAGAAGAGCAATTTCGCGCCGAGACGAAGTTGCAGCCGGGCAGCGCGGAGGCCGCCTTTCGACTGGGCGACGCGCTTATGCAGGAAGGAAAAATGAAAGAGGCCGCTGGCGAACTGCGGCGGTCCGATTCGCTTCATCCCAACATGCCGGAAACCCTCTATGCGATGGGGCGCGCGTTGGCCACCGCTGATGCGAGCGCAGCCGAGCAGGCGCTAACCAGCGTCCTGAAGCTCGAGCAAAATAGTTCGCTCGCTGCACAGGCTGACCTGCTTCTCGCCTCAATCCATAGAAAGCAGGGTAAGTCTGAGCTGGCCAGTCGCGAAATGGAAGACTATCGTCGAATCCAAGGCTTGAAAAGCCAGTAAATTCGTCGCGGGCCAACGACTTGGTTGACTTCTTCTGTGGTGATTGTTCGGCGACTGCCGTTCATAGCCAATCCGGGGATGGAGGAGTAGAACTACTTCCGAGTGGCCGACCACCCGATACGATATCTGGCATTGGTTCAGCTTTAGATGTTGGGCGAGAGCGGGATTTCCCAACGTTACTTCTTCGTCAAGGCAGGCCTACGCGCCGGAGAAGATCCTTAAATCGCTCATCCGAGCGGTATCGGTCAAAAATTGGGTCGACGGCGAGGTATCCCATCCAAACAGCGTGATCTTCATAGGCAGCTTGCAGCCATTTGAATGTGTCCTCATTCTTGTTTGACGCTGCGTAAATCTGAGCTAGGCCGTAAGGGGAAACGTAACGCTTCCTCGAAATCGTTTCCAGTTCGTGCGCGATTCGGAGTGCGTCGCCATTCCGTCCTGCCACTGCAAGGGCAACGGCGACTTGTGCGGTATAGAGTGGGCTGGCGCCTGACAGATTAGCCGCGTTCTTCAGCTCGTTAACAGCTTCGCTGTGCAACCCTGCCCCACGATAGTCCTCTCCGAGCAGAAGGTGAGCGGCAGCGAAGTTCGGATCCAGTTCAACGGAATTTCGGTTTTGATCGATTGCGCGGGAGTAGTCACGTGCCATGTAGTAGCGGAGTCCCACCCACGTACTGATCATGAGGTTAAGGGGGTCGAGCTCGAGTGCATGCTTCGCTTCTGCAAGTGCCTCGCCATGACGGCCCCTGATGGAAAGGTAGTCTCCGTACCAGTGGTGCGCGTTTGCGTATTGGGGATCCAACTGCAGAGCGCGCCTGAACTCTGCCCTGCACCGGCCCAATCCCAACGATGGGTCATCGCAAGGCCCAGGGACGCGTGGGCTTCAGCCGATTCCGGATTGATCTCGAGCGCTTTGCGTGCCGCGGCGTAAGCTTTCGGGAGTGCCTCGGCCGGGGATTTAAATCCATGCCACGTCAGTCCGCTGTTACAGTCTGCCAGTCCCGAATACGCTGCCGCATAGGTGGGATCGTTGTCGATCGCCCGCTCGAAATATTGTTCCGCCTTCTGCATGCTCTCGCCGGTTCGCTTGTTCCAGTAATACCGACCCTTCAAGTACGCCTCGTATGCTTCCGAGCTTATTTGCCGCGGAGCAGCCAACCGCTTTTCCTGTTCTTCAGTAAGAGCGATGTGAATCTCGCTTGCGATGCTTCGCACGACGGAGTCCTGCACGGCCAGCACATCTCTGAGTTCGCGGTCGTAACTCTCGGTCCAAACGTCGGTCTGATCACGTGCCTGGATGAGCTGGACAGTGATGCGTACGCGGTCTGACGAGCGTCGAACGCTGCCTTGGATAAGATAGTCAGCGTTCAGTTCCTTACCGATCTCCCTCGCAGCCAGCGTGCTCCCTTTGTACTTTGTAACAGAGCTCCGTGCGACCACCTTGAGTCGATCCCGATTCAATTTCCCAACCTGAGCGATCATCTCTTCAGTCAGCCCCTCACTGAAGAACTCTTGATCAGGATCTCGGCTCAAATTGTCGAACGGCAGCACAGCTAAGACTGTCTTGCGCCGGAAAACGGCCGGGACGCGCGAACCTCGCCAGCCCCAAAATGCGAGGAGTGACAGAATGGACACAACTGCCAGCGAAGCTAACCCAACGAAAAGCCACGTCCGCGCCCGCCGATGTACCTGTCCAGGAGCGGTTTCAGTGCCCCGTACCGGCCCCGCTGTCCGCTCTTGTTCTTGGTCCGTCAGGCCCAGGCTGTCGCCTTGCGGCCAGCTGTCTGGCTCCGAAGCGAAACTCTCCGTGCCTGTGGGGGCGACCGATGCTTCAGGTTTGGGTGGCTGCGTAGTGTGTTCTTCGTCGGGAGAAATAATCGGCGCAATGAATCGATACCCTCGTCCGGTCACGGTCTGGATAAACCGCGGGGTTTCGGGGTCGTCCTTAAGAGCCTGGCGGACTTTGCGGATTGCGCCCCTGATGCTGTTATCCGTGTCGAGGAAAACATCATTGCCCCAAACCCTGGCCACGATTTTCTCGCGACTGACGATCTCGCCCCGGTGCTCTAGCAGCAGAATAAGGATTTCCAGCGGGATGCGTTCCAGCTTGAACACGTGACTGCCGCGGCGCAGACGCCGGGGACGGAGATCGAGTTCGAAATCTTCACCGAACCGGATCGATTGCTGCAGTCCAATTGGCCGGGAAGTCATGGCACGCCCAGAGAAGTTGAACGATTTTATACCACATTGGAAACATCGACATAGGTACAAACAATGCTTGTGCTTAGCGGGACACAAACCATAACACTCCGACACACGCTCCGCTATGGACAAATCAGGTGTGCGCCGCAATCATGCCGCTCACCCACCGATTCGGAGGGACGACAAGCGAAAAAGAATGGAGGACAAAGCGATGATGAAGATGAAGACTTTCAGGCTCCTTTGCCCATGGATGCTGAGTATTCTTGTTGGATCGGTAGCCGCAAGAGCAGATGTCGTATTGGACTGGAATGCAATCGCTGTAAACACAGCCGTCGCCAACAAACAGAACCCGTTCGCCCAGGCACGCTACGCGGCGATCGTACAACTCGCTGTGTTTGAAGCGGTCAATTCCATCACACACGAGTACAAACCGTATCTGGGGACCATCACCGCAGCCACGGACGCCTCACCCGATGCCGCAGCCATCGAGGCTGCGTATCAGGTGCTCAGCACCTACTTTCCAGCCAGCCAGGCGGCCCTATATGCCGATTGGACGACCTCGATGCAGTCCATACCGGACGGCCCAGCCAAGACTGACGGCATCGCAACCGGGGACGCCGCAGCTGCGGCCATGATCGCTCTACGAGCGAACGACGGCTCGTCACCTCCGCAGTTCTATACACCAGGCCCGCCCATTCCAGGGGCGTGGCAGGCGACGTCGAGTTGCCCAGTAAATGGAGTCGCGGTCGGCACCGGCTTTCAATGGCCGAACGTAACTCCGTTCGGCATCCGGAAGGCGAGTGACTTTGTCCTCGACCCGCCACCGTCCCTCACCAGCCGCGATTATGCGAAGGCTTACAACGAAGTCATGACCGTGGGCAGCTTGAACAGCGCACAGCGGCCTCCCGACCGGGCTGATGTGGCCCTGTACTATGCAGCTTCCTCGCCAACTCAGGTGTTTAATCAGGCTGCGGAGCAGGTTGCGGCGCAAGTGGGCGGTTCGCTGTCGGAAAATGCGCGTGCCCTCGCGCTGATCAATATGGCGATGAGCGACAGCCTGGTGGCGTCATTCCTCAACAAGTACACCTACAACTTTTGGCGTCCGGAAACGGCAATTCACGCGGTTGGGGATCCAAGCTGGGCCCCATTCATCGTGACTCCGTGCTTCCCGAGCTATCCTTCAAACCACGGCAGCGCGGGCAATGCCGCAGCTGCGGTGCTGAGACGTCTTTATGGCGATTGCGGACATTCGATCACGTTGACGAATCCCGCAGTGCCCACCATCGTCTTGCAATACACGTCTTTTAGGGAGATTACCGACGACATCTCTGACGCACGTGTGTACGGAGGGATACATTTTCGAACGGACCAGAAGGCAGGCGAGGAATTAGGAAAGGCCGTAGGCAAGGCCATCTACAAACACAACCTGCGCCCCAGGCACCACGAAGACTAATACGTCAGCGCGAAAAGGGCTCCCACTTGTGTCGTTCGGCGGTTAACTGCCGGTTCAGAATGGCACAAGTGGGAGATAATTGCCGTTCTCAAACGTTTTTCTGCTCCGATCCGAAAG
>Ga0209167_10000999_pt1 | contig 17740 bp, 12 predicted proteins | sample Coa_R1_9_FD_187154 | JGI IMG/M metagenome (GOLD analysis project Ga0209167, IMG submission 187154) | Surface soil microbial communities from Centralia Pennsylvania, which are recovering from an underground coalmine fire - Coalmine... | ecosystem: Environmental > Terrestrial > Soil >... | reverse complement strand
CGGCGGCTGAGGAAGTGCAGATTCCAGGCCGCAACGGCTATCTCGGCATCCTGCCCGGCCATGCGCCGCTGATCACCGAGCTTTCGGTCGGAGAAATTGCTTACCGCGAACCGGGCAGCGAACAGCATCTGGCGGTGGCCTGGGGATTCGCGGAAGTGCTGCCGGACAAAGTCACGATTCTGGCTGAGAGCGCCGAGCGCCCGTCCGAGATTGATGTGGCGCGCGCGCGCCAGGCCAAAGAGCGCGCCGAGCAGCGCCTGGCCAGCGGCGACACCGAGGTTGATGTAGACCGGGCCCTCGATGCGCTGCAACGGGCCGAAGTACGGTTGGAAGTGGCCGCGCACAACAAGTAAGTCTCCACGGCCTCGCCCGCGATTTCGCAGTTGTACCGACCGCCCGCTTCTGCTCCTCTGCCTTTACAATGATGCCGTCTTGCACGTCTGAGGAAACCGCACCATGAAACTGCCATCCCCGCTCACCGTTTTTTGTTTCTTCCTTTGCACCATTTCATCACTCGCGCAACAGCCAAAACCCACGGCTCCGCCGCCGCAGGCTGCGCCGCTGGTCTCACCGGAGGTGCATTCCGACGGAGGCGTGACGTTTCGTTTCCGTGATCCGAATGCGGTGGAGGTGAAGCTCGGGGGTGACGTTGCGGACCTTGCACCCATGCGGAAGGACGACCAGGGAGTGTGGAGCGTCACCATCCCTGCCATGGCCCCCGACTATTACGGGTACGTTTTTTTCGCTGACGGCGTCCGGTTGCTTGACCCTTCCAACCACGAACTGATGCCGAGCCTGCTCTCGCCCAGGAATGTGGTGCACGTTCCCGGGCCCCTCTCGCTGCCTTGGGAACTGAACGACGTGCTGCACGGAGAAATTCATCATCACTTCTACAAGTCTGCGGTGGCGGGTGATGACCGCGATTTTTACGTGTACACACCTCCGGGCTACGACCCAAGGGCGCAGAAAACGTATCCCGTACTGTATTTGCTGCACGGCTACAGCGACGATGCCAGCGGGTGGCTCTCGATCGGGAGGGCGAACGTCATTCTCGACAATCTGATCGCACAGGGAAAAGCCAAACCGATGATTGTCGTAATGCCGCTCGGTTACGGCACGATGGAAATGATCAGTCGCGGTTGGGAAGCCTGGAGTCACGCGGAAGTACGCGACAAGAACTTCGCCAGGTTCACCGAGGCGCTGCTGACCGAGGTCATGCCCAAGGTCGAGGATGAATATCGCATCGCGAAAGAGCGGGATTCGCGCGCGATTGCCGGGCTTTCGATGGGCGGCGCGGAATCGCTGCTGACGGGCCTGAATCATCTCGACAAGTTCGCCTGGATCGGAGCATTTTCCTCCGGTGGAATCCCGGGATGCTCACGACGCACCGACGGCTCGTTCGAATGTAAGCAAGATGAGTTTGGCAAAGACTTCCCGAATCTTGATGCCAAAGCGAATTCACGAATGCAATTGCTCTGGATCGCCTGCGGCACCGAAGACCACCTGATCACCGTCAACCGCGATCTGCGCGCATGGCTCAAAGAAAAAGGCGTCCAGCATGTGGATATTGAAACTCCGGGCAACCATACTTGGATGGTCTGGCGCAGAAACCTGGCGGAGTTTGCACCGCTGCTGTTCCGATAGCACGAGGACAGATGTAGCCCCGGACGCATTCGTCCGGGGAAGGCGCTGAACGAATGCCTCCGCCTGCACAATCTTAAGGCACGTTCACTTGGTCGTGAGTTTCCGCGGGCACGTACTTCACGGCGGCGGTGCGCTCCAGCTTGTCCCAGGCGAATCTGCGGCCTTCGAGCGCGCGCTTCAGTGTCTTGAACAATACAACCGAAAACAACTGCCGGTAGGCGAAGCGCTGCAGCCAGACCTGGCTGAGCAGCCAGGCGTCTTCCTTTTCGTCCGGGCGGCGGCGTTCGAGAGCGAACGCGATGGCCGAAGCGATGAAATCGATCACCAGGAACGCAAAGAAAAATGCCACCAGCTTATGGAAGCTCGCCGGATCGGTGGAATCCGGGTGGAAGTGTTTTTGAATGAAGTACCAGATAGTGCCCAGGGCAAACATGATGTCAATCAGCGGGGACACCAGCGGCAGCAAAATCTGGAAGATCATGATGTTGGGCAGCGCGACCCATCCCAGCGCGCCCTTGCGCGCGAAGACTCCGCGATGCTTATACACCGCCTGCAAAATGCCGAACGACCAGCGGAAGCGCTGGCGCATCAGGCCATTGGCGTTGGTGGGCGCTTCGGTATAGGCCAGCGCCATGTCTTCATATTCCACCCGGTAGCCCAGCCGCAACAGCGCCATGGTCAGATCGGCGTCTTCCGCGACGGTATCGGTGTGATAGCCGCCGGCCTCGCGCACGGCCGAAACCCGCCATGCTCCGATCGCGCCCGGCACCACGCTGACCGCGCCGAGCACGTCAAGCGCGCGCCGCTCGAAGTTCTGGCTGGTGATGTATTCGAGAGCCTGCCAGCGCGTCCATAAATTCACGCGGTTGCCGACCTTGGCGTTGCCCGCCATGGCGCCCACTTTCGGATTGATAAAATGCGGCACCAGCCGCGAAATCGCATCCGGCGCGATAATCGTGTCGGCGTCAATGCCAACAAAGATTTCCGCATCCCCGATGTGCTCGATGCCGAAATTCAGCGCGTCCGCTTTACCCGAATTCGGTTTCCCGAGGATCAGAACCTTCCCCCTGGCAGCCTCGGGGGCGAAGGCGCGACGCGCGACTTCCAGCGTGCGGTCGCAAGACCCATCGTCAATCACAATGACGCGCAGGTTGGGATAGTTCGAGTTCAGTGCCGCCCGCACTGTGCGCTCGATAACCTTTTCTTCGTTGTACGCCGGAATCAGCACGGCAACCTTTGGGCGATAAGACGCGACTTCGGCAGGCTTGCCCAGAATGCGTTCGCGAACGCGGTCGTAGATCGCGGACGCACCGATGAAGATCAACCGGCCGGTCATTAGCAGATCGCCGACCAGAAAGATCCAGGTGATGGCGATGATGCCCGCATCAAACAACCAGAATCCAAGCCGGTCCAGCCATGCCGCCCAGCGTTCTCCGCGAGGCAGCGGAGGCATGACGTCGGCCCGCGTCTTGCCCAGCAGTTCATACACCGGAGTGATTTCATATCCCCGCGCCCGGACACCGTCAATGATCATGGGCAGAGCGCGCACGGTTTCGGCGCGATTTCCTCCGCCATCGTGCAGCAGCACGACATTGCCGCAACGCAGGTCTTCCACCCGGCAGGGCGGCAGATGCGCCAGCACATACGACGTGATCTGTTCCGCGGTGTGCCGCGGATTGTCGCTCCAGTCGTTCGGGTCAATCCGGTTGCCGACGGTGATGTAGCCCATTTCCTGGGGCACTTCGAGCGGACGCACTTCATCGGCCGTATCGGGTTCCTCGTCAATCGCATACGGCGGGCGCATCAGCACCGAACGCACACCCATCAGGCTGCCGAACAGACGCTCGGTGAGATTCAGTTCCACCTTCATGTACGCGGTGGAAATGTTGCTCACGTCGGGATGCGTGAAGGTGTGATTCCCAATGGTGTGCCCTTCATTATTGATCCGCTTCGCAATACTGGAATACTTGTCGGTCTGAATCCCGATCAGGAAGAAGGTAGCCGTGGCGTGCTTTCCCTTGAGCACATCAAGAATCTTCGGCGTCCATTCCGGGTCGGGGCCATCGTCAAAAGTCAGCGCGACTTTGTTCGGACTATAGCCGTAGCGGCCGACCCGATAAGGCTCGGGCAGATTTTGAAAAACTTCGTCGGTAATCAGACGCGAATCCGGATCAATGGTGAGATCCCGCGAGCCGTGGTTCGGCTTGTCTTCAATGCGCAGAATCTCGCCCTGCCCCTCCATATCCACGTCATTTCCCGGGGGAACGTCTTTCAGCTTGTCGGCGGCGCCGGTGTCGCCCGGCACATCCCAAACCCGCCACAGCGAGCGGTCTTCTCCTCCCAGACGCCAGAGCGCGAAGGTCTGAATGCCCAGCGTCTGCGCCGCGCGCATGTGATTCAGCGCCGAAACCGCATCGAGAAACCACACGTCGTGCTGGACGTTGCGTTCGTCGAGATAGGCGAAATGAGGATTGAGCGCATCGTCGTCAAAGTTCACATCCACTTCGGAGTCGCGCGCCGCCAGCCACGCGTCCTGTACGGTGACACTGGAATCGTGCTCCTCGGGCGGCAGCAAGCCTTTTTTCGGCTTCAACACGAAGTCATAACCGTAGTTCGCGATGGCGCAGATGATTTTTTCCTGCGGGATCACGCTCTTGGCGAACCTGAGGTTCTGCACAAACCAGTCCTGCGAGGCCACCGGCCCGGCTTGACCGCCGGGATAATGTTCGTCGTAATTCATGATCACGACGCCGTCGGCCGCCGACGCAATCGCGGGATAGTCATATTCCCCGCTGTGCGGCGGCACGGCCACGTAGAGCTTCATGCCGCGAGCGTGGAGATCGCCCGACAACTCGCTCAAAAACGTCTTGTAGCCTGCCTGGCCGTTGGGCGGGAACGCCTCGAAATCCACCATCAGCCCGCGATATCTTCCGGAGGAAAGAAACTGGCCGGCCTGTTTGCGGAACAGAACCCGCGCGTCGGGATTGTTCAGAAAATCCGCGACGCCCGGGACCCAGTTCGTCCCGTCAAAATTGTTGACCATCGGGAAGACTTCCATGCCGGGGTCTTCCACATTCAGAAAAGGCATGACGCGGTCGTCCACCGAGCGCACGTTCGCGCCTTGCACGACGTCGAAGAATTTGTTGGTCTGGTCGTCCACGCCCTGCAGGCGGCCGTCAGGCGTGAGCACGTGCAGCCAGTCGGGATAAAGAAGGTCAATCTGGTGTGCGTACTCGCGCAGCGAAGAGAAACTGGCGGCGTCCCACGGCACATAAAACGCGGCGCGAATGCCTTCTTCCTGATTCAGCTTAACTGAGGACGCGGCCAGCTTGGACTTGCGGTGGGAGCGCGCGGCGAGCTTCTTCTGCTTGTCGCGCGCCTTTTCTTTCTCGTTCTCTTTGAGCGCCCGGAGCGCCCGTTTCTGCGGCGAGAACAACAGTCCGGGAAGGAGCTCGTCGCGCAGAGCGCTGTAAACGAAGAAAATCACCAGCGCCGACACCACCACGGCCACGGCATCGAACATGCGCCGCAGGCGTTTCCAGCGGGCGCGTCGCGGATCATAGAAAACGGGGCCGGCCATGAGGCGCTAGGCTTTCATCGTATGCCGTGCTTTGGCACACGGTCAACGCAGTTCCAGGGCGAGTTTCGCATTATCAAATATAACCTACTTTTCTGCGGTCCGCGCCGCGCCAAACGCGCTATCATGCGCTCGGCGCCGGGATATCGCACGTGCCGCGAGGAAAGCTCTGAGAGATCTGCTGCGCAGGAACGCGTTCTTCTTTCTGTTGGCGGGGCTGGCCGGGTTGAGTTTGCGGCTGTTTTTCCTCTTTCGCTTTCCCGCCGTAGTGGATGATTCCCGCCTTTATGCCAACATTGCTGACAACTGGTTGCACCACGGCGCTTACGGCATTACCAACTCCGGCGTGGTCATGCCCACGCTGTCGCGGCTTCCCGGCTATCCGGCGTTTCTCGCCGGCGTCTTTCTTGTTTTCGGAGATCAAAATTTTCGCGCGGTTCTGCTGATTCAGGTCCTGCTCGATCTCGTCACGTGCTTCCTGATCGCGGATCTGGCTCGGCGCTTGTTCTCGGATCACGCAGCCCGTGCGGCATTTCTGCTGGCTGCACTCTGCCCGTTCCTGGCCAATTACGCCGCGACCGCGCTGACTGAAACCCTGGAAATCTTTTTCACTACTCTGGCGCTCGACCTGGCATTGCGGGCGTTGCAAGACGGCCGCCGCCACGTCAATTTGTGGCTGGGTTGCGGATTGGCGATCGGCGGCGCCATCCTGCTTCGTCCGGATGGTGGCATCCTGCTGGCGGCGGTGCTCGGTTTTCTTCTCTGGCTCCTGCTCCGCGCCTCCGCTCTCGCCGCCAAGCTCGCGGTCCAGCCGCGGGCGTTGATAGCTGCGCTCGCGCTAACGACGATTGGCGCCCTTTCGCCTCTGGTCCCGTGGACCCTCCGCAACCTCCATACCATGCATCGCTTTGAGCCGCTCGCGCCGCGCTACGCCAACGATGCCGACGAGCCGAACACGGCAGGATTCAATCGCTGGGTCAAGACCTGGATGGCCGAGTATGTTTCGGTCGAGGAAATCTACTGGAACATGCCCGGCGACGAGATTGAACCGCGCAACCTGCCGGCTCGCGCCTTCGACTCGCCTGCACAGCGCGCCCAGACCGAAGCGCTCTTCGCCGCCTACAATCGCGACCACGATCTCACGCCCGAACTCGATGCGCGCTTTGCGGCGCTTGGCTCCGAGCGCATCCGCAGCGCGCCCCTGCGCTACTACCTGTGGCTGCCGGCTCTGCGCATTGCGGATATGTGGCTGCGCCCGCGCACCGAACTCTTCCCGTCAGATCCGCGCTGGTGGGAGTTGAATGATGACATTCTGTGGCTCTCGGTCAGCCTCGGTTTCGGCGCGATCAATCTGCTTTACGTGGCGGGCGCGGCAGCTGGCTTCTTTCAATTGTTGACTGGCCGGACGCGCGAAAATTTCGGCATCGGCTTATTCGTTTTATTTCTGCTCTTGCGCTCGCTTTTTCTCGGAACTCTCGAAAATCCCGAACCCCGCTACACCCTGGAGTGTTATCCGGTTGTGATTCTCCTTGTTTCGGCGTTATTCAACCGCGGACGCGACTGACCCTTCCACAAATGGGAGCCAGCTCTGTGACGAAGCGTATTGTTTTTGATTCCAGTGCCTCTAAATTCCACGCTTTCAGCTTGAACTCTCTGGCGCTGGACTTGCAAAATACTGCTCGACAAATCTCCTGACGGTCTCCCTGCGATTTCTGTTCCTGGGAAAAACAACTCTGATTACCGCCGGCGGGCAAAAGGAGCTTCTTCGATGCATCTTCGCTCAATCGCAGTTTTTCAGTGGTTTGTTTCGCTCCTCGCGTTTTCGGCATTCCTTGTCGGCCAGTCTGCGACCACCTCCCTGCACGGAACCGTCTATGACCCCAAGGGCGCGGTCATCTCGGGCGCGAAAGTCATGCTGACCAATCCCGCCACCGGATTCACCCGTTCCGGCAAGAGCGACACCCAGGGGAACTATCAATTTCTGGAACTCCCACCCGCCACTTACACGCTGGACGTGGATGCTGCGGGATTTGCCGGTTATAAACAGACCGGAGTGCAGGTCTTCGTGGCTACTCCCGCCACTGTAAACGTAAACATGCAAGTCACCGGTGGAACCATCACCGTGGAAGTCGCCGGTACCGCGCCTCTGGTCAATACTCAGGATGCAACCCTGGGCCACGCCTTCGGACTGGAACAGATCGCCGATCTGCCCTTCGAGGGCCGCGATCCCACGGGCATTCTCAGCCTGCAGGCCGGCGTGGTCTTCACCGGCAACAGCAGCCACATCCAGAGTTCCGCCGACAGCCGCGCCGGATCGGTCAATGGCGCGCGCAGCGATCAGACCAACGTGACCCTCGACGGTGTGGACAACAATGATCAACTGCTGGGTACGGCCTTCCAGGGCGCGATCCGGGTTCCGCTTGATGCCCTGGAAGAATTCAAGGTCACCACTAGCAGTTCCGACGCAGACACCGGATACAGCTCCGGCGGCCAGGTTTCGCTGGTGACCAAGGGCGGCACCAACAAAATTCACGGCTCGGTCTATGCCTACAACCGCCCGACCTTCACCACAGGCAACGACTGGTTCAACAAAGCCGCCGAAGTACAGGCGCTGCAACCCAACACGCCGCCCTTTCTGCTGCGCAATACTTTCGGCGCGAACGTCGGCGGTCCCATCATCAAGGACCGAATGTTCTTTTTCGCCGCCTATGAAGGCCAGCGCAAGCGCGAAGACATAGAAGCCACGCGTATCGTCCCCAGCGCGGGCTTGCGCACGGGTTCGATCAGCTACCCCTGCACAGAGGACCCGACCTGCCCCTCAGGCGGCATCAACACTCTAAATTCGGGTCAAATCGCCAGCATGGACCCGAACTGCAGCACTCCAACCGGAGGATTTCCTAATGGCACGTGCCCGCTCGGTCCCGGGCCGAATCCGCTGCTGGCCTATCTGGCCGGCAATCCCAATTCCAGTGCCAGCGCTCTGTTCAATCAATATCCTCTGCCGAACACCGACGCGGTGGGCGACGGCCTGGATTTCCGCGGATTCGTTTTTCCCTCGCCATTGCCGGCGAGCCTGAACGCCTTCGTGGCCAAGATTGACTACAACCTGACCAAGGATGGCAACCATCGCCTGTTCGTGCGTGGCGTGTTGAACAACGACCACCAGGCGGTCCGTAACGCCCCGGCCGGAATTACTAATGCCGCCACCGGCGACGGCGGCGAGCAATTCCCCGGCCAGCCCGAGATGCAGACCGAGCACGACAACAACAAGGGTTTCACCGCCGGCTACACGGCAACCTTCAGCAGCACTCTGATTAACAACCTGCGCTTTGGCTACGTCAGCCAGTTGATCAACCTGCAGGGTCTTGAAACCCAGCAATACATTGATTTTCGCGGCATGGACAACCTGACTGCCGAGACTCCCACCGTCTTCACCCATGTTCCGGTGAAGAACGTAGTGGACGACCTGACCAAGATCGTCGGGAACCACACCCTTGAGTTCGGCGTGAACTACCGCATGGTGGACAACGTGCGTCAGTCCAACGAGGAGAATTTCTTTCTCGGCCAGACCAACGTGTACTGGACGAATGCTTCCGCCATCGCAGGTACCAATGGCAGCCTGGATCCGGCTGCCTTTGGCTTCCCCGCGGTAGACAGTGGCTTCGGCTCCAACTATGACTTTGCCATGGCAGCGATGGCCGGCCTGATCACCGAAGTCTACTCCGACTATGAACAGAGGAAAGATCTGTCGCTGATTCCCCAGGGACAGCTTGTGCCCCGCCATTTCCGGGACAACGAATGGGAGTTCTACGGCCAAGACCAATGGCATATCAAGCCGAACGTGACCCTCACCTTTGGTCTCCGCTATTCACTTCTCGAGCCTCCCTACGAAACCAACGGCTTGCAATCCGCACCCACCACGAGTCTGAACAATTTCTTCGCCCAAAGGGCCAGCGCGGCGAATCAGGGTCAGGCCTACGAGCCAAACATCAGCTTCGCCTTGGACGGTCAGGCCAACGGCAAGTCGCCTTACTGGGCTTACGACTATAAGGACATCGCGCCCCGTATCGCCTTTGCTTTCTCGCCCAAAGCCGAAGATGGCTTTTCGCGCAAGCTTTGGGGCGGACCAGGCAAGACCTCGATCCGCGCCGGCTATGGCCTTTACTACGATCACTTCGGCGAAGGCGTGACCAACACCTTCGATCGCAACGGATCCTTCGGCCTCACGACTTCGATCTCCAACGTTGCCGGTGTTCAGTCGGTGGATGGATCGGCTCGCTACTCCGGACTGAATACGATCCCGACGCAGAGCGCTTCCACGACTGGGCTGTGTCCCAACTCACCGTGCGCGATCGTCGAACCACCTCCGGCCCCGCCGTTTCCGGTGACTCCACCAGTCGGACCGGCCGCCGGAGGCTTCGCCATCGCCTGGGGTCTCGACGACCGCCTCAAGACCCCCTACTCGCACGTGATTGATTTCTCCATCACCCGCGAGATGCCCTCAAATTTCGTGTTTGAGGCCAGCTATGTGGGCCGCTTCGCGCACCGGCTGCTGCAGGAAGAAGACCTCGATGAGCCGGTCAACATGCGTGATACCACCGGAGGCAATACCTACTTCCAGGCCGTGCAGGCGCTGGCCCGGCAGTATTACGCGGGCACTCCAACGCAAAATATCACGGCCGCCTCTGTCGGCACGAACTACTGGGAAAATCTCTTCCCGGGGGCGGGTCCTATTCTCGGAAGTGTCGCCAACCAACTGCTGGGTACCGCGAGTGAACCCCCGGGCTTCACACAGCCTTGTATCGGCAATCCCATCTCGAACAGCGCCACTGTGACCGCTACTCAGGCGATGTACGACCTGTTCTGCACCTTCGCCGGAAACGAGACCACGGCCCTGGAACTGGCCGACGTTCCCGGTGTCATCAATGCCACCACCTGCTTCCCTGCCTGCGCTTCCCTCGGCGGCACGCAAACCAACGGTTACGACTTCTACAACGCCCAATACTCCTCGCTCTTCGCCTGGCGCAGCACCGGCAACAGCTCCTACAACGCGGGCCAGTTCAGCCTGCGGCATCAGTCAGGAGGCTTCTATTGGGACTTGAATTACACCTATTCCAAATCCATGGACATGGGTTCAAACGCAGAACGAATCAGCGAATTCGAGGGCTTCGGGCTGGGCAGCCAGATCATCAATTCCTGGTTCCCGCAGCAGAATCTCGCGGTCTCTGATTTCGACACCACGCATATCATCAACTCCAACTGGGTCTACGATCTGCCCTTCGGCCGCGGTAAGAAATTCGCTTCCAGCCTGGGCCGACTCGGAAACGGCCTGATCGGGGGCTGGACGTATTCGGGTTTGTACCGCTGGTCTTCGGGATATCCGTTCACTCTGTTCAGCCCGGCGTGGGCGACGAACTTCAATCTGCAGAGTCCGGCCGTCCCGGTCAGCGGTGCCCGGCCGAAGACCGGCACGTTCATCGTCGGTCAGGCCGGCGGCGGGACCGGTCCCAATGTGTTTCAGGATCCTGGGATTACCGATAATGGCAATCCCAATGCCGCCATCAATCTGTTCCGACCCGAATACCCCGGAGAGCAGGGATTGCGCAACGGCCTGCGCGGGCCCGGAACCTTCAACGTGGACATGGGATTGGCCAAGAACTGGAACATTACCGAGGGCCAGTTCATCAAATTTTCCTGGCAGGTCTTCAACGTATTGAACATGCCGCGTTTCGACGTGGGCACGATGTCCATCAACGGGAACACGTCGCTGGCTTCGGTGAGCAGCTTCGGCAACTACAGCTCGACGCTCTCGAACCCGAGAGTGATGGAGTTCTCGCTGCGCTACACTTTCTGAAGCTTGAAGTACTTGAAACAACGGGGCGGAGAAATCCGCCCTTTTTCTTTCGCGGAGAAGAATCCTTCGGAAGGGATGCTAAGCGAGCGGCGAATCGCTCATGCGGAAGCGCGTGCGCACGTGCTCGGAAAGCAGTTCGATCGCCGGACGGTTGGCTACCGGGTCGGCCTGCGCGAGGTATTTCATCGCTTCGACCAACACTCGCTGCCCATCCACGTATCGAGGATCGGAGGTGCGTTCCCGGCGTTTATTGCCTAATTTAGGAGGGACTTGAATCGTAAAAACTTTGGCCATGCATCATTCCGACTGGGCCCAGTATATCGTCCGGAGTGCAAATCTCGGCACACCTTCTTAATCTTTATATTCAACAACTTAGCCGCGTGGAGAGTTGATCTGCGTCTTGCCCGTGGTGTGCAGCTTGAAAACCTCGTCAGGGATCTTCTTCTCGTTCACCTGAATCGCCGAATATTTGGCCAGCCGGTAGTCGCCCTGGGGATCGAAAAATTGCTGCTGGACCGAGATTCCCCTCGTCATGTCAATCCAGATCAAAATCTTATTGAAGTTGTTGCGGACCCGTTCCGATTTGGGAATGAGTTGGAGCTTACCGGTATCTTTCCCGCCAACTGTCTCCTGCCCGAGATAAGTCACTTCGAACGATTTGCTCAGGTCCTGGCCGCTGCCGCCGAAACCGAGCACCAGATAGCTCTCAAACTCGGAGCTGTTCTTGCCCAGGTCCCAGATCGTCAACTGGTCCGGCTTGGGCTGGTACATGCGGATTTTTCCTCCGCTGAACAGCACGTACTTGGGTTCGGACTTGAGCTGGTCAGGGCTGGGGCCGGCGACTTTGATGTCAGCCTTCATCTCCAGGTCTTTACCGGCGGAACGATAGTAGATCGTGCCCTTCTGCACATCATCCACTTCGTCAATTACTTTCTCGTAACGGTCCCATTCGAACTCCGCCTGGGCGTTGCGGAAGTTCGTCGCAGCGACGTCCATCTCGTGGAGAACAGCGTCGAGTCCGGCGGGATCCGGTTTCTGCTGTGCGAACGCCGCCGCAGGCAGAATCGCGGCCGCCATTGCAATCGGGAGGAATTTCGCTTGGAACATTTTCATTGCCGCCACCCGCGCCGGCTCACCACTACTACTCTCTTTTGGCCAGCACCTTGTAGCTCTGCACTTTGCCCTTGCCGTCGGAAACCGCCTCATAGCTGACGATAGTGACCGCACCTGAAATCGGCTCGATGATGCGCAGCAACTGGTCGCGCACCCCGCGGTCGTCGCCCGGAGAGATCGCGCTGGCGGAAACCTGGTAGAGCAGTTTCCCTTCGCCATCGGTCGTAACGATCACATCCGTGGGATGCGAATTCCGCGCCACGGGCTTGTCGTTAAAATCGATCCAGCGCGGAGAAATGAAAAGAAACAGCAGGATCAGCGTGACCATGATGTCGTAGTGAAGCGTGCCCCGCTCGTATTGCCACAGAATGTATCCGCGAATTGTTCGCCAGACGGCGTTCATCGGCAGGGGCGCGCTGGGCGCGATCGAATTTACTTCTGCTCTCTGCAAGTCTAGTGACCCCTCCCCGCCTTGGCAACGGGCCGGCGGCGAATCGTCAGTTCCAGACAGCCAGCGGTCAGGTTCCGGCTTTGGCTAAATCCAAGCCTGGCGAGCTGACTTCAGTTCGTCACTCACATCTTCCTGGGCGTGATCTTTTCCGCACCGATATATGGCCGTAACGCCTCGGGAATCACGACGCTGCCGTCGGCCTGCTGATAATTCTCCACGATCGCGACCCACGTCCGTCCCACCGCCAGTCCGCTGCCGTTGAGCGTGTGCACCAGTTCAGACTTGTTCTTGCCCTCGGGACGAAAACGGATATTCGCCCGGCGCGCCTGGTACGCCTCAAAATTCGAGCACGATGAAATCTCGCGGAACAACTGCTGCCCCGGCAGCCACACCTCGATATCATACGTCTTGGCCGAAGCCGCGCTCATATCGCCGGTGCAAAGGGCCATCACCCGGTAATGCAGGCCGAGTTTCTGCAAGACCTCCTCGGCGTTGCGCGTGAGCTTCTCGTGCTCTTCGTAAGAATGCTCGGGATGCGCGAACTTCACCAGTTCCACTTTCTGAAACTGATGCTGGCGGATGATCCCGCGCACGTCTTTGCCGTACGATCCGGCTTCGCTACGGAAACACGGCGTATACGCGGTCAACGAGATCGGCAGCCGTGCCTGTTCCAGCACTTCATCGCGATACAGATTGGTGACCGGAACTTCCGCGGTCGGAATCAGCCAGAGGTCTTTATCCCCTCGATCTTCGTCGCCGCGCGGCACACGAAAAAGATCCGCCGCAAACTTCGGCAACTGTCCCGTGCCGTACATGGAATCGGAATTCACCAGATACGGCGGCAGAACTTCGGTATATCCGTGCTCGCGGGTGTGCAGATCGAGCATGAAGTTCGCGAGGGCTCGTTCGAGCCGGGCGCCGAGGTCCCAATACACCGCAAACCGCGCGCCCGTGAGCTTCACCGCGCGTTCCAGATCGAGAATGCCGAGCTCAGCTCCAAGATCCCAGTGCGGCTTCGGCGTGAAATCGAATTTCGGCAAGCTGCCCCAGCGGCGAACTTCCACGTTATCGTCGGCGCTGTGCCCGACCGGAACGCTCGCGTGCGGCAGGTTCGGAATGCCCACCAGAATGTCGCGCAGCCGCTCATCGAGATCGGTCGCCGTCTTTTCGAGCGACTGAATCTGCTCGCGCAGTTCCTTGGTCTGGGCCATAGCCGCGGAAGCATCCTGGCCGGCTTTTTTCAGCTTGGCAATGTCCTCAGAAGCCTTGTTACGCTGTGCTTTCCGCGTCTCGGCTTCGGTGATGGCCTGGCGGCGCTGGGTGTCCACCTCGCGGAAATCCTTCAGCACGGCAGCCGGATCCATGCCGCGCTGGCGCAGCTTCTCCTCGACCAGCGGCAGGTTTTCGCGAACGAAAGTCAGATCGAGCATGGGAACTTAATATTCTCTAATGTATCGGAAAGGCGTGGCGAGCGCACGCCAGCTTGAGCTTGAAGTCATCAAGCCTGGAACCACCGGGAGCACAGAGGCGCACAGGAAATCTTGTTTTCTCTGTTCTCCCTGTCCTCTACGGCTAGTTCGACTTCGCGGGAGCCAGCGACTTCAAATACGCCACGATTGCCGCCGCGTCCTGCTGGGTATACCGATATTGCGGCATCGGCGGCCGGGCGGGCAGACCGTTCGCGGCTAACCCGGTCATGAAAAACTTGATGGCGGCATCTTTGTCCCATCCCGGCAGCCCGGCTATGTTCGGCGACTTATCCGCCCAAACTGGCATCGGAACGCTCGGCTGAAATGCAAGTTGAGTTCCCTGCAGCCATTGCGCCATGATCGGTTCGCCTTTCTGATCGTGCGGAGTATGGCAATCGCCGCACATGCCAATGCTCTCGACCAGATATTTCCCGCGCGCGATGGTCGCCGCCGGAGTGTGAGGCTTCTTCATCTGTCCGGCCAAAATCGAAACCAATATCACTCCCACTGCGACCGCACCGTAGATCATTCGTCGCATGAATCCCTCCGTCGAGGCGCATGTCAGAACCGCGCAAGACTATAGCACGCCCGATAGCGCCTTTGGCGGATTCCCGCCGCCTGTGTAAACTACCTCTTCGATGAAATCCTGCTTCTGCTTCCGCGACGCGCGGCTGCGTCTGAGCTTCGGCTTGGCTTGCCTGGCCCTGCTTCCAGGCCTCGCCGCCACGGCCAACGGTTCGGCCTACAACGGCCATCCCCGGCTCGTGGTGGTCATCACGATTGATCAATTCCGCGGCGACTATCTCGAGCGCTACCACGATCTATTCGGCGACGCGGGCTTCCGGCTGCTGCTCGATCACGGCGCCTATTTTCCGAACTGCAATTACGACTACGCCAACACCCGCACCGCTCCAGGACATTCCACCCTCTTCACCGGCGCTTACACGCTGGGTCATGGCATCGTCGCTAACGAATGGCTCGATCCGGCAAAGAAGCGCATGGTCACCTCCGTCGAAGACGACGCGACCAAGCTGGTCGGCGTGCCCGGCGATAAAGCCGGCGCGTCGCCGCACAATCTGCTCTCGGACACGATCGGCGACGAACTTAAGCTGGCGACTCAGGGCAAGTCGCGCGTTTTTGCCCTGTCTCTGAAAGACCGCGCTGCCGTTCTTCCCGGTGGATTTTCCGCCGATTCCGCATATTGGATCGAGCCCAAATCCGGCGCCTGGGTCACTTCCACCTACTACCGCAATGAACTGCCGCGCTGGGTGCAGGAGTTCAACACGGCGCAACCGCCGAAATACTGGGACCGCGACTGGAAAGACGCGCAGGGCCTGTTGTTGCGCTCGACCGCCCACCGGAAAGCGAAAGACGGCTCCGACGCCGGATTTTACGAAGTCGTCGGCCCGACTTCCTTCGGCAACGAATACGAACTCGAGTTCGCGCGCCAGTTGGTCGTGTATGAGAACGTCGGCCGCGGTCCGGCCACCGATCTGCTTTCCATCAGCCTTTCGCCCAACGACATTCTCGGTCACCAGGTCGGCCCGGATTCTCCGGAGATGCGTCAGATGGCTCTCGACCTTGACCACGAACTGGCCGACTTCTTCAATTTTCTCGGCCATCAGATCGGACTGGCCGATGTCTGGATCGTGCTCTCTGCCGATCACGGCGTCGCTTCCCTGCCCGATCAGGTGAAGTCCCTGCGCATTCCCGCGGCCAATCTCGATTCGTCAAAGTTGGAGTCCCAGATCAACTCTGCCCTGGCGGCGAAGTTTTCTCATCCCGGAGCCTACATCAAACTCGATTACCCAATGGCATGGCTCGATCAGGAAGCGTTCGCCGCAGCACATGTGCGCGAGCGCGACGCCGAGATGGCCGTCGGCGAAGCCATGAAAGACGCCGGCCTGCGCGACTTCTACACCAAGTCGCAGCTGGCGGAGGGCGAGGCCCCGGCTACACCGCTCGGCAGAAAATATCTGAACAGCTATTCGCCGGAAGGCAGCTGGTACGTGATGGGCGTTCCAGATATCTATACCGTCGGTTCGTCCCACGGCACCGATCACGCCTCGCCTTACAACTACGACACGCACGTCCCGCTCGCATTCTACGGACTGCCCTTCCAGCCGGGAACGTATCGCACACCAGTCGAACCTGTAGACTTGACCCCGACCCTGGCTTCGCTGCTCGGCATCAACGCCCCCACTCACGCCGTGGGACGCGTGCTCACCGAAGGTCTGGCGCCGCCGCATCGCCCGCTCTCGCCGCACTCGGGAGAGACCGAATCGAGGAATCCGCGCCCATGACGATGATGACGCCTTCCGCCAGTTCCGGAACCAACGGCCCCGATCTCAGCGTGGAATTGGCCGGCATACAGCTGAAGAATCCGGTCATCGCCGCCAGCGGCACATTCGGCTATGGTGTGGAATTCGAAGACGTCGTGCATCTTTCCAAGCTGGGCGGGCTGGTGGTAAAAGGACTCTCGCGCGAACCGATGATCGGCAATCCGCCGCCGCGGCTGTTCGAGACCGCCGCCGGCATGCTGAACGCCATCGGGCTGCAGAACATCGGAGCGCAGGCCTTTCTCGAAGAGAAGCTCCCGCGTTTGCGCGAGATCAAGAACATCGTGATCGTCGCCAACGTCTTCGGCTACACCCGCGAGGACTACGAGCGCACCATCGAGATCCTCAATGACGGCGAAGGCATCGCGGCTTACGAACTGAACGTCTCCTGCCCTAACACCGCACACGGTGGCTTGCAGTTCGGCAGTGATCCGCGTTCGCTCGATGAAGTCGTCACCACCGCCAAGCGGGTCGCACGACGGCCACTGATCGTCAAGCTTTCGCCGAACGTAACCAGCATCGCCCAGATGGCATACGTCGCGCAGGAAGCCGGCGCCGACGCGCTCTCGCTCATCAACACGTTTGTCGCGATGGCCATTGACCCGGAAACCCGCAAGCCGCGCATCGCCAACGTGACCGCCGGACTCTCTGGGCCGGCCATTAAGCCCATCGCAGTGCGCATGGTCTACGACGCGGCGCACGCGGTGAAGATTCCGGTCATCGGTATGGGAGGAATTTCGAAAGCCGAAGACGTGATCGAGTTCCTGCTGGCGGGCGCGACAGCCGTGGAGATCGGCACCGCGAGCTACTGGGATCCCTGCGCCACCGAAAAAATCGTGGACGAACTACAGGAATGGTGCAGCGAACACCACGTCGACAGGCTGTCTGACTTCATCGGCGGAATGCTGCTGGAATAGTCCTACTAGTCCTTTCGTAGAGACGCAGCTTGCTACGTCTCGCGCCTAGCGCCAGCCCCCCAGAATCGCTCCCATCGCCAGATAGCACACCGCCTGATACCCGGTATTGATCAGGTAAAGCTTGAAAGGCTGCTTGCTGAACAGCGCGGGATACTCGGGTATCTGCTGAGCATCGTCGTTCGGGCCGCGCATGCCCTGGCCTTCGGCGAAGTGCTCTTCGCCCGGAACCTGCGGATGAGGCTAAACGGCGCCTCGGGGAGCCGGCCCGGCGTCAAGCCGGTCGACCCCATCGCAGTGCCCAGGGTGGTCGCGCTGGCCAAGGCCAGTTCGATCGCGGCGGCCGCCTTCGGCGGGCTGGCAGCCGGGTTCGGCATTT